>Ga0081455_10001821_pt1 | contig 25662 bp, 27 predicted proteins | sample TabmetS3T2R1_FD_70207 | JGI IMG/M metagenome (GOLD analysis project Ga0081455, IMG submission 70207) | Tabebuia heterophylla rhizosphere microbial communities from the University of Puerto Rico - S3T2R1 | ecosystem: Host-associated > Plants > Roots > Rhizosphere ...
GACTCCCTCCAACTTGCGATGAGTGCAGCGCCGAATTGCTCCTCCCGAGCTTGCTCGTCCCTGTTCTCAGGGCATGGGCTGGATCGGTTCCATCATGCGCGCGTGAAGGAGCACCTTCCGCAATGTGTAGATACGATTATTTCCCGTGTGCCGCCTTCCGCGAGCACAAGAGGCAAACGGGCAGCCCTGCCTCTTTCCTACACCGGGCGGGGTGCGAGGACAGTTGGGCTGGTCGACGACAGGACCCGCTCTTCTCAGCTTACCGATCCCAAATCCAACTTTTTCTCCCATTTCCGCAACATCATCTCCTTGATGCGTTGATGCGCGGGCGCATTCAACTGTGGATCCTGCTTCACCAACGAGAAGGCCTCTGACCTGGCCAGCTGCAACAGATCACCGTCCCTCACGATGTTGGCCACACGGAATTCCGGCATGCCCCACTGCCGGAATCCGAAGAATTCGCCCGGCCCTCTGATTCGCAGGTCTTCCTCTGCAATCTCGAATCCGTCGTTCGATCGTACCAAGGCCTCCAACCGCTCCTTGACCAACGACGCCGGCTCTTGATTCCCGGTGGGGCGTTTGCCCAGAGGCATCCTATGCCGGCCGACGGTGGCCGCCATCAGCAGGCAGTACGACTGGTGGCCGGCGCGGCCGACCCGCCCGCGCAGCTGGTGGAGCTGCGCAAGGCCGAAGCGTTCGGCATGCTCGATCATCATGATCGTCGCATTCGGGACGTCCACACCAACCTCGATGACGGTTGTTGCCACCAACAGATGGATTTTGCCGGTCATGAAATCGGCCATGACCGCTTCCTTTTCACCCTGCTTCATTCGTCCGTGCAACAGACCCACTCGGAAGTCCTTGAACTCACCATTCTGTAATTGCTCAGCCCCTTGGATCGCCGCCTGCAGATCGGTTTTTTCCGATTCTTCGACCAGCGGATAGACCACATAGGCCTGCCGTTTGTTGTGCAATTCGTCCCGTAGAATCTGATAGGCCCGCCTTCGCTGCGTGTCTCCGAATAGAAACGTCCGGACCGGTTTGCGTCCGGGTGGCAGTGCACGAATGACTGAGACGTCCAAATCGCCGTAGACGGTCATGGCCAGCGTCCGTGGAATCGGCGTGGCCGTCAAGACGAGCACATCGGGCTTATGGCTCTTGTCGCTGAGGGTTTTCCGTTGTAGCACGCCGAACTTGTGCTGTTCGTCCACGACCGCCAGCGCCAATTTCTGGAACTTCACGCCTTTTTGGATCAGGGCATGGGTGCCGATCGCGACCTGTATCTGACCTGACGCGAGCTGGGCCAGATGAGATTTCTTGGTGACCGCTTTATCGCTGCCCCGCAGCAGCGCGACCTTCAGCCCGAGAACATCCAGGAGTCGACTCAAATTCCGGTAGTGCTGTTCGGCGAGGATTTCAGTGGGCGCCATGAGTGCTGCCTGATAACCGGAACCGCAAGCGATCACGATCGCATGGAGTGCGACGACCGTTTTCCCCGACCCCACATCGCCCTGCACCAACCGGTTCATCGGACGAGGAGAGAGCATGTCGCGAAAGATTTCACGTATCACTTGATCCTGGGCGGCTGTCAGCTGGAATGGCAACGCCCGTCCGAGTTTTTCAAGAAGAGGCGTTCGCGGATTGAATCGCAAAGTCTTTTCTTCTAGCTGGACGGACCGTTGGCGGGCAGCCAACGCTACCTGCAGCAGAAACAGCTCCTCGAACGCCAGCCGCCGATGCGACGGCGAACGGCCTTGTTCGAACGAGGAAAGGTCGGCGCCTGACCTCGGAAAGTGTACGTCAGCCAGGGCCTCCTGAATCGGTACCAACCGTTGTCTGGCACGCACGGCCACCGGCAATGTGTCCTTGAGATCAGCTACGTACTCGTCCAGCAGTCCTTTCATCAGCACGCGCATCTGCCGGGAGGTCCATCCTTTTGTTTCGTGGTAAATCGGGACGATGCGCCCCACATGAAGCGTGAATTCGCTGTCTTCGCCTACGACTTCATACTGAGAAACCTCCATTCTCGGCACCATCCACCCTTGCCGGCCGGCAATGATACGTCCGCTCATCATCACCGAACGACCCACCGCGAGCACCTGTTCCAGATAGGGCTGGTTGAAGAACACTGCCTGCATGCGCCCGGTCTTATCTTCTAGGCCGACTTCCAACACCGTGAAACGCCTGTTTCTTGTTCGCTTGAGTGTGCTTTTGGCCACGGTTCCGCACACGGCCGTCGTCATTCCGGGAACCAAATCGCCGAGGGGCGTCATCACAGAGCGATCTTCGTACCGCCAAGGCACAGTCCAGAGCGCATCTTCGACCGTCTCAATACCTAGGCGTTGCATGACCGCACTGCGCTTGGGGCCGACACCTTTGGCAAACCGGATTGCCAGTCTCCCGACCTCGCGTGAGGAGACTTGCATGGATGTGGAGTCGGCCGCCTTGAGTGGTTCCGGCTGCTCCCAGTCCTGACGCCGGTCATGCGCGGCATCGCGCAAGGCCTTCAAAATTGTGGCGGCCTCGAGCAACCGTCGCTGTTGCTCCTCGATCGACAATCGCAGCTGGTCTTCCACAAACAACGCCCGGAGCTTGAGCAAAGCGGCCTCGACAGATTTCGGATAGACACGGTCCGAGAGCGCTCCGAGGATCTGCGAGGACACGAAACTGCTCAAGTTCTTGACCGTGGGCAGATGGGCAAAGGCGTCGCGGCTGGCGAATTCAATGGGACGCGCGAGGCGGTCCAACCATTGCTGAAACTGGGCCATGGCTTCAGTCGACTGGTGAAAAGCCATTTCTGTACGTTGAAGAAGTGAATGGAAGCACAGAAGTGATAGAGCTTGTTTTAAGGATGTTCAAAAAGCCCAGGCAACTCACCCACCCAACCCCGACGCGTTGGAACGCGTCTCTCCGCAGCCAAGGCCGCAGATCGGAGGTGAGAACGAAGCTTGGTGAACGGCACGTACCGGCGTGCCAGGGCCGGGTGGGTGTAATGATCGGCTCTTTCAACATCCGGCTTGGCTCGGATGAGCGCCACATTGGGGCCGGATCGTACCACAGCCCCAGTGCAGCCTCAACGGAAGCCTGGGCACCAGAGGCACCGGGAGGACATGTAGATTTCCTTACATTTCTTTGGCGTACTCCTTCCTGGTGCTACACTGGGCGCAGGCTGAAAAGGTCTCGCCCATGTACCGTCGAAACATCTCCAATATCCTCTATCCCATCGCCGGTCTACTCGGGCTGTTTATCGTCTACGAGGCGGTCGTCAAGCCGGTGTACATCCAAACTCCGCCGCCGACGCCCACCGATCAGAAATTGACCGCCGATCGGAAGGAAGCTCCTCCTGAGCAGATCTACGAACCACCTGTCGAGGAGCCTCCTGCAGCGACTCAAAAACAGCTACGCCTTATTGATGCGGGCGGCGTGCCTGAGACCAGACACCATGACGCGCTGGAAGCCATTCGAGACGAGATCGAGAAAGGCAATCTCAAAACTGCTGAAACGCAATTGACTGGCCTCCCTGCCACGCTGCAATCCGACTCCAAGACCCGGCCTTATGTGGCGATTCTCTGGAACAATCTGGGCATCGAACAGGAAAAGCTCGAGGGGACCAAGGGCTCGCTCAAGGCGTTCAAGAAAGCGGTCTCCTTCGATGCGAAAAATCCCGTCATCCAGATGAACCTGGCCCACGCCTACTGGGAGCAGCGGGATCCGGCGATGAATCAAGACTTTCTGGAACGGCTGATCGCGATAGCTCCTCATGAGTCGTTCCCGCATGTCGCCCTAGCCGACTGGCTTCAAGAGCGCGGCCGTCTCGGCGAAGCAGCCCGCCACCTGGAGCAGGCCATCGAGCGCGCGGCAGGCGATCCGTCCCTGCAATCCTATCTGCGAACCGTAAGCTCAAAAGTACGGCGGACCGATCACACGGACAGTCGTCTGTCCAGCCGTGACGGCGCTCACTTCACCGTCAAGTACGATGGAGACGCCGATCAGGATTCGTGGACAGTTGTGCTCGAGATTCTGGAAGAAGCCTATCGGGAAATCGGTCAGAAGTTCGGTCATTTTCCCACTCAACCCATCGTCGTCGTCCTGCATCCGAATACGAACTTCCAAGCCAATACCGGAAGCCCCGCCTGGGCCGACGGGTTATTCGATCAGGTCTTGGGCCGCATTCACCTGCCAACGCAGGGTGCGTTGACGGATCGCGTTTGGTTGAAACGGGTGCTTCGCCATGAATTTGTCCATGCGCTGTTGCACGATCAACAGGGTATCAATAGCAACGCCCTCCCGAACTGGCTCAACGAAGGACTGGCCATGCAGCTTTCCAGCGATCATTGGCCGGACGTGGACCAGCTCCAGCGGCACGAGTTGTCCATCATTCCATTGACCGCGTTGGAAGGCAGTTGGGGAGAACTGTCGAGTGAGGCCGCTTCAGTCGCCTACCTCGAGGCTGATTCGGCGACCCGCTATCTGATCAATCGCTACGGGATGCACGAGATGCAGCAATTGTTGGCGAGGCTCAAGAAAAAGCAAAGCCTGGCGACAGCCATGCAGGAGGAATTGTCGCTGTCCTACGATCAATTCCAGTCTCGCTGGAAGGCACACTGGCAGGAAGGGCGGACAAAGGCGTCGTAAGCTGGGGATCGCGCCGCAACAGCCCTGTCGTCTCATCTGATTCTTCAGCCTCAGAGGTCTCCGTCTCGTCGGCCGCTTCGACCTTATCCTCCCACAACCACCGCCGGCCTGCTTGGTCAGGCATCTTGATTCGGAAATCAATATCGCGCGGTGCCGTCCCCGTCATGCCGATGACGCTTCGGCTGATCCGTTCAATGCGCACCGCCGGCGCTTCTGTGGAAAATTCATCGGACCAGACCAGCTGACCCGTCTGAGGATTGAGCGCCCGCAACACGAAGTACGGCTGTCCGGTCTCATTTGGACGGGAAGCAATTCTGGTCACCGCAGCTCGCGGCTGGACATACGCCGCCACTCGATGGGCGGCACCCTCGGGATGGTCGCCGCCAGTCAGATTCAGACGGCCTTCCCAGAGAAAACGTCCGTTCGAGGCATCGTAGACGCGAAGGGTAAATTCCGACAGACTGCCCTGCCCCACGCCGACGCCTCCGGCGAAGATCCGCGTCCGTGGATGGCTGGAAGGAGGGCCATCGTCTTTAATGTCGAGTTCATAGGTCTCCGCGGAAAGCACTTCCCCGGATTGTGCGTTGTAGGTTTTGACGGTGATAAATGAGGTTTCTTCGTCCTGAAAGCCGAAGCCGGCTGCAACCACCGTGTGGGCTTTTGTTACCAGGGCGGCTGATGGCTCGCCGGCGGCGCTCAAAACCGGAAAGGCAATGACTGTGAGGACCAGACTTCCTACCCTCAGAATGGATGGCATTAGGTCTCCCTCCTGAGAACCCACTATGACAGGAACCGACCCAAGGAGAACATTCCCCGCTGTGGGGGACAATCCCCCAAAAGGGGTGGTGATGTGGGAGGTGTCACCCTGTTTACAGAGGGATACTGAAGGGGGGATGTGATCTCACTCAGGGCCGGTCGAGAGGAACTTCTCCGAAGACCTTGTATCGGTACTTAGCGACGAGCCGGTAAATCCAATAGCCAAAGGGCTTCGCAAAGGGAAGGGCAAAAACCCTGGCGAGCAGGCGTCCCCCCTTTAACCCCGGGAGCAGAGGGAGAAACGCATCCAGCCCGCTGGCGATTCTGCCATCAGGAGAGACGAGGAAGGCGGCTTCCGGTCGCCCCCCATGATAGCGCGGGCCCAGCACCTGTTTGGCTTCCTCGCTCTGGTACGGGATCATACGTAGTGCTTCTGGTTCCTCGCTGAGGTGCTCGAGACCGTTCTTGGCCGTGACACACATCCGGCACCGGCCGTCATAAATAAGGAGACATTGCGGCGAGTCGGGAAAAGATGGTTCCGCCATAACATATCGCCGGACGCAACAGTTGCCCGCTCAACACGTGACCAGTAAGATCCCTCCATGCCCCATCGACAGATCCTCCTCGTCACACTGCTGACCCTAGCAACCATCGGAATGGCCACCCTATTGCTCGTGCTGTCGCCCGCCATGCCTGGGGCACCTCACGTGATGTGGTGGCTCTTTCTCGTCATTCTGCCAATTGCGCTGGCCATGGCCATTCTGAAGGAATGGGCCTGGGCAACGATGGCCTGTGTAGTCTATGGCACCATCGGATTAGCGCTCGACCTCGCCACCGTGGTCAGTATTTTGGGAGGACGGGAAGGGTCGGATCTCACGCTGGCACTGAGTGTCATCAGCGGGAGCGCGAATTTCGTCCTGATCGTGTTCGGCGGCCGTGCGTTTTGGGCTCTCCTACAGGACCGACGGCCTCAAGGATCCCGCCCTCCCAGTCCTCCTTCTCCTTCGCCAACTTTACCGCCTTAACTGAGGCAAACCCCGCCTCCTTCAACCACGCAGTCGTGTCTGCCACGGAATAGGTATTGCCTGTTTCTGTGAACAACAACATGGACACGGCAAACAGACTCGCCTCTTCAGGGTAGAGGCCTTCTCGGTCGTGCAGGAATGCATCCTGAATGATGAAGCGGCCTCCATCAGCCAACGCTGCCCTTGCCCGGCGAAACACATCCGAATTCTGCTCAGGCGAATAGATATGCAGCACATTGGAGTACCAGATCACATCAAAGCGTCCAGGAATGTCGTCCTTCAGGAAATCGAGCGGTAGATACGAGAGACGGGTGCCTGCCTTGTGCGTTGCCGCGATCTCTTTGGCGACCTCCAATGCCGCTGGACGATCGCAGACCGTCGCCCGCAAGTCCGGATTCTTGGCGAGAAAGGCCGTCGCATAGGTACCCGGACCTCCTCCGAGATCCAACAACGTCTTCACTCCTTTGAACCGGAGTTGAGCGGCCACCAGCGGCGCTACTTCCAGGCTCCGATGGTGCATGGCCCAGGTAAACTGACGGCGATAATCCGGTTCTTCCGGCTTATCTTTGTCCAATGGCTCTCCCGTCCTGACGGATTCCATCAGGCGCTGCCAGTCATTCCAATGGTTCGTCATCAGGCGCAAATAGCTTCCACGGTGGCCCGGATCATCGGCGTTCAAAGCGGTCGCTGCAAGCGGACTGTTGCGATAGCGGTTTCCGTTCTTGCGCAGTAGTCCGACCATGGCCAGATTCCGGCACAAGATAGACAACCCGCGCTCGCTCACCTTCAGCTCGCGTGCAAGATCCGGCAGCAACCAAGTGCTCCTGCCGATGGTCGTGAACAAATTCAACTCGAGGGCGGCCAGCATCACGCGTGGCAGGCGGTAGGCCGACAAGGCGTCGCGGAAATCTTCGAACGTGCTGATACGCGACGTCATAAGGCACCGCCGATCTGCCGGCAGCACCAGCGCATCAAATCCTGTAGTTGGCTCATATTCCTGAAATCCACCTCACGCTCGAAGGTCACCGCCACATACTCGTCATTCATCTCTGTTTGCTCGGAAAATCCTGACTGGAGCAGCAACGGACGGAATTTCGAGACGGCTGGTTGAATGAAGTACTTGGCCTGTTTGGCCACCTCATCCGTTCCTAAATCCTCTGGCGTCCCCTCCGACATCAGGCTCATGACATCGTCCATCGCAATGCCGTATTGGCAGAGCAGCTTGCCTTCCGGCTTGATCTCGAGTAACCAGCCGTCCGTACCGAGGTCAAGGGCGAGTGGGCCGTCCGGTTCGAGCTCGTAGAGTTGGGGAAACGCTTTGGACAACGTCGTGCGCGCTTCCTTCCAATGAGGTGACTTCATTTCAGTCATCCGTGCGACTCCCTGCGGAGCTGTTGCGCGGTGTCATTCGCCAGCCGCTCCCGCAGCCCCTGCAACCGTTTGGTATTTTCTTCCAATTTCGGCAGCTGATACTTTCGGTCCATCTCTACCACCCGTTCGAGCAACTGAGCCGCTTCTTCGGCTCGCCCCATGGCCTCGTAACAATCGGCTAACAGGTACCGGGCACCGCCGGTGCGGAGTTCGTCGCCGGACCGTTCGGCGATCGACTGGCTCGTTTGGCCGCAGGCAACCGCGTCGTCGAACCGCTGTTGTAATAGGAACGTGCGGGCCATCATTCGCCAGGCATCCGCAACCCCGCCGTCGTTGCCGAGCCGGCGCATGAGGAGCAGGGATTTCTCGTAATGAGCAATCGCGTCGTTGTATTGGCCCTGTTCCCTGGCGACCAGGCCCAAATCTGAAAACAGCACGGCTTTCGCGCCTTCATCATGGGTCTTCATCATGAGATCGAGGGCCTCGAGATAGTAAGCCCTCGCGCGATCCCATTCCCCGGCATCCGCGCGCAAATTCCCCAGATTCGCCAGGGTGGTGCCGATGCCCTTTTCGTCTCCAAAGATCTTCTGCAGTTCCAGGACCTCCTGATAGTAATTCTGGGCCGCATCACGGCGTCCGCTCACGGCGCAAATATTGCCCAGGTTCCCCAGCGTCGCGACCAAGGCTCGTTGGTCGCCCGTGACGCGATCGCATTCGAGAGCCTTGGCGTAGCACGTGTAGGCCTCCGTGTAGTGGCCCCGGCCGAAATGCTCGTTGCCCTGCCGGTTCAATTCTTCAGACAGTCCGTTCTTGAGTGTCATGACAATCGCTATAGGGTTGGTCGTAGGCTAGGCGACCGCCTGCTCAACGGCCGTTTTTGCACCGGTGAGAATCGAGGCTCCATCGCCGACCAGGATGGCGTCGAACTGATATTTCAATAGACGGCGCAGTCCGACCTTTGCTTTGGCGGCATCGGTGTATTTCTCCGGCGGCAATGCGGAGAGCGCGCCGGGCGGCCTGCCGATCAACGCATCGCCGACGATGAGCACGCCCTTGCCCTGCTGGAGAAACAGTGCCGATTCACCTGGAGATTTCTGGTCCTGGAGATGAATGACCCAGATGCCACCGGGCAGCAGTTCTCCATCCTTAAAGGTCTTGGATGGTCTGAGATCCATCTGTGACGCATCGGCATCGGGAACTTGCAACTGGCAGCGGAAATCCGACTGGCAAGCCGCTGCTTCGCGCGCATGGTCGCGATTGGTGACGATAATGTAATCAAGTTGTCCTTGTCGCCGGATGAAGGTGCTCGCCTCTCCGGTCAAGGGAGGCGGATCGATGAGGATCCTGTGCTCCCCGACTGTGAGAAACAGACCATTGAAATTCAGCTGCTTCTCTTCGGAAAACCAGGACCACTGCCAAATACCGGGAAGAAGTGCCTTCATGACGACCTTGCTGCTGTTAGCCGATTGAGGGTGCGCAGGCGTTACAACGAGGCCACGGCATCTTTGACCGTCTTTGTAACTTTCGTCAGGATGCTCGCGTCGTTGGGCAAATCAATAATGTCGTCCTCGGGCACGGTAATAAACTTGCGATTCGCTCCCTTGGTCAGAGAGATGAGGAATACGCTATTCGAGGGTGTAACGGGAATCACGACCTGCACCTGTTGATCGACGCCCTTCACCACTTCCAGAAACTTCTGTTTTCCCTCTTCGATTTCATCCATTCTTCTCTTCCTTTTATCGTTCTCCTCGCCATCAAGCGGGTGGCGCGAATCTGGGCGCCCATCTCACCCGCCCGCCCTACCGCGTCGGGACACGGTTTTTCACCAAGCGCCTGCAGCGGGGCCCCACACCGGGCCGGTTCCGGCTGATTTGCGCCCAGGACCCATTTCTTACATCTTGTCACTGCTTCCGCTCGCCAGCAGCTTATCGACTTCAGTAATGATGGCGTCAGCCCCCGCCAGCTCCATGTTGCCGACACGCTGCCAACGGATGACGCCCTGCTGATCGATCACATAGACATTCGGAATGAATTTACCGCCGCCGTACAACTTATCGGTCACTTTGCCCGGATCGAGGAGATAGGGATAGGTCACCTTCACGGGGAAAGCGGAGAGAAACTCGCCAACCTCCTTCTTGGAATTCCCGGATGAATTGACGCCGACGACCGCCACATTTTTCCCCTGAGTCGCCTCATGGACTTTCTGCAAATTCGTGCCCTGCATCATGCAGGGATCACAAATATGGAAAAGCCCGAGTACGACGACCTTGCCCTTATAGGCATCCAAGGAAACAGGCTCCCCGCTGATGGCGTTCAATGCGAACGAGGGCGCTCTCTCACCGACTTTGAAGAATCCTGCCGCAAGCAAAAGATGAGCGGATAGGGCGGGGATGAGAATGGCACCAAGAATAACGGTGAGACGTTTCATGAAGTCCTCCATGAGGCGATGTCAGTGCGTGAAGACGGACTCGCGCTATCCTACCATGCTGTTTTTTTTGGGAGCAACGGCCGTCGGAGGGGCCCGGGGTAGAGGCGTACTTGACGACGGCAAACAGGAATCAGCGAGTAGCGGCGCTGTTCAGCTCGACCGCTCGAAGAGCCCGAGTTGAAATTCTTCGGCCCTGGTGAAGGAGATGGGGTACCGCTCGGTGAAGCAAGCGTTGCAGTAATGATCAGGAGCGCCGGGTGCTGATTTCAGCATCCCGTCCAAGCTCAGATACGCCAGACTGTCTGCCGTGGTGTACTTGCGGATCTCTTCCGTCGAATGGCTCGAGGCAATCAATTCCTTCTTTGTCGGTGTATCAATGCCGTAGAAACAGGGGGAAATAATCGGAGGGGAGCTGATCCGCATATGGACTTCCTTGGCGCCCGCCTGGCGGATCATCTTGACGATCTTGCGGCTGGTGGTCCCGCGAACCAGTGAATCATCGACCACGACGACCCGCTTACCGTGCAGCACTTCGGGGACAGCGTTCAGCTTCACCTTCACGCCGAAGTGCCGGATCGACTGTTCCGGCTCGATGAACGTGCGCCCGACGTAATGGTTTCTGATCAATCCGGTCTCAAACGGAATCCCGGCCCCTTCGCTGTAGCCGAGCGCCGCCGGCACGCCGGAGTCCGGCACCGGAATCACGACATCGGCCGGTACCCAGGACTCTTGCGCGAGCTGTCGTCCCAGGGCCTTTCTGGTGGCATAGACCGCGTTAGCCCCAAAAATCTTGCTGTCAGGCCGTGCGAAATAGACATATTCGAAAATGCACATCGCCGGCTGGACGGGCGTAAACGGCTTGTAACTTGTGACTCCCTGGTCATTGAGGACCACGAGTTCCCCCGGCTCGATTTCGCGGATGACTTCGGCATCGAGCAGATCGAACGCGCAGGTTTCCGAGGCCACAAGGTAGGTATCGCGCAACCGCCCGAGCGACAACGGCCTGAAGCCGTGTGGATCGCGTGCAGCGATGATGCCGTCGTCGGTGAGCAACACGACGGAGAACGCGCCGCGGACCTGGCTGAGCGCGTCGATGATCCGCGCGAGCAACGTATCGGCACGGGAATGGGCGATCAGGTGAATGATCACCTCGCTATCGGACGTGGATTGGAAAATCGCGCCGTAGGCTTCGAGCTCATTCCGAAGCACTTGCGCATTGATGAGATTCCCGTTATGCGCCAGCGCAAGGTTGCCAAAGGCGAAATTCACGGTGAGCGGCTGAACGTTCTTGAGATCCTGTCCTCCGGCAGTCGAATAGCGGTTATGCCCAATGGCCATCGAGCCGGTGAGATTCCTCAGTGTCTGATTATCGTAGATGTCGGCGACCAATCCCATGCCTTTGTGCACGTTGAAATGATCGCCGTCTGCCGAGACGATACCGGATGCTTCCTGTCCGCGGTGCTGCAGCGCATAGAGACCAAGATAGGTCAGGTTCGCCGCTTCTTTATGCCCGTGAATGCCAAAGACGGCGCACTCGTCGTGAAATTTATCGGGGCTGACGATCGGAAGTTCTTTACGCATACGACAATTGCTATTCCGGACTCAACTGTTCCTCGAGCGCATGGATCCAGCGGTCAGATACCTGTTCAACGGGAAGATCGACACGACATCCGTCGCTCGTCCTCCCCTTCTCGACCTCAATGACCAATCGATCTCCGCCCACCGTGCCGATATGGGCGGCTGGGACGCCATTCTCCGCGGCACGACCCAACAAGGATTCGACGACATTCGGCCTGGTCGAGAGGATGATCCGCGACTGACTTTCGCCAAACAAGAGGGAATCGCGCCGCAATGAACCGAGCCCCAATTTTACCACAGCCCCACGGGCTCTGCTCGGCCCAGACACGCAGCATTCCGCCAACGCCACCGCGAGCCCGCCGTCCGAGCAGTCATGCGCAGATTGAATCAGTCCCTCATGGATCACTTTCAATACGAAATCCTGAAGCGCCTTCTCGGTTTCGAGGTTGAGCAACGGCGGAGAGCCCTGCTCTCGATGCTGTAAGACTTTCAGATACTCGCTACCTCCCAGATCGTCCCTGGTCTTGCCCAGTAGAATTATGGCATCGCCGTCCTGCCTGAACCATTGAGTCATGGCTCGATCGGCCTCTTCGATCAATCCCACCATCCCCAGCATCGGAGTGGGATAAATAGACAGGCCATTGGTCTCATTATAGAAACTGACGTTTCCGCTGACGATGGGAATCTTGAAATGCTCGCAGGCATCTTTCAGACCTTCGATCGCCAAGACGAACTGCCACATGATATCCGGCCGTTCCGGATTCCCGAAATTCAGGCAATCGGTTAATCCGATTGGTTCGGCCCCTGAGCAGACAAGATTGCGGGCCGCCTCCACTACCGCGAGCCGGGCCCCTTCATAGGGATGCAGGAGACAATACCGGCCATTGCAATCGACGGCCATGGCCACCGCTTTGTTGGTGCCCTTGATCCGGACAACGGCCGCATCGGATCCAGGCCTCACGATGGTATTCGTGCGCACCATATGGTCATATTGCTCATAGATCCAACGCTTACTGGCAATCGTTGGGCTTGCCAGTAGTGAGAGCAGCGCCGCATTGGCGTCCTTGACGTCAGGGATCGAATCGTAGTTCACATTCGTGAGCATATCCTGGTAGGCCGGTGGCGAGTACGGGCGTTCGTACCGGGGGCCGTCATCAGCCAGGGCCTTCGCCGGAATCTCCGCGACCACCTGACCTTGATCGAGGACACGCAACAGGCCGTCGCCGGTCACCTTACCGACGACCGCCACATCCAGGTCCCACTTGCGGCAAATCCTGAGACACTCCTCTTCCTTCCCGGCTTTGGCGACCATCAACATGCGCTCTTGAGACTCGGAGAGCATCAATTCATACGGCGTCATGCCAGGCTCACGTCGCGGCACATGTGTCAGGTCCATCTCGATGCCGTTGCCGGCCCGTGAAGCCATTTCGCACGATGAGCTCGTGAGGCCGGCTGCGCCCATATCCTGAATGCCCACGAGCAGATCGTTGGCCATTAATTCCAAACAGGCTTCCAACAGTAATTTTTCCTGGAACGGATCACCGACCTGAACGGTCGGCCGTTTTTGCTCGGACTCATCATCGAATGCATCGGAGGCCATCGTCGCACCGTGAATGCCGTCTCGACCAGTCTTCGACCCGAAATAGATCACGGGATTACCGACGCCGGCGGCGGTGCCGCGAAAGATCTTATCCTTGTGTGCGATGCCCAGACAGAAGGCGTTCACGAGCGGATTCAGCGAGTAGATGTCGTCGAAACGCACCTCCCCGCCGACCGTGGGAACTCCCATGCAGTTGCCGTAGCCGGCAATTCCGGCCACCACGCCTCTCATTAAATGGCGGTTTTTCGCCGTATCTAATCCGCCGAAGCGCAGCGAATCGAGTAAGGCAATCGGCCTGGCTCCCATCGTAAATACGTCTCGCAGAATGCCACCCACGCCGGTCGCGGCGCCTTGATAGGGTTCGATGAAGGACGGATGGTTGTGCGACTCCATCTTAAAGACGACGCACAAGCCGTCGCCGATGTCGACGGCACCTGCATTCTCACCCGGCCCCTGCACCACACGGGGCCCTGTCGTCGGCAGCTTTCTCAGATGGACGCGCGAACTTTTGTATGAACAATGTTCCGACCACATAACGGAAAACATCCCGAGTTCAGTCATGTTGGGCTCGCGGCCCAAGATCTCCAGGATCTTTTTGTACTCGTCTTCCGTCAGATTGTGCTGGGTCAGTAGCTCTTTGATGTCGGCAGTCTTCGTCTTCATAGGTCCTTATACATCACAACGGCAGCGCTTCCTTCGCAAGATCTCGATCTGCGCGCGCTTTGTCGCCACAAAGACGCTCTGGACGGCGCTCCCACGTGCCAGCCGTTTCGGCAATGGGCTTCGATGCTGATATCCGCGAACGACCATCTCATGGACCAATGCGTCATGCCGGCTATAGAGTGCCCTGAGTTTGCCCTGCCAGCGTAACGTCTCCGGATGACGCGCATAGCCTTTCTTGCCGTTCACCAGCACCGACCAGATCGCGTGTAGTTCCCTGTGCTCGCCGAGCAAATGGTTCCGGCACAATTTCTTCGGTGAAATATCCCAGATGCGCACGTGCTCTCTTTTTTAACAGCTGAAAGACAACCGGCTGATAGCGGCCCGCGTCACGCACCTACCATTTTTAAGGGACGCTTTTTCAATGACTCAAGCATCGACGTGAAGATCAGTCGTCCATCCTCATTGCCCAGGAGCTCCTCGGCGGAGCGCTCCGGGTGCGGCATCATGCCCAACACATTGCCTTCGGCGTTGCGAATACCGGCGATATTGTCGAGTGAACCGTTTGGATTCTCCCCTGGAGTCACCTTGCCCTCGGGGGTGCAATACCGGAAGACCACTTGGGCATTGGCCTGCAGGCCGGCCAGTGTCACAGGATCTGTGTAGTAATTCCCCTCGGCGTGGGCAATGGGAATCGTGAGCACCTGGCCAGGTCGGCATGTCCCGGTGAACGGGGTGGCGGCGTTCTCCACTCGCACGTGAATATCTTTGCAGACGAAGTGGAGCGAACGATTCCGGAGCATCGCTCCCGGAAGCAATCCGGCTTCGAGCAGAATCTGAAACCCGTTGCAGATCCCCATGACCAGCCCGCCGTTTTGCGCGAACTCTTTGACGGCATTCATCACGGGCGAGAACCTGGCAATGGCTCCAGTTCGCAAATAGTCTCCATAGGAGAAGCCTCCGGGGATAATGATCGCGTCCAGACCCGATACCCCTGTTTCTTTGTGCCAGATCATTGTCACGTTCTGTTCCAGCACGTCCTGAAAGACGTGCTGGCAGTCGTGATCGCAATTGCTCCCCGGAAAAACGAGAACTCCAATCTTCACTTCTGCTTTCTCCTCCAAAACAGCTGAGCAATCATACGGCACGAGTGGCGTTGGTCTGGCTCGCCCGCAGCGGGATCCCTACACCGGGCGGGGTGCGAGGACGGGCCAGACCAGCAACAGGCCCCGCGCTCTTTCCACAACACACTTCACGTCAACTCGTACCGATATTCTTCGATAATCGTATTCGCCAGCAGCTTTTCGCACATCTGCCTCACCTGAGCTTCAGCCTTCGTTTTGTCGGTCTCTTTCACATCCAATTCCATATATTTGCCGACGCGTACGTTCTCGGCATTCCTGAAGCCCAGCGAATCGAGCGCATGCTCAATCGCCTTGCCCTGCGGATCAAGAATTCCCTGTTTCAACGTGACATGAATCTTCGCCTTCACTTACTCCTCCTCAGCGGATGTTGAAAAAGGCCCCTGTCTCACCCGCCCACCCAGGTGCGCCAAGACGCACCTTCCCCAGGCGTCGTTCTCGCATCGTCAATGCTGCGGCCGCACTTGCGGAGAGACGCGTCTCGGCGCGTCGGGGTTGGGTGGGTGAAATTGCCGGCCTTTTTGAACATCCTTAGACATATTCCGTTTAGACGCTGTGCTTGCCATCTCGTTCGGATGCGCTATTTAACCCGTCGACGTACCGTCGAATCTTGAAAATGACTACCACGGTGGCGACTCCGCCAACAGCAAGCGCCGCAAACGCCCAGCGCCACGGCGAATCGTCCAAGCGATAGGCCATCAAGGCGACGACCCCTGCCCACACCAGCACCGCCGCCACCAATCCATAATTCAAAAAGGCCTTCAGCATGTCTTTCTTTTTGCCCTTCCCTCCCCCAAAAAGGAGAGGTTGTTGCTTTCTCTTTGCGGGTGGCGTCGATCAATTGCTCGCCCGCAGCGGGGTCCCAACACCGGGCGGGGTGCGAGGACGAGCAATGATCGACGACAGGAGCCGTGCATCATCTTCATCCGCAGACTCTTTTCAACACCTCCTGGTACGCTTCTTCAATCTTTCCCAAGTCTTTCCTAAATCTATCTTTGTCCATCGATTCCTTTGTTCCCTCGTCCCAGAACCGGCAGGTATCCGGCGAAATCTCATCGGCCAGAATGAGCCTGCCGTTGTGGACGCCGAACTCCAGCTTGAAATCGACGAGAATCATCCGGCGTTCCGCAAAAAACGGCTGCAGGACGCTGTTCACTTTCAACGCCAGCCGCCTGATTTCTGTCAACTGCTCCGGCGTCGCTAACTTGAGAAGCCGCACATGGTCGTCCGCAATCAGCGGATCTCCTAGAGCATCGTTCTTGTAGTACCACTCGACGAGGGGCGGCTCAATCGCCTCGCCTTCCTTGAGGCCCAACCGTTTCGCCAGACTTCCGGCGGTGATGTTTCGCACCACCACTTCCACCGGTACAATCGTGACCTTCTTGGTGAGCATCTCCCGCTCGCTTTTCCGCTCCACGAAATGCGTCGGCACCCCGCTCTGTTCCAAAAGCCTGAACAGTCGCTCCGAGATCTTATTGTTGATGATCCCCTTTTCTACGATCGTTCCCCGCTTCTGTGCGTTGAACGCGGTCGCGTCATCCTTGAAGTATTGGAGGACTTCCTCGGGATGGCCCGTGGTGAAAATTTTCTTGGCTTTGCCTTCGTAAATAAGCGTGCCTGTTGCCATGTGCCTCTCCAATCCCCCGACGGCTCTTACTGCGCCAGGATCTCGATAAGCTCATCCAAGCCTTTGGCGGTGCCGAGCCAGGTCGGATGACCAAAACGTCTCGTATATTGGAACTCTTTCACTTTTTCCATTGCCAGAATCAGACTGTGAAAATCCTCGAGCTTTGAGGTTTCGAAGTACGTGATGAAATCCACATCGTCGAGGCCGGTCGAATGGTAAAGTTTCCGCTTCACGGTCTTATGATAGGGCAGGGCTGCCTCGGTGTGCTCCTTCATCATCGCCGCCCTTGCTTCCTGATCCAACGCCCACCAGTCCGCGCTTTTTCGAATGGGAATCACGATCGCATATGGCTTAGGGCCCGGATCGCTCGCCGTCTTCAGATCGGCCTTCATATCATCGGAAAAACCCGGCACGTAATTGGCCTTCTTACTCAAGCCATGCAGGATGCCAGCGACCTGTATTTGTCTTCCGAATGCGCTGCTTTGAAGATCAACGAGAAACTTTTGGATATCACGGAGCTCGTTCGCATGGATGCGAAACAGGATGTCAGCATGGTCGGAAAGACCCCGTAAAAGATAGAGATCGATGGCGATCTTCTCTCGATGCTGCTCAACGACACCCTTCAGGACGGTCAAGAGCGCAATGCGGGTCGCCCCCTCCTTCCTCGCCCAGTCTTCGTTGAAGCTGTAGGCCGCAAACGTTCCATACACGCCGGGGTCGGCCAGGAGCTTCTCTCGGTCCGGGGCGGCGACGCTTCCGTCCGCCCACAACATCGTCACCATCAAGAGGATGCCAAGCAGACCCGCGCACTGTGCCCTCATGACCGACCTTTCCGCGGTTGTGAGCCGTTCCCGAACACTCGCTTAAAAATGGCATCCACGTGCCGCAAATAGTACTTAGGATTGAAACAGGCAGAAATCTCGGTCTTTTTCAGATGCTGCGTGATGAACGGATCCTTGCTCACGAGTTCTTGCAAGCCGCCCGACCCGTTCCACGATGCCATCGCATTGCGCTGCACCGCCTCGTACGATTCCTTCCTCTGCGCGCCCTTCTCGATAAGCGCGAGCAGGAGACGTTGCGAGTAGACGAGGCCTCCCGTGAGCTCGAGATTGCGCCTCATGTTGGCGGGGTAGACGACCAGGTGCTTGATCAGATCGGTGGCTCTGGCGAGCATATAGTCGATCAAAGTCGTGCTGTCCGGCATGATCACGCGTTCGACCGACGAGTGGCTGATGTCCCGCTCATGCCACAGGGCGACATTTTCCATCGCTGCGAGGCTATTGGCACGCACGAGCCGCGCCAACCCGCAGAGATTCTCGGACACGATCGGATTGCGCTTGTGGGGCATCGCCGATGAGCCCTTCTGGCCTGCCGAGAAATACTCTTCGGCCTCCAGCACCTCCGTCCGTTGCAGATGACGCACCTCGGTGGCGATTTTTTCGATCGTTGCCGCGAGCAGCGCCAGAGCCGTCGCGTACGCGGCGTGGCGGTCGCGCTGCACGATCTGGTTCGACACAGGATCGACCGTCAGGCCGAGTTTTTCACACACGTAGGCCTCGATGTCCGGGCCCTGATGCGCAAACGTTCCCATGGCGCCGGAGAGCTTTCCAACGGCGATCTCCTTCCGCACCTGGCGCAGACGGGCGAGATGTCGACTGACTTCCTCGTGCCAGATGGCGAGTTTGAACCCGAACGAGATCGGCTCGCCATGGATGCCGTGGGAACGGCCGACCATCACCTGGCCCTTGTACCGAAATGCCTGCCGCTTGAGCACGGCCAGGAATTCCTGCACGCCTTCGAGGATCAGATCCAACGCTTCGGTCATCTGAATCGCCAGCGAGGTATCGACAACATCAGAGGAGGTCAATCCCATGTGGAGGAATCGATGCTCGGGCCCGACCGTATCCATCAGCGATTCAAGGAACGCGATCACATCGTGCTTCGTGACCTTCTCAATTTCGGCGATGCGAGCCACATCAATCTTCGCCTTTTTACGGATCTTCGCGGCCGTCCCACGCGGCGCCTGTCCCGCGCGCTCGAACGCGGCCGTGGCTTGCAACTCCACCTCAAGCCAGATCTCATACTTATGTTTGAGATCCCAGATGGCCTTCATTGGTGGACGGCTATAGCGTTCAATCATAGGATGTCCTGACTGCTCAGGTCTGCCGCTTGTTGTGGGCCTGTCGATCGGCCCCTTGCCTTTTCCCTTCCAGCTTCGCCTCGGTCGCCAGTACCTTGTCCAATACTCCATTCACAAATTTGGCGGCTTCCTCGTCGCCGAAATCCTTGGCGAGCTCGATGGCCTCGTTCACCGTGACCTTGGCTGGTACCTCCTCCAGCCACAGCAATTCATAGGCGCCGAGCCGAAGAATGTTGCGATCGACGATCTGCATCCGGCTTACTTTCCAGTTGGTCGCATACTTGCCGATCAGCACATCGAGGTCCTTCTTATGCTCCAGTACGCCACCGACCAACTGCTCCGCGAACGCTTTGACGTCGTCGGTCGCATGGCACTGCTTCCAAAACTCATCCAGCCAGACGCCGGGTTTGCCGTGAATGTCGTACTGAAACAGGATTTGCAGCGCGCGCTCACGCGACTGATGGCGAGCTCCCATGTTAGCCCACATCACTCATGAGTGTTTCTACTGTAACCGTCGATACGCCGGTGACGAAAGCTGGCATCGCACTTCGCCAATGCCAATGAGCGGGCTCGCCCCTCGTGACCTCAACGTACTGCAAAGCGTACGCTTCAGCCCCTCGGGACTCCACGCGCCCATCTCACCTGGCGTCTTGATGGTTTCGCCACGAACCACCATGAATAATGTGGGCTCAGATTCTACGCTTTCGTATCGAACGTTTCGTGGCGCCGTTTCTTGCGGCATTCTCCTTCGTCGGCGCCGTCACTTCGCTTCCCCGGATCATGCGCATGACGGTCGCCATCTCGATCGCCGACTTGGCCGCCTCGCCGCCGCGATTGAATTTGGTCGGTTCCGCCCGCACGATGGCCTGTGCGACCGTATCGGTCGTCAGGACGCCGAAAATGATGGGGACGTCGGCATCTAGGGCCGCCTGCCCGATACCTCGACTCGCCTCCGCGCTGATGTAGTCGAAATGCGGCGTGTCGCCGCGAATGACCGCCCCGAGACAGATCACGGCGTCGAACCGCTTGGTCCCAGCCAGCGTCCTGGCCACCAGTGGAATTTCGAAAGCGCCGGGTACGCGCACGACCTCTATGTCTTGCGCTGCTACGCCGTGCTTGGTCAAGCCCTCCACGCAACTGCTCAGCAGCTTGCTCGTGACGAACTTATTAAATTTGGCGACGACGATGCCGAACTTCAACCCCGTCGCATTGTGCGAGCCTTTTCGAAGTTTCATGGTTCAATGGCGACCGGCGGGCACGAAGGGTATCCACCCCTCGAATCACACTTTCTTCAAGATGTGCCCAAGTTTCTTTTTTTTCGTTTTGAGATATCTGACATTCCCAGCATGCGGCTGGATTTCGATCGGCACGCGCTCAACGACTTTCAGTCCATACCCTTCGATACCGACAATCTTACGAGGGTTGTTAGTAATCAACTTGATCTGATGCAAGCCGAGATTCGCGAGAATCTGCGCGCCAACTCCGTAATCCCGCAGGTCGGCCTTAAACCCAAGCTTGAGATTGGCTTCCACAGTATCGCTGCCCTTATCCTGTAAGCCGTATGCCCTGATCTTATTGAGCAAGCCGATCCCACGACCCTCTTGATTCAAATACAGCAGCACGCCGCGGCCTTCCTTCTGAATAATTTCCATGGCGGCGTGCAATTGATCGCGGCAGTCGCATCGCAATGATCCCAACGCATCGGCGGTGAGGCAGCCGGAGTGCACACGCACGAGCGTAGGGCCACCGTTTTCCACTCGTCCTTTGACGAGTGCGATGTGCGTGATGTGGTCGATTTCGTTCTCAAAGGCGACCGCATCGAATTCGCCGAAGATCGTAGGCAGCCGCGCGCTGGCCATCCGCCTGATAAACGTTTCGCGGCGCATGCGGTATTCGATCAAGGCCTTGACCGTCACCATTTTCAGCTTGTGCGCCTTGGCGAATTTCGTCAGTTCGGGCACGCGGGCCATGGTGCCGTCTTCGTTCATGATCTCGCAGATGACGCCGGCGGGCTGCAGACCTGCTAGCCTGGCCAGGTCGACAGAACCTTCCGTTTGTCCCGCGCGGCGTAAGACGCCGCCCCGTACCGCCTTCAACGGAAAAATATGTCCGGGACGTGCCAGATCCGTCGGTTTGGATTTGGGATCGATCGCGACATGAATGGTGGTGGCGCGGTCAGCCGCGGAAATCCCCGTCGTGATGTCCTTGCGCGCATCGATCGAGACGGTGAACGCCGTGCCAAAAGCCGCAGTGTTTTCGACAGCCTGCTGTGGTAACTGCAGTTCTTCCACGCGCTCCGGCGTTAATGCCAGACAGATCAACCCGCGTGCATGCCTGGCCATAAAATTGATGGCCTGAGGCGTCACCTTTTCTGCGGCAATGACGAGGTCGCCTTCGTTTTCCCGGTCTTCGTCGTCGACCAGGATGACGAATTTCCCCTTCTTGATGTCGCGAATGGCTTCTTCGATGTCGTCGAACGGTTTTGACATATCTGAAATCTGAGATCAGGGATCTGAGATCGCTTCGTTCCTGTATTCCGTTATAGAGGGACGATCAATTTATCATTGAACATCGATGATTAACATGGGTTTTTTTGGGCGGTATCCTTCCTGGAAGAGAGGCGCTGAAGCCGTGTTGAGGAGCGACCATTCACAGCTGTTTCGATCGCAACGCGGCAATCACAGTTCCCCAGGCGCACATAATACCGCCCGCAAAGAGCCACAGGCCGAAATCATAGTTGCCGGAACTCCCTTTGAGCATACCGACAGCAATGGGCAGTAAGAATCCGCCTATTCCGCCGGCCGCCCCCACGACGCCTGAGGCGAGCCCGATCTCTTTCGGAAACCACTCCGCAACCAGTTGGAACACGACGCCATTCCCGAACCCCAGCGCGCCCGTCGTCACGATCATCATCGTCAGTGCCATCGGAAGGGACGGGCTTATCACCGCAACCACGCCGCCGGCTGCAACGGGCAATAGATAATGCAGCGCGTTGAGGCCGCCGTAGCGGTCTGCGACATACCCGCCCACCGGACGAAGCAGGCTGCCGCCCAACCCACACAACGCGGCAAGAGCGCCGGCGCCTATCGCCTCGAAGCGATACACGTCGTGGAGCACAAGAGGGAGGAGACTACAGAGACCGACAAATCCACCAAACGTAATGGCATACAGAAAACACAGCCAATAGGCCGGCCGGCGTCGAACCAGCATAGCGGCGCTGTGCCACCAATGCCCGATAGGAGGCACACGTCTCTCCGGATCTTTCGGAACGAGGACATTAAAGAGCAACAGCGACACTGCGGCAACGCCCGCCATCAACGCACAGACGCCATGCCATCCGAGCTGTCGAGCCCACCGTGGCGCGAAAAAAAGAATGAACACGGTGCCGACATTGCCGGAACCTGCGAGACCCAAGACGAATCCTTGTGCAGCAGGAGGGTACGCCCTCCCCGCCAGCGGCAAGGACACTGCGAAACTCGCTCCCGCAATGCCGAGGCAAACGGCAAAGGCTAAAGCTTCCCCGTATCCGGTCACACCCAACCAGCCCCAGACCAGTACAACGCACTCGATGAGCATGATTGCGACTGCCGTGCGGCGCGCCCCCATCCAGTCGGCGCTCCAACCTGCCGCGACCCTCAGTAGCGAGCCACCCAACAACGGCAGAGCCACCAGCCAGGCAATCTCAGCATCGCTTAACTGGAGTTCCTCGGCCAGAGGAATGCTCATCGCGCCAATTAACAGCCACACCATGAAACTGGCGGTGAGATGCAACCAAGCGCCGGCCAAAGAAGGCCAATGTCCGCTGCGGAGAGTGGTGAGAATTGCCATGTTCTACTCATGACTCTTGTGAACAGTGAGAATCATAGGGACCGTGTTTTATCACCGCAAGCGAACCCTTAGGGACACCGGCAGCTTTGTCGAGGCCAGAGGTTCTGTTATAGTTTGCGAACTCCTATGGCGAAACGCCGCACCAAAAAACTGGAAACTGAGATTCTGGAACCGGAGGTCCTCGGTCCGGCTGACGAACTCCCTGAGGCAGAGGGAAGTCCGCCGGCCACGGAATTGCCTCCGTCCGCCGATGGTCGCCCCGATACGACGGCGGTCGTGCCGGTCACCGCCCTTCAACAATACCTGGCCGAAATCCGCCGCCATCCCTATTTGTCGAAAGAAGAAGAACTCCGCCTGTTCGAAGAGTATCGCACGCATGGCAGTCGGGATGCGGCCGTGAAACTGATCATGGCCAATTTGCGCGTTTCGGTCGCGATCGCCGCGGAATATCTGCACACCGGCGCCGACCACATGGATCTGATCCAGGAAGGCAATGTCGGCCTGCTCCAAGCCATCAAGAAATTCGATCCCTCAAAAAACGTGCGCTTCCATGCGTACGCCGCCTGGTGGTCACGCGCCTACATTCTGCGCTACTTGCTGAATACCTACCGGCTTGTCAAGATTGGGACCACGCAGGATCAGCGCAAACTGTTCTATAACCTCAAAAAAGAGAAATCCAAACTCGAGCGTGAAGGCTTCGCACCGGACACCAAATTGTTGGCCGATCGGTTGAACGTCCGCGAGCGCGATGTGGTCGAGATGGACCAGCGGCTCGGCAACTGGGAGCTATCGCTCGATCAACCCATCGGAGAAGACCAGGACGGCAGCCTGCTCGACATTCTCCCCTCACAGCAGATCCCGGCTGATGAACAACTCGCCCATGACCAGCTTCAGAGCCTGTTCCGGGAAAAGCTGGCCGAGTTCGTCAAAACGCTCGATGAGCGCGATGAAGACATCCTCCGGAACCGACTGCTCTCGGAGACCCCTTTGACCCTCGACGACTTGGGCGCCAAATACGGCATCACCAAGGAGCGAACACGCCAGTTGGAGGCCCGCATAATCAAGCGGCTAAGGGACTACATGAAGAAAGATATAAAGGATTTCGACCGGTTACGCGCCTAATCTTTTTTGTTCTCTCCCTCGCCGAAATAGGCTGGAATATCCGGACATCCATCGGGTATCATCCGCACTTCCCGAGTGCTCGGGGGACGAAAGATTTTTTTCGCCCGGCCCCTTGACTCATCCGGAGGCGGGCCTATCTATCCCGCAGCTTCGGCAGATCAGGGATTCTGCTCGCGTTGGGGTCTTCAGCCCCCGTCATCGAGTGCGAACCCGTCTTAAACCGCGGACATTTTCGAGTTAACTTTTATCACGAGGAGGTTCTGTCATGAGCACAGCCGCGAAGGAGAAGAAGAACGTGGCCAAGGGCTTTCAGCCCCTGGGTGACCGCGTGTTCGTCACCTACACTGAAGAGTTGGAACGGACTGCCGGCGGGATTTATGTGCCGGATTCGGCCAAAGAAAAGCCCCAGCGGGGCATCGTTCAGGCCGTTGGCAAGAAGGTCGAGAACGTGAAGGTCGGTGACCAGGTTCTTTTTGACAAGTACTCGGGCAGCAAGCTCCGGATCGAGGACGAGGAGTGCTTGATCCTCAAGGAAGAGGACATTCTGGGAGTGTTCACCAGCTAATCTCTCAACCAGTTACGACGACCGATCTATAACGGAGGAATCACATGGCAAAGCAACTACTGTACAGCGAGGCAGCTCGGGCCTCCATTCTCAAGGGGGTCAACCAGCTTGCCGACGCCGTCAAGGCGACCCTCGGTCCGAAGGGCCGCAATGCGATTTTGGACAAGAAGTTCGGCGCACCGACGATCACCAAGGACGGCGTGACCGTCGCCAAGGAGATCGAACTCAAGAACCCGTATGAAAATATGGGCGCGCAGCTCGTCCGCGAAGTCGCCAGCAAGACCAGCGACACCGCGGGCGATGGAACCACCACCGCAACCGTGTTGGCACAAGCCATCTATCGCGAGGGGGCGAAGAACATCACCGCCGGCGCGAACCCGATGGAAATCAAGCGTGGCATCGATAAGGCCGTTGAAGCGGTTGTGGCCGAGTTGAAGAAGCTCAGCAAGCCCTGTCAAAACAAGACCGAAATTTCCCAGGTCGGAACCATCTCAGCCAACAACGACAAGACCATCGGTGACTTGATTGCGGAAGCGATGGAAAAGGTCGGCAAGGATGGCGTAATCACCGTCGAGGAAGCCAAGTCAATGACGACGTCTCTCGACGTGGTCGAGGGCATGCAGTTCGATCGCGGATACATCTCTCCTTATTTCGTTACCAACGCCGAGCGGATGGAATGTTCAGTCGAAGAGCCGCTCATTCTCATCAACGAAAAGAAGATCAGCAGCATGAAGGACCTCCTCCCGATCCTCGAGCAGGTGGCCAAGATGGGCAAGCCGCTCGTGATCGTCGCAGAAGAAGTCGAAGGTGAAGCGCTGGCCACTCTCGTGGTCAACAAGCTGCGCGGCACCTTGAACGTGGCGGCCGTGAAGGCGCCAGGCTTCGGCGATCGCCGCAAGGCGATGTTGGAGGACATTGCGATCCTCACCGGTGGCCAGACGATCTCCGAAGATCTAGGCATCAAGCTCGAGAACGTGAAGCTCACCGACCTTGGCCGTGCGAAGCGCGTGACGATCGACAAGGACAACACCACGATCGTCGAAGGCTATGGCGATCCGAAGAAGATCGAAGCCCGCGTGAAGCAGATCAAGGCGCAGATCGAAGAGACGACCTCCGACTACGATCGCGAGAAGCTCCAAGAGCGTCTGGCGAAGATTGTAGGCGGCGTGGCCGTGATCAACGTCG
>Ga0081455_10001822_pt1 | contig 25654 bp, 20 predicted proteins | sample TabmetS3T2R1_FD_70207 | JGI IMG/M metagenome (GOLD analysis project Ga0081455, IMG submission 70207) | Tabebuia heterophylla rhizosphere microbial communities from the University of Puerto Rico - S3T2R1 | ecosystem: Host-associated > Plants > Roots > Rhizosphere ...
GCTCCCGCCCTTTGACGATATTGCCAGGGCTTGAATCCTTGCGGCTCTCGGTCGCAGAATGCAGTGCCGGTGACATGATCATGCGCTCGTACCGCGAAGAACTCTGGTTTGAAACGAAGACCCGGCGCGCCTACATCAACATCACGCCTCACGTCGAGCAGATCGTCACAAAGAGCGGTGTCCAGGAAGGGCTGGTGCTGGTCAATGCCATGCACATCACCGCCAGCGTGTATATCAACGATGACGAACAGGGTTTGCTTGACGATTACGACAGATTCTTGGAGCGGATTGCGCCGCATGACGACGTCTATCGCCACAACGAGACGGGTGAGGACAATGGGGATGCCCATATCAAACGGCAGGTTATGGGACGCGAAGTCGTGGTGGCGATTACCAAGGGGCGGTTGGATTTCGGGCCGTGGGAACAGATCTTTTATGGCGAGTTCGACGGCCGGCGGAAGAAACGGGTGCTGGTCAAAGTCGTCGGCGAGTGAGACGCCGGGTCCAGAGTTGGTCACGCGACTCAAACCGGCTGAGTGCTTGCTCCTCGATGGAAAGTTTGGCAACATGGATGTCTACCCTTCACCCTCAAGTGTCCGGAGTACCTGATGCAAGGTTGGTCTCGTCCCGATCCACTGACCAGAGATTTGATTCATTTGATCAACGCCCGCCGTCACGACCACGGTGACACAGACGCGGCGATCGATACCTTGCAGGCTTTTCTCGAGCAGGGGCGCGAGGAAGATCTGTTGACCGTCCTGGCTGCGCTCGATGAAGACATGGCCGAGTGGCTGTTCGATCTGGTTGCCGAAGCGTCTTGCTCGGTGATGCTCGACGCCGCAGCCGACGAAAAACTTTCTTACGCCATAATGGCGGCGCTTGAGCTTCCGCTCCAGGCGAACCTTTCTCATCCGTTGAAGCTCAAGATTGATCCGGTGGCCACGGCTGAGGTGCTGCATCGACATCTTCGGCTGGCCTCTGGAACCGTGGTCCGGGTAGAGCCTCGACTGTTGACCGACGCCACACTGGAAGCGTTGAGCTTGCAAGCCTTGAACGAGCATCTCACCACGGTGGCGGAATCCCAGCGAGGCCGTTCGATTGCCGCACGGCTGTATCCGCCGGTCGAAAACACCGCCTTTCTATTTTTCGAGTTGATTGGCGTGCCGGATGCCGGCCTGCCGGATTCACTCGAGGATCCGCATCGTCGTGCATTGTTGGAGGGCTTGGTCGAGCAATGTCCGGAGCTGGCGCTTGCTCCCGACACAATCGAGGCTCCCGTTTATGCGGCCTACGCGATGTTCGATGCGCAAAATGCCGTCCGCCTTCATCACCTGGCCGACGAAACGGCGGCCGTCTGGCGCGATCTTGATCCGCTTGTCCGTGCGCGGACCATCGTGCACCTCCATACGCAATGCGGAAACGGGGTCTACATGCCCGTCTGGACGGACTTGTTTGATCCTGAATTACCCGAGGAGCATGGCCCAGTCTGGACGTCGCCCGATGTCTGGGTGTTCACCGCCGACCTACCGATCGAATGGCCGGGAGAAATGCTGACGAATCGTCTGCTGGCCGAGGGCTGCACCAGGTTTGAGAATCATATCGTCGAAGCCCCCGAGAATTAGGGGACTGGATCGTGCCGGTCCCGGTTCTCTTGAAAAACCCACCGAGCGACATGTTGTACTCGTTTAGCAGAGACAGCCACAGATCGGAAAGGTGGCAGTCCACTTGCTGTCTGAATCCCTACATTTCATCGATTTTTTGCGCCTCCTGACCTATGCTGTGGACTCGTCGGAGGACGCCTCATGAGTCAGCAACCTCTTTCCAACCGGATTCTGGCGGGGACACTCACATTCGTCGGACTTGGGCTCGTCTGGATAGCGATCGTCAACAATCTACCTTCACAGCAGGAATTGTCTGCCAAAGAATCACCGCAGCCGCCGCCTCAAGCCGCGTCGACCCAGGTTGCTCCCGAGCCGGTGCTGGATCTGTCCATTCCGGGGGTCTCTGCAGCACCTCCGGTGCCGGAAAAGGCACAATCTGCTGCGACGGCCGAGAGACCTCCGATGTCGGTGCCCGACCGTCGAGCCGCACAGGTGGCGAGGCTGCGATGTGAGGCCGAAGTCGAGCAGTTGTGTCCGGAGGTTTCAGATGGCTCCGGTCGTCGGCAATGTCTGGAAAAGCGGGCACAGCAGTTGTCGGTATCGTGTCAGCAGCAGATCCGTGAACGATTGGTGAGGTGGAAAGAAGAGCGGAACCGGTTGACGCTGGCCTGCCAGGCCGACCTTAGGCGGTTTTGCCCCGACGTCAGACCGGGCGGCAGGCATCCGCTACAATGCTTGCAGCAGCATGCGCCGGAATTGTCCGATGGATGTTATGGGATGCTTCCCAAGGGGACGCTAAACTTCAAGCAGTGATTATCAGCATGATGCAAACGTAACGATGTCGCCCATGCCCATAATGGTGCTCCGCTATTTTTTTATGAGGCTTTCAAGAACCAACGTTGCTTGATGCGTTGCCAAAGACGACCGACCGCTTTCCCTTCCACGGTGACCAGCATGACCGTGATGTTGTCTTCGCCTCCGGCGTCGTTGGCCAGAGCGATCAACCGGTCGGTCTTCTCGCCCAGATCGCCGTCTTGTTGGAGTGTCCCCAGTATCTCGCTGCACCGGACGCCACGAGTCAGCCCGTCCGAACACAACAGCAAGAGATCGCCGTTAAACACTGGCATTTCCGCCAGGTCGATGTCGACTGAGTTCTCGACCCCCAAGGCACGCGTCACGATGTTCCGTCGCGGCGACCGTTCCGCTTCCTCTTCCGTCATATATCCCTGAGCGACCTGTTCGGCTACCCAAGAATGGTCCGCGGTCAGCGCTTGCATGGTTCCACCCCTGATCAGATACACACGGCTGTCTCCGATATGTGCGATCGACAATACCTGTCCAGAAAGCCGGGCAGCGGCGACGGTGGTTCCCATGCCTGCATACTTCGGTTGCTCCCAGGACGCACGAAAGACGGCGGTGTTGGCGGCACGAATGGCACTTGCGAGCTGATTGGTGGACGGGGTCAGGTTGGGATCATCTCCAGCGGTCTCTGTTGTGGGTAGGTCCGCTGCCGATGCGACGTGGCTCACAATGGTCTCGATCGCCATACGGCTTGCCACTTCACCAGCATTGCCTCCTCCCATGCCGTCACAGACAACGTAGAGTCCGAGCGAGGAATCCGCAACGAAGCAGTCTTCGTTATGAGGCCGCTTGCGCCCGATGTCCGATTTGGCGAAGTACGGCCGGTCAATCGCCACGACCAACGTTCCTCCTACGCTGCCAGGCCCTGCAGACAGGCCCGAAGGTCTTGCGCCAATTCTCCTGCTCGGCGATACCGCTGCGGCAGTTCTTTCTGTAGGGCACGGTTGACGACCTCCTGAAACATCGGCGGAAGGTCGGGGCGAAGCGTGTGGAGCTCCGGATGAGGATGGTGGGCAATCGCAAAAAGTAGCGCAGAGAGGTTGTCGGCGGTGAACGGCGGTTGTCCGGTGAGCAGCTCGAAGAGCACGACGCCCAGCGAGAATACATCCGATCGGCCGTCCACTTTTTTGCCCGCGATCTGTTCGGGGGACATGTAGGTGGGAGTCCCTAAGACCACATCCGTTTGCGTCTTGCTGCTTGAAGTCACTTTCGCGATGCCGAAGTCCATCACTTTGACCGACCGGTCCTTGGTGATCATGATGTTCGCGGGTTTGATGTCTCGGTGCACCACGCCCTGTTGATGAGCATAGTCGAGCGCCTCCGCGACTGAAACTATCGTCTGCACGATTTCCGAGAGCGGCATCACATTCGGCTTGCGAGCGCATTCCTTGAGCGACAGCCCCTCCACGAGCTCCATCGCGATGTACCCCAGCTCTTCCTGTTCGCCAGCGTCATAAATGGTGACGATGTTCGGATGTGAGAGCCGACCAGCCGATTCGGCTTCACGGAAGAAACGGGCCTTGATCTCCGGCACCTTGTCCAGCTCATCGATTTGATCCAAGCGCATGGTTTTGATCGCGACGAACCGTTGAATCGTGGGATCTTTCCCCAGATACACGAGTCCCATCGCCCCGCGACCGAGTTCCTTGAGGATTTTGTAACGACCAAGGCTCGTCGGCGGTTGTCCATGTCCATTCATCGCGACAGCCGTGCTCTTTTCAACCGGCTGGGCGGGTATTTCTTCACTCGGGTCGGTGGCGGGGGGCTCCTCGGGCACCGTCGTGCGGACCGGCTTCCGTTTGACTGGTGCTGGTGCGAAGGCGTTCCGCAACGGCTCTAGATGTCTCAGCCATACGATGGTCAACCAGAGCCCACACGCGACGAGCGCGACCGTATAGGCTTGCGCAAACAGGGAGGAGCCGATCTGGAGAATGAGCGGCGAGCCATACGTGCGGAACGTCTTCCCCCCCAAGATGATCACAATTAACGCGGCTGATGGCAGCAGGATGGTGCGGAGAAAACTTGATCCGCGTCCATTGTCGGGGAGTTGCTGGTAGGTCGACACGGCAAGAGCCATGAGCAGGCCAAGCGCGATGCTCTGACTCACCAGCCGCAGGGCGTTTGGCCCGGTCACAGCGGTCAGGGGAATGCTGAAGTATTCCACCCAGGCCATGCCGCTCAGCAAAGGACCGAGGAGGAGAGCCGTAACGATACCGGTCGCATGAGGAATAATCCAGTGCAGGCTCTTGGACATGATGTCGATGGGGAAAAAGTGAATGGACTTCAGTCTAACGGACAGCGACGGAGAGTCAACGAATTGAAGGAAACGCGTCGAGTTAATAGGCAGGTGAAGAGATGTTCGTCGAACGGCTAGGTCAACGGCCGGCCGCCGTGGCTTTTAGCGGCTCGAGCAAGCGTGGATTGACTTTTAGGTCACCTCGTCCGTAACCGACTTCAATGTCAGGTTTCGTGACCCCGTGAAAATCACTCCCGCCAGTGACTAATAGGCTCAGGCGCTGCGCCAATTCGAGGTAACTCGCCGTCTGAGATTTGCTGTGGGTGCTGTAATGAACCTCGACCCCGTCAAGGCCTGCGTCTTTCAATGCAGTGACGCAACCGCGGAGGCCATCGCCGCTGTCTTTGACCCACGTCGGATGCGCGAGCACCGCGACGCCCTTGGCTTCTCTGATCCACATGATCGCCTCGGCGGGTGGGGGAAGCTCGCGGGCAACGTACGCCGATTTCCCTTCGGCGAGATATCGGTCGAAGGCCTCTTTGGCGGAGGACACATATTTCTTCTGCATAAGGAGCTGCGCGATGTGCGGCCGCCCGACCGATTCGGTTCCCGCCAGTGCACGCACTTCTTCATACGTGACATCCAGGCCGGCCGCCCGAAGTCGCTCGATGATCAACGGATTGCGGCGGTGGCGGCTGGCACGAAGCGTGGCCAGCCGTTCGTTCAAGACGGGGTCCTGCCAATCGAGGCAATAACCGAGGATGTGAAGTTCGCTTTTGCCGTCGAAGGAGCTGATCTCGACGCCGGGGATGACTTCGATGCCCAGTTCCTGGCCGGCCGCCATGGCCTCAGGAATTCCGCTTGTGATGTCATGATCAGTGATGGCGAGCGCCGTCACGTTCGCTTTGCCCGCCAGCCTGAGAACTTCGGATGGCGGGAGGCTTCCGTCGGAATGGGTGGTATGGAGATGAAGGTCGATGCGGCTCACGGTGATTCGTGCGTGGGAACGGCTTGACCCGGTTTTTGCGCCACCAACTGCGCGGTGAAGACGGAGCCCATCCCGGGACCTCCCTCATGTTCGCCTTCGTCGTACGAGAGGACGCGGAGCGAGGACGTCAAACGAAGCAACTCGTTTTGCGCCAGGCAAAACTCCCAGCGACGCGGATGGCGGTAACGCACATAGTTATCAATCGTGAACGTTTCGTACAGCAGAACGCCATGCGGTTTCAAGGCCTCAACCAACCATGGAAACAGCGGGCGATGTAAATAAAAGCAGACCACGATGGCATCGTAGGTGTTGGCCGGGAATTCCGGTCGCTCGTCGGTGATCCGTTCCAGGTCCACCTGTTTGACGGTGAGATGTGGAAAATGTCGCTGGGCGGCAACGGCCGAGAGTTTTGCAAGACTGTCATGATCTCGATCGATCGCCTCGACGTCGAAGCCGTGCGCGGCTAGATACAGCGCATGACGCCCGGTGCCGGAGGCGACGTCAAGCGCCCGGCCCTTTGGCAACCGGTGAAGTTGCTGGCTGACAAAGCGGGAAGGGACGGGATCGACCACCTGTGCATGGTGGGCGGCACGGGGCCGGTCGAGTTTCACACCAACGGAGCCTGCTTTCTGTACGATCGGAGGGGCCAATTTACGAAGCCAAAGGCGGGCACGGCTGACCGGAAACTCCGTAAACAACATGGTCAGCATTTTTTCACCCAGGGTTTCCAGGAGGGCGCAGACTTCCTTGCTGCCGAGATCGACGACACGCTGCGCCACCTGCGCATAATCGACCGTGTCGCTCAGATGATCGGAAGCCGACATCGAGCCCGTCTCGCAGTCCAGCTCCAGGTCGATGGCCATCGGTTGGGGCCGCCGCTGTTCGTCGGGAGTGATCCCGCATCGGGCTTGAAATTCGAGGCGTTCGATGACAATTTTGTCAGCCATTCCGGTCATTGTCCGAGATGAAAATAGACACTGTCAACCTGTCGTTAGATGGGTGAGGGATGGATGAGGGATAGCGGGTTTCAGGCACTCAGCAGCAGCGTTCCCCCCGGCTCTCTATTGACTCACTCTTCTACCCCCTCATATAATTACCGATCGCCGCAATCTAACCGGCTGATTCAGCGAGGAAAATGGCCGAGTTTACACATTTCAACGAGTCCGGCCGCGCGCGGATGGTCGATGTCGGTGGGAAGGCTCAGACCGAGCGGGTCGCGACCGCACAAGCCAAAGTGTACCTCCAACCCGAAACCCTCGAAAAAATTCAACGTGGCAAGATTGCCAAAGGGGATGTCCTGGCGGTCGCACAGGTGGCGGGTGTCATGGGGGCGAAGAAGACGCCCGATCTCATTCCCATGTGCCATCCTATCCTCCTCACTGCCGTGGACATTTCCTTCAAGGAAGAACCTCAACCGGACCGTGAGGGCCGATGTTCGATCACGGTGACCGCAACCGCCAAAACCAGTGGACAGACCGGAGTCGAGATGGAGGCCATGACGGCGGTTTCGGTTGCCGCGCTGACCATTTACGACATGTGCAAGGCGATCGACCGAGGGATGAGCTTCAGCGAGGTATGGCTCTTGTCAAAGTCGGGAGGCAAGTCCGGCACGTACAACCGAGAACGTCGAAACCCACGGCCTCAAAGTGAAAACCAGGACGAATGAGTCAGCACGTATGATCACCGTGAAACTGTTTGGCATGACCAAGTCGCTGGCGGATAACCAGCCCAACCTGACGCTGGCTTTGGGGAAAAATCAATCGGTGAAAACCGTCATTGAACTGGTCAACAAGCGTTATCCCAAAATCGGCGAATTGATTCACAACAAGAAGATTTTGGTGTCGGTGAACCAAGAAATTGCGCACGAGGATACCAAGGTGCAGGAAGGGGATGAAGTCGCGCTGTTGCCTCCATTTGCCGGGGGCAATCTCGAAGGGCAAGTGGAATGAGCATGGCAGAACAGAGTGACTTGTTGGTTCGCGTGCAGCGCGAAGATTTTTCCGTCGATGCGGAGATCAATCGCGTGCGAAGCCGTTCAAAGCGGATCGGCGGTATCTCGATCTTTCTCGGCACGGCGCGGGACCATTCCAAGGGGCGGGATGTCGATAGCATCACGTTTGAGCATTACGAGGGCATGGCTCAGAAGAAGCTGCGGGAAATCCGGGAGAGGGCGCTGAAGGATTTCGACATTCTTGAACTGCTGATCGTCCACCGCTACGGCGAGATCACAATTGGGGAAAACATCGTGTTGATTATCGCTGGGGCTGAGCATCGGGCGGAGGCGTTCCGCGCCTGTAAATGGGCAATCGACGAATTGAAGCAGATCACCCCTATCTGGAAGTTGGAACATACGCCGTCGGGGGAGGTCTGGGTCGAAGAACATCCCTAACGAGGTTGGTGAAAATCGTGTCAGGCTGCGTTCTCATATCGCTTCGAGGCTCAACGTACCTAGAATCGTACGCCTCGCCTCGTCGCTCACTGCGGCCTGGCCTGACAGGATTTTGACCAACCTCAAAAAATGTGATGCCAAATACTCCTGATACTCAAAGCACTTCTGGTCAACCGGTCGTTGATGCGTTCGGACGGCCGCTGAAAAGTCTGCGGCTCTCCGTGACGGACCGCTGCAACTTGCGGTGCGCTTACTGCATGCCCGAGGAAGAGTATGTCTGGCTTCCCCGAGAGGATGTCCTGACGTTCGAGGAAATGGCGGCGCTCGCAGGGTATTTTACGGATCTCGGCGTCGACAAGGTCAGACTCACGGGTGGGGAGCCGCTGCTGCGTCGTGACCTGCCCCGCTTGATTCGCCTGCTGCTGCAGAACCGCAACATCCAAGAAATCGCCCTGACGACGAACGGGATCCTCCTTGCGGACCACGCCGAGTCGCTCTACCAGGCGGGTTTGAACCGAGTGACGGTCAGCTTAGATACCTTGAGGCCAGAGCGGTTCAGACAGCTCACCCGTCGTGACGAGTTCGCGCGAGTCCTGGAAGGCATCGAGGCAGCCGGCCGTGCGGGTTTTACCGGGCTGAAGCTGGATACAGTCGCCATTCGTGGGTTCAACGATGACGAGTTAGTCGGGCTGATCGAGTTCGGAAAACATTTCGAGGCCGAAGTGCGGTTCATTGAATACATGGACGTTGGCGGTGCCAACCAGTGGGCGCCTGAAAAGGTACTTTCACGAGAGATGATGCTGACGCTGCTGGGCAAGTATTATGGGACCATCGAACCGATGCCCGAACGCGGATCGGCTCCCGCGCAACGGTTCCGACTGCCTGACGGTGCAACGTTCGGCATCATTCCATCCACGACAACGCCGTTCTGCGCCACATGTGACCGCAGCCGAGTGACGGCCGACGGAATGTGGTATCGCTGCCTCTATGCGACGACAGGAACCGATTTGCGCAAACCGCTCCGTGAAGGCCTTGCGGCTCAGGAGATGCAAGCACTCATTCGAGGCGGCTGGGAGTCGCGACGAGACCGGGGGGCAGAAGAACGCAAAGCGTTGGAGCGAACGGGGTCGCGTGAAGGGGGACTGATCGGCATCGATCGCTTGCGCGAGGATCCGCATCTCGAGATGCACGCGCGCGGCGGATAACAGAAGGACCAATGGCCATTCGGCGCATCTCTTATCCCCACGTGCACATCATGCCGCGCATTTCCGTTCTGAACGTCTTCCAGTGGTTCTGGATGCCGCATGGCTGATTCCACCTATCTCACGGTCCTCGGGCTCGGTTTCATCCTCGGGCTGCGTCACGCCTTGGACTCTGATCATCTTGCCGCGGTCTCGACGGTGCTCGCCGAGCGGCCTTCCTGGCGCGCATCGGGACTTGTCGGTCTCAGCTGGGGGGTAGGCCATACCGTGGTACTGCTGCTCGTGGGCGCGGTGGTCCTCGTGCTGCGTGTGCCGATTCCGGAACCGCTCGCGCTGGCAGCTGAAGCCATCGTGGGACTGATGCTCGTCGTGCTCGGCGCCCTGCTCGGCATGAAGCTCATCCGGGAACGATGGCATCTCCATCAGCACGTTCATGACGGCAGCACCCACGTACATTTTCACAGCCATCGCGATTCGCAGGATCACGGTCATGCCCATTGGTGGCGAGAATCACTGCGGCCCTTGTGCATCGGGATGGCCCATGGGCTGGCCGGTTCCGCGGCAGTGCTCCTGCTCGTCGTGGCATCGGCAGACAGCGTCATCGACGGATTGCTGTACATCGCGGTGTTCGGCTGTGGTTCGATTCTCGGCATGATGTTGATCGGACTCGCGCTCAGTCTGCCGGTCGTCTGGTCGCTGCGCCTTGGCCGGCCGCTGTTCCTCGCCGTACAGGGATTGGCGAGCGTGGGCAGCATTGCGCTGGGATGTTCGATCGTCTATCGGATCCTTCTCGCCGAGTCGCTTTCGTAAACAGGATTGCAAGGTTCTCGTGACGGGAAACTACGTGCGCAGGGCGACCTGCTGTGCTATTCTCCAGCACGCTTCTGAATCTGTGAGTCGCCGGGGCTGATTGAGTGCTGAAAGGAGTCGGGGATGGCGTGGTTTAAGAAGCAAAAGGGGGCTGAGCCGGATGTCCCGAAACGGTCAAAAGTGGCTGAAGGCATGTGGCTTAAGTGTAACCATTGTCGTGAGATCGTCTATCGGAAAGAAGTCGAGCGAAACAGCAAGGTCTGTCCGAAGTGTGACTACCATTTCCCGATATCAGTGATGGAGCGCATCACACTCCTCGTGGATTTTGGAACGTTCAAGGAATGGGATGCCGATCTGGGGCCGCTGGATCCTCTGGATTTTCACGACACCAAATCCTACAAGGAACGCGTCAAGGCTCAACAAGAGAAGACCGGGCGAAAAGATGCCATCATGATCGGCGAAGGTCAGATGAACGGTCGCCGCGTGGCGCTTTGTGTCTTCGATTTTGGATTCATGGGCGGCAGCATGGGGTCGGTAGTGGGGGAGAAAATCTGTCGCGCGATCGATCGCGCCATTGAGGACCGTCTGCCCGTTGTGCTGGTGACGGCATCAGGAGGCGCTCGTATGCAGGAAGGGATTCTTTCGCTCATGCAGATGGCCAAGACGTCGGCGGCTGTCGCCAAGCTGGGCGAGGCGAAGCTCCCGTTGATTTGTCTGCTGGCAGATCCGACTTTTGGTGGAGTGACGGCCAGCATCGCCATGCTCGGTGATGTGATACTCGCCGAGCCGAAGGCATTGATCGGCTTTGCCGGTCCACGCGTGATCGAGCAAACCATCAAACAGCAGCTTCCGGACCAATTTCAGCGCGCGGAGTTTCTTTTGGAGCACGGCATGATCGATATGATCGTCGAGCGCAAGCAGCTCAAAGAGACTCTCAGCACTCTCGTCGCCCATTTCTAGCAGGGTGTTGAACAAAACCTTTTTGTCACCTTCCCAACCCTGGCGCCAAGACGCGCCTTTCCTGGGCGTCGTTCCTGCGTCGCCTAGAGCGCAATGTCCGAAGGGAAAACGGGCTGCTCCACGGTGATGGAAGACGGAGATACAATACAGCATGCTGGTCTGTGAGAGGTGATGCTCGGAGTCCAAAAGCGAGTAGTGCATATTCTGCTCGCGGCGATTCTCCCGACCATACCATGACCTATACTGCTGCCGTTTCCTACCTCTACAGTCTCCAAAAGCACGGTATCAAGCTCGGGTTGGATACGATGACGGCCTTAGTGGGGCGCCTCGGCATGCCCCAGGCGCGGTACCCAACGCTGCACATTGCCGGCACTAACGGCAAAGGTTCCACGGCGGCCATGACAGCCGCCATGTTCCAAGCAGGCGCCCATCGAGTCGGCTTGTACACCTCGCCTCACCTCGTTGAGTTTCGCGAGCGCATCCGTGTGGACGGCCTGATGATTGCCGAATCGGATATCGCGAGATTGACGGAGCGAGTAAGAGGCGTTTCCGAGCCGGATCTATCGCCGACGTTTTTCGAGTTCACAACGGCGATTGCATTTCAGTATTTCGCCGAGTCTCAGATCGATCTGGCGGTATTGGAGGTGGGGCTCGGAGGGCGCTTCGATGCCACGAACGTCGTGTCTCCAGTGGCATCTGCCATCACGACGATCGCCTTAGATCACCAGCAATATTTGGGCAGCACCCTCGAATCCATCGCGTTCGAGAAGGCGGGCATCATCAAGCCGAACGTGCCGGTCATCCTTGGCCGTCTGCCGGATGAGGCCCGTGAGACGATTGAGCGGATCGCGACCGAGCGGAATGCGCCACTTTCCTGTTTGGGGAGGGACTTTCAGGTCGCAGGAGAGACGCCGGCGCATTTCAGTTATTCCGGGTTCGGTGCCCGGTATGACGATCTGTCCTGTCCCTTGTTGGGAGCCCACCAGCTCGCGAATTGCGCGTGCGCGTTGTCCTTGGTGGAAGCAGCCAAGCGGCACCGACTGGCGATTGGAGAGGCGGCCATCCGCAAAGGACTCCGGGAGGTCCAGTGGGAAGGCCGTTTGGAGGTGGTGGCCCGGGACCCGCTGACCGTCCTCGACGGGGCCCATAATCCCGGTGCCGCTCAAGCGTTGGCCGATTACCTCCGCGCATTCCGCCTTTCGAATCCTCTGAGCAGGGTGATCCTTGTTTTGGCCATGATGCGCGATAAGGATCATCGTGGATTCGTGGAGCCGTTACACGGGCTTGTGGACGAAGTCGTGCTCACTCAGGCGGATTTGAAGCGGTCGGCCACGGTCGAAGAATTACTGCCCATTATCGGAGGGATTTGGCCTCAGCTACGAACGAACACACGTGTCGCTGGTGCCCTCGGCGAGGCCAGGCGACTTGCCCGGCCTGAGGATTTGATCTGCGTGACCGGCTCGTTGATGCTCGTCGGCGAAGTCAAAGCATCGTTGCGCGGCATTGGGATGTCCCCGCTTCGGGGTTGACATGGCGGGAGTGGTGACGCGAGTTCTTGTCCACTTCACCGCAGTGCTGCTGGTCACCCTTCTTCCAATGATGGCGGCCGCCGCCGGTTCGTCGGGTAAGACGGATGCCGGTAAGACGGATGCCGGTAAGACGGATGCCGGCTCTCTTCCTCTCGAAGTGAAGGCGGATCGTATCGACTATCTCCAGGACCAGGAGATCTATGAGGCTGAGGGGTCCGTGGTGGTCGATCAGGGTTCGGTCCACCTGACTTCCGACCATCTGACTGTCCTGGCGCTTCCGGGCATGATGATTGCCACCGGGCACGTCCGGTTGACCGATCCCAAGGCCGACATCGTAGCTGAGCGGCTCGAGTTGAACATCAATACCGAGGCCGGGATCATTACCCATGGGGAAGTCTATATCAAGGCGTCCAACACGACAGTCGATGGACGTCTGATTCAGCGGTTCTCTGAAGACCACTATCGCTTTAAAGAAGGGCGGTTTACGAACTGTGATACGCCGGAAGGTGAGACGCCGGCATGGCGGTTTCAATTCAAGGATCTGGATTTGAACGCGGGGGAAAGTCTTGCCTTCAAGGGTGGCTGGTTGTGTGTGGCCGATGTACCACTGATTCCGTTTCCCACGATGACCTATCCGCTGTCACCTCGCCAAAGCGGATTCCTGATTCCCACCCCAGCCTACGACAATCGATTCGGATTCCATTACCAGCAAGGATACTATTGGGCGATCAATCCGAGTCAGGACCTGACGATCTCCCCTTCGTACTACAGCAATTTGGGGTACGGCAGCGATTTCGAGTATCGCTACGCAATAAACAAGCTTTCGAGGGGACAATGGTTCGTCAGTTACCTGCAGCAGACCACGCTCCCGGATGTTTCGGGAGTGTCGAGTACTCAGAGTGCCAAGGAGGCACGCGCGCTGATCACCGGGACCCATACCCAACAAGTGACAGCCGATCTCCTGTTGCGCATCAATGCCAATCTCGTGTCCGATCCCCAGTACCTTCAGCAGCTGAGCAACTCGGGTGCGCAGCGAGCACTTCCCAGCAATGAATCCAACTTATTCGCGAACCAGCGCTTGCGCTATGGCAACGCCTATCTCCTCGGTCAATACCTACAGCCCTTACAAGCCGGTGGTTCAGATACGTTCCAGCGCCTTCCAGAGGTCGGCTACAGTCTGCCGAACTTCACGCTCTTCAATTCTCCCCTGTTGTTCGGAGGAGACGCGAACGCGGTGTATTTCTTCCGAGAGGAAGGGTTCACCGAGAATCGCTTTGATGTCGTGCCGGGATTCTCGACCGACGTCCTCGACGTCGGCCATGTGGTCGGATTTACGCCGCAGTTTAAGTTTCGTGAAGTCTACTATTCTCGCGGGGCACAAACGACCGAGAGTCTGCACCGGGAAACGTTCTGGGCCGCTCTCGATGCATCTTCCAAAATGAGCCGCCGTTTCAACAGGGATGACGGAAATGCCTTTATGCATACGATCGAACCCAACGTCATCTACGAATACGTGCCGTTCACGAATCAGTCGGACATTGCACAGATCGATCAGGTTGACAACCTGCCGAAAAAAAATCTTTTGACCTATATGGTGAGGAGCCGGCTGCTGGAACAAGACGGCAATAGCAGCTTCAATTGGCTGGATTTCACGCTGGCGCAGAGTTATCACGTCGGCGCGGTACAGACGCAAGCGAGGGATTTTGCCCCGGGCGTCGTGCCCCCTCTCGGCACCGTGACGCAGCCGTTGCAGCCGGCGACGGTTCCGGTCGCCGGCAAGAAATTTTCCGATATCTGGTTGCGGGCTGTTATCGGGAACAAGGAGCCGCAACTCGCAGTTTCCCAGCTGGCCGGCCCGGTGTTCGGCCGAGGCGCTGGGGCTGTCTCACTCGCCAAACCTCCGATTAACCGGTACGTAACGGTCGACGCATTTTTCAATCCCTACAGCGCCGGTATCAGCCAGTTCAATACGGACTTTCGGCTTCAGCGGTCTAATGAGTGGTATGTCGAAGTCGGGCAGCGTTACTCGACAAGTGGGAACCGGGTGCAAAGAGGCGACCTCTGGAATCCTATCTCGTTCAATGAAGTCTTTGACCCAACGGACGGGGTCCAGTTCGTTACTGCTGGCGGGGCATTTCGGACGCCGTTTGGCTGGCTGATTGGCGGCAAAGCGTATTACGACATCGCGAATCGTCGGAGTCCGGAATACGATGTGGTCGCGCTGTATCAGAATCCGTGCAAATGCTGGTCGCTCGGGTTGTTCTACCTTCAATTTCCCGACCGGGCGCAGTACAATTTCATGCTCAGTCTGACGGGAATCGGATGGGTCGAGAACTACGGCACGAATGTCGTCAAACAGATCCTCAGTCCTCTCACGTGGGGAGAGAAAGGGTTGCCGTGGGCTTCGCCGGGTGGACACTATGGCTACCTGGAGACCAGCCAGCCCCAGCCTCGTGCCGGTGGAGTGCCACGATGAGCCAACGTATCCGATTGAGGACTGGATGGTCGGTGGTCTGCGCATTGGCCCTCATGTTATTGACGGTGGGCTGCGGCACGTCCGTTCCGCTCGCTGCATCGACGCCGCCGACCCATTTACAGCGGGCAAAAGTCTTTCTTGCAGCGGGAGATTTTCGGCGGGCTGTCGAAGCCTGCCGGCAGGAGGTTCAGGACCATCCCTCGGCTCGAAGCTATTTGTACCTGACCTATGTGTATCAGGCGCTCGATGCCTATGTAGAATCTCTGGCAAAAGCGGATCACTGGGTGGCGATGGAGCATCTATATTTGAATTTGAGCTCAGGCGGGCCGGAAGAGTTACTCGATCCCCCGAATGTGTTGGCTCGTATGGCGAAAGAAATGATTCAGGCCTCGGCACGGCAACAGGCAGATGTGACGTCCGAACTGGCCACAAGGCTCGATCCGTCCCTCGTCACCGTCGTCTGGCCTCAGCAGACGGCGTGGCGAAAGGCCAAACCAGACGGTTGGTGGTTCACTGTTCCACCGGACTGGCAATGGTGAGGGTAGGCGACGTCGCATTCCTGCGTTTGACTCCTCGAAGAGGGCTGGTATACGATGATTTCCCCGTTCATTTATGCGATTCAATTGATTTTCAAGGAGGATGCGACGTGGCAGGTAATGCGTTGAAGGTCGAGGATGCGAGCTGGGACACCGAAGTCATGAAGGCCCCCGAGTTGGTCATGGTGGATTTCTGGGCGGTCTGGTGCGGACCCTGCCAGATGGTTGCTCCGATCGTGGACGAATTGGCCAGCGAATATGCCGGAAAGGTCAAGGTTCGAAAGCTCAATACCGATGAAAACCCCGAAGTGGCTGGACGCTACCAGGTCATGAGCATTCCGACGATTCTGTTTTTTAAGAACGGCCAGGTCGTGGAGAAGCTAGTCGGCGCCAGGCCGAAGCGACAGTTCAAGGAAATGATTGATCAGCTACTTGCTCAACACGCCGGTTCCGCCTAACGGGATGGTGAAACAGTCCTATCTCCCCCGCCCAGCCCCGGCGCGCCGAGACGCGCCTTGCCCCGAGCTTCGTTCTCGCATCGCAGGTTGCAGCGTGAGGGCCTTTGGCTAAATAGTTCCTGACTCGCCACGATGCTTGCTGAGTTGCGCATTGTCAATTTTGCTCTCATAGAACAGCTCCACATTCAGTTCCAGCCAGGATTTACGGTACTCACCGGCGAAACAGGCGCCGGAAAATCGCTCCTCATCGATGCGATTGCGCTTCTTGTAGGCGGACGAGGTTCCTCCGAGCAGATCCGTTCCGGTGAAGAGGAAGCCCATCTCGAGGCGTCCTTTCATTTTCCTCAGGCGCATCCGCTGCTCCAGCAGCTGCGGTCTTTGGACATTCTCGGTGCTCACGACGGCGATCTCGTGCTGAAGCGCATACTCTCCAGGTCAGGACGACACAGGGTTTATGTGAACGGCAGCCTCAGCTCACTTCGTGTGCTTGAAGACCTGGGAGGGACCCTCGTCGACGTGCACGGCCAGCATGAGCAGCAATCGTTGCTGGTGCCGGCGAAACAACTGGAGGCGGTGGACGCGTTCGGTGCCACGCAGCCGATCCGGGCGCTCTATGAGGCGGCGTATCGGGAGTGGAAGGATTTGGAAGGGCAGCTCGACGAACTGCGAAGGGTGGGCAGCGACCGTGCGAGGCTGGAAGATCTTCTGCGGTTTCAGGTGGGAGAGATCGATCAGGCTGCATTGTCGGCCGATGAAGAAGTCCGATTACAGGCGGAACGGCAGCGCTTGAGCCATGCGCATCGTCTTCGGGAATTGGCGGAAACCTCCTACGCAGGACTGCAAGGCGACGACTCGGGAATCCTCGTGCAACTGGCCAAGATTGAGCGCCTGTTGGCCGAGCTGGGACAGACGGATCCGACGATGAGGGATTGTGAACCCCAGGTTCGCGAGTCGGCGATTCAACTGAAGGAGCTCTGCGGCCGGCTCCGGAACTACGCAACCGACCTCGATGCGGATCCGGCGCGACAGGAAGTGGTCGAGGACCGATTGGATCTGATTCAACGACTGAAGGCGAAGTATGGGGGGTCGGTCGAGGCGGTTCTGGCGACAGGCGTGCGGGCCCGGGACGAATTACAGGCGACAGAGAATCACGCAAGCCGGATGGCTGATTTGACCAAGCGGCTCGAAGCCGCAGAACGTGTCGTGGTCGCAAGGGCGTCGCAGTTGACCAAAAAACGCCGTGAAGTTGCCAAGCGACTGACGGCGCTGGTCACCAAGGAATTGTCAGCGCTGAAGATGGAACACACCACCTTCGAGATTCACGTCACTGCGGAGGAGGCTGTGGCTCGGTTTGGCCCAACCGGTTGTGACCGCGTTGACTTCTTGCTGTCCAGCAACGTGGGAGAACCGCTTCGTCCCCTCGGCCGCATCGCATCCGGCGGGGAACTTTCGCGCATCATGTTGGCGTTGAAGACGATGTTGGCCGAGAAGGATCAGGTGCCAGTGCTAGTCTTCGATGAAGTAGATACGGGCGTGGGCGGTGCCGTGGCAGCGGCCATGGGAACCAGGCTGCGAACGCTGGGGGCCTTTCACCAAGTCTTCTGTATCACGCATCTACCCCAGGTGGCCTCCCAAGCCGAGCATCACCTTCTGGTCGCTAAGGGCCAGGACGGGAAGAGAACCACCACGTCCGTGAAGCTTCTGACAGGTCTTGGCAGGGAAGAGGAGATCGCGCGGATGATCGGCGGTGAAACGGTGACGAACAAAGTGCGGGCCACAGCGGCCGAGCTGATTGCAGGCGCGAAAGGCAAGCGCTGAGCGTTTAGACGTCCGTGCGGCTGGAGGGGTTGGTTGCAATGGCCATGGCGGGCAACGACGCCTTACATTCCTGCACCACCTGGGTAAAGAGGACGGTGAGCGCAGGATCGAAATAGGTGCCTGCACGCTCGATCAGGAACCGGCTCGCGTCATCGATCGAGATGGCGGAACGATCCGGAAGCTCGGCCGTCAGATGATCGAACGCTTGAGCAAGGCAGACGATTCTCGCCAGAACCGGAATGCCGTCCCCTTTCAATCCGTGCGGGTATCCCGAGCCGTCCCACCGTTCATGGTGATAGGCGATGATCTGGCCGGCCTCCGCCGGAAGGCCTAGCGGTGCCACAAGCTTCGCGCCGATTTCCGGGTGACTCCACAGTTCGTGCCTGCGATCCGTTGCCACGATTTCATCGTCGGCAAAGCGATACGGCTCTTTGCCAATCTTGCCGATGTCGTGGAGGAATGCCCCAAGGGCCAGGGATTTTTGCTCGTCCACCGTGAGGTTGGTCCGGTTGGCCAGCAAGGTGGCGTAAAAGCTTACGCGGCTGCAATGGTTCAAGAGCTGACGGTCTTTGGCTTCGAGGAGATCGGATAGCATAGGCAGCAGATCCGCAGTCTCGTCTCCCCAGGGCAGGGTCGGGCAGCCTGATTTCCCGATTGCCTCGTAGCCTGCCCGCATGTCCCGCCAAGCCTCTGCACATTCGACTTCAGATCCCCAGAGCCCCGTCGAGCTATGAAGGAAGCGGCGGAGATAGTCGAGACGCTGTTTCTTTTCCAACGTCTGATTCACCAACGTAATGAGTTCCGTGACGTTGAAGGGCTTGAGCAGATATCCTGCGGCTCCGTGTCTGATGCCTTCCATCGCGGATTTCAGACTGCCGTAGCCGGTAATGATGATCACCTCGATGTCAGCGTGATCCTGTTTGATCTCCTGCAGCAGGTCCAGACCTTGTCGATCGGGGAGTTTCTGATCCAGCGTAATGAGATCAATCTGCTGACGGTTCAGCACATCCATAGCCGCTTGAGCAGATTCTGCCGATTGAATATTAAAGAAGGGACGGAGGACGACTTTCAACGCGTCGCGGGGTCCAGCCTCGTCGTCGATGACCAGGACAGTGGGCTTTTGGGGCGACGTATGTGGCTCGGGAGAGATCGCCATATGTTGCTCATGTACCCCTATGTAGGTATTCTGTCAAGTAAAACATATTCCTTTTCAGCTATTTATGCGTAGAAATTCTAGTGGATGTGGTGATCTGACGTGAGGGCACTATATGTAGTTTCCACGTATGGGGCTCTACGTAGATCAAAATCTGAAAAAGGGGGAAAAACCGGGAATTGCTGCACACTTGGCGCAGTGCGGAGGCCTGTGTGTTATTCCTGCACGAGCGGTTCAGGCTCGGGGGGAGAGCCGTCATTATCCGGACGGCCGATGCCCAGGGTGTCCATCCGGTATTTGAGCATGCGCCGGCTGATCCCGAGTTGGGTGGCGGCGTGGGTTTGCACGTAGTTGTTCTTTTTCAGCGCATCGAGAATGATTTCGCGCTCGAATTCCATCACGGCCTTTTCAAGCGAGAGCCGGCCTGCCAGCGTATCGTCTCGCAACGAGGAGGAACGAGTGTCATTCCGGAGGATAGTGGGGAGGTGTTCAGGGGTCACGGCGTCCGACCCCTTCGACCAGATGAAGGCTTGTTCGATGATGTTTTCCATCTCCCTGACATTCCCCGGCCAGGGATAGCGCGTTAACAGGTCGATGGAGTCCTTGGAAAAGTCCTGATTCGGCCGGTTTTCCTCCTCGATCCGCTTAGAAAGGAAATGCTTCGCCAGCAATGGAATGTCTTCTCCGCGGTCGCGAAGCGGTGGCAGATACAGGGCGATGACATTGATGCGGTAGTACAGGTCCTCGCGAAACGCCCCTTTGCGGACGAGGTCTTCCAGATTCTTGTTCGTTGCGGCGACGATACGAACATCGACCTTGATCGCCTGTACGCCACCGATGCGGGTGAATTCACGTTCTTGGAGAACCCGCAGCAGCTTGGCCTGGGTCATGGGGCTCAAGTCCCCGATTTCATCGAGGAACAAGGTGCCGCTATTGGCAAGCTCGAATTGACCCACGCGGCGGGCCGTCGCATCCGTGAACGACCCCTTTTCATGGCCGAACAGCTCACTTTCGATTAACGTTTCGGGGAGGGCCGCGCAGTTCAACGCCACGAAGGGGCGGTCACGCCGTCCGCTGTTGTAGTGAAGGGCCTTGGCGACCAATTCCTTGCCGGTGCCGCTTTCGCCGGTGATGAGGACCGTGGTCCGGCTGTCGGCGACCTGCTCAATTTTGCTGTAAATTTCCTGCATCGGACGGCTTTTGCCGATCAGGTTGTGGAAGGCATAGCGCTGGGTGACCTGGGCGCGCAGTTGTTTGACCTCCCGCTCGAGCTCCTGAGAATTGAGCGCTCGGTCCACGACAATGCGCAGTTCTTCGACGTCAAAGGGCTTCGAGAGATAGTCCGCGGCCCCCAGCTTCATCGCGTCGACTGCCGTTTTGACGGACTTGGTCCCGGTGAGCATGATAACGGGGGTCGGATTGCGCTCCGTCCGGAGGGTCTGGAGGACGGACAAGCCGTCGGTGCCGGGAAGAATGACATCGAGCAGCACGACGTGCGGCGCTTCCTTGTGGAAGAGGTCGAGGCCCTCCTGAGCGTCGGCCGCCTGGATGACCTCATACGCCGGTTCGAGCACCGCTTTCAGTGAGGCCCGGACACGGGCTTCATCATCGACTAAGAGCACGCGCTTTTTGACCGTCGGTTCGCCGCCGTTTTTTGAAGTCATGATTGGATAGCCGGAAGGTTGACGAAAAATGTTGTCCCACTACCTGCAACGCTCGTGACCTGAATGTCGCCATGATGCTCTTCGATGATCTGGTGCACGATCGTCAAGCCGAGTCCGGTGCCTTCGTGTTCGCCGCTTTCGTGCTTGGTCGTGAAGAACGGATCAAAGATATGTTCGAGATTCGCCTCTGCGATGCCGTGGCCGGTGTCCTCGGTTTCAATCTGCACCCATGGCCTGCCGCCCGGCTTGGCCAGCAGCCTGGTCCGAACGCGCAATACCCCGCCCTGTTCGCTCATGGCATCCAAGGCGTTGAGAAACAGGTTGAGGAATACCTGCTTGATTTGCTGACGATCCAGCATGACACGAGGGAGGTCGGACACCAACTCCTTTTCGATCTTGATTCCCCGGCTGTCCGCCTTCACCTCAATGAAGTACAAGCAGGAAGACACGATGTCGTTGACGTCTTCCTCGGTCAGTTTGGGCTCCATGTAACGCGCATAGTCCAGGATTTCCTCGATGAGCCGTTCAATCCGATAGACATCGTCGAGAACGATGCGGCTGAATTCACGGATGAAGTCGGGATCGTCCTTCCGCTCGGGGGCGAGCTGTATGAACGTCTTGATGGACGTGAGAGGGTTTCGAATTTCGTGCGCAAACCCTCCCGCGATGGTTTCCAGCGACTTCAGCCTGTCGGTGCGCTTCATCAATGCGTGCGAGCGATGCAGATCTTCGAGCAGCATGCTCGTGTCGAGAGCGTTGGTGGCGGTTTGGGCCAGCGCATTCAGCAATGACAGGATGGACTTGCCGTCGTGTTCTTGGGTTCGTTTCCGACCAAACAGTGAGAATCCAATGAGCCGGCCGCGACTGATATGGGGAAGGCTCGATTCAGCGCGCATAGCGGCAAGCGCATTGTCACACGCCGTGTGGCGGCCGTTGGCTGGCTGGGCAAGTCCCGAGGTCGATTGCACGGGAGTTAGATACTGTGGGATCGGATGGGTCAGCGGAAGCGTAGCCGGAAAACACGCCTCGGCGGCAAGACCGACCATGCCGGCGCGCCGAAAATGTTCGTGTTCGCGGTCCAACAGGTAGAGAGCGCCGTGATTCGTGCCGCCCACGCGGCAGAGCTCCTGAACGATGCGTTCGCAGAGTGCACCAAGATCGGTCATCGCGCCGATTTCGGTGGAAAAGCGAGTGACCAGGTCAAGAAGATCTGTCGAGGAAGCCGTCGACGGTGAGACCATCTCGGTCGGTCGTACACTCATAGAGAGAAGGACACGCCGTTATGCACGAATTATCGCCGACATGCCAGGATGTGCAAAGTTGTACAGCGAAGGGAGTATACACCGACCTATCGAAGGGAGCTAGTGGAATTCTGTTTCCCGACAATGGCAACCAAGGCCTGCCCGTCGAAGATCGGAAGGACACGAAATGACACGATGCCACATTGTCGCATGAGTGCGGCCAGACCCGCTTCGTCGAACGTATGGAGGACCCGGTGACGGATCGCCTCCCTCAAGCGGGCACAATAGTGAAGGAGCGGTTGCGCCTGGGCGCTGAACTCGTCCTGATTGGCTTGCCGGAGATGCCGTCGATACAGCGGCGAGAGATCCGTGTTGGGATGAAAGGTGGTGAGAATCAGGCCGCCGTCGGGATGCAACGTTCGGTGCCATTCTCTCAGCGCGGCGAGCGGAGACGGCACATACGACAGTGACAGATTGCAGACCAGCCGGCTCACCGACCCGGTCCTGAACGGGAGCGCCGTTCTCCAATCGGCCTGAAGCCACGCGATCGATAGCGGTGGCATGGCCGACAGCCGGCCGATAAATCCTGTCGCGAGCTCACGTTGCAAGACCAGCACTGCATGGCGCGCCTGGCCTATCCGCTCACGTGACCGTCCCACACCGACCATCAACGGCGACGACCGGCCGGTCCAGCTGGCTTTGCCAGCGCGGTACGTATGATTGACGAGAGCGGCCCGTGTCAGATCGCTTTGTCCGACGCCGGCATCGACAAGCACGGCGCCCGGTTCGAGCGGGCTCATGAGACCGTACAGATCATCCAGCAATTTTCGGTATTCATGTAGATTGCCCAGATGGGGCAGATGGGAAAGATGAGCGGCGCATAGCGCTTCCCGGTTGATCTGCGAACCGTCATGCCCCAGAAAGGTGTATTCCTGCTCGATGCGGTGCTGTCGTGCCACGTAAGGCTGTGCGGCGATTTCCTGTTGAGGAGACATCGTCTGCACCGAAAGCACGGCACCGATCTGCTTGAGGAGCTGTTTGAACGCCGCGGGCGGGGCTCCATGGACGTCTAAATGCCGGTCAGTGACCGGCGACGAAATGTTCACCAGGCGGGTGTGCGTCCCCAAGGCCGTCATGAACGCATGGGGGAGATCTGTTGGCGGCAACGCGGTGGAATCGGCCGGGCTGGTGGCGATGCAGAGGGGAGAGCGAATCAATCGGAGATCTTCCAATGTCGATTCGAGGTCGCCGCAGCGTCCGGAGACCAGATCGTTGACGAACTGATCTACGTTGACGTTCAAACCCAACAAATTGCAGACGCCGCGACGCAGTCCAAATTGGTAGTCGGCGATAAGATCGTGCCCATGCACCATCATGAGCATGCTCGCCACATCGATGGACGGATTCACCAAGACGAGCAGATCGAGCGGCCGGATGTGCGCGGCCGCCTTCAACGCGGCGCGGGCCGCCAGATCGCTGGCAATCACCACGACCGGCGCCTGCGGCCATGTGTGGCGTACGAACTCGATGACCTTTTCGAGATCATGCTGCATGCCGCGCAACGTCGTCTGCTGGAGCTCGCCTTCGCTGTTGCCAAGATGGTTGGTGGGATCGTACCGAAGAATGCGAAATTGATGTTCGGCCAGAAAGTACGCAAGCGCGACATAGTCCGAGGCGGTTTGCCCATAGCCAGGGGCGATGATGATCGTGGGGCAGTTAGGATCGGTCAGCTGGTTGAGATGGTCATCCGTGATGGTGATCGCCTGACCACGGGCGTTGCGGCATTCGCGCGGCACGCTGACCACGGCGGTAGACGTCGAAAAGGCTTCGCCGGATCTCTGAGCCCGCAGATGTTGTCTGACGACCCGGTTCAGCTCGCGCTCTGCATATGGAGTCAGTGGCTCGAACTGAAGTCCCGCCCGCAACCCACTGGCCCGATCCGGCGCATGGAACGCACTGTGAGTCGTCGGATCGACGGCTGTCCAGATGACGCGGGCCGCCAGTGCTGCGTCGGGCGCTCCTGGTTGATGCACTCCCGGCTCATTGCGATGGGTCGGAGCAAAGTGAATCTGTACACTTCCTTGCAGCGCCTCTGCACGTTCGTTCACCACGACACAGGCGCCGGAACGGCTCAGGTTCATCACCTGAGCTTGGAGGCGGGCGGCAGGCTCCTGCCGTTGGGTGGTTTCCAGACGAGCGGATAAGGCGGTCGGCACGCGCACAGTTTCGCGGCGATCGTATTCGGCGAGGTCAAACGCGAGGGGCCGGTCCGATTCTGGGACGCCGGACACTATCGACAAGTGGATGTCCAGCGTGAAGGCAAGTGATCGCTCATGTGCGGCCGCAATCAGCGAAGCAAGAACCGCCGTCTCTGTCTGGTTCGGCCCATGAAATTGCACGATGAGTTGAATGTGCGGTTCAATTGCGAGCCGCGTCTCTCCCGACAAGGCTCGCGTGTGGACCTGGCCGCTGAGCTCCAATGTGGCGACGGCAGTTGTCACGCGGACGATGGCCTCTTGAGACCCGATCGGAGGAAAATCGCCGTGCATTCGTACCGCCGCTCCACTCACGCTGAGGTTGACGACCGTTCCTTCCCAAATGGACGCTCCTCTCGTGATTTTGGCGGGCAGACCAGTCTGGACCCGTGCGTTGCTGCGGAACTCACTCCGGCCCATGTCCTGAGGGGGCGAAGGGTGAACGGCTTGAGGAGCGTCGACCGGTCGGTCGACAAGGGGGACGCTGGCAATCTCCTGTTGACGGAACACAGGTGCGGTTCCAGTCGGAAGACGCACAATGATGCGGAACGGACCTGCGGGCGGTGCCGACACGTCGAGCGTCGCGCCGAGCTGTCCGGCCAACCGATAGAGACTGAGGACATCGAGTGCGGCCGTCAAGACAGGCAGAGGCATGCCAGAGGGGTTGACCGTTTCCGTTTCGGTGATATCGACATGGATGTGCGTGGAAGGAGCCAGAGGAAACAGCGTAGGGGCATCAGCCGAATCGACAGAGCCGCTGGTGCTGGTTGTGATCGTCAGAAGATGATGTCGGCCGACGGTCCCCAGATAAGCGCCTGCATAGGCCAGCAGCTGACGGAAAAAGCGGGCAGTGAGTTCGTGATCTCCCGTGTAGTCGGGAAGCGGTGAGGTGAAATCGGGAGTGAAGCCGCTCGACCCGGCGCCCGGAGATGCCGATTGCAGCGCTTCGTGGAGGAGGCGGTTGAGGACGTGTGCGGTTCCCACCGGACGCGCCAGACGCTTGAGCCGCTGAATGAGGTTGGCCGAGGCTGCAACGTGTCCGGTCAGCGCCTGCAGGCGGTCGAGGATGCGAGATTCGCGAAGCGTGTCGGAGAGTTCCTGGGATTCATGGAGAAGGGTGGCCAGCGGCTCCTCCAACCCCTGGGAGAGTTCGGTCATCTGCCGAATAACCGTCTGGAGTTCTTCGGCCCGCTGCCGTTGCTCGAGGAGCGCCTTTTTCGCGGCGTGTTCATTTCTGCGCTCGGACAAGTCTCGGATGAGACCGATGGTGCCAAGGAATCGATGCGACTCGTCATACAATCCGCGCGCACTCACAGAGACGAAGATGTGAATTATGCCGTCGGGCGTCTTCCCCAGAAGCGTCAGTTCACATTCCCTGACGGCCCGTTCCCCAGCGCGTCGTTCATTAAACCGGAAGCGGGCGAGCCGTTGGTCGGCCTCGGAAAACAGCATGGAGTATGAATGGCCGATCAGTTCG
>Ga0081455_10001823_pt1 | contig 25652 bp, 27 predicted proteins | sample TabmetS3T2R1_FD_70207 | JGI IMG/M metagenome (GOLD analysis project Ga0081455, IMG submission 70207) | Tabebuia heterophylla rhizosphere microbial communities from the University of Puerto Rico - S3T2R1 | ecosystem: Host-associated > Plants > Roots > Rhizosphere ...
CGGGCCTTCGGCGGTCCTGTACGAGCTCAACCCGCGAGCCGGGTGGGTGGTCGGACTCGACGTCGGGCGTGACTTCGTGCGCGCGGCGATCGCCAACCTGTCGGGCGACATCGTGGCCCGCCGTGACGAGCGGGCGCACGTGCGGAGCCAGCGGACCCTGATCGCGCAGATCGGTGAGATCGCGCATGGGCTGGCTGCCGAGGCGGGCGTGCGCTGGAAGCAAGTGACGTTCGCGACGGTGGGGAGCCCGGGGGTGACCGATCCCGAGTCCGGGCACGTCGCCCTCGCGCACGCGCTGCCCGGGTGGGGCCGGACCGGCCTGGTGCAGGCGGTCCAGGAGGAGCTCGGCACCAAGGTCGCGATCGAGAACGACGTGAACCTCGCCGCGCTCGGCGAGCAGTGGCTCGGCCTGGGCAAGGGCGTCTCGAACTTCGTCTACCTACACGTGGGGACGGGGGTCGGCGCCGGCCTGGTCCTGAACGGTGAGCTGTATCGGGGCCAGACCGGGGCGGCCGGCGAGGTGGGCTACCTGCCGATCGTCGGCGATCCGAGAGACCGGACGCTGCGACGGCACGGGGCGCTCGACACGGAGGCCGGGGCGTCCGGCGTGGTTGCCTCGGCGCGAGAGCTCGGGATGCGGCCGCCGCTGTCGGCGCGCAACGTCTTCGCGGCCGCCAGGCGCGGGGATGCCGTCGCCCGGCGCGTCGTGGCGCTCGAAGCCGAGCGGATCGCGCTCGCGATCGCCGCGATCGTGCCGGTCCTCGATCCCGAACTCGTGATCCTCGGCGGCGGGATCGGGCGAAACGGCGACCTGCTGCTCGACCCCGTGACCGAGGCGCTGGGGGAGATCTCGCCGTTCCGGGTGCGCATCGAGACCTCGCCGCTGGGCGACGAGGCGGTGGCGCTCGGGGCGGTCTGGGCGGCATTGCAGGCGGCGCAGGACCTGTTGTTCACCCGAACGGCCGCACCCTGAGGTGTTGGGTGGCGTGATCGAGCGATGGCGTGAGAAGAACGACCGGGACAAGGAGGGGGCGATGAAGCGATTCGCGATCGTGATGTCGGTGTTCGGCCTGATCGCGGCGGCGTGCACCGCGGGAACCGAGGACCAGGGAGCTCCGGAGCCCATCGAGACGGGCTCGAACGCCTCGCAGGAGCCGGTGACGATCTCGATGTGGATCCCGTTCGCCGGAGCGGAGGCGGAGAAGGTGCTCCCGGTCTTCGACATGTTCGAGCAGGAGTACCCGTGGATCACGGTCGACGTCCGTGAGGGGATCGGCGAGAACGACGACAAGGTCCTCGCAGCCATCCGGGCCGGGAACCCGCCGGATGCGGTGATGTCGTGGTCGCTCGACAGCGTCGGCAAGTTCTGCGCGTCGGGGGCATGGCAGGACCTGACGCCGTACATCCAGCAGTCGAACCTCGACACCTCGATCTTCCCCGAGTCGGTCACGCGCTACACGACCTACGCGGGCAGCCAGTGCGCGATGCCGTTCCTGACCGATGCGATGGGTCTGTACTACAACAAGGACCTGCTCGAGAAGGCGGGTTTCACCGAACCCCCCAAGACGATGTCCGAGCTGACCGCGATGGCCAAGGCCCTCACCGAGTTCAATCCGGACGGGTCGATCAAGGTAGCCGGCTTCGTGCCGTGGTTCGGGTACTACGAGTTCACCCCGCTCGAGCTGTCGATCATCTTCGGGGCCGATTACTACAACGAGGACGGGACGCAGGCGGCGATCTCGAGCGATCCGCAGTGGGCCGAGCTGTTCGAGTGGCAGAAAGAGCTCGTCGACTTCTACGGCGAGGACAACCTCAAGAAGTTCGTGGCCGGGCAGGGGGACGAGTGGTCGGCGCCCAACGACTTCCACCAGGGCCGCGTCGCGATGATGTTCGACGGCGAGTGGCGGGTGGCGATGATCGAGGACTACGCGCCCGACTTGAACTACGGGACCGCCCCCTACCCCACGCCGGACGGGCAGGAAGACCAGTACGGCATCGGACGTGTCGGCGGGACGATCATCGGGGTTCCCCGCGGCTCGGCGCACCCCGCGGAGGCATGGGCTCTCGTGCAGTACCTGGCGAGCAACACGGATGCGCTGGTCGCGATGACCAACGCGATCCGCAACGTCCCGACGACGTATCCGGCGCTCGATTCGCCCGCGCTCGACATCACGCCGACGTTCCAGACGTTCCTGGACATCTTCGGGCACACCGGTTCTCACTACAAGCAGACGAGCGAGATCGGGACCGCGGATCAGGACATCGTCGCGGACTTCGGGGCCGACTGGCAGGCGGGCGACGTGCCCGACCTCCAGGCGGGCCTGGAGGAGGCGAACCAGCAGCTGAACGACGAGCTCGAACAGGCGAACATCTAGGGGTGCCGGTCAGGGCATCACGACGAGAGGGGCAATCGATCGCCGCGGCGGTCGCTGAGGGGGCCGCCCGGCGGTCGTTCCCCACACGCAAGCCCGCACGCCGTCGGGCGTACCGTCGCTACGCCACGGTGGCGCTGTTCATGTCGCCATGGATCGTCGGGTTCGTCGTGTTCATCGCCTACCCGATGTTCGCGAGCGCCTACTACAGCTTCACGAACTACGACCTGCTCACGGCGCCGAAGTTCATCGGGTTCGAGAACTACCGGTTCATGTTCACGCGCGACCCCGAGTTCTGGCAGGCGATGCGGAACACGGTCTGGCTCATCCTCGTCGGGCTGCCGCTCAACCTGGCGTTCTCGCTCCTCACGGCGATGTTGCTGACGCGGCCCAGGCGCGGGCACCGGGTCTACCGGACGATGTACTTCCTGCCCACGCTCGCACCACCGGTCGCGGCCGCCCTCGCGTTCGTGTTCATCCTCAACCCTGCGTTCGGACCCGTGAACCAGATCCTGCAACACCTCGGCGTGGCGAACCCGCCGCTGTGGTTCTTCGATCCGTCGACCTCGAAGTGGGGCCTGGTGTTCCTGGGGTTGTGGGGGATCGGGCAAACGATGATCATCTACCTCGCCGGGCTCCTGGACGTGCCGAGACAGCTCTACGAGGCGGCGGACATCGAGGGCGCGAGCGCCGTCCAGAAGTTCCGGTACGTCACGCTGCCGATGATCTCGCCGGTCATCTTCTTCTCACTGGTGATCGGCGTGATCTACGGGTTCCAGTTCTTCACGCAGGCCTACGTCGCGAGCTTCGCCGTCTCGGGCTCGGCCCAGAGCGCCGCCTCGACCAACGTCGGGTATCCGCAGGGATCGATGCTGTTCTACTCGCTCTACCTGTACGTCAAGGGCTTCGCCGAGTTCCGCATGGGGTACGCATCCGCGATGGCCTGGATCCTGTTCCTCATCACCATGGTGTGCACGGTGATCCTGATCCGGAGCTCGAAGCGCTGGGTTCACTACCAGGGAGGCTTCCGATAGCCACCGTCGTCGGCGAACCACGCGGACCTCGGACGGCATCCTCGATCGCCCGGCGTCCGATCCCGGCCGACCTCCGCCGGCGCCGGTTCCTGCTGACGCTCGCCAACCACGCCCTGCTGATCGCCGTCGGCGCGATCTTCCTGCTGCCGATCGTGTTCGTGCTGCTCTCGGCGCTCATGACCGATCAGCAGGTGCTCGGGGCCCACCTGTGGCCCTCACCGTTCCGGTGGTCGAACTTCACCGACGTGTTCGAGCGCATCCCGCTGCTGCGCTACACCCGCAACACCTTCACGATCGCCGCGCTCTCGACGGTCGGCGTGGTCGTCTCCTGCATCCCCGTGGCGTACGCGCTGTCGCGGATCCAGTGGCGCGGGCGCGGGGCCGCCTTCCTGGTGGTGCTTTCGACGATGATGCTGCCCTTCCAGGTCACCGTGATCCCGCTGTACATCCTGTTCGTCCGCTTCGGGTGGATAGGCACGATGAAGCCGCTGATCGTGCCGTTGTTCTTCGGCGACGCGTTCACCATCTTCCTGCTTCGGCAGTTCTTCCTCACGATCCCCGAGGACCTGTCGGACGCAGCCAGGATCGACGGCGCGAACGAGTTCCAGATCATGACGCGGGTGATCGTGCCGCTCGCCAAGCCGGCGATCGCGGCCGTCGCCCTGTTCCAGTTCCTGTACTCGTGGAACGATTTCTTCGCGCCGCTGCTCTATCTCGGCGAGAACCCCAAGCTGTGGACGCTCTCGATGGGTCTGGCCGAGTTCCGCGGGCAGTTCCAGACGCAGTGGAACCTCACGATGGCCGCGTCCATCCTGTTCATGGTGCCCGTGATCGTGTTGTTCTTCCTGGCCCAACGCGTGTTTGTCGAGGGCGTGACGGTCACCGGCGTCAAGGGCTAGCGCGCACGCAGGGCACGACTCTGTCCGAAGCGTCTGCGAACGCCGGCTGGCCCCTGGCCGAGACCCACCGCCAGCGGTAGCCCTCGGCCTTCAGCGTGAGGCGCAGGACGCCGAACGCGTTCGCCTGCGCGACCGCCAGGGCCTTGGGCTTCGGACCGCTCGGGATCGCGTAGTGGCTCGCGCCGCCGGTCCCCACGACGAACTCGCGGATCCCCGAACCCTTGTCCCGCGTGCCGTCCGGATCGAGCGGCCGCCACCGCTGGTAGTTGTGCGAGTGGCCGTTCAGCACGACGTCCGCGCTCGCGGCGTGCAGGAGCTGCCAGAGCGGGCCGACGGCGGCGCTCGCCCCGCTGCCGGTCGAGAACGAGAACCGCGGGTGGTGCCAGTACGCGAGCGTGCACGGGTACTCCGCGTCCGCATGCGCCGCCAGGTCCTGCTCGAGCCACGCGTACATGCGGTTGCCGGGCCCGGGGTTCGACGGGTCGGCGGCCGGCCCGCAGCCGCCCGCCGCGAAGCACAGCTCGGAGTTGAGCGAGATCACGTGCCAGCAGGGCGCGTTCGGGCACGCGCCCACGTCGAACGCGTAGTAGCCCAGGCCGTCGGGGCCCTTGGCCGTCTCGCCGAAGTACCGGAAATAGCCGGTGGGTGTGGACGAGGGATCGTTGTCGTACTCGTGGTTGCCTGGGGCCGGGGCCAGGTTCGCGAACGCCCGGCCCCACGTGGGGTCGAAGTAGCGCAGGTACGCGCGGTACCGACCGCGCTCGTACTGGTTGTCGCCGAGCAGGAGCACCGCGGCCAGGTCGTCCCCGTCGATCAGCCGCGCGGTGTCGTCGTACTGACACGTCGAGGGGTGGGAGGGGCCGTTCGGGCCGTGGTCGCAGGCGATGTCGCCGGCGGCGACGACGACGTACTGGGTGGTCGCCGGGCCCGTCTCGCGTTCGACCCGGTCCCGGATCTGCCGGGGTCGGATCGGCTCGGACGCGCCCGCGTCGAACGCGAACAGCGCGAGCGCGAGCAGCGCGACGAAGGCGGGCGTTCGGCGCACCCGCCCATGCTACCGAGGGCGCGCCCGAACCCCTCCCGGGCGACTCCTCGTATCCCCTAGACGTGCGGGCTCGCTGGATCGTGGCCGGGTTCCTGGTCCTCGCGACGGCGGCCTGTAGGGGCGGGACCGACGGGCCGTCATCGACCGGCCCGACGACCGCGGGATCACCCTTGCCGAGCACATCCCCGGAGCCGACCTCGAGCTTCCCCGAGATCGACGAGACCCAGGCCCTGGCGATGTCCGAGCCCGTGACGTTCGAGGGCGCGGGCGGGGTCAGGCTGGACGGCCGGCTGTTCGGCGACGGAGACGTCGGGGTCGTCCTGTCGCACATGCGACCGGGCGATCAGGGGCAGTGGCTCCCCTTCGCCGGCCTGCTCGCCGAACACGGGTATCGGGTCCTCACGTTCGACCGGCGGGGCGAGTGTCCCGGGGGCGACCTCGGCTGCTCCGAGGGCCACGGCGGCGACCCCGGCACGTGGAGGGACCTCGCGGGCGCGGTTGGGCTGCTGCGCCACGAGGGCTCGGACCGGGTGGTGGTCGGGGGCGCGAGCCTCGGCGCGATGGAGTCGCTGTACGCGCTCGCCCACGGGCTGGACGCCGACGGGCTGATCTGGCTCTCGGGCCAGGACCTGTACGAGGGCGAGTCGATCCGGGATCAGGTCCGCGACGTGAGCGTCCCCACGCTGTTCATGGCGGGCGCGTTCGATCCGAACGCGTCGCCGCTCGGGCACGCGCTCGAGCGCGCGGGGTCCGGGCCGATCGAGGTGGTTGGGCTCGACACCGGCGAGCACGGGACCGACATCCTGCGCTTCGGCGACCCCGTGGTGGCCGACCGGATCCGTCAGACCGTCCTGCACTTCCTCGCCGAGATCTGACCTCAGGCCGCCGAGGCGGAGGCCGGCACGTTGTCCGGCGCCGCGGTGAGCAGCCGCTCGACGCGGGCCAGCGCTCGCAGCTGTTCGACGAGCCGCTCCTGCAGCCGCTCGCCGTGCAGCTCGAGCAGCCGGCGGATCCGCTCGGGGTCGTCGGTCTCGAGCACGGCCCCGATCTCGGCCGCGGGCATCCGCTGCTCGCGCAGGACCTCGGCCGCCCACGTCACGTTCGGGTTCATCTGTGTCCTCGCTCTCGTCCCCGGGCACACAGGAGACGAGGCGCCTGCGGGCGATGTGACACGGACGGATGTTTCCGCGGATGTGTCACAGGGATGCCGGCCCTCTCGTCTCCATGACACGATGGAGACCGCCCGGCGGGAGGTGCCCGTGACCGAGGTGTACCAGGAGCTGCGACCCCTGATGTTCTCGATCGCCTACCGCATGCTCGGCAGCGCGAGCGAGGCCGAGGACGTCGTGCAGGAGGCGTTCCTGCGCTACCACCGTGAGACCAGCGCCGGAACGGCGGTCGACTCGCCGAAGGCCTACCTGTCCACCATCACCACGCGCCTGGCGATCGACCAGCTGCGCTCGGCCAGGGTCCGGCGCGAGCGGTACGTGGGGACCTGGCTGCCCGAACCCGTGGTCACCGACCCCGAGGGCGATGCGGCGACCCAGGTCGAGACCGCGGACTCGCTGTCGATGGCCTTCCTCGTGCTGCTCGAGAGCCTCACGCCGGTCGAGCGCGCGGTGTTCCTGCTGCACGACGTCTTCGACTACGGCTACGACGAGATCGCCCGCGTGGTGGGACGGAACGAACAGAACTGCCGCCAGATCGCGGTCCGAGCCCGACGCCAGGTCGAGGCCAAGCGCCCGCGCTTCGAGGCCGATCGCCGCAGGCGTGAGGAGCTCGCGCGGCGGTTCTTCGAGGCCGTCACCGGCGGTGACGAGGAGGGGTTGCTGAGCCTGCTCGCCGACGACGTGGTCGCGTACGGCGACGGCGGCGGCAAGGTGCCGGCGCTGCCCAAGCCCGTCTACGGCCGCGATCGCGTGGCCCGCCTGATGGTGGGCGCCGCCGCCCGGGGGCTTCAGCTCGGGATCCGCAGCGCGAGCTACGTCGAGATCAACGGGCAGCCGGGGGCGGTCTTCCTGGGCGAGGACGACCGGCCGCTGGTCGCGGTCACCCTGGACATCGCCGACGACGTCGTCCAGACGATCCGCGCGGTCGGCAACCCCGAGAAGCTCCACCACCTGTACGCGTTCGAGCCGGAGGGCCGGCACCGGTAGCATCCCGGGTCACGGGCTCGGGAGGTTCCGGATGGAGTTCGGCGCGCACCTGCCGCAGATCGCCTGGGGCGACGGGACGACCCCGTCGTTCGGCGCCCTCAACGACTACGTCCGCCTGGCGAACGCGATCGGGATGCGATGGCTCACCGCGAACGACCACCTCGTGTTCGGGCGCCCCTGGCTGGACGGGCAGGTCGCGCTGGCATCGGTGCTCGAGGCGAGCGGCTCGATGACCGTGGCGACCTCGATCGCCCTCCCGGTCGTCCGGGGGCCGGCGCCGCTCGCCAAGACGCTCGCGGCGATCGACCGGCTCTCGGGCGGGCGGCTCGTGGTGGGCGTGGGCCCCGGCTCGTCCGAGCACGATTACCGGGCGGCCGGGATCTCCTGGGACGAGCGCTGGCCGAGGTTCGAGGAGGCGGTGCAGGCGCTGCGGGCGTTGCTGCGGCCGGGCGGCCCCGCGTTCGAGGGCCGCTTCTACTCGACGGCCGGGATGGAGATGCTGCCGCCCGCGGCGCAGGCCGGCGGGCCGCCGATCTGGGTCGGCAGCTGGGGCTCGGACATGGCGCTGCGGCGGGTGGCGCGCCTGGGGGACGGGTGGCTCGCCTCCGGCTACAACGCGACGCCCGAGGCGTTCGCCGAGGCCCGTGCGCGGCTGGGCGGCCACCTTCGGAGCGAGGGCGTCGACCCCGAGCGCTTCCCCAACGCGATCGCCTCGATGTTCATGTACGTCACCGAGAACGTGGCCGAGGCCGACGACGTCGTCTCGCAGGTGCTGGCGCCCACCCTGCGCCGAGATCCCGAACAGCTCCGGGAGCGCCTGCTCGTCGGACCGCCCGGCGCGTGCGCCGACAAGCTCGAGCGCTTCGCGGCCGCCGGCGCCGAACGCGTGCTGGTGTGGCCGGTCTGGGACGAGACCCGCCAGCTCGAGCGCTTCCGCGAGGGCGTGATGAGCCGGCTCGGCGCCGGCCGATGACGCGGACCGTGAGCCTGCCGCGGGTGGCTCGTGAGCGCGAACAGCGCGTCACCCCGCTCGAGCTCTTCTTCGACCTGGTCGTCGTGTTCGCCATCACGCAGGTCACCGCGCTCATGTCCCACGACCCGACCTGGATCGGCCTGGGCCGGGGCCTGCTCGTCCTGGCCGCCGTCTGGTGGGCGTGGACCGGGTACGCCTGGCTCACGAACCACCTCGAGCCCGAGGAGGGCCTCGTCCGCGCCGGGATGTTCGCCGCGATGGCCGCGATGCTGGTGGTCGCGCTCGCCGTCCCCGGTTCCTTCGGGGACGAGGCGCTGGTGTTCGGGGTCGCCTTCCTGCTGGTTCGCGTGATCAACCTGCTCCTGTACGTGGTCGCCGCCCGGCGCGATCGTGATCTCCTGCGGCCCATCGTGCGTCTGTTCCCGCCGGCCGGGATCGGGGCGCTGCTGATCCTCGCCGCCGCGTTCGCCGACGGCGCCGCGCAGACGGTGCTGTGGATCGTGGCGCTGCTGATGCTGTACGGGAGCGCGCTCGTCGCCCGCGGACAGGGATGGCACATCTCTCCCGCGCACTTCGCCGAGCGCTACGGCCTGATCGTCATCATCGCCCTGGGCGAATCGGTGATCTCCCTCGGTGTGGCGGCCTCGGGGCTCAGGCTCACGGCCGGCATCGTCACGGCCGCGGTCCTCGGCATCGCGGTGATCGCGGCGCTGTGGTGGGCGTACTTCGACGTCTACTCGGTCCTGGCCCAGGGTCAGCTCGAGGAGACCAGCGGCGCGGAGCGCGCCCGGCTCGCCCGCGACTACTACAGCTACCTGCACATGCCGATGATCGCCGGGGTCGTCCTGTTCGCGCTCGGCCTCGAGGTCTCGATCCGCCATCTGGACGATCCCCTCGACGCGATCCCGGCGGTCGCCCTGTGCGGCGGGCTCGCGGCGTATTTCCTCGCGCACGTCGTGCTCCGCCTCCGGCTCGTGCACTTCGTCCGCCACACCACGACCGACCGGCCCGCGTGGATCGGCCCGGGCCGGCTCGTGGCCGGCGTCGCGATGCTCGCCCTGATCCCGGTGGCGCTCGCCGTCCCGGCGCTCCTGTCCGTCGCGCTCGTCACCGCCGTGTGCTGGGGGCTGATCGCCTGGGATGTGCTGCACTACCGGTCCGAGCGCGGGCAGGTCCGGCAGGCCCGGCCGTAGGCGGAGGTGTCAGGTGTGACCAGCATCCAGCCGGAGCTGTGGGTCGAGGACCCGCGCGACGCCGTGGCGTTCTTCGAGCGGGCCTTCGGGGCCGCCGTCCTGCATCTGGTCGGCGAGGGTCAGGACATCGTGGCGCAGCTCGGCGTCGGGGATGCGGCCTTCTGGGTGGCGCCGTCGTCGCCGTCGATGAAGCGGCTCAGCCCCTCCACGATCGGCGGCGCCACGGGCCGGACGCTGCTCGTGGTCGAGGACCCGGACGCGCTCGTTCGGCAGGCGGTGGCGGCGGGCGCCACGGAGTCCTCCCCCGTGCTGGAGGAGCACGGCTGGCGTGTCGGCAGGATCGTCGATCCGTTCGGCCACGAGTGGGAGATCGGCCTGCCCGTGGTGCCCTGGCCGCCGTCCTGAGAGGGCTCGCGGTCTTCGAGATCGATCTCCGAGCCGCCGTCTTACCCTGTGATGAGCGAGTTTCCGATCTGCGCTCTCACGGGAGGCCACGATGCGCACCCTCTTCCCATGCCTCTGGTTCGACGGCAAGGCCGAGGAGGCCGCCGAGTTCTACACGAGCCTGCTGCCCGACAGCCGCGTCGACAAGGTCTGGCGCTCCCCGGCCGACACGCCCAGCGGGCCGGCCGGGATGGTCCTGACCGTCGACTTCACCCTCGATGGCCAGCACGTCCAGGGCCTCAACGGCGGCCCCGATCTCACCTTCAACGAGGCGGTCTCGTTGGTCATCGAGTGCGACGACCAGGCCGAGGTGGACCGGCTGTGGGATGCGTTCACGGCGGACGGAGGCGAGCCGGGGCCGTGCGGGTGGCTCAAGGACCGGTTCGGGCTCTCGTGGCAGATCGTGCCGCGCCAGCTGAACGAGCTGGTCGGAGATCCCGATCCGGAACGTGCTCGCCGCGCCATGGAGGCGATGCTCAAGATGGGCAAGATCGATGTCGCCGAGCTCCAGCGGGCAGCCGACGCGCCCTAGATGGCCCCATGAGCCGCGTTGAGATCCGGGACCTCGACGAGCCCGAAGCGGTCGTGAGCGATCCGCTCGGCGTCAGCCACCAGGTCCGCCTGGCGGGGACGGTCGTGACGCGCCATGTCCTCCAGCCCGGTTGGAGCTGGGTCGACCATGCCCAACCCGTGGTCGGAACCGATACGTGCAAGCTTTACCACCGCGGCGTGGTGCTCAGCGGGCGGATGGCCGTTCGGACCGACGACGGCGAGGAGCTCGTCATCGAACCGAACCAGGTCTTCGACCTCCCGCCCGGACACGTGACCTGGGTCGAGGGCGACGACGAACTCGTGATGGTCGACTGGGCCGGTGGCGCCGGGTTCGACCCGCGGCCCGGTGAACGATCGCGCGTCCTGGCCACGATCCTGTTCACGGACATCGTCGATTCCACGGGGCACGCCCGGGACGCCGGCGACGCGTCCTGGAAACGAACCATGGAGATGCACGACGACGTCGTTCGCAACGTGCTGCCGACGTTCGGAGGCCGCGAGGTCGAGACCGCCGGCGACTCGTTCCTGATCGTGTTCGACAGCGCCGAGGCAGCCATCCGGTGCGGACTGGCGCTGGTCGGAGCCGTCGCCGCGATCGGTCTTTCGATCCGGGTGGGCGTCCACAGCGGCGAGGTGGCCATGACGACCGATCACGTGCAGGGGCTGGCCGTGCATACCGCGGCTCGCGTCATGGCTCAGGCCGGTCCCGGCGAGATGCTCGTGTCGGGCACGACGCGCGACCTCGCCGAGGGGGCCAGGGGGGCTCACGTTCGAGCCTCGGGGCCGACGCCGGCTCAAGGGCCTGGAGCGAGAGCACGAGCTGTTCGCCGCGGGATCGTCGGCGTCGTAGGCGTGCGCCGTCGAGCTGGCAGAGAGGATCTCTCCTCGCGGAGGCGGCGAAGGACCGGCGCACTGCGCCGGTCCTTCGAACGTTTCGTGAGCGACGTCAGGCAGACGCGCGGACGTTCGCCGCTTGCGGGCCCTTTTGCCCCTGCGTGACGTCGTACTCGACCTTCTGGTTCTCCTCGAGGTTCCGGTATCCCTCACCCGAGATCGCGCTGAAGTGCACGAACACGTCTGCGCTGCCGTCCTGGGGGGTGATGAAGCCGAAGCCCTTCTCCGAGCTGAACCATTTCACGGTTCCCGTTGCCACTACGATCCCTCCTTCCTTTCGCCGTCCGGGCCTTGGAGCTGCCCTTGGGGCGGCCGGCGTGACGGCCGGCGGTGAGGGAACTGCTCGTAGCGAACCGCGATCGGTGCCCTCGAAGCAGACCGTACCAGGTCGCGGGCGGCTAACGCCGTTCAGGCCCCATGACGGCCGGCCGACCGAATGACGAACGTTGGACGGGCGTGCAACCAGCAGGCGGTGTCGTTGTTGTATCGGGACAGAACGGTGGAGCATCCGGGGTCGTCACACATCCGGCCGGGCGAGGCCTTCGACGCGGCGCTTTCCAGATCGCGGACCGGGGGTCCGAAAGCCGTGCGTGCGTTCGCCGCTCCGACCCGTGCCATGGTTGGTCCTCCTCGCGTTCGAACTCGGATCCCGAAGCGAGGCGGACGGCGACGGCCGCTCGGAGTCGCGACGCGGATCTCCGGCTGTGCCGAAGGTTACGAGCGTAACGCATCGTCGTCGCGGTCGCACGCCCGACGCGATCGGATCGCGCGGTTGTGATGGGCTTGCTCACCTATCGGGAAGCATCATCGGCGACCACATCGAGTCCGATCCCACTCGCGGATCTACAACGCGTCGCAGTCTGGCCGGTCCACCCGGACGAGAGGCGAACTGGCGCTGACGAGCACAGGTGAGCACGCAGAGTCCGCTCGGGCTCCACGTTTCTCTCCGATCTCTCCTCGCGGAGGCGGACGGGAATCGAACCCGCCTGGGAGCTCTCGCCCCCACACCGGTTTTGAAGACCGGGGGGCCCACCAGGAGCCCTGACGCCTCCAGGGCGAGGATAGTCGCGAAGCTTTACCGGGGGCACGGCGTGCCTTAACCGGCCCTTGGGAGGCCGCCTCCTACGGTGGACCGAGTCGATCGAGGAGGTGGCCGATGAGGCGGTTCGCAACGGCACTGACGGTGGCGCTGCTGCTCCTGATCCCGGCGACGACGGCGCTCGCGGGGCAGGCAGACGTGATCCGGCGCGGGTCGTGTTCGGGACAGAGCGACTGGAAGCTCAAGCTCTCGCCCGAGGACGGAGGCATCGAGGTCGAGTTCGAGGTGGACCAGAACGTGGTGGGCGACCGCTGGCGGGTCAGGATCCGGCACGACGGCGACCTCGCGTTCCGCGCAACGCGGACGACGCGCGGCGCGAGCGGGTCGTTCGAGGTCCGGACCGTCGAGCCGAACCACGCGGGTTCCGACGCGTTCCGCGCGCGGGCGCGGAACCTGTCGACCGGCGAGGTCTGCGCGGGCGCGGCGTCCTTCTAGGCCGGTTCGATCGCGCGCAAGGGAGCCCGGGTGCGGGCTCCCTTCGTGCTTCCCGGGAGGGGCCGAGGCCCGGGGCTACCATGGGACGCGATGGAAGCCGCGTTCTTCGACCTCGACAAGACGATCATCTCCAAGTCGTCCTCGCTCGCCCTGTCTCGGCCGATGTATCGGGCCGGCCTGGTCACACGAGGGCAGCTCCTCCGCGGCGCCTACGCGCAGCTCGTGTACGCGCTCGTGGGCGCGGACGAGAAGAAGATGGACCGCCTCAAGGAGGGGATGCTCCAGCTCACCAGGGGCTGGGACCGCGACGAGGTCGAGCAGCTCGTCGAGGAGGTCCTGATCGAGGTGATCGACCCCTTCGTGTATCAGGAGGCCCTCGACCTGATGGAGCTGCACCGGTCCGAGGGTCGCGCGATCTACATCGTGAGCTCCTCGCCCGAGGAGGTCGTTCGGCCGCTGGCGCGGCACTTCGGCGTCGCCGGCGTGCTCGCGACCCGCGCCCGGATCGTGGACGGCAAGTACACGGGCGAGCTCGAGTTCTACTGCTACGGCGAGGCCAAGGCCGGGGCGATCCGCGAGCTCGCCGCCGAACGCGGGATCGACCTGTCGTCGTCCTACGCGTACACGGACTCGGTCACCGACGTGCCGATGCTGCAGGCCGTCGGGCACCCGGTCGCGGTCAACCCCGACCGCGACCTGCGCAAGGAGGCCGAGACCAACGAGTGGGACATCCGCGACTTCCGCCGCCCCGTCCGGCTCCGAACGCGGATCGCGCAGACCGCCGTGCATCCCAGGACGCGTGTCGCGGCGGGCCTGGTGGCCGCGGTCGCGGCCGCGTTCATCGTGCTGTGGATCGTCGTGCGTTCGCGCACGGCCGGCCGTTCCGCCTCCGCGGCCTGATCCCTACAGCCGGCCGGCCGCGCGCAGGAGCTCGACCAGCCGGTCGCGGGGGAGCGCGGGCGACCGGTGGCCGAGGCGCCCCACCATGTCCTCGTTGGCGACCAGCGCGTTGAGGACGGCCTCCTCCGTACACCGGACGACGGCCTCGAAGAACGGGTCCATCTCCCCCCACGGCACGAACCGCAGCTCGTCGTAGTCGCGCCCCCCGCCGAACGACGACAGCGCGCTCGGCGTGAACGCGCCCGGGTTGGCGGTCGACACGGCGAGGAACAGGTCGCCGGAGAAGTGCGATCCCGGGGCGCCCGTCCGCGAGATCCCCACGGTCACGCGGCGCGCCATCGCCTCGCACTCGTTCGGGAGCAGCGGTGCGTCGGTGGCGACGATCGCGATCACGGATCCCGCGCCGGGTGCCGGGTAGGCGTCGGCCAGCGGGTTGTCCTCGGCGAGCGCCTCGCCGAGGGGGACGCCCGAGACGACGATGTCCTTGCGCGCGCCGAAGTTCGCCTGCACGAGCACGCCCACCGTGTACGCGGTGCCGGCGTGCTCGACCAGCCTGGACGCGGTGCCGGTGCCGGCCTTGAACTCGTAGCAGTTCATCCCGGTTCCGCCGCCCACCGAGCCCTCGTCGATCGGCCCCGCCGCCGCGGCGTCGAGCGCCGCCACGACGGCGTCCTCGGTGACGTGGCCGCCGAACATGTCGTTCAGGTAGCCGTCCCAGGTCTCGGCCGCCACCGGCAGGAGCCACCACCACCACTCGGCCATGTCGGGATGGCGGCGCGTGGTCCAGCGGACGATGCCCGCGTGCGCCGTCCCGACCGACGCGGTGTTCGTGATCGCGATCGGCCCGGCCTGCGTGCCCGACTCGCGGATCCACGACACGCCGGTCATCTCCCCGTTGCCGTTCTGCGAGTGGAAGCCGGCCGCGCACGGGTCCCCGGCGCCGGCCGCTCCCCGTGGGTGGATCGCCGTGACGCCCGTCCGAACGTCGGAGCCCTCGATCAGCGTGCGGTACCCGACCTCGAGGCCGGGGACGTCCGTGATCGCGTTCCAGGCGCCGGGCTCGCCGTCGAACGCGATGCCGAGGGACCGGGCCCTGGGCTTGCCCGACGGCGTCTGCAGGTGTGGATCGGCCACGGCGTCAGCCTTGCACGCGGGACCGGTTCGCGCGACGGCGAGGGTCGGGGGTACGATGGCCGCGTCGCCCTAGGGCGACCGCGAAGGGAGCAGAAACCCACGCGCGTCCTGCCGCGGGAGGCAGATTCGGCCGGGTGAGCCCGGACCGAGTCGGTGCAGACTGCGCATGCTCGCTGCTCCCTTCGCGCTTGTCCGGGTTCGGGAGCTCAGTCCTGCACGGGCTCCCGGTGGTACTCGAAATGCATCCCGTCGGGCTCGATGAACGTCCCGCCCCACACGAACCCCCAGCGCTCGAACACCCGCACGAGCCTCGGGTCCTGGTGCGGGGTCTGCCCGAACAGGTTCCCCTGCTGGACGTTCAGGTCCAGCGCGATGCCCCACGAGTGGTGCGAGAGCCCCGCGCTCGGGATGCGGTTGATGTGGCGGGCCGAGAAGCACCCGGAGAAGGAGTGGATCGTGTCCTGCAGTCCGCGTTCGATGAGCTCGTGCACGACGCCGCGGATCTGCGGGAACAGCGCGACGTTGCACGTCACCGATCCCAGGAGCGGCACGCGCCGCGTGTCGATGTTGTGCCGCACCCACGCGGGATCGAGCGTCAGGTAGCCGGGCCTGCCCGGGGTCGGCCGGGCCGCGAACTCGCCGAACAGCATCTTGATCCGGACGGGCGGCAGGACCGCGTCGCCCTGGCGGAAGTACGGCGTGTCGCCGGGCGCCCGAACCTTGGACGGCGGGTCCGATGGCAGGAGCGGATCGAGCAGCCGTTCCACGCGCCGGTCCGTCCGGGCCGACTCGGGCACGACGAGCGCGTACCGGTCGGTCGTCACGCCGATCGAGCGGCCGACCTCGCGGGAGACCAGGAGCTCGCTCGCGCCCACCAGCTCGTCGGGAAGGATCGCCGCGACCTTCACGCGGACCTCGCCGAACCGCATCACGGCCCCGGGTCCCAGGCCACGCAGGCGTGCGCTGCTCTCGCCGAGGATCCCCTCGCCGTCCGCGAGCGCGAGCGTGAGCGACCGATCGGCCGGGGGCAGGAACGGCGCGAACCCGCGGGGTTCGACCGCCGCGACCTCGAGCGGGATCGCGAAGCCGGGCCTCGGGTCGTCGATCACCTCGCCTTGCGCCGACCACGACGCGTCGAGCCACGTGTTGTCGCTCGCCACCACCACCGAGCGCCGGATGCCGTCCAGATGGCGGACGTCTCGCCGGAACCCGTCGGGCATGCCGCCCGAGGTCCACACCAGGAACGCCTCGGGCGGCTGCGGCTGGGTGTTCGGGACCGCCTGCGGCGGCGTCCGGGAGCCCGGGTCGGGCAGACTCGCCCAGCCCTGGATCGCGAGCGTGACCGAGGCACCCAGCGCGAACCCGACCACGATCCCGGCCGCGAGGCCGGCGACGCGGCGCACCCTCATCCGCCGGTTCCGATCGAGCCGGCGATCGCCACGAGCTCGGGGAGCTCGAGACCGGGGGCGTCCAGCGAGTGGTACACGCCCGCGCGGATCCACTCGAGCTGGGCGCGGTCGGGCGTGTAGCGGCCGCGGGCGTCGCCCACGGCCACCACCGACTGGTCTGCGGAGGTCGCCGGCGGCAGCGTCTGCGCGGGCTCGAGGTGCAGGCGGATCGTGCCGATGCCCGCGTCGGCGTCCCGGTCTCGGAAGTACAGGGTCACCCCGTTGCCGTACCCAGCGTCGACCAGCTCGACGCTCGCCAGGTCGAACCCGGCGGGCAGTGTCCGGGGCAGCTCGAAGGCGAAGGGGACCGCCGACCGGGCGGCCTGCAGCGACACGCGCTCGACGGTCGCCCCGCCGACCTCGTGCACCCGCCACGCGTCGGGCATCGGCAGCCCCCGGACGGGGAGGGCGGCCGCCGCCGCGAGCAGCGCCGGACGGGGCAGGTTGGATTCGAGGTACAGGTCGGTGCCGGCGGCGTGGATCGACACGCGCCTGCCGTGCTCGTCGTCGGAGGGCTCGTAGTAGGCCACGCCGCCGCCCACGAGCGGGACCTCCTCGGCCTGCACGCCGACGGGCCCGAACGGCGCGTCGCCGGCCCAGGTCCGCGTCTCGCCCAGGTTCACGAACGCCACGCCGTCCGCGTACGAGATGAGCGACCTGGCCGTGTCGTCGGTCGGCGCCACGACGCGGTAGCGGTCCAGGCCGCCCACCCTGGCCGGCGCGACCGGCTCGAACCCGACGTCGCGTGCAAGGTCCGCCAGGCCGACGGCGCGGCCGCCCTGGTCCTGCGACGACGCGCCCGCCGGGATCCGGAAGACGCCGGCGCCCGGCGTCCGCGTGGTCACGTCGGTCGCCGTCACCGTGAACACCGGCCGGAGCGAGGGCTCCTCGGGCAGCCCGAAGCGCAGGGCCCACGCGTCGCGTTCGGCGCCGGTGGCGGGGTAGACCGCCCACTCGAGCGGGAACCAGCTGCGCTCGTCCAGCCAGATCCGCACGCGGTCGTTGGGGAAGAACGGCCGCCATTCACCGCCGATCCCGTTGATCGACAGGAACGGGAACAGCGGCCGCGCGCGCTCGAACGGCACCTCGACCTGCACCGCCGGCCGGCCGAGCACGGTGCCGCGACCGAGCACCGTCACCCGGTCCGCGTCGGCGAGCGTCGAGACCGGCAGCACGAGGTCGGTCGGGATCGGCGCGTCGGTCGAGAACGGCAGGCGGTTGCGGACGACGGACTCGCGCTGCGGACACACGGCGGTCGGACACGGCGCGGGCCCCGACGCGTACCAGCGCGAGCCGTCCACCACCAGCCGGAGGTCGGTCGGGGTGGTCTTCGACGGATGGACGGTGTTGTCGACGACGTCCAGGCGGAAGCGTTCGGGCGCGTGGAACCACACACGCATCGTCAGGTCGCGTTCGGGGACCTCGGGGGAGAGGTTGCGTTCGTCGATGCGGAACGTCGCCTGGTAGGCATCGAGACGGGTGGCCGCCGCCGCGATCCCGTCGGCGACCTCTGCGGCCGCGAGCGCCGAACCCGTCTCGGAGCGTTGCCACGGCCCGCCCACGACCAGGCTCCCGATCAGGACGCCGACCAGCAGCGCGGCGGCGAGGGGGGCCAGCCGCGGGAGGAGCCGTCGTCGGGGCAGGCGGGCGGGTCGAACCACCCGGAGCCCGGCGGGCTTCGCCTGGGTCCGCACGGTCGCCATCACGTCGTCGACGAGGTCGGGCACGGCGGGGGCGACCTCGAAGCGCGCGGCCTCGCGGAGCCGATAGGCGCCGCGTTCGAACGCCCGGCACTCGGCGCAGGTCTCGAGGTGGTGTTCGAGCGCCACGGTCTGGCGCGAGTTCAGGCGCTCGCCGTCGATGCGGGCAGACAGGAGGCGCTCGGCCTGCTCGTGGTTCATCGCGCCTCCTCCTCCAGCGCGAGCGCGTCCATCATGGCCCGCCGAGCGCGGTGCATCCGGCTCTTGATCGTTCCGACCCGGACCCCGAGCACGTCGGCCGCTTCCTGATACGACAGGCCGAACACCTCGACCAGCAGGAACGGCTCGCGATGCTCGGCCGAGACCGCGTCCAGGGCCGCGTGGAGCTCGACGCGCGCCTGGGGGTCGGTGGGCGAGCCCGCGATCGGCGTCACGCGCTCGATGGAGACGTCGCGCGCGCGGATCTGGTCCATCGCGCAGTTGCGCGCGATCCGGAACAGCCAGCTCGAGAACTTCGAGTCGCCCCGGAACGTGCCGAGGAACCGGAACGCGCGCAGGAAGGCCTCCTGCGTGACGTCGTCGGCCAGGGTCCGGTCGCGGGTGAAGTGGTACGCGAAGCGCCACACGTCGCCCTGGTACAGGCGCACGAGGTCCTCGAACGCGCCCAGGTCGCCCTCGCGCGCCCGTACGAGCGTCCGCGGGTCCGGATCGTTCACTCTCCCCGCCCTGTCCCCTCGGCCGGCCACCAGCGTAGCCCCGGCAGCCACGCCCGGCTCTGGGCACGAGCGTGCTCCGGGGCGCCTCCCCTCGGAAGCTCCCGGTCCGACCTGACTGACCGTTCAGCGGGCGCAGCGGTTCCCGCGATCGTGCTTGGACGGGAGGGAGGGGGCCTAGCTCGAGAGTCGGGCGGAGGGATGCTCGAGGCGTTCGGCCAGGCGCTCGGCGCGCTCGGCGGCCTCGTCCTCCAGGCCCGCGGTCACCGCGCCCGTGATCGCGAGCAGCTCGGACTCGACGCGCCCGCCCAGGCGCCCCGAACCCAGCTGCAGGAGCCCGTCCAGGCGCGCGATCGCCCGCTCGAGGCGGGTCATCGGGTCGCGTTCGCGGCGCTCGCGCCAGCTCGAGAGGTCGATGATCGATCCCACGTCGCGATCGTAGACCCCCGGTCTGACATTCCCCGGGAACCCCGCGGCCTTCTTCGCGGTCCGTTGTTCGACAGGCAAACGAGGGAGGTCCGTCGTGCGTCGCTGCGCCTGGATCGTCGTCTTGGCATCGTTGACCGCGTTCGTGCCGGCCACCGCATCGAACGCCGGCGGATGGGACTCCCTCTCGTTCCCCGATGACCACTACCTGGTCGGCGAGGTAGCCAGCGGCACGCAGCTGTTCTACGCGGCCAGGCTCCGCGGGGCGGGCGCGCTCGACGGGGGCCCCTATTACGCCTACCTGCTTCCGCTTCAGGCCAGGAACTCGATGGGCCTGGGGATGATCGACCCGCCCGACATCCCGTCCGGCGCGATCCGGCTCGGCACGCTCGGGGTCTCGGGTCCGATCGATCGCCCGGGATACAAGGGTCCCTACGGGCGAGCCACGCTGACCTTCACCGTGCCGGACGTGCCCACCGGCCGGTACTCGATCGGGTTCTGCGACGACCCGTGCCGGCACGGATACGTCGGCTGGCTCGCGTGGGCCCCGATCACGATCGTGCATTCCGAGGAGGAGGCTCGGCTGCTGAACGCGCTGGACAGGCGCGAAGGGGCGATGCGAGATCTGCGGGGCGACCTCCGCACGGCGGAGCGGGCCCGCGGCGAGCTCCAGGATCGGATCTCGTCCCTGGGCGCCGACCTTCGCGAACGCACGATGGCCCTTCGGGTCATCGGCACTCGGCTGGCGAACGCTCGACCGGAACCGACGAGCGACCGGCCCCTGATGACGTGGTGGGAGGCGGTCCTGCTTGCGATCGCTCTCCCGGTGGCCGCGATCGTCGTCCGGCGTCGGCGCCGTCCCGGGATCCGCGTGCCCGACTCGGTACCCGACGGCCTGCTCGAACGGGAGTCGGCCGGCGTCTAGCCGGTTCTCAACCCGGTTGCCCGAGGGCGATAATGACCTGCTTCGCTCACCCGAAGGAGGTCGCTCTTGTCCGCTGCCCGCCCGCTCCGCCTGGTGTTGGCCCTCGCACTGCTCGGCGCGCTCGCCGCCGCATGCGGCAGCGAGCCCGAACCCACCTTCAGAGACGTCCAGATCGCCGACGGTGAGCCCATCACGATCGGCGTGAGCACGATGCTCGAGGGAGACCTGGCCTCGACCGGCCGGGCCCTGGCCGACGCGGCCGAGCTGGCCGGCAAGGACGTCACGATCGACGGGCACCCGGTCGAGTTCGTCGAGGCGAACGACGGGTGCACCGAGGACGGCGGGAAGTCGGCGGCGCAGGAGCTGGCAGATCAGGACGTCGTCGCGGTGGTCGGGCCGTCGTGTTCGGACGCGGTGATCGGCTCGCAGCCCGTGTACGAGGACGCGGGCATCACCCACATCTCGCAGCTGTCGACCAACGTCAAGACGACCCAGCCCGACGACCGCGCGCCGTTCCGCACGTTCCTGCGCACCTCGTTCAACGACGCGATCCAGGGGCAGGGCCAGGCGGAGTTCGCCGAGCAGAGCCTCGGCGCGAGATCCGTCTTCATCGTGTACGAGGCGTTCCGCTACGGCGGTGCGGTCGACCCGTTCCGCAAGGCGTGGAAGGGCAGCTTCATCGACGACGTCGGGTTCAACGACAAGTCCGAGTTCCCCGACCTCGCCGCCCGGATCACGGACGCGAACCCCGACCTCGTCTACTTCTCGGGCTTCTATCCCACCGGGATCCCGTTCGTGCAGGCGCTCCGCGACGCCGGGTACACCGGGCCGGTCCTGGCCGGCGACGCGATGTACGACCAGAAGACGATCGACGGCCTCGGCACGGTCGCGGAGCACGAGCTGTACATCACGCTGCCGTCCCCGCCGCTGCAGGGTCCGGTGTTCGAGCGGTTCGACACGGACTTCCAGGCGACGTACGGGTCCGATCCCCGAGGGACGTCGTTCACGGCGGAATCGTTCGACGCCGCCACCGCGATCATCCGGGCACTGCAGGCCGACGGCGTCGTCACCGAGACCGACAACGGGATCCAGGTCGACGAGCAGGCGCTGAACGACGCGATCTACGACAGCTCGTTCGACGGGGCCTCCGGCCCGATCAGGTTCGACGACAAGGGCGACCGCGTGGCCGAGGGCCTGTCGCCGGTGACCGTGTTCGTCGTGCAGGACGGCCAGTTCGCTCCGGTCACGACCGGCACATAGCTGCCCGCGCTTCGTGCGCGTCACGTGAAGGAGGATGGGGGAGGACGCGATGGGTGAACCGATCGTGGCTATCGATATGTCCGAGGTCCGCGAGGGGCGGCTGGACGAGGTGAAGGCCGCGATCCGGGAGCTCGCGGCGTTCGTGGACGCGAACGAGCCACGGCCGATCGCCTACAACGCGTACCTGGACGAATCGTCGAACCGGCTGACCGTCCTGCAGGTGCACCCGGACTCGGCCTCCCTGGAGCACCACATGAGGATCGCCGGCCCCGCCTTCCCGAAGTTCACCGAGCTCATCCGGATGCAGACGATGGACGTCTACGGCGAGCCGAGCGAGGACCTCCTGGGTCTACTTCGGGACAAGGCGAAGATGCTGGGGAACGTCCCGGTCGGCGTGCACGCTTGGCAAGCCGGGTTTACCCGACTCGGGACGCCCTAGCGTCGCCGGGCGCTCGTATCACCAGGCGAGATGCGCGCTCCGATCCTCGTGTGGCAAACGGTCGTTCTGGTCGCCGCTGGACTCCTCACCGCGTGTGATACGAGCGAGGCCGGCAACGAGCCCTTCTGCGCCGTCGTGATGAGGGCTCGCCTCGCCGGCACGTGGTACGTGGCCGTCGGCAACATCCGAGTGATCCCGCGGTACGGAGAGTCCCTTGGCACGGCGATCGTGCCTCCATGCGAGGGCGAGGGCGGCTCAAGGTTCGAGGCATTCTCGATCCGAGGGGTCAGGCCAGGGGTCGCGTTCGCGTCACCGAACCTCGAGGACATGGTCTTCATCGCTCAAGGAACGCGTGCCGACGTCGCCTGGCTGAGGGCGCTTCAGCAAGAGCCGGCCTGCCGCGAGCGGGATGAACCCGTCGCTCTCTCCGGTCCATGGCTCGGCATCCTGGGACCGCATCAGCGCACTGAAGACGACCTCGTCCCCCCCTACACGCTGTCGATGCGTGTCGACGAGGCGTCCGCGAGGCGCTACGAGCGCACGTTCCTCACGATCCACGTCGGCCCGGAGCTCGGCATGCCGCTCGATCGGGAGGACGTGCGAGACGTTCTCCAGCACGGCGGGAAGGTCTCCGTCACGGCCGCCTGTCGGGATCACGCGTTCTGGGCCGAAAAGATCGACGCCATCCCTCCCGGCTAGTGCTTGGCGTAGTCGCCGGCGCCCAGAAAGTGCAGAGACACGTACGGCTCGTCGCCGATCACCCACGAGTCGTGGCCCGGGCCGATGTGGAACAGATCGCCCGGCGTGAGCTCGAACTCGGTCCCGTCGGCCATCCTGCCGCCCGTTCGGCCCGAGACGACGAGACCGACGTGCTCGACCTGGCACAGCTCCTCGCCGTTCGGCTTGCCGACGTGTTCCGACCAGACCCAGCCCGGCTCGTAGCTCGCGCGCCCGACCGTCAGGCCACCGAGCGACACGAGCTCGAACGAACCGTGTTCGAACGTGCGCGTTTCGTCCGCCGCGTCGAACCGCTTGATCTCGAGTCCCTCCATCGACCGCTCCTTCACGCTCGGCGAGTCCTCACGGTACGGGCCGTCGCGACGGTCACCCAATCCCCCGACAAGAACGGTCGAATCGGCCGGCCTGGTGATGTTCGCGAAGCGCGCGGACGCGTAGTGTTCGCGCACGCGGTTGGCCGCGACTCCCCTCGAAGGTCCCCCCCTCGGTTCGTCGGCGCTTCCCCATGGACGTGGAGCGGAGATGGTCGAGGTCGCACGGGTCGTGATCGCGCTCGAGGCGCCCGACGTCGCGGAAGAGGTCATGCAGTTCCTCGACCGCACGGGGCGGGCTCGGGTCGTCGGCACCGCGCAGGACTCGTCGCAGCTCGCCGACGCCGTTCGGCAGCTCGAGCCGGATGCCGTGGTCGCGGCGCCGACGCTCGCTCCCGCTCGCGGAACGCTCAACGGCACCGCCTTGCTCGCTCTCGACACGACGCAGTCGGTCGGGGCGCTGCGCCGAGCCATCCGCGCGGGCGCGAGCGGCTTCTTCCTGTGGCCGGCCGAACGTGAGGAGCTTGCCATCGCCGCCGCCCGCATCGCGCCGAGCGCCGAGGAGGCAGAGGCGGACCTCGCGCCCGTCGTCGCGGTGTACGCGGCCCGCGGGGGAGCGGGCGCGACATTCGTGGCCACACATCTGGCGGCGGCGTACGCCGGTCGGGGCCGACGGGCCGTGCTGGTCGATCTGGACCGCATGTTCGCGGACGTCTCGGCCGCGATCGGCGTCGCCCCGGAGGAGAACGTGCGGACGATCGCGGACCTCGTGCCGCTCGGCGACGAGATCGCCCGGCAGCACGTCGAGGAGGTGCTCTGGGAGCACCATGCAGGCTTCTCGGCGCTGCTGGCACCGGCCGAGCCGCTGTCGGCCAGGCGCGGCGGACAGGCCTACCGCGCGGCCATCGAGGGCGTTCGGCGAGGCTGCGATCTCGTCGTCCTCGACGTGCCGAGGGCACTCGACGAGGTCTCGGCGGTCGGACTGGAGACGGCCGACCGGGTGCTGGTGGTCCTCGGCCTCGACGTGTTGTCGTTCCGCGACGCGAAGCGCGCGATCGAGGCCGCGGGGCTCGAGGATCGCTGCGACTTCGTCGTGAACCGGGCCGGCCGGTCCGAGATCGCCCCGCGGGACGTGGAGCGGGTGTTCGGACGGGCGCCGCTCGCGGTGATCCCGTCCGACCGCGCCGTGGCGAGCGCGCGGGATCACGGGCGCCTGGTGCCGTTCCGGGGCAAGGTCGGGCGGGCGCTCGAGCGGCTCGCGCGACGGTTGGAGGAGGCGTCGTGAGCCGTCCCGAGACGTTGGTGGACGTCCGGCGACGGTTGCACCAACGGTTGATCGGGCGTGTGGACGCGCGGCAGCTCGACGCGATGCCGCGCGCCGAACGGCGGGTGCACGTCCGCGAGGAGGCGCTGTCGCTGCTGCGGGAGCAGGGGCACATGCTGCCGCAGAGCGCGCTCGCCGAGGTCGTGAACGCGGTGTCGGATGCGGTCGTCGGGATGGGGCCCATCGAGTTCCTGCTCAGGGACCCCGAGGTCACCGAGGTGATGGTGAACGGCCCCGACGACGTGTACGTGGAGCGGAAGGGGCGGATCGAGAAGGTGGTGGACCGTCTGTTTGAGGGGGAGGAGGCGGTCCTCCACGTGATCGAACGCATCGTGGCCCCGCTGGGCCTTCGGGTCGACGCAACGTCGCCTTGGGTGGACGCGCGACTTCCGGATGGCTCGCGGGTGCACGCGATCGTTCCGCCTCTTTCGCTCTGCGGTCCGGTGCTGAACGTTCGCAAGTTCTCGTCGATCCCGATCGGTCCCGTCGATCTCCTGCGGAGCCAGACGCTAGGCCCGCGGATGCTGGAGTTCCTGGCGGCGTGTGTTCGGGCACGGATGAACACCGTGATCTCGGGCGGGACGAGCTCGGGCAAGACCACGCTGCTCGGCGTCCTGTCCTCGTTCGTCTCGACGCAGGAGCGGGTCATCACGATCGAGGACGCAGCCGAGCTTCGGCTGGCGCAACCGCACGTGATCGGGCTCGAGGCACGGCCCGCCACCGTGGAGGGCCGTGGGGAGGTCACGGTGCGAGACCTGGTTCGCAACGCGCTGCGCATGCGGCCGGACCGGATCGTGGTCGGGGAGGTTCGGGGCGGCGAGGCGCTCGACATGCTTCAGGCGATGAACACCGGGCACGACGGATCGCTCTCGACCGCACACGCGAACTCGGCTCGGCACGCGCTCTGGCGGCTCGAGACCATGGCGTTGATGTCGGACGTGGATCTGCCGATCGCCCACGTTCGGGCGCAGGTCGCCTCGGCGATCGACCTCGTCGTCCACACGGCGCGGCTGCGCGACGGTCGGCGCGTCGTGTTCCAGATCGCGGGCGTCGACGATCTCGACGGCGCGGGCGAGCCGGTCGTCATCGAGGTGTTCGGCTTCCGACCGCGGATCGGCCGGCACGGCGCGTTCGTGTGCACCGGCCTGTCGCCCAGGGTTGTCTCGATGCTGGCCGAACGCGGCGAGGAGCTCGATCCGCGATGCCTGGAGCCGGGGGGCGACGCCCCGGAGTCGGCG
>Ga0081455_10001825_pt1 | contig 25634 bp, 25 predicted proteins | sample TabmetS3T2R1_FD_70207 | JGI IMG/M metagenome (GOLD analysis project Ga0081455, IMG submission 70207) | Tabebuia heterophylla rhizosphere microbial communities from the University of Puerto Rico - S3T2R1 | ecosystem: Host-associated > Plants > Roots > Rhizosphere ...
AGGCGGTGGCGCCGGCGCAGGAGCCGCTGGCGCCGCAGGTGCCGGCGCAGCGGGCGCCGCAGGTGCGGCCGGAGCCGGTGGCGATGGAGCCGCCGCGGGAGGCGCCGGCGGCAACGGAGGATCACCAGGTGGCGGGGCGGCCTCGACTGGCCCGCCGTCGGGCGTCGCGGCCATTCCACCTAGCACGATCCTGGCTCAGGCCCGGGCTGACCTGGAGGCCGGTAACTACGCAGCAGCGCTGACCGGAGCCGAGAGCGTCCTCTCGACCCTCGCCATTCCGTCCGTCCATCGCGGCGCGTTGATGGTGGCGGGGGACGCCGCGTACGCGACGCGCGACTACAGCCGCGCCGCCCAGCACTACGGAGAGTTCCTCTCAAAGAACGGCCACGCAGCGGAGGCGCCCCAGGTCGCACTGGCGCTCGGGTGGACCGAGCTCCGCCTCGGACGTCCCGATAGCGCGCAGCGGACGTGGGGACGGATCGCGCGGGTGTTCCCGGATGACGAGCGCGCGCCGCTCGGCCTGCTGTTGAGCGGTCACACGGCGATGAGGCAGGGCGACGCACGGGCCGCGCGCCTGTGGCTGGACGAGCTCGTGAAGCGCTATCCGACCAGCCCGTCGGCCAGCGTTGGTCGGCTGAGCCGATCGGTCATTGCGGTGAAGACGGGCCGCGAGAAGGACGCGGGGTCCGATCTGCGCGAGCTGATCAGGACCAGGCAGCTCTGCGCGGCCTACGAGCGCCACACGCTCGTCCAGAGCCTGACCAGCGGCGGCCCCGACGCGCCGCTGATCCGGGTCGACGGTCACGGCTGCCAGCCCCTCGCGGCCGGCAGCGAGCCGCTCCAGCAGTTCGCCGAGCCGTTCCTGAACGGCGCGGTGGATCCCGAAGTCACCCCGGCGGTCTTGCACGCGCTGGTGCGCCTCGGGACCGAGGACCGGCGCTGGGCAGAAGTGCGGGCGCTCTCGAGCGACCTGCTCACCTCGTACCCGACGTACCCATCCAACCCGACGTTGCTCGCCGCGGTGGCGGGCCAGGCGGCGATCGATCGGCAGTGGCCGGTCGTGCGCGGCATGTACGAGCAGCTGCTGGCCCGCTATCCGTCGAGCGCGCTGAAGACGCCGGCGCGCCTGGACTTCGCGGAATCCCTGCTACGCACCGGGTCGCCAACGCTGGCGCAGGTCCAGCTCGCGCAGGTCGCCGCCACGGACCGCTCGCGCGAGCAGGCGCCCCGCCGGCTGTACTTGCAGGGCCAGGTCTATGACGCGCTCGGCCAGCCGCACCAGGCGCTGGTTGCCTACGAGCAGCTGCGCCGGGATCACCCGCGATCGGAGTGGACCGCCGAGAGTCTCCTGCCCCGCGCGCGGGCGCTGGATGCGGTCGGCCAGCACCGGCAGGCGCGCGCGCTGCTCGAGCGCATCTTGAAGGGCGCCGACGGCGAGGTCTACAGCGAGGCGGCGGTGCGCCTCGGCGAAAGCCTGGCCGTCGAAGGCCAGCACGCGCTGGCGGTCCGGTGGTTCTTGACCGCGGCGTACCTGAATCCGACATCGGCCTGGGGACAGCGCGCCCAGCTCGGCGCGGTGCAAGGGCTGGTGGCAACGGGTGATCGGGCCACCGCGGACGCCATCTACGAGCGCATGCAAGCCTCCGGCGCCACGGACCCCGATCTGCTCGCCCGCGCGCGCAACGCGATCGAAGCCGGCAACCGGACCCGGTAGACAAGGCCGCGCAGGAGGGCTCCATGCGATCACGACCACGGCCGACACTGCCTCTCCTGGTCCTGCTGCTCTGCTCCGGCTGCGCGGGCACCGACTTCATGACCGCGGATCCGGTTCCGAGCCGGGTCGCCGCCACGACGAACCCGAGCATCGGCGCCGCGCCCCCCACCGGCGGCGCCGTGTCCGGCATGCCGGTCTCCAACAAGCCCGGCTCCGTGGAGGACCGGCTCGATCAGATGAACCGGCGTCTCGATCAGGTCGACGACCGGGTCGAGGGCCTCGCGGGCTCGGTGTCCAACGCGCAGAAGCGAGCCGACGAGGCCGGCCGCAAGGCCGACACCGTCGACAGCCGCCTCACCCGACTCTGGAAGAATCGCTTCAACCAGACGTCGGCCAGCAGCCTCGAGGTCTACTTCTCGCCGGACAGCATCGATCTGAGCGATGCCGCGCAGACCGTGTTGGTCATGGTGGCCAAGGAGATGGAGGAGCATCCGACCCTCACCGTCGAGCTCGGCGGCTACACCGACCCGCGCGGCGGGGTCGACTACAACTACGCGCTCGCTCAGCGCCGGGTGGACGCGGTGCGGAAGTTCCTGATGGACAAGGGCATCCAGCTCGCGCGGATCCAGTCGGCCAGCCTGGGGCCGGTCACGGACCCGGATATCCCCGACGCCAAGAAGCGTCGGGTCACGGTGAAGCTGCTGGTGGATCGCGAGTAGCGCAGGCCCGCGACCCTCCCGCTTTGCCTTCCGTCGCGTTGTCGCGCTAGACTGCGGGCATGCGACGGACCCCGCGCGCCGCCACCGATCCGGGCGGAAGCGCGCACCCCGCCTAGCCCGCCCGGTGGATCCCTTCCCGATCGTGCGGCAGCCCGCTTCGCTCGCCCGCACGCCCATCGTGGTCAGCGTGCCCCACTACGGCACGCAGCCCCTGCCCGACGTCACCCGCGACCACTACGCGGAGACCCGGTTCGAGACGTTCGCCTACGGCTTCGCGGATACCTTCGCGGCCGATCTCTACAGTGATCTCCACGAGCACGGCGCCACCGTGCTGGCCACGCCGTTCTCGCGCATGTTCGTGGACGTGAACCGCCGGCGCGACGACTTCGAGCACCACGCCGGAGAGGTGCGGTCCTGCCGCGGGGTCGTGCGCACCCACACCATGCGCCAGGTGGCCATCTTCACGCGGCCGCTCGCGCTCACCGACCTCGAGACGCGGCTGCGCGCGTGCTACGACCCGTACTACGCCACGCTGGATCGCTTGCTCGCCGAGCTGTGTGGAGCCTTCGGCTACGCCCTGCTGCTCGACGGCCACACCGGCAGCCCGCGCCGCATGGGCGATCACCAGGTGATCATCGGCACGCGGCACGGGGCCACGTGCGCGCCCGCCCTCGCGGCCGCGGTCGCCGCGATCTTCACCGGTCACGGCTTCGAGGTCCACGACAATGTCAGCGGCTACGCCGGCGGCAACATCGTGGCCACGTTCGGCCAGCCCGAGCGCCGACGCGTGCACGCCCTGCAGCTCGAGGTCAATGCCTCGCTGCTCACCACCACCGGCCGCGAGGAGCTCGTGGCCCACATCAGCCGCGGCGGAATCCCCGAGAAGGCGGACGCCAACATCGCGCGAGTCCGCGCCTGCCTGCGCGACGTCCTGACCGCGCTGCCCGGCGTGCTGGCCACCCTTCACGACTAGACGCCATCACCAGGAGGAGCGAGACCACCCTCATGCCCGACCAGGCCGACCGCAAGCTGGAGATCGTCACCGCCGTGCCCGAATCCGCCATGGTGGTGTTCGCGCATCCCGACGACGCGGAGATCGGCTCGGGGGGCGTCATCGCCACGTGGGTGGCCGCCGGCTCCGAGGTGACCTACGTGCTGTGCACCAACGGGGAGGCGGGCACCGCCGACCGCGATCTGACGCCCGAGGCCCTGGTGCGCAAGCGGGAGCAGGAGCAGCGGGCCGCCGCCGACTTCATGGGCGTGCGCCACGTCGAGATGCTCGGTTACCCCGACGGCCGGCTCGAGGACACGCGCGAGTTCCTGGGTGACGTGGTGCGCGCGATGCGCCGCCATCGCCCGCACACCGTGTTCGTCCACGACCCGTACCGCATCAAGGGCTTCCAGCATCGCGATCACCGCAAGGCCGGCATCGTCACCACCGACGCGGTCTATCCATACGCGCGCGATCACCTGCACTTCGCCGAGCACATCACCCGGGAGGGCCTCGAGCCGCACAAGGTGCGGGAGCTGTGGTATTGGGGCGCGGACGAGCCCGACGTGGTCGTCGACGTGACCGCCGGCATCGAGCGCCAGATCGCGGCCCTCGTGCGCCACCAGAGCCAGATGCCCGGCTTCAACGTGCCCGAGGGCGTCACCATCGGCGAGCGGGTCAAGAAGGGCGCGGCCGCGCTGGGTGCCCCCTACGGCTTCGAGTACGCCGCCTGCTTCCGCCGCCTGATCGCCCGCCGGTAACCCTGCGGGCCTGGCGGTGGACAACGCAGGCTGATCAAAAGAGGTCCAGATGCGAGGCGGCGCCCGAAGGCCGCACGTGAGGCGTGGTCGTTCCACGTTGAACGTGCGGCCGAGGGCGCCAACAAAGCAGATGGGCCTCTTTCAGCAGCCTGCCTGGAGTAGTATCTCGATGGGAGGACGCCCATGACCCTGCTGCCGAAGACCCGCACCGCCTACTTCAACGGCCGCTTCGCGCTGGAGACCGACATCGTCATCCCGTACCGCGACCGCAGCTTCAACCGCGGCGACGGGTGCTTCGACATGACGCGCACCTTCGACGGGCGCATCTTCCGCCTGGAGGAGCACGTCGAGCGGCTCTACCGCTCGCTGCGCTACCTCGACATCGACATCGGGCTCGAGCCCAAGGAGATGGTCGCCATCACCGAGCAGGTGGTCGAGCGCAACGAGCCCCTGCGCGCCGCCGCGGGTGACTGGTGGGTGGCCCAGCGAATCAGCCGCGGGGTCGACGCCATCGGCGACGAGGGCTGGACGCACACCGGGCCGCAGGTCATCGTCGATTGCACGCCCCTGCCCCTGCGGAAGCGCGCCGCGCTGTTCCGCGACGGGATCGAGGTCGCGGTGTCCTCCATCCGGCGCACCCCGCCCTCGACGCTGAGCCCGCGCGCGAAGACCCACAACTACCTGAACCTCATCCTGGCCGACCGCCAGGTGAAGACGGCGCGGCCCGAGGCGTGGTCGATCCTGCTCGACGAGCATGGCAACCTCTGCGAGGGCGTCGGCAGCAACATCTTCGTGGTGCGCGGCGAGCGGGTGTACACCCCACGCGAGCAGTACGTGCTCCCCGGCGTGAGCCGGCGAACCGTGATCGAGCTGGCCGCGCGGCTCGGCATTCCGTGCGAGGAGCGCGACCTCGACGTCTACGACGCGGTCACCGGGGACGAGGTGTTCCTCACCTCGACCAGCCTCTGCATCTGCGGGGTGCGCGCGCTCAACGGCCAGCCGATCGGCGACGGCCGCGTGCCCGGACCCATCACCCGGCGGCTGACCGAGGCCTACGTCTCCCTGGTGGGCACCGATTTCGTCGCTCAGTACCTGTCGCGCCTGTCGTCCTGATGGCGCGCGCGGCCCTGCCCGTCCGCTTCGACGCCACCGGCCCGTACGAGATCGATCAGGACGATACCGCGTTCGCGCGCCCGGCGGGGGCTCCGCTGCTGGCGCGGATCTATCGCCCGCGAGGCGAGCCGGCAGCGCGGCTCGGTGCGGTCGTGTACGTGCATGGCGGCGCGTGGGCGCGGCTCGATCGCACCGCGGATCCGATCATGTGCGGCGCGCTCGCGGCCGCCGGCCTGGTCGTGGTCGCGCTCGACTTCCGCCAGGCCCCGGACCACCGCTATCCGGCCGCCAGCGCCGACGTGGCCGCGGGGGTGCGCTACACGCGGGCGCACGCCGGGCGGCTCGGTGTCGATCCGTCGCGTATCGGCATGCTCGGCAGCTCGAGCGGCGGCCTCCTGTCACTGCTCCACGCGGTGAAGCCGGCCGCGCGCGAGCACGCCGGGACGCCGATCATCATGCCGGACGGCCGGCTCGACGGTGCGCCCACCGACGCCTCGGTGGCCTTCGTGGCCGCGCTCTATCCGGTCGCCGATCCGCTCGCCCGCTACCGCTACGCGCTCTCCCGCGAGGACGAGCCGCCTCCGCCGTCGGGCTTCGACGCCAAGCGGCTGATCGCCTCGCACCGCGCCTTCTTCGCGGACGAGGCGGCGATGGCCGCGGTCAGCGTCACCCGCATCGTGGAGGCCGGCGAGGCCACCGCGCTGCCGCCTCTGTGGGTGGCCCAGCCCGACCAGGACGACAACGTCCCCGCCGCCATCACCGAGACCTTCGTGGCGGCCTACCGGCGGGCCGGCGCCCGCGTCGAGCACGCGCACTTCCCGGACGCGCGCCACGGCTTCGTCCAGCAGGCGGGCCCGGACACCGACAAGTGCATCGCGCAGGTGAAGGACTTCATCGGGCGGCAGCTCTCCCAGAGAGGACCCTCGGCATGACGACCATCGATCCGGCGTGGGCGGGTGTGGCGGAGCTGTCACGGGCCTTCGGCGCGCGGGCGCTGTCGCCGGTCGACGTGGTGGACGCGCTGCTGGCGCGCATCCGCACGCACGACCCGGCCCTGCACGCCTTCATCGCGCTGTACGCCGACGAGGCGCGGCTGGCCGCCGAGGGCGCCGACCGGGCGATCCGCGCCGGCCAGCGCGTCGGGCCGCTGCACGGCGTGCCCATCGCGCTCAAGGATCTGGTCGATCTCGAGGGCCGCGTCACCACCGGAGGCTCCAAGGTCTGGGCTTCGCGGGTGTCGACGGTCACCGCCACGCTGGCCGAGCGCGCGATCGCGGCCGGCATGATCGTGATCGGCAAGACCCACACCGTCGAGTTCGCGATGGGCAGCTGGGGCACCAACACCCACATGGGCACGCCGCGCAATCCGTGGGACGCGACGGTCCACCGCACGCCCGGCGGCTCGTCCAGCGGCTCGGGGGTGGCGGTGGCGGCCGGGCTCGCGCCGATCGCCATCGGCACGGACACCGGCGGCTCGGTCCGCCTGCCCGCCGCCTGGTGCGGGATCGTGGGCCTCAAGGTGACGGCCGGGCGCATCAGCACCCACGGGGTGCTGCCGCTATCGTTCACGCTCGACACCCCGGGGCCGATGGCGCGCTCGGTGGAGGACGCGGCCATCCTGTTCCGCCAGCTCAACGGCCCGGACCCGCGCGATCCCCAGACGCTCCTGTGGTCGCCGGCCGATCCGCTGCCCACGCTGCGGCGCGGGGTGGCTGGCCTGCGGCTGGCCGCGATGCCGGACGTCGAGCGCACCGGGGTCGACGCGGAGGTGCTGGCCGCCTACGACGCTTCGATCGACGCCTTCGCGAAGCTCGGCGCCCAGATCGTGCGCATCGCCCTGCCCCATCGCTTCAGCGACTACGCGGCGGCCACCGGGCGCATCATCGGCGCCGAGGGCTATCGCTTCGTGGGGCACCTGGTCGACGACGAGAGCCTGCCGGTGGACCCCCACGTCCGGCCGCGGATCCAGCTCGGCCGCGGGGTGTCCGCGCGTGACTACCTGCTCACGCTGGCCGAGCGCGAGGAGCGCCGGCGCGCGGTGGAGGCCGCGCTGGCCGACGTCGACGCGCTGCTCACCCCGACCGCGCTCACGCCCGCGATCCCGATCGAGAAGGTCGACCAGGCCGGCACCGCCGCGCACTTCACGCGGCCGGTGAACTATCTCGGGCTCTGCGGCCTCGCGGTGCCGAACGGCTTCACCGCGGGCGGCCTTCCGACGTCCCTGCAGATCGTCGGCCACGCCGGCGCCGAGGCCACCGTGCTGCGCATCGGGCAGGCCTACGAGGACGCGACCGACTGGAAGAACCGCCGGCCTCCCGAGCCGGGAGTCGGCACGGGTCGTCCGGCTGCGTCCGGCCGCTGACCGGCGAATCGGCCTCCGGACGAGACGCGGCGGCAATCGACGCGCCGACGCCAGGCGAGCCGCCGCAGCCCGCTGGCGGCTCGCTGGCACCGGCGCTCGTCATCTACTGCTTCGTCAGCTGGAAGTTGTACGGCCCGTCGTTGTCGCGTCCTGTGCCCGAGATCACCTGCTTGCCGCCCTTCTTGCTGATGGTCAGCTCGGCTCTTCCGGTGCCGGCGGTCGTCGTCCCGGTACCGTACAAGAGATGGCCATCGGCCATGAGCTTGCCGCCCTCCATCGTGATGGTGCCCGTCCCGTCCTTACCGCCCCACTTGCTGGCATACGTACCGTCCGGCTTGACGTCGACCTGAAGGGGCACGTTCGAGCCCCTCGTGGGGGAAGCAAAGCCGACCCACTTACCGGCCAGGCTCTTGATATCCGCCGGAGCCGTCTGTTGGCCCGAGGCATACGCTGCCGCGAGCACGACGAGCATCACGGTCAAGACGAGGATTGGTCTCGCTGTCCGCATCTCTCCGCCCTCCTCTGTCAGTCGGCAATCATGGCCGCCGCCCATCGGCGAGCATGGCCACCGTCCATTGTGGGCTGCAGCGATACCATCCATGGAGAGTCGGCCGCAGCGCTATGGGACGTAGGTCGCACAGACAGGGTGCTTTGGGACTATGCGTCGTCCTGCGGTGGCGGCGCCGGTCCCCCGAGCGCCGCCCGCTCCTCGGCCCTAGCCGGAGAGCCGCGCGGCGCTCGGATCCGGTAGCGCGGCCGGGACCAGAGTGGGCGGACGGAACGTGAGCCCGACCGCCACTGCGCCGAGCCCGATCGCGCACGAGGCGACGAAGAGCCAGAAGTAGCTGCCGAACGAATCGTAGAGCCAGCCGCCCACCACCGGCCCCAGGGCCATGCCGAGCGTGGACACCAGGGCCACCGCCCCGAACGTGGTGCCCATGATGCGCGCGCCGAAGTATTCACGCACCAGGATCGCGTAGAGCGGCATCACCCCGCCGTAGGCGAAGCCGAACACCACGCTGAGCGCGTAGAAGCTCGCGAGGTCGCGCGTCACGATGTAGAAGCTGATGGCGAGCGCCTGGATGGCCAGACCCACCACCAGCGTCTGCTTGGCGCCCACGCGATCCGCGATCAGCCCGCAGACGATCCGCCCGCCCAGCGAGGCCAGGCCGGCCACGCTCAACACGGTGACCGCCGCCATCGCGGTGACGCCGCGGTCGATCGCGTGGGTGATCATGTGGAAGATCGGCCCGGAGTGCGCCCCGCAGCACGCGAAGTAGGTGAGCGCGATCGCCGCGAACTGCGGCGTGCGGATCGCCTGCCCCACCGTCATCTCGGGCTCCCCGGCGGGCGCGCCGGGCGCGCCCGTCACCGGCCCCGTCGCGTCGGGCTCGCGCACGAGCAGCGCGGCCGGGATGATCACGAGCCAGGCCAGGTTGCCGATCACCAGCATCGCGATCCGCCAGTCGTAGTTGGTGATGATGAAGCGCGCCAGCGGCGCCACGGTGGAGGAGCCGAGGCCGACGCCGGCGGACACCAGGGCCACGGCCAGGCTCCGATGCCGCACGAACCATCTGGTGGTCGTCGCGGTCAGCGGGGTGTAGAAGCTGCCCGCGGCCAGCCCCACCAGGAGACCGAACAACAGCTGGAACTGCAACAAGGTCGCCGCCTGGCTCGCGGTGATCATGCCGATGCCGAGCAGGGCACCGCCGAGCAGCACGACCACCCGCGTGCCGTACCGGTCGGACAGGGCGCCCCACACGAAGGCGCCCACGCCCATCGCGAGCCAGTTGAGCAGCGCCGCGGTGGAGATGCCCGTCCGCGACCAACCCATCGCCTGAGCCATGGGCTGCAGGAACACGCTGAGGGAGAGCATCGCGCCCATGCCGAGGCAGGTCATCACGATGCCCACACCCACGACAATCCAGCCGTAGAAGATCTTTACCGTCACGTAGTCGCCTCGCCGCCCGTTTGCAATGGATCGCTCGGCTGCCTCGTAGTCGAGCGGCACGGGCCGGAATCGACCGCGATCGGCACTCCACGAATACTACATCGTCCGGCGCCGGAAGGAGCGCTCCTCAGGCGGTCTCCATCGGACGCAGCAGGGGATGCCGACCCGGCCCGGTCGAAAGCGGCAAGCGCGACCGTCGGGCATTCGGCTCGCCCGGCCCGTCGACGGCGGAGACGGCTCTGCCCCTCGACGCGGGATCAGCCCCGGCTCGGCGTCGGCGTGGAGCGCGGTGAGGGGGGCTGCACGTGCCGCCGAGGGGACTCCTGGGACTCGCGGAGCCGCCGCGAGGCGCACAGGCCGGTGGCCCTGTAGCCGGCGAGCGCGGGCCGTCAAGCGGAGGAATACGGCACCGGGTCGACGGGCGCGGAGCGAAGCTGGATGCTGATGCGGAGGTCGGCATTCGCGACCTTGGGAATCGCGTGCTCCCAGGTCTGCTGGCACGTGCCGCCCATCACCAGCAGGTCCCCGCCACCGAAGTCGAGTGCGCGCGAGCGGCCGCCGCCCACGGGCCTCAGCAGGAACCGGCGGCGAGCGCCGAGCGCGACGATGGCCACGATCGCGTCCGCGCGCGCGGGGCCCAGGCGGTCGCCGTGGAAGGCGACGCTGTCCCGGCCGTCGCGGTAGGCCGCGAACGAGATGCCGGGCAGCGGCCGGCCGTAGTGGCGCGACAGCGTGTCCGCCAGCTCCGGAATCAGCGGGTGGCCCGGTCCGTCGTCCGGCCAGGAGGCCAGCAGCCGCGGCACGTCGACGACGCGGTCGTACATGCGGCGCCGCTGCGCGTGCCAGCGCATCGTGGTCCAGAGCGCCTCGAGCAGGGCCTCGTGGCCCTCGACCCACTCGCGCAGATGGTCGATCCACGCCCCGGCGCCCAGGTCGGTCCGCTCGAGGCCTCGCAGCTGCGTGTCGCAGCGCGGCACCGCAGCCCCGAACAGGCTGCGCTGGAGGGTCACCGACGCCGTCTGCCTATTCACGCCTCCATGATCTCAGGCGTGGGAAGTGCCCGGGTTTCACGGCGACCAGGAACTTTGTACTGAGTGGTCTGCGACCTCGGTAGAGATTTCTCTTTGTCTCCGACGACTGTGACAAGGGCTTTCACAATCACGCACCGCGGCGCGTCGGCGCTTCGCCCGAAGTGTCGCAGAAGGGACGCACATCTGCGCTCGGACCTCTCGGCCCTGCACATTTTTGCGAAGGCCGGGCGTCCCCCGCACCTATCCTGGCTGCTACCCGTGATCGGGCCGCAAATGCGCGCATCGCTTCCATGCAGCAGCACCGGAGGTGCGAGTGTGATGAATTGCAACGATGTCCGCGAGTGCCTGGGGGCCCTCAGATCCGAACGCCTCGCTTTGACCGAGATGGCCCTGCTCGAAGCGCACATCAGAGAGTGCGCGGAATGTTGCGAGGTCGTGCGTCCCCGCCAGGCTCCCCCGGGGCGCGAAGCGCTACCGTCGCTCGCCGTGTTGCCCCAACCGCCCTCGCCGCGCCCGAGCCTGCTCGGCCAGACGGCGCGAGTCGGCATCGGCCTCCGTGACACCGCCCGTGCGGGCATGGGCCGCGCCGCCCTGCTGGTTGCGCATCTGCGCGCGCTGCTCCCGATCCCGGTGATGCTGACCGCGCGGGCCGGATCGCGCGCTGGCGAGACCGCCACGATGTGGACGCCGCCGGGTCGGCCCGCGACGGCCTCTCTGGCGCCAGCCGTCGCCGCTCACGCGAACGCGCCGCGTCGCGGGCTGATCGACCGCCACCGCACTCGGACACCGTGGCTTCGTCTCCGCTCACGGCTTTCGATCGCCTTCTCGCCGGCGGCCCGTGGCGTCTGCATCGGCTTGCTCGCGGCGCTCGCGTTGTACGCGTTTCACTACCACCCCGACCTCGAGCCGGAGGTGGGTCGAGAAGCCATCGCGACGGTGGCGGCCACCCAACCGACCCTCGAGGCGCGGACATCCGCGGCCCCCGACGGCCGCATGCCGCTGGAATCGCAGCAACCGGAGTCTACGAGGGCTCCGCGGCCCGCCCTCACGCGCGCCGCACGCGCGATGCCGCAACCGCCCAGGCGGCCAGCCGCGACAAGTGGCGAGCCGGCTCGGCCGCGTACGCCCTCGACGGCGCACGTCGCGGGCCGACTCTCGGTCAAGGATCGCAGCTCGATCGAGAGAGACCTCACCGTGTTGCTGGCCCGAACCGGCGGAACCCTCCTGGGAACGGACACGGACAAGGTAGTGACGTTCGTCGACGCCGTCGTCCCTCAGTCCAGCTATCAGCAGTTCACCCTCGGGCTGACCCGGATCGGCTCCTGGCGCGTCGAGGCCGAGCGGTCACCATTACCGGAAGATGTCCACCTGACCATTCGCGTGGGTCGCTGACGGGCGACATGAAGCTTTTCGTGCTTGATGAATCGCTGGAAATCGCGGGGTGGATTGCGCGTCTCGCTCGGATGCGGGGCTGGCAGCCCCACTTCGTCGGCTCGCTGCACGAGCTGGAGCTGGCGGTGCAGGCGCATGGGCGGCCGGCGCTGACGGTGGTGAACCTGCAGCCGCCGCTGACGGCGTGGGAGGTGGGGCAGCGGCTGCGGGCGATCGGGCTGGGCGGAGAGAGTCCGGTGATGGTGGTGGCCCGGGCCGGCGAGGACACCCGCGCGCCCGCGCTCGCGGGCGTGCAATGGGTCGCGCGGCCGGCGACCGAGACTCAGCTGGTCGCGGCACTGGAGCGGAGCCTCGGCGCCCGGGCAACGAGCCGGGGAACGAGGACCCACGGGCTGGTGGGGCAGTCGGGGGCGCTGCGCCAGGTGCTGGCGAAGATCGAGAAGGTGGCGCCCGAGGACGCCAACGTCTGCATCCTGGGGGAGTCGGGGACGGGCAAGGAGCTGATCGCGCGAGCGATTCACGCGCAGAGTGCGCGGTGGGACCGGCCGCTGGTGACGCTGGACTGCACGGCGATCCCGGAGGGGCTGATGGAGAGCCATCTCTTCGGCCATGTGCGGGGCAGCTTCACGGGGGCGGTGGAGCATCGGACGGGGTTCTTTGCGCTGGCGCACACGGGGACGCTGTTCATCGACGAGATCAGCGAGCTGTCCTTGCCGCTGCAGGCGAAGCTACTGCGGGTGATCCAGATGCGGGAGTTCGTGAAGGTGGGGGACAGCAAGCCGACCCGGACGGACATCCGGCTGATCACGGCTTCGAACAAGGATTTGCGGCGGGCCGTCCGGGAGGGGCAGTTCCGCGAGGATCTGTACTATCGCATCGCGGTGGTGATGATCGAGGTGCCGCCGCTCCGGGCGCGGCGCGGGGACATTGCGCTGCTGGTGGAGCATTTTCTGCGGAAGTTTGCGGCGGCGCATCACAAGCGGGTGCCGCGGCTGACGCCGCCGGCACTCGAGCTGCTGGTGAGGACCGATTGGCCGGGCAACGTGCGACAGCTCGAGAACTGCATCGACCAGGCCGTCATATTGAGTGAGCACGACGTGATCGACGTCGACGTGCTTCTCCAGGGCGACTCGGGAGGTCAGCAGACCGGCGCCGACGTGTTGCCGACAAGTGAGGAGGTCAGGACCGGTTTGCCGGTGGGACTGACGTTGCGTTACCTGGAGCAACAGTACATCCTCCAGACGCTCGCGAGCGTGGGCGGCAATCGCACCGAAGCCGCACGCCAGCTCGGGATCAGTCTCCGTTGCCTCCAGTACAAGCTGAAGGCCTATCGACAGGCCCGGCTCCGCCATCGCAGCTCCAATGGACCGTCCCTGGAGCACCGCCCACACCGAGAACCGGTGGGAGCGCCACAAGCCACCGCGTGACGAGGCGGCCGGCACCTCGCCGGCCAAGGGCGGACGTTGTTGGAAGGGGGTCAGGCGACGGGGACGATCGTCTGGGTGCGGGAGCGGACGTGGGGGGCGAAGTGGTACCAGCCGCGCATGGCCTGGAACTCGGGCGTGGAGGTCGCGGCCGGGCTGTCGAGCTCGTAGATCGTGGTGTAGATGCGCCGGGCGGAGCGCTCGGTCTTGCCGTGGGCGGTCTCCGAGATGTCGCCGGTCGCGACGTAGCGCCGGCCCCGTCGCACGCCCGGGCATTTCAACGCATCGGGCAGGTGCACGGTGTCGTACCAGTGGTTCCATTCCGCCTCGACCGCCGGGTCGACCTCGACGGTGACGATCAGCAGGCAGCCCGGGAATGCCTCGCCCATCAGTCGAGCCAGTCCTTTTCCTTGAGCTTGCGCGGCAGGTACTTCTTGGTGAGGTACTGGAAGTCCTTGTTGGCGAGCGCGTCGAGCTCGTACTTGAGCCCGCTCGAGAGCATCCGCTTGATCTCCTCCTGCCAGGGCTTCTTCTGGAACCAGCTGTAGTTCAGCAGCTCGCGCGCCCGCGCGGTGTCCTTGTCGTTGAGCTTGATGCCCACGTTGCGCGGCAGGCCGTAGGCCTCGGGGTCCGCGCTCGACAGGCCGATGAACTTGGCCTTGGGAATGGCCATGCGCTGGCTCTCGAAGGCGAGGTTGATCGAGCCCTGCTTGACCACCGAATAGATGTAGTAGCCCCACGGGTCGTTGTCGACCAGGACGTAGACCGGCAGGCTCTTTTCCTCGTGGAGCCGCCGGGCCAGCCGGCGCACCCCGCGGGGCGGCTGCCCGTTGCCGGTGAGCAGCACGCAGTTGTACCGGCGCCAGAACTTGTCCTCGGAGAGCCGGTTCCACTGCGTGCCCTTCTCGACCAGCAGCACGAAGTCGGCGGTGCAGCGCCGGATCTGCAGATACTCGGGCTCCACGATCGACGGCACCGAGTAGCCGCCTTTGCCGAGCCGCGCGCAGTCCACCGTGTCGCCGTCGTCCACCAGCACCAGGGGCCCCACCACCGAGCCCGCGTTCTCGGCCCGCACGTGCAGCTCCTCGCGGAGGGCCTCCAGGGTGACCTCCAGGTCCTCGATGAGCGGGTCGGACTCGTCCTGGGTATCGAGCGTGTTCTCGTGCGAGTTCTTGATGGTGTGCTTGGTTCGGTAGTAGATCTCGCGCAGCGAGGTGGTGAGGTTGGCCCGCTGCAGCTCGCAAAGGGCGTCGGCCACCAGCACCGTCTGCATGAACTTCTTGGCCATCGCCACGTTGAAGAACGAGCGCGCCTGCTTGCGGCGGCCCATCTCGAGGTGGCCCTTGCGCTCGTTGAAGCTCACGTTGGAGAGCGACCGCACCGGGATGGCGAGCGTGGGATCCCGGCGCCGCTGCGCCGCGCTGATGACCACGTCGGCGACGCCGATCAGCTTGCGCTCCACCGCGGTCGGCTTGCGTAGCTTCGAGGCCATGACCGGACCCTACCGCGCCCGGCGGCGGCCGCGGGCGCCTCGTTTCGCGGCCGCCTTGCCCCGGGCGGCCTTCCGCGGCGACGCCTTGACGGCCTTCTGGCCGCGCGCGGGCGCGGGTGCGCCGGCGCCGTTGGTCGACGCGGCCTCGGCCGCCCCCTCGTCCACCGGCTCCGGCACCTCGCCCTCGACACCGTCCGGGGTGACGATGATCGAGTGCGGCAAGCCCTCCGGCCCGCCGCCGTTCTTGCCCAGTAGCTCGTCGGTCCGCTTGCCGCCGGTCCGCGCCGCCGCCATCCGGTGCAGCTGCTCCTTCAGCTTCGCCACCGGCAGCCGACCGCCCTTCAACCGGTTGCAGGAGTCGACGACCTCCTCGATGTACAGCTCGAAGATGTTGCGGCGCCGGTGCTCGCTGTGCGCGCGCTCCCGGCGGCGGATGAACGCGCCCAGCCGCCGCCCGCACTCGCGCAGGGCCAGCGTGATCTCCTTGCGGATCTCGTCGTAGTCGGCGATGGCTTCCTTGGACTCGCTGGTGAAGGGCACCCACACCGAGGCCATGTGGACGAAGATCACCATGGGGCCGGCGGGCGCCGCCCCGCGGGACTGGGGCACTCCGTAGTTGCGCCACGTGGTGTCGAGCACCGCCTTGTAGCTCGAGCAGGCCGCCTGCTGATAGAGCAGCGGCACGCGGTTGGCGTAGCGGATGACCCGCGCCAGCTCGTGGTCGTCCTTCTCCGCCTCCCCTTCCGCGAGCGGGACCGCCTTCTTCTCCGGCGTCGCTTCCTCGGCCTGCGGCGCCTTCCCGTAGGCGAGGCCGGCCTCGATCACGAAGGGATTGCCGCGGTAGACCGCGGGCGGGCGGCTCACCGCGGTGTAGAACTCGCCCTTGATCTGCTGGTAGAGGCCGGACAGGATGGCCTTCTCCCCGATCGGCGACAGGCAGTTGGTGGGCGGCGCCATGATCTTCGTGGCCTGGATCGCCTTGTAGAGCGCCTCCGCCGCCTCGCCATGCACGTCGCGCGGGCGCGCCCGCGGCGAGAGCCCGGCCGCCTTGCAGATGTCCTCGGCCAGTCGCGGCGAGACCCGGCTGAAGTCCCCGGCCAAGAAGCCGGAGAGCGAGTGGCCCCGGGTGTCCTGCAGCATCTTCAGCAGCATTCCGAGCTCGATGCCGTAGGGATGCGGCTTGATCTCTTTCGGCGAGGGCGGCAGCTCGGCGTAGGTGCGCGGCAGCTCCTTCGTCTCCCCGTCCGGCGCGTGGTAGGTCAGGCGCACGTGCGGGTTGGCGATGATGGTCTGCTCGACGTACTCGTCGACCGAGGCCCGTCCCTTCTGGTACCGGCCCTCCACTTCCAGGGTCACCTGGGTGCCGCGCGCGTGCTCCCACTCGATTTGCTTCTTCTCGAGGATGCGCGGCTCGTTCTTCTTGGTGTCGATCTGCACCTCGAAGTAGTGCGCGGGGGTCCGGCCGCTGGTGCGGGAGATGATCTGCACCGGCTTGCCGGTGGTGAGCTGCGCGTACATGCCCGCGGCCGAGATGCCGATGCCCTGCTGGCCGCGGCTCATGCGCAGGCGGTGGAACTTGGAGCCGTACAGGAGCTTGGCGAAGATCGGCGGGATCTGCTGCCGCACGATGCCGGGGCCGTTGTCGCTGACCGTGACCCGGAAGCGGGTGGCCTGGCTGGCCGGCGGGGGCGGCTCGCCGTTGCCGACCGCTTCGAGCCTCACCACCACGTCCGGGAGGATGCCGGCCTCCTCGCAGGCGTCGAGCGCGTTGTCGACCGCCTCCTTGACGCAGGTGAGCAGGGCTTTGCGCGGGTTGTCGAAGCCCAGCAGGTGCCGGTTCTTGGTGAAGAACTCGGAGACCGAGATCTCCCGCTGGCGGGCCCCCATCTCGACCGCGGAGACCGTCGGCGCCGGCTTGGGGGCCGGGGCGGGGGGATCGGCTTTCGGGGCACGGACGGCCCGGACGCGCGCGGGCATCCTTCTCATAAGAGCAAAGTCCCCGCCCGGGGCCAAGTTTTGCCTGCGGGGCCGCGCGACGGGCTAGGAGCGCGTCTGAGTAACCTCGGTTCGAGCGCGGGCTTCGCCCGCGACACCGTGTTGTTGGGGGAGGCTCGGAGGGGGCCGTCGAGGCCCCCTTCGACTCACTACCGGGCGGCGACGAGGGCCCGGAGGATGCGGCGCACCTCCTCGATCGTGTCCGGCTGGTCCTGAGTCGAGTGGCCGGAATGCACGATCTTCTCGGAGGCGACGCCGTCGAGATGGGCGCTCTCGTACCGCACGACGCCGTCGCTCAGCCCGGCCGGGGCGCCCAGGCCCCGCACCGCGATGATCGAGTGCGTGGTCACCCAGGGGGCGATCGGGCTCGCGGAGAGGGTGCGGATGAACTGCTGGCCCGGCAGCATGTTCTCCACCGCGGTCGGCGTGCGGGCCAGCGGCGACAGCATTCCCGGGTTGTCCTTCGCGAGCTCGGCGATGCCCTTCACCACCCGGGCCGGCAGCGTCACGAACCGCCGGACCAGGTCCAGCACGAGCCCGGTCACGCGGAAGCTCCCCCGGTGCGGGGTGGAGATGAAGATCACCTGCTTCACGAAGGGCAGAGCGTCGAAGAACATGGTGCTCTGCACCAGCGTCCGGAGCTCGTCGCTCATGTGCACCTGGGCCACCGGCTCGTGGGAGATGTTGTCCCAGAAGCGCGTGCCGCTGTCGGTCACCATCAGCCGGGCCAGCAGCCCGCCCTGGCTGTGCCCGATCAGCACCATCTCGTCGAGCGCGCGGTCGCGCCCGTCGGGGTCGAGATCGGCCCGCACCTTGCGGAGCGCCTCGCGCAGCTGCTGGGCCGAGAGCAGGATGGGATTGCTCGTGTTGTAGGTGAAGAACCAGAACTGGAAGCGATCGCGGAGCAGCAGGTCGTTGTCCAGCTCGTTCAGCATCGGAGCCCACCGCGCCGGGCTGGAGGCGGTGCCGTGGATGAACACCACCGGGATGCGACCGGGCCGGTACGGGTGCATCAGGGCCAGCCCGCCGGGAAAGACCGAGTGCTCCGCGGACAGGAACGCGGTGATCTCGGTCTTCCAGACCGGCGCCCCTTCGAGCGTGTAGGCCAGCGCGGCCGACGGCGCCAGCTCGAGCGGCACCGCTCGGCCGTCGATGGAGACGGTGCGGGCCGCGTCGGCCGGGTACAGCTCTAGGCGGCCCCGCACCGAGCCGCTCGCGATGCCTTCGAACGGATTGTCGATTCTCAAGAACGCGGTCACCGGCACCTTGACCCTGGGCGGGATGCGGCCGCGCACCGTGGTCGGTCCGTTCCCGGTCGGCGTCAGCGAGGCGGCGAGCGGCGCGCCGATGCCGGGCTGCCGGTAGTTGTTCAGCAGCCCGCGCGGCTCGAACTCGGCCACCGGGAAGAACTGCGCGAAGCGATAGCCGCCCCACCGCAGCTGGTCCGGCGCCAGCGTGAGCTCCAGCTGACCGAACGGCAGCGGCCGCCACCCCGTCTCGAGGATCACGCTGTCACCCGTCGGCGAGGCCAGGCCCCAAGTCACGCCGAGGTTGTAGAGATCGGCGGCGAGACGCACGCGCGGATCGACCCCGCTGGACGGCCCCTCGGCGGGCAGCAGGAAGGCGTAGGCGTACACCGCCGCCGCCAGGTAGTACTCCGACTTACGGGTGCGCTCCGCGCATGCGAACGACAGCTCGGCGAGCGCGAACAGCCGGTCGCGGCTCAGGGCCTGCCCCGAGCCGCGCAGCTCGGTGAGCACGGCCTCCGGCTGGTCGTCGAACCGCTCGGTCAGGCCCAGGCGGTTGAGCAGCTGGGCGCTCGCCGCGCTCGGGGCCCCGGTCGAGAGCACGCTCGCGGTCAGATTCCGGTACATCGAGTGCCGGTCGCCCCTCACCACGCCGATCGGCGTGCTGCAGGCCGCCGTCAACACGAGGGCTCCCAGCAGGAGCGCGAGCCGCCAGCCTCTGGTCACCGCTATATAATGACGCGCGATGGCCGGCATTCCCAAGAATCCCCGGAGCGAGCTTCCATGAGCATTCAGCCGATCGACTACCTGGTGCACTTCTCGAACATCCTCCTGCTGGTGTCCTACTCGGTGAGGAACATGCTGTGGCTCCGGTGGTTCGCGGTGGCCGCCGCGCTCACCAACATGCCGTACTTCCTCTATCAGCCGACCATCCTGTGGCCGCCGATCCTCTGGGCCACGGTCTTCACCGCGATCAACCTGTACCAGATCTGGCGGATCTACATGGAGCGCCGACCGGTGACGCTGTCGCCCGACGAGCAGACGCTGTATGACATGGGCTTTCGCTCGCTGACGCCTCGCGACTTCCTCGCCCTCGTGATCGTGGGCACCTGGAGCGACGCGGCCCCGGGTGACCGGTTGGCGCGCGAAGGCGACCCGGTGTCCTCCGTCGCGATCGCGATCCGCGGCGCGATGCGCATCCACGGACGCGGCCGCGAGCTGGGCGTCCTCGAGCCCGGGCACCTCCTCGGCAGTGCGCTGGCCATGACCGGCAAGACGTCGTCGTTCGACGCCACCTTCACCGAGCCCGGCCGCTACATCACGTGGCCGATCGCCAAGGTGCGCCGGTTCACGGAAGGTCGCCCCGAGCTGCAGGTCGCGCTGCAGCGCCTGGTGAGTGAGGACCTCGCGCGCAAGGTCGAGCGCCTGGCCACGGCCTGACCGGGATGGCGCGGCCGGACCGCGATACGACCAAAGTCCAACTTGACCGGCCCCGGCCCGCGGGCGACCGTCGCCGGCAACGACACGGCGGACTTCCGCCGAACGGGAGGAGACTCATGACCAGGCGTGCGATCAGGGGGGTGGCGGTGGTGGTGTGGGCGGTGCTGGCGGGCGCGACGATGCCGTCGGCCGTCCCCGCGCAGATCAAGATGCCCAACGTGGGCTCGATGCTGCCGGACAAGACGGCGCTGCTCGAGCAAGGCAAGAAGCTCGTCGCCGATCTCACCTCGATGAAGAGCAGCGGCAAGCTGAGCGCGGCCGACAGCGCCAAGGTGGACACGCTGATCCCGAAGGCCAACGCGGTGAACACGGAGCTGGCCAAGCCCGAGGTCGAGCCAAGCAAGCTCACCCAGCTCGCCGGTCAGCTCGGCGATCTCCAGAAGCAGGCCGGCGCGCTCAAGGGCGCGATGAAGTGATTCGCCTCGAGTTCCACGACCCGTCCGGCCGCATCGAGGTGAAGCAGCCCCACGCGCCGCGCCTGCCGTCGCTGGCGGGCCGGCGCGTCGGCCTCGTGAGCAACGACCAGTGGCAGGCCCACCGCATGCTGCCGCTGCTCAAGTCGCTGCTGGAGGCGGACTTCCCCGGCATCCAGGTGCTGCCGGTCGACGCGTTCCCCCAGGGCAACGCGGTGATCGGCTCCGAGGACACCGCCGCCCGCGTCAAGGCCAGCGGCGTCGACGCGGTCATCGTCGGCAACGCGGCCTGAGGATCCTGCGCTACCGCGTGCGGCCGGGCGGCCGCCAGACTCGAAATCCACGGCATCCCGACGGTCACCCTCGCGCGGACGGACTTCGTCGGGGTCATGACGAACGCGGTGGCCGGTCTCGGGCTCGCGCCCGACGCCGCGATGGTCACCTTCCCCATCGAGGCCTTCCTGCCCGGCAGCGATATCTCGACGGTGCGGGCGCGGCGGGGCGAGTTCTACGACGGCCTCACGCGCTGGCGCTCCGCTCTGGCGGGTGACGGCGCGGGAGACCTCCCGATGATCGTGGTGGAGGCGCCGAGCGCGGAGGCCGCGCTGGCCCGCGCGAACCACCTGATGCTGGCCAGCCGGTGGGGCGACGGGCTGCCGCTCTGGCCGCCGACGCGCGAGCGGGTCGACTGGATCCTGGAGGGCAGCGCGCAGCCGCGCGAGCGTCGCCTCGGCACGTTCCCGCCGCGCGGCGGCGTCACCACCGTGGAGTCGTGCGCGATCGCGCTCGCGATGGCCGGCGGCCGGCCCGAGTACCTGGGCGTGCTCGTGGCCGCGGTGGAGGCCTTCCTCGATCCGGCTTCCGGCAGCGAGTCGCTCCAGGCCGCTTCCGGCAGCGCGTTCCCGGTGGTGATCGTGAACGGGCCGATCGGCGCCGAGATCCGGCTGAACGCCGGCTTCGGCTGCCTCGGCCCGGATCCGCAACGGCCGGCCGGGGCCAGCATCGGCCGCGCCCTGCGCCTGCTGCAGCAGAATCAGGGCGGCGCCCTGCCCGGCCTCGGCACCATGGCCAGCTACGGCGGCCTGCGCTACACCAACGTGGTCGTCGCGGAGGACGAGGCCGCCCTGCCCGCAGGCTGGGCCCCGCACGGCACCGAGCGCCACGGCGCAGCACCGGGCACCGACTCGATCTCGCTCGCCTTCGCCAGCGGCGCCACCAACATCCGCCGGCGCGGCGCGGGCAAGGAGACGCCGGCGCAGGACGCGCTCGAGGGCATGCATCGCATGGCCGACTTCATGCGCGTGCCGAACATGCCCGGGCTGGTCGGCTACGAGCACGGCACTCCCGGGATCCTGCTACTACCCGGCGTGGTGGCCAAGACGATGGCCGGCCTGGGCTGGACGAAGGCCACGATGCGGGACTTCTTCTGGGAGCATTCGCGCATTTCCGTCGAGCAGCTCCGCCGCGCCGGCGCGCCGGCATGGATCGAGATCGACGCGAGCGCGGTGACGCGCGAGAGCCTGTCCCGGGACCCGTGGCCGATCACCGCGCGCCCGGAGAATTTCATCATCGTCATCGCCGGGGGCGGGCATCCCACCAACAGCTACTGGCTCCAGGGCTACAGCCCCGCCGTGGTGGGCCGCCCCGTCGAGCGGCCACCGGCCCTCGACCGCCTGCTCGCGGCGGCCGAGCGCGACCTGGGACCGCGCCAGTCGAGGTGACTCGGACGCGCGGCGAGGAGCGACGCGGGCCGCGCAGCGCGCGGCCCGCCGAGCCCAGCGCCGAGGTCGCGGGCACCATCTGCCCGATGAAGCGTCGCAGCGATCGCCGCCACTGGGCCGCGAAGCCGGCGAGATCGGCCAGCGCGGGACGCGGATCACGCACGCTCAGGTACGCGAAGGCGCGGAGGCGATGCGCGTTGCGGGCCACCGCCCACAGCTGTCGCGCGATCGAGGCGCGGCCGCGGTTCTGCCCGACCGTGTGCAGGTACCAGGTCGGCCACATCCAGGCCACCCGCTCCCGATAGCCGGCGCGCGCGGGTCGCGGCGCGCCGGTGAAGACGTCGTAGAGGGCGGCCGGCACGTCGAGGCCGAGCGCCCCGGACAGGCTGGTGGCGCGCACCACGCGCGGGTCCACCTTGATGAGAGTGAGGCCCTCGTCGCGCGCGTCCCGCCGGAACTCCACCGTGATCGCCCCGTAGAAGCGCGCCGCCCGCACGAAGCGGGTGGCGACCGCGATCGCCTCGCCGTCACGCACGCTCCCGCAGTAGACGTTGGCGCCCAGCTCGTCCGGGTGCACGAACCCGGCGTCGGAGGCGGAGAGGCGCAGCTGCAGCCGGCGCACGCAGTAGGCGACCACGAGTACGCCCGGTCGCCGACCCGGTCACTTCTTCCCGATGTGGCGATCACGGTCGCCGGACGGGTATCCTAACTAGCCGTCGCGCCGGGTTTTGCACGGCAGGCACGCGGGTTGCGGATATCAATCGCGAGCCTGGGGAAGGAGGGATGCCCGCTTGAGCGATTTCGAGTCAGTCATCCGCGACAAGCTGGTCAAGGGCACGCTGCCGAAGCAGGACTGCCGCATGACCTGGTACGGACCAGGCACCGGCGGCCTCTGCGTGGCGTGCGACCGGCCGATCGAGCCGAGCGAGGTGGAGGTGGAGTGCGACCTCGGTCCCGGCGGGGTCATCCGCCTGCATCAGCGGTGTCACGACTTCTGGATCCGCGAGTGGCGCTCGGACTGAACAAAATACTCGGTCGTTCGCGGCTGAATCGGGATAACTTGCAGCAGTGAGTGATCACGTGATCGCGGGTATCGGCCACCGTGCCGCGCCTTTGCCGGCGCGGAGCGTCGGGCACTGAGCTTGCACCCGGCGCCGACATCGTGGCCCCTTCCCCCTCCGCGCCGTTGACCGTCGTCATCGTCGACGATGAGCTGGACTTCCGTTTGATCGTCCGCGCCCTGCTGCGGGGCCTCGCCGACACCGTCACCATCGTGGGCGAGGCCGCGGACGGCGAGGAGGCGCTGCGGCTGGTCCGCCGGACGCGGCCCGATCTCCTGATCTGCGACGTCATCATCCCGGGCCTCAACGGGGTCGAGGTGGCCCGGCGCGTCCGCGACGAGCTGCCGCAGACCAGGACGATCCTGATGAGCTCGCACGTGGAGGACGCCTACCGGCTCATGGCCTCGGACAGCGGAGCCGCGGTGTTCATCAACAAGCACGTGATCACCAGCAGCCTGCTGCCCGCCATCCGCGACGTGATGTCGCGATCCGGTGGAGGCGGCAGCAGCCTGCCCTCGAACGGCGGGACCTCCTCGTCGGCGGCGCCGCCGAAGTAGTGCCGGCGACCCCGGTCAACGGCGCTTCGGCACCGCGTCCAGCAGCAGCGAGAGCGCGCGGAGAAGGCTCTGTGTCCCGATGTTGCCGCCGCGATAGTGGCCCAGGCGCGCCACCACCAGGTCGTGCGAGGGCACGACGATGGTGTACTGGCCGCCGGAGCCCGCCATGTAGAACGCATCCCGGGGCATCGGCCAGCCGCCGTCGCCGTTGACCCAGAACAAGCCGCCGTAGATCGGGCGCCCGTCGGCCACCCACGCGGGAGCCGGCGTGCTCACGAACTTCACGTAGTCCTCGGGCAGGAGGCGCTCGCCGTTCCACACCCCGTCTTGCAGATAGAGATTGGCCAGGCGCGCCCAGTCGCGTCCGGAGCCCAGCTCGTAGCCCTGGGTCAGGAAGTTCCCGTACGGATCGGTCTCCAGCACCATGTGGCGGATGCCGATCCGGTCGAAGAGGGCCCGCTGCGGAAACGACAGGTACTCCTCCCCGCGCTTCTCGACGCCGAGCCGCACGAGGTAGTTCACCAGCACCGGGTCGGTGTTCCGGTAGCGGCCGACCGTGTTGGGCGGCCACTGCAAGGGCCGCGTGGCCGCGTACCGGAAGGCGTCGACGCTGCCGGTGTAGAGGTAGTTGTGATCGGGATACGGCCCGGTGGGATCGTAGTCGGGATCCGCGGGCGCCCGGATGCGCAGCCCGCTCGACATGCGCAGGAGATCGGCGATCCGGATCTTCGCGCGCGGGTCGCCCGCGCCCTGCCACTCGGGGATCGGCGCCGGCTGCCACAGGTCGTAGACGCCCTGCCGGATCAGGATGCCCATGAGCGTGGCGGTCACGCTCTTGCCCATCGACCATCCCTCGAGCGGCGTGTGCGGCGTGATGCCGGGGCCGTACCGCTCGCCCACGATCCGCCCCTTCCAGGTGACCACGAACGCGGCGGTCAGGCCCTCGGCCGGCTCGAAGGCCGCGCGCACCGCCCGCGCGATCTTCGCCGCGTCCAGTCCGGCCGGCAGCGGGTCCGTGGGCAGCACGTCGCCCATGGGCCATCGCTCGGTCGAGGGATCGGGCCGCCGACTCTTGACCCGCACCGGCGCGAAGCCGGGCGCGTCCGTGCCGACCGGCAGGGTCACGCACCCCTGGTCGTCGAGATAGCGCGCGGTGCGCACGACGCCGGTCGGCAGCGTGACGCGCACGGCCCGAGCGGCGCGATCGACGACCGGCGGGCCGAGCGTGGCGCGCGCCGAGCCGGGCGCGGTGAAGAAGCCGACGTTCTCGACCGCGAACTCGGGAGTGAGGCCGGTGACGAACACCGCCGAGCACACGACCTTGGCGTAGCCGGAGGCGTGATGCTGAAGCGCCTCGCCGGGAGGCGGCACGTACGGGGTGGGCAGCTCGAGCGCCTTCGCGCGTGCGAGCAGATCGTCGGCGGACGGCGGCGACGCGAATCCGAGCGCCGCCACCAGCAGGACCGCCGAGACCGCGCGCGCACCCTTCATGCGCCCCGAGCTCAGGTGCTAAGGCCTCGACCGCTCCCCGCTCCCTCGGAGAAGCCCTGGGGCGCCAGGCGCCAGGCCTTGGCGAACTTGCTGGCGAAGGTCTGGTAGCCGATGATGAACGTCAGCTCCACGATCTCCGCCTGCGTGAAGTGCTCCCGCACCCGCGCCAGGCAGTCCTCGGAGACGTCGAGATCGGCGCGCGAGATCCGCTCGGCAAAGGCGAGGGCGGCGCGCTCGCGCTCGTCGAAGAACGGGCTCGTCTCGTAGGTCAAGACCTCGCGCAGCTTCTCGGCCGGCACGCCCGTCCGCACGCCCACGGCGTGGCGGATGTCCATTCAGTACGGCGTGCGGTGCAGCGCGGCGACCTGGACGTTCAGCAGCGCGCGCAGCGGGGCGTCGATCCTCCCGAGCCACTCGATGGCCCCGTAGAGCCCGCCGATCCCGAGCAGGAGCGGGAGCCGCGTCGCCATGAGCCGCTCGGGGGTCGGCACCTTCCCGAACATCCGCTCCCCGATCTTGAAGAACACGCGAGTCAGCAGGCCTGGTGATTCCATCCGTGCGATCTGTTCCATACCGTCCTCCTAGCGGTGGAGGTCGTCGTTCCGTGAAGGGCGCGCGTCGGCGATCGATCGGTCAGGGCGCCGTCCCCGTCAGCTCGATGACGCGGGCGGCGCGCAGGATGACCGCCTTGATCTGGTC
>Ga0081455_10001826_pt1 | contig 25632 bp, 24 predicted proteins | sample TabmetS3T2R1_FD_70207 | JGI IMG/M metagenome (GOLD analysis project Ga0081455, IMG submission 70207) | Tabebuia heterophylla rhizosphere microbial communities from the University of Puerto Rico - S3T2R1 | ecosystem: Host-associated > Plants > Roots > Rhizosphere ...
CCCGCCCGCAGTGCGCCTACCTACCCTCGCCCTTGAGGTGGCCAACCCGCCCGTTGGCCCACGAAGCGCATGCCTGCTCCCATCCACGCACTAGATCGCGCCGGGGCCGCCGAGCGTTACACGCGGTGAGAAAAAAGCTTCGGCGGGCGTGAGCGCAGGTCAGCCGGCCGGCTGAGGCTGGGCGCCGTCACCCAGGTCGGCGGCCTGGGTATCGACGGAAGACGTCGCACCGCCGGAATCGGCCAGCGAAGCGCTCAGCGGCGCAGCTTCGAGTGGCGGCCCGGCAATCTCGCCCTGGGGCGGTGCCGCCTGCTCTGGCGGCGGAGCCTCGGTCGTGGTCGTCGTCGGCGGCGGCTCCGTCGTGGAAGTCGTCGTCGACGTCGGCTCAGTCGTGGTCGTCGGCGCAGGCTCCGTGGTGGGAGTCGTCGTCGGCGTCGGCGCAGGTTCCGTCGTGGGAGTCGTCGTCGGCGGCGTGGGCACAGTCGTCGGGGTAACCGACGCCGGGGCAATGCCTGCCGCGACCTCCACCTCGTGCAGCAGGCAGTCCAGGTCGATCATGCACGTGAAGGGCTCGTCGGGATTCATCAACACCGGCGGATCATCGGCGGTGCCGCCGTGGTCTCCGTGGCCCGCAGTTCCGCTCTCGGCCGAGGACTCGCTGGTCTCGGGCGGTAGGTCCTTGACCGCTACGTCGACCCTCGGCTCGTTCTTCGACAGCGCCGGCACCACCACGGTGGCGACGAACCCGGTGGTGGCGGCCGCGGCCGTGACCCCGATGGCGACGACGGTCGTGACCGCGGCAGCCTTCACCGCCACGAGCCGGCGCACGACTCGCACCCCCTGGCGATGTCGGACCGCCCACGGGACCGCGGGCCGGAGATGGCGGGGGCGGTCGGCGTCGTCGGCCTCGTCGGCGGCCTCGGCGCCGAGCCCGAGGATGGTGGCCTGCATCCGGGCCACGATCTCCGTCTCGCCCGCGAGCTCGTCGTCGGCGGCCGGCTCGAGCATCGCCGCCTCCATCCGGGCCACGATGTCGGACTCCCCGGCGAGCTCGTCCTCCGAGGCGGTGGCGGCCGCCGCCCGGATCAGCGTCGCCACGCGGCCGTACCAGTCGGGTGCGTCGTCGGTTGCAGCCGACCCGTCCCAGACCCGCTTGGCGTGCGCGGCGTCGAACCGTGCCATCTGGATGAAGCGGTCGTCGGGGGTCATTCGGCCAGCACCCCCTCCGCGTCGGTCGCCTCGTCGCTGAACCTGGCGGCCAGCCGGCGCAGCGCCCGGTGGCACATCACCCGCACGGCACCCGGGCTGCGCTCCATGATCTGGGCGACCTCGGGCACGGCGAACCCGCCGACCACGCGCAGGAGCACGGCCTCGGCCTGCTCCGGCGACAGGTCGGCGATCAGCATGTCGATGGCCTCCTGCGCCGCCAGCTGGTCGAGGACCAGCCACGACGGATCGCCGCCGAAGCCGTGCTCGATCGGCCCGTCGAGCCGGTCGTGCGGCATCGGGTCGGTGCGCCGCCGGGCGCTGCGCCGCCGGTGCTCGATCAGCCGGCAGCGCCCGATCGTGAACAGCCAGCCGCGGAAGCCGGCCTCGTCGCCCTCGAACCGCGCCAGCTGCTGGGCGACCGCCACCCAGACCTCGCCGGCCAGGTCGTCGGCCATGCCCGGCTCCTGGGCGCGCAGATACCTCAGGAGAGGCGGCTGGTAGGCACGGAACAGCTCGGTGAGCGCCCAGTGCTCACCATTGCCCGCCGCGCACAGAACAGCCGGGAAGCTGAAGTCTCGGATGGGTTGCGCAGCCGGCACCCTAGTCGCGTCCGCGGGGTCGCGGCGTGGACAAGTCGCTGACGTTGTCGTGCAGGACCTTGCGCCGGTCGTCTGCCCCGAGGACCTTCGCCTCGCGCAGGTAGTCGAGCGGCTGGGGCAGTCCCTCGATGTGGGGCCAGTCGGAGCCGAACAGCACCCGGTCGGCACCCATCCACTCGACCACCGACGCGAGATCGTCCTCCCAGAACGGGTTGATCCAGATGTGGCGGCGGAAGACCTCGACCGGGTCCTGGGCGAACCAGCCCCGCGTCTTGCGGTCCACCGACCGCAGCTTGCGGAACAGGTCGGGCAGGAACTCGGCGCCGTTCTCGACGGATGCCACCCGCAGGTTGGGGAACTTGCGGAACTGGTTCTCGATCACCATCGACAGCAGGAAGTCGTGCACCGCCTGCTCGATGGCGAAGTTCTTGAGCGAGGGCCTGAGCCCACCCGAGAACGTGGCGGCAAAGCCATCGACGGCGTAGCCCTGCGACGACACGCCGCTGTCCCCGGCGTGCACCACCACGGTGACGCCGGCCTCGTCGACCCGCGCCCAGAAGGGGTCGAACATGGCGTCGAACGGCGAGCGGCGCCCGACGGCGGTGGTGGGTGCGGCGGGCCGCATGACCAGCAGCCGCGCCCCCTCACCCAGCGCCCACTCCAGCTCTGCGACCGCCCACTCGGGATCGGCCAGCGTGATGTAGGGGGCGGTGAAGATCCGATCCGCGTGGGCGAAGCCCCAGTCGTCACGCAGCCACCGGTTGAACGCTCGGAACGTGTGGCACACGGCCCCGGGATCGTGGCGGAGGGGTTCCTCGTAGATCATCCCGAGGGTCGGGAACAGCCAGCAGCCCGCCAGGCCCTGGTCGTCGAGCGTCCGGATCCGGGCGTCGACGTCGCGGTACTCGGGCCTGATCGGCTCATGGTCGCGGAGCCGCTCGAGCGGATTGACGTCGCCGGCGTTGCCGCGGAAGTAGTCGTACAGGCAGCCCGGCTTCGATACCGGGTCGAAGGTGGCGTTGCTCACCGCCCGGCTGACGCGACCGCCCAGCACGTGGTAGCGCTTGCCGTCGATCGTCGCCCACTGCACGCAGCGGGGCCCGAGCGCGGGGTCGAGATGGCGGGTGAAGGCGTCCTCGGCCTCGTAGTAGTGGTTGTCCGCGTCGATGACCGGATGGCCGAGGGCGTCAGCGTCCATGCCCCAAGGGTAGAACACGTTCTCGCGCCCGTCCCCACCCTGGGATTCCTGACGCAGAACTGGTTGCCCAGCAACCACTTCGGCGCCAGGAACGGCGGCCGGCTGCCGCTCGACGCCCTCGACCCAGCCGAGGGCCGGGGCATCGACGTCCACACGTAGGACGGCGTGATTCGGCGAAAATGACCGTAGAGTTGTCACCCTGCCCAATGGCCCAACTGGGAGGAGTCAGCGCTTGGCGAAGATCAAGGACGATGCCTTCGTGCTCGAAGGCCGCACAGACGAAGCCCTCAAGGGAGGCGTGTTCCGCATCTCCCTCGACAACGGCCACACGGTGCTCGGCCACCTGAGCGGCAAGATGCGCAAGAACCGCATCCGCATCCTGCCGGGTGACCGGGTGCAGGTCGAGGTATCCGCCTACGACCTCAACAAGGGACGCATCACCTACCGCTACAAGTAGGGTTCCCACTTGCACCAACCGAGGGGGCCACAAGGGCCCGCTCGATACCGAAGAGAGAATCAATTGGCTACAGGGACCGTGAAGTTCTTCAACGCAGAGAAGGGCTACGGCTTCATCTCTCGTGAAGGCGCCGACGACGTGTTCGTCCACTTCTCCAACATCCAGGGCGAGGGCTACCGCACCCTCAACGAAGGCCAGCAGGTCGAGTTCGACGTGGCCCCCGGCCGGAAGGGTGAGGAGGCCCAGAACGTCCGTGTGATCTGACGAGCCGCTCAGGCGTCAGAGAGCTTCATCGAGCCGCCGGCATCGTGCCGGCGGTTCGTCGCGTCTGGGCCCGTATCGTTGATCGGGTGGACGGAAGCGTCGCCCTGAGTCGTCCCGCGCGTCGGCTGCACTCGGAGATGATCGACGACGGGGTGGACCTCGACGTCGAGGAGGCCGTGCTCCATATCGTGCTCGAGGAGCTGGAGTACGCGCGGAGGCCACCCCTGTTCGAGCGGCGAGCCCCCATTTACGGGTCCATCGTCGTGCCCGACGACCGGTCGCTGATCGAGTCCGGCGAGCTGGTCGACCTGATCCCCCTCGACGCCATGCCCCTGGACGTCGCCCGCCGCTTCGCCGACGGCCGGTCGACATACCTCGTGCGCCAGCCACATCGGCCGCTGCAGCTCGCCTGCTTCCGCCGGAGCGTGCAGTACGAGTCCGACCTCGTCGAGATCCAGGCCGACATCGGCGCCATCATCGTCCAGCGCACCGCCATGGCCGGAGTGACCCGGGCGTTCTCAGACACGGGCGCACTGGAATGGGCCGGCTACCGCTGGACCAACCGCCCCAACGCCCGCACCCAGCAGGAGGCGCTGCAGCCGTTCCTGCCGGCGGTCGACAAGCCGGTGCTGGCGGGCCTCCTCGAGCTGGCCATCCACTGGCTGAGCCCCGCCCGGGTCGGGGCGACGCTGGTGCTCCCCGGCGACCATGCCGAGGCGGGGCTGGACCTCGAGCACTCGGTCGTGGCGCCCGACCTCAGCGTGACGACCCGCTACCACTACCCCGCCTTGTTCGCGGCGCTGATGCAGACCGATCTGGCCACGATCGTTGCGGCGGACGGGGCCGTCCTGCGGCTCGCCGTCGGGCTTCGGGCGACCCTCGAGACGGGGTCCACCATCGACCACGCGCGGGGGATGCGGCACCGCTCTGCGGCCCAGTACACCTTCGACCAGCCCGGTGCGCTGGCCGTGGTGGTGAGCGAGGACGGCCCGGTGACGGTCTTCCTCCGGGGGCGCGCCCTGTCGGAGAGCCTCCCCGGAACGCAGAACGGCGGGTGACGAACCGGTTACAGTTCCCGGCGTGTCCGGCCGCCAGCTGGGGGGCGAAGGGTCGCCCTCGTTCGTGCGCCTGCTCATGGTCATGGCAGTCGCGTGCCTGGCGCCCGTCGTGGCGCTGGCGCTGGTGGGCGCCGCGGCCGAAGATGACGACGACGTGACGGCGGCGGGCCGGACGCGACAGGCGGCGTCCGCCTTCGAAGTTCCGCCCGAGCTCACGACGACCACGGCTCCCAGCACGACGACCACGACGACCCGACCGCCGACGACGACCGCCCCCACGACGACGACCGCACCGGCTCCGCCGCCGACGACCGCCGCCCCCGCGACGACGGCACCGCCTCCGCCGCCGACGGTCAGCGCGGCGCCGACCGCGGCCGACCAGGTCGTCACCTTGGTCAACGCCGAGCGGGCGGCGGCCGGCTGCCAGCCCCTCGCAGTGAGCGACGCCCTGACGGCCGCGGCGCAGGGCCACAGCGACGACATGTCCGCGAACGACTACTTCTCCCACACCAGCCTCGACGGCTCGACCGCCTCGGACCGGGCGGAGGCCGCCGGCTTCACCGGCACCGCCCTGGGCGAGAACATCGCCGCCGGCCAGCGCACCCCCCAGGACGTCATGGCGGCATGGATGGGATCCGATGGCCACCGCGCCAACATCCTGAACTGCGGCTACACCGTCATCGGCGTCGGGCTCAACGAGGACGGCTGGTACTGGACCCAGATGTTCGGCACGCCGTCCTAGTGGGCTCGAGGTCCCACTAAATTCGCGCCGATGGGGGAAACCGGTGCACGCCCTGGCGGCGACGATGACTGGCTGCCGATCAAGTTCGGGCCGGTGTCGAACGGCGAGTTCCACCCGGTGCCGCACAGCCCGTTCCTTCGGGAGGTCATCCGGCGCACGCACCGGTTGGCCGACGAGAATGCCCGCCGCCTGGGCATCACCCGTCGGCAGTTCCTGACCGGGGCCACGGGCGCCGCCGCGACCCTGTTCGTGTTGGGCGCATGCTCCAGGGAGGAGTCGTCGGGGCGCGGCCAGTCGCCCGGGGGCACGTTCGGCGTCTCCGAGGACGCCACCACCGACACCAGCGCCGCGCTGGAGGATCTGGGGGGCGAGGAGTTCATCTTCGACGTCCAGACCCACTACGTGAACTACGACCTCGGCGCCGTGGAAGGCGACTGGACCGCGATGTTCCCGCAGGCGCAGTGCACCGAAGCCGGGTCCGGCGGTGACGCGCGAGCGTGCTTCACGGCCGATGCGTACTTCCGTGAGCTGTTCGTCCGATCGGACACCTCCATGTCGATCCTGTCGGCGCTGCCGACGCCCGAGCTGCAGCTCGCCCCCGACGACATGGTGTACGCCATCGACGTCGCCTCGCGGATCGGATGCGACGGTCGCGTGCTCATGCACGGCGGCGCCTACCCGCACCGGGGGCCGATCGAGGCGGCGCTCACGGGCATGAGCGACCTGCGGGAGCGCTACGACATCGCGGCCTGGAAGATCTACACGATGACCCCCAGCGACGCGCACTTCTACTTCGACGACCACGACCCGGATCGGCCGCAGATCGGGCAGCGCTTCATCGACCACGTGCGCGAGATCGGGCCCCCCATCATCTGCACCCACAAGGGCATCTCGTCGATCGTCGGCTCCACCCCCGAGCTGGCGTCGCCCAGCGACATCGGCCCCGCCGCCGCCCGCAACCCCGACGTGTCCTTCGTCGTCTACCACTCGGGGTTCGAACCGGGCGGGGGTGGGACCGGGCCCTACGACCCGGACGACCCCGCGCCACAGGGGGTCGACCGGCTGATCCGGTCGTTGCAGGACGCCGGGGTCGAGCCCAACGCCAACGTCTACGCGGAGCTGGGCGGCACCTGGTGGTTCGTCATGCGGGACCCCACGGTGGCGGCGCACACCCTGGGCAAGCTGTTGACGCACGTCGGCGAGGACCGCGTGGTGTGGGGGACGGACTCGATCTGGTTCGGCACGCCGCAGGACCAGATCCAGGCCCTGCGGACCTTCCAGATCAGCGAGGAGCTGCAGGAGCGCCACGGCTACCCGGCGCTCACCGACGAGCTCAGGGCGAAGATCTTCGGCCTCAACTCGGCCGCGCTCTACGGCGTCGAGCCCCTCACCGGCCGCTGCGACCTGAGCCCGGAGGACGTCGAGGCGATCCGTGCGAGCCTCCCGCCGGCGCCGACGTACGGGCCCACGACCTACGCCGAGGCCGCGGCGATGATCGCCGCCCACCAGGGCGGCCAGCTCGCGTAGAGACCGACCGCGTCCTACGAGGGCCGCTAACGTCGCGTCCAGGAGGCGGCGATGGCGCGGTACAGGGCGGGGCTCCCGCAGTTCGACGGCGGGGTGTTCCTCACGGATTCGGGGATCGAGACCGTCCTCATCTTCCATCACGGCTACGAGCTCCCCGACTTCGCGGCGTTCGTGCTGCTCGACGACGAGGCCGGCACCGAGACGCTGCGCAGCTACTTCCGGGACCACGCGCTCGTGGCCCGGGAGGCCGGCGCCGGGTTCATCTTCGAGTCGCCCACGTGGCGGGCCAGCCCCGACTGGGCGGAGCGCCTCGGCTACGGCGACGAGGAACTGGCGGCCGCCAATCGCAAGGCGATCGAGGTGCTCGTCGAGATCCGCTCCGAGCTCGACGAGCATGTCGAGCCCCAAGGGCCGCCGATGGTCGTGAGCGGCTGCGTCGGCCCCCGGGGCGACGGCTACCAGGCGGCGGCCCTCATGGCCGCGGACGAGGCGCAGAGCTATCACGCGACGCAGATCGCGACGTTCGCCCAGACCGAGGCCGACATGGTGACGGCGATCACGATGACCTACCCGGACGAGGCGATCGGGATCGTCCGGTCCGCGCAGGAGGCGGGCATGCCGGCCGCGATCTCGTTCACGGTCGAGACGGATGGCGCCCTGCCCGACGGCAGCTCGCTGCAGCAGGCGATCGGGGTGGTCGACGACGCGACCGGGGGCGGGCCCGCCTACTACATGGTCAACTGCGCCCACCCGACCCACTTCGGCCACGTCCTCGAGTCGGCGGGCGACTGGCGCGAGCGCATCCGGGGCATCCGGGCCAACGCGTCGCGCATGAGCCACGCCGAGCTCGACGAGGCCGAGGAGCTCGACGACGGCGACCCCCACGAGCTCGGCCGGCAGTACGAGCAGCTCCGGGTGAGCGTCCCGGCCATCACCGTGCTGGGCGGCTGCTGCGGGACCGACCTGCGCCACGTCCAGCAGATCGCCGCGGCCTGCGTTCGGCCACCGGGGTGAGCAGCCGGCCCGACGCATTGGCTCGGCTGCCGGCCTCGGCTCGCGCCCGCGTGCGCCCTGCGCCCCACCCGGCCTGGGTCGAGCCCATGCTGGCCACACTGACCGACAGCCGCTTCTCGGACCCCCGCTGGCTGTTCGAGCGCAAGCTCGACGGCGAGCGATGTCTGGCCTTCCGGGACGGAGGCCGGGTCCGGCTCATGTCCCGCGCCCGGCAGCATCTCGACGGCACCTACCCCGAGGTCGTCGACGCCCTGGCGGGCCAGTCGGTCGGCGACTTCGTCGTCGACGGCGAGGTCGTCGCCTTCGACCGCGGCCGCACCAGCTTTGGCCGGCTGCAGCAACGCCTCGGCATCTCGGATCCCGAGCGCGCCCGCCGAAGCCCCGTCGCCGTCTTCTACTACGTCTTCGACCTGCTCCACGTGCACGGCCACGACACGACCGCGCTGCCCCTGCGGGCGCGCAAGTCGCTGTTGCGCGACACGCTCTCGTTCCGCCCCCACCCGCTGCGCTACACAGCGCACCGCAACGGCGAGGGCGAGGCGCTCTTCGCCACCGCCTGCGCCCGGGGCTGGGAGGGCGTGATCGCCAAGCGGGCCGATGCGCCGTACGTGCCCGGCCGCTCGCGCGACTGGCTGAAGTTCAAGTGCAGTGCGGGGCAGGAGCTCGTCGTCGGCGGATTCACCGAGCCGACGCGCAGCCGCGTGGGCCTGGGCGCCCTCGTCGTGGGCTATTACCAGGGCGGCGACCTCGTCTACGCCGGAAAGGTCGGCACGGGCTTCACGCAGGCCACCCTCCGCGAGCTGCGGCGCCGGCTGGACGCCCTGGAGACGCCCGACCCGCCGTTCCGCGGCGACGAGGTCCGGCGCGCCGCGCGCGGCCCCGGGGGCGCTGCCGTCCATTGGGTGCGCCCGGAGCTGGTGGCCGAGGTCGTCTTCTCGGAGTGGACCGCCGACGGCAGGCTGCGGCACCCCCGGTTCGTCGGGTTACGCGACGACAAGTCGGCTCGCGACGTTGTCCGGGAGGCGCCGCCCGCGGCGCCGTGACGTCACGGCCCTGTGGCGCCGTCGGCGCCGTGGACGGTGTCGAACAGCGACTCGATGACGCGGGTCGGCACCGGCAGGTCATTGGACTCGGCGTAGAGCAGGAGGCTCAGCAGGCGCCTCGGGCCGGCGGCGCGCGCCCGCTCCACGAGGTACTCCCAGTCGAGCCGGCAGCTCGCGACCAGGGAGAGGGCGTCGTACCAGTGGCGAGTGGCCTCCTCGCTCGACGCCAGCGCCTTGATGACGATCAGGTCCTCGGGACACATGATCGTCGTCTCGGTGCCGCGATAGGTCCACCGCTGGCCGCGCCGCAGCATCTCGTCGTCGAGGAGCACGTCGCCGGCCGACCGGTAGATCACGTCGACCAGCACGCCGTGGCGGAATGCCTTGTGCAACCACGTGAGCTCGGTCTCGGTGGTCTCGAACCCTGCGGCGCCGAGCACCTCGAGGGCCTGCTCCGCATCGCCGACGCGCACGAAGACGTCGATGTCGTCGGTGGCTCGGCACCGGCCGAACGTCACGGTGCCGGCGCCGCCCATCAGCAGGTAGGGGATCCCCTTGTCCTCGATGGCACGCACGACCTCGGCCAGGGTGCGCTCGATGTCCTCGTCGGAGGGCTCCATGCCCCCGGGGTAGTGCGACATCTACCGGCCCCGCGCATAGCCGTGTGGGTCGCGCAGCTGTCCCCAGCTCAGTCGCTTCATCACGGCTACCGGCTTCCCACCGGCGACCTCTGTCAATCAGGAGACCGGCCGGCGACCGGCAAACCGGCGTCCACAAGCAACGGATACCGTGCGCCGCCTCAGGAGCCGTTTGTCGACCAGTGCCAGGCCTCGCTGGGCAGGTTGTACAGCCCGTAGTCGGCGGCGTGGTCCGCCAGCCACCGGTAGCACGGGTTCGAGTGGGAGCGGATCAGCATCCCGTCGCAGCTGAAGTCGATCGCCTCGCCACGCTCGTGCATCGACGTGCCCGGGCGGGCCGTCGGCGGCGAACACTGGCCGGCGGGCATCTGGTAGATGGCGTAGTCGCTCGTGCCGCAGTGGGCCCGCCGGAGCGCGATCTGGCGGGCGTGGTCCCGGTGCCCGTAGCCGGTGAGGGCGATGCCGTCGGCCTCCGCCGCCGCCAGCAGGCCTGCGATCTCGTCGGCGATCTCGGCGTTGACGGTGATGCCCCCGACCGTCTCCAGGTCGAGGTCGGACAGCATGCCCGGCGGCTGGCCATCGGCCCCCGGGGAGTCGGGCCGGCCGCCCGTCGCCGGCGGACCGGGGGTCAGATCGGGGTTCTCGTGGAGCCCGACGATGTCGCCGCGGTCGTTGATGCCGAGGGCGACCGTCTTGGGCGCCCCCGGAGCGTCGACCGGGCTGAAGGTGCCGTCGTCGCCGTCCGCCAGCAGGAACCCGCGGGCCCCCGTCTGTTTCGTGTCCTCGGCCGTGTAGCCCACGATCTGGCCAGCGTCGTTGATCCCGAACGGGATCGTGGTCGGGACGCCGGGAGCGGTGATTGTGCGGTAGCGGCCCTTGCTCAGCAGGAACCCTTTCGGCGCACCGGCAGCGTCGAGGTACACGCCGACCACGTCGCCCCGGTCGTTGATGTCGACGGGTGTGGGCGACTTAGCTCCGGGGACGTCGAGGGTGGTGAAGCGCCCGTCGCGCCAGAGGAAGCCGTGCGTCGCGCCGCGGGCGTCCACGTAGTAGCCCACGACGTCGCCCCGGTCGTTGATGCCGGTCGGCAGCGTGTGCACCGCCCGCGGCACGTCGACCCTGGTGATCCGGGCTCCGTCGCGGACGTAGCCGCGCACCCGGGTGCTGTCGTCGACGAACGGCGTGTCGTCGCTGTAGCGGCCCACGATCTGGCGGCGATCGTTGATCTTGGCGGCCTCGGTGCCTTGCGCACCGGGGACATCGAAGGTGGAGATCCTGCCGCGCCGGTCCCGGACGAAGCCGGACTCCCGGTCGGGGCGGATGTACTCCCCCGTGACGTCCCCGGCGTCGTTGATCCCGCTCGGGAAGAGCTCGATTCGCGGGCTCGGGGCCTCGAACTCGCTGTACCGGCCGTCGCTCAACACGAACCCCGGCGTGGCGCTGCGGGCCCTGCCGGTGCCGGATGCGCCGACCGGCGCCCCGGTCGCACCGACCGTGACGACGGCGACGATCGCGATCGTGAGCGTCCCCACGACCCGACGCACCCTGCTCCAACTGCCGAACCGCGACACGACGGGACTCCCTTCCGGTCGAGGTGTCTCGACTCACGCGTGTTCGGAGCCGCGCGCCGTCCCGGATCGAGCCAAGCCAGGTCGCGCGGACGACCCGCCCGGGTTGGGCAATGCCGCCATCTCCGTCCCGGACTGTCCGGGACTCGTGCCGGTGCATCACCACACGCGCCGAACGCCCGGTGCACCGACCGGCTGTTGCGGTCGGGCGCCCGGGCGTTGCGGTGCTGTGCTGGCTGGAACTAGTGCTGCTGCACGACTCGGCGGCCGTAGCCCCGGCGACGCCGGACGCCGCGGGGGGTCCGGTCCGCCGTCACCATCGGCCGCGGCAGCATCAACAGGACTGCGAGGGCGGCCCCACCGGCTGCGAGCGCGATCGCCCACCAGCGCTCGATCGCCAGCTCGGTCTGGAACCTGGCGGGATCCATCGCTGCCACTGCGGCCGCGGCGGCCCCCGCGAGGCAGACGAACGCAGTGAGCGCACGGACCCCGAGGAGGCCCAGGATCACCAGCAGCGCGCCGACGCCGACCTCGATCGCCGCCAGCAGCGGCGTGTGGTTGATCCGGGCGACGGTCTCGACCGGCGTGTACCACGTCTCGTTGATCTCGGTACGGATGAGCGCCAGGATGCCGAGCGCCGCCAGGGCGACACCTGCGAGCACCACGATCACGTTGGCCGGGCTCCACTGGTACTGGACCAGCTCTTCGCGGCGATAGGCCCGGCGCTCGTCAATCGTGTCGTCGCGGATGTCGTCGTCACGCGTCGGGGTGGCGCGGACGTCGTCGTCACGGACGTGCCTGGCACGCACGTCGTCGTCACGGACCTCATCGTCATCCCGTAGGTCACGTCTCCGAGTAAGCAGACGCATGGCGATTCCTCCTTAGCTTCGTCACGCCTGCTACCCGCTGCTGACGGGCGCAAACGCGCCGGGCCGGTTCAGGCTGCGTCCAGGAAACCGACCGTGGCGGCGGCGACGCGCGCAGGGTCCTCGATCATGGGGTAGTGGCCGACGCCGTCGAGAACGGCCACGTGGGCATCGGACCGGCGGCCGCGCAACCGGTCCACCATGGCGACGACCGCAATCGGGTCCCGATCACCCCAGACCACGGCGAGTGGTGACGGATGACGCTCGATCGCCCCGGTGAACCGGGCCTCCTCGGCCCGCCGGTCCTCGATGTAGCGAATCGTGCGGGGCAGCAGGCGCTGCCCACCGCCCCGGGCGATGAGGGCCCACTGGGCCGCCAGCTCGCCCGGGTCGGGCGGGCTGTCTGGTGAGAAAGTAGCCGCCAACGCCGCGCGCATCGCCGCGCCGTCGTCGGGCGGCGCCCCGGGGGGCGGGGGGTCGAGGCGGGCATCCGGGAGGTCCAGCAGGAAGAGCTGGCCGGGCGTGAGGTGGGCGAGCTCGAGATAGATGGAGCCGTTGGTCACGACCCGCCGGGTGATCTCGATGCCGAGGTCCCCGTCGAGGTCCCGTGCCAGCAGCTCCCCGCCGATGCTGTCGCCCATGTCGTGCGTGACGAGGGCCAGGCGATCGAGCCCGAGGGCGGCGCACACGGCCTCGGCGACGTCGGCCTGGCGGCGGATGCTGTAGCGCTGGTCGGGCTTGTCCGAGAGCCCGAACCCGGGGAAGTCGAACAGCACCACGCGCCTGCGGCGGCCGAGCGCCGGGAGCACGTGGCGCCAGTCGAACGAGCACGTTGGGAACCCGTGGAGCACCAGGACCGGATCGAGCCCGGCCTCGTGGGTCGCCGGCTGGTCGAGCACCCACACGTCGCCACCGGCCAGCGAGAGGACCCGGCCACGCGCCGCCCAGTCGGCGACTGCGGCCGGCTCATCCGGCGGGCTCACGGAGCCTCCAGGAGTGCGTGCAGCGTCCGGCGGAGCACAGCACCCGTGCGGTCGGCGCCGAGCCCTGCGTGTGTCCGCAGGTAGTCCACGTTCTCGAGGCTGGCGGCGGCCTCCAGGGCGGCCGCCAGCTCGGTGCGGGCCGGGTCCGGCCGGGTGTCGAGCTCCGGGGCGAACAGGGCATCCACCTGATCCCCGAGCAGCCGCCGGCGCGCCCGCAGCGTGGAGGCCACGACCGCCGACGACGACGCCAGCACCACGGCGGCCCGGGCGACCCCGATGACGGCGCCGTACAGCCGCAGCCGTTGATCGACGAGCGCGCTGATCCTGGACTCGCGGTCGCCCCCCGGCGGGGGTGCATCGAACAGCCGATGGACCCGCTGCCACTGGCGTTCGATGGCGGCCTCGGCCAGCCCCTCGAGGTCGGCGAAGTGACGGAACACCGAGCGTGGGGACACCCCCGCCCGCGCCGCGATGTCGGCGACGCCCGGGCGCACGACGCCGTCGTCGTACAGCGACAACAGGGCATCCACCACGGCGGCGCGGCTGCGCTCGGAGCGCAGGTGGCGCCCATCGAGGTCGGTGTCGAGCCCGGTGTCCGCGTCGCCGCCGTCGCCATCGCTCACGGTCATCACGCCAGACGCTAACTATTGACAGTCATCATGTCAATAGATAGTGTCAGCACTACTGCCAATATCGGTTGGAGGGCGCCGGCATGGGCCGCAACATCCTGTTCGTGACCACCGACCAGCAGCGCTACGACGCCCTCGGGTGCAACGGCGGCACGGTCGCCCGCACGCCGGTCGTCGACGACCTCGCCCGCGCCGGCATCGTCTACCGGCGCGCCTACAACCAGAACACCGTGTGCATGCCCGCGCGCTGCACGATGCTCACCGGCCAGTACCCCCGCACGCACGGCGTGGTGGCCAACGGCATCGCTCTGCCCACCGACGCCCCCAGCGTCGCCGGGTACCTGGCCGACAAGGCGGGGTACCGCACCGCGCTCATCGGCAAGGCGCACTTCGAGCCCGGGTTCGATCCGGGCTACCGCTGGGAGGAGAACGCCCGCGCCGCCCGCGGCGACACCGGGCCCTGGCGGGGTTTCGACCACTCCATCAACGCCGTCCACGTCGCCGCGTTCCGGGGCCGGGCGTTGTCGCACTACGGACGATGGCTCGCCGAGCACCATCCCGAGCACCTCGAGTCCTTCGCCGCGCTGCTCGGGGCGGAGCCCGGCGGCGACACCGCCGCCCCCGAGACCAAGCACAACCCGATTCCCCGCGGCTGGTACCACACCGATTGGGCAGCCGATCGCTGCATCGACTGGCTCGACACCGTGCAGGACGGCGACGACTGGTTCTGCTGGCTCAGCTTCCCCGATCCCCACCACCCGTGGGATCCACCCGAGTCCGAGATGCACCGCGTCGACTGGCGCGACCTCGACCTGCCGCCCGGCCATCCCGGCGACGCCGATCAGGTGCGCAAGCTGCTCGCGAACAGGCCTGCGCACTGGCTCCGCTGGTACGAGGGCACGTTCGCCAACGCCGAGGGCGGGCCGATGCTGTTCTCCCCCGGCTCGCTCACCCACGACCAGGTGCGCGAGATCAACGCCCGGGTCCACGTCATGAACGAGCTGATCGACGAGGCGGTCGGGCGGGTGCTGGCGGCCGTCGAGGCCCGCGGCTGGACCGCCGACACCGACGTGATCTTCACCACCGACCACGGTGAGCTCCAGGGCGACCTCGGGCTGCTCTACAAGGGCCCGTTCCACGTCGATGCCCTCATGCGGTTGCCGCTCGTGTGGCGGCCGGCGCCGTCGGCCGGCCTGCCGCCCGCCGACCTCGCGGACCCCGTCGGCCACGTCGACCTGGCGCCCACGTTCTGCGCCATCGCCGGCATCGATCCCGCCCCGTGGATGCAGGGGCGGACGCTGCCGACTGGATCCCCCGACGGTGACGCCAACGAGCGGGTGCTGTGCGAGTGGGACAGCCAGTTCCCCGGCTACGGGATGCACCTGCGCTCGATCTACCGGGACGGCTGGCTGTGCACCGTGTACGAGGAGAGCACCGACGGCCGGCCCAACGGGCTGGAGCGGGCCTGGGGCGACCGCGTGCTGGCGCCGTGCGGCGTCCACTATGACGGCAGCGAGGGCGAGCTCTACCGCGTCGACGAGGATCCCTACCAGTGGCACAACCGCTGGGACGACGTCGCATGCCGGTCGATCCGTAGCGACCTGATGGCCGACCTGTACGACTCGCTACCGACCGAGCGCCGGGAGCTCCCGGTCGACGCCCCGGCCTGACGCCCTGGACACATCGGAGGAACCGCCCATGGACAGCCTGCGCACGCCCGATGACCGCTTCGCCGACCTGCCGGGCTACCCGTTTGCGCCCCACTACGCCGACATCCCCGACGGCGAGGGCGGCAGCCTGCGGGTCCACCACGTCGACGAGGGCGACGCCGACGCCCCGGTCGTGCTCCTCCTCCACGGCGAGCCCTCGTGGTCGTACCTGTACCGGCACATGATCCCGGTGCTCGTCGCCTCCGGGTTGCGCGCCGTGGCACCCGACCTGGTGGGCTTCGGCCGGTCCGACAAGCCCGCCAAGCGCGACGACTACACCTACGCGCGGCACGTGGAGTGGCTGACGGCCCACGTCTTCGACGCACTGGACCTGCGCGCGGTCACCGTCGTCGGGCAGGACTGGGGCGGGCTGATCGGCCTGCGGCTCGTCGCCGCCCAGCCCGAACGGTTCGCCCGGGTGGTTGCCGCCAACACCTTCCTGCCCACCGGCGACCGCAACCTCGGCGACGCCTTCTTCGCGTGGCGGCGCTTCAGCCAGGAGGTACCCGAGCTTCCGGTGGGGCGAATCGTGAACGGCGGCTGCACCACCGACCTCGACCCGCCGGTGGTCGCGGCCTACGACGCTCCGTTCCCGGACGAGAGCTACAAGGAGGGGGCCCGCCAGTTCCCGACGCTGGTGCCGGCGTCGCCCGACGACCCCGAGTCGCAGCCCAACCGCGACGCGTGGGAGATGCTCCGGCGCTTCGACAAGCCGTTCCTGTGCGCCTTCAGCGACTCCGACCCCATCACCAGGGGCGCCGACAAACCGCTGCGTGAGCTCATCCCGGGCACGGCCGGTCAGCCGCACACGACGATCGAGGGCGCCGGTCACTTCCTCCAGGAGGATCGCGGGCCGGAGCTGGCGCGGGTGATCGTGGACTTCGTCCGCTCGACGGCGTGACCTCCGGTGAACGTGGTGTCGGCGGCGGCCCTGATCTCGGCGACCACTCCGGCAAGCCGGGCGTGGTGTGAGCCACGCCAGTAGACCTGGCCGCAGCCGGCGCAGCGGTGGAACTCGTCGACATGCACGCGCGTGAGCGGCTCGAGGCGGTCGAGCACGTCGGCCTTGTCGACCGACCCCAGCCGGCCACCGCAGCGCAGGCAACGGGTGAACGGCGCCAGCCGGTTGGCGAGGTCCAGCCGCCGCACCACCTCGGCCGCCTGGTCGATCGGGCGCTCGGCGTGCACGAACAGCCCGTGCGTCACGCGCCGGCGCTTGAGCAGGCCGCGGTCACGCGTCAGCACGACCCGGTGCTCGGCTTCGCCGATGGCGGACAGCGTCGCATCGTCGAGGTCGTTCGACCACCGGGTGTCGAAGCCGAGCAGGCGCAGGTGGCGGGCGAGCCGACCCAAGTGGACGTCGACCACGAAGCGGACGTCGCGCAAGGGCTCGGGCCGCAGGCGGTTGATCGGCCCGATGTCGAGCGTCTCGAACATGGGGTAGGCCGCGATCCGGTCGCCCGCCCCCGGCCGATGCGCGAAGTCGACCGGCTCGCCGTTCACCAGGACGAGGTCGACCTCGGTGTGGGGCACGCCGGCCGCCTCGATGACGTCCTTGACGGTCTGATGCGGCCGGAACGGCCGGCGCATGACCCGGCCGCGCAGCTCCGGCGGCACGAACTCGTTCAGCTCGGCGTACACCCGAACGTCGACGTCGCCTTGGTCGAGGGCCGACGCCGATCTCGACGGCATGTGGCCCATCATCGACCGCCGACCGGTCGACGTCACCCCGGTGTGAGCCCGGCCTCCGCCCGCGCGAGCGGCGTGTCGTCTACGACCTGCCACCGCGACACCGCGCCGTCGGCGACGTCGGCCAGCCAGATCACGCCGAGCCTCCTCTCCTCGTCGTCGGGGAGGCCGAGGTGGGACCCCGTCGTCGATCCGAGCACGGCGACCCGTGGCCCGTCGGCGACCACCTGCTCGGGGTAGATCACGTAGCGGGGAAAGGCCGACATGTAGCCCGTCCAGGCCTCCACGTTCCGGGCCCGCCCGGTGAGCGGCGGCTCGTCGAGCACGATCAACCGATGGTCCGCCGTCATCAGCTGCGCGAGCGCGTCGACGTCACCCCGGTTGATGCAGTCGATGAAGCTGACCACGACCGCCAGGGCTGGCAACGGGATCCGCGGCATCGGCCAAGGATGCCAGCCCGCCGCGCCAGACTGGTGCGGTGGCGACCGGCGGCAAGGTCGAGAACGCGAAGGACGCGTGGCGGAGCAGCATCTGGGCGGCGATGAGCGAGCGGGGCGTGGCCCGGTTTCCGGGCGCCCGGGGCCGCATCCCCAACTTCACGGGCGCCGAGCGCGCCGCCGACCGGCTGGCCGGGCTCGACGTCTGGGAGCGCACCACGGCGCTCAAGTCGAACCCCGACCTCCCCCAGCTCCCCGTGCGGGCGGCCGCGCTCGCCGCGGGCAAGCTCGTGGTCATGGCCGTGCCCCGGCTCCGAACGGCCGAGCCGTTCCTGCTGCTGGATCCGGACGTCCTCGAGGTCCCGCCCCGGAGGGCGGCGTCGATCGCCGGGGCCGACCGGTACGGCCGGCCGCTCGGCGTGGACCTGGTGCCGTGCCTCGACCTCGTCGTCTGCGGATCGGTCTGCGTCAACCCGGAGGGGGTCCGCATCGGCAAGGGCGGCGGCTACAGCGACCTGGAGATGGCGCTCGGTATCGAGGACGGCTGGATCGACGACGACACGGCGATCGCAACCACCGTCCACCCCATCCAGGTGGTCGACTCGGACCTGCCCGAGACCGACCACGACTTCCGCGTCGACCTGATCGTCACACCCGACGAGGTGATCCGCAGTCCCCGCAGGCGGCGCCCGCCCGGGATCCTGTGGGATCACCTGGACACGGAGAAGATCGACGCCGTGCCGGCGCTGGCGGCGCGGCGGGCGAGCTGATCAGCGGACCAGTCTGAAGAACGAGCGCACCTCGTCCACGAAGAGCTCCGGCTGCTCGAAGGCAGCGAAGTGCCCGCCGCGGTCGAGCTCGTTCCAGTAGCGAATGTCGGTGAAGCGCCTGGCCGCCCAGCGGCGCGAGACCCGCGGGATCTCCCGGGGGAAGATCGAGCAGCCCGCCGGGACCGCGACGGCGTCGTCGGTCGCGCGGCTGAATCGCTCCGACACCTGCCTGAAGCTCTCCCAGTACAGCCGCGCCGACGAGGCGGCCGTGCCGGGCAGCCAGTAGAGCATCACGTTGTCGAGGATCCGGTCGCGGCCGAGAACGCTCTCGGGATCGCCACCGGAGTCGGTCCACGCCTGGAACTTCTCGACGATCCAGGCGCACAGGCCCACCGGTGAGTCCACCAAGCCGTAGCCGAGCGTCTGCGGGCGCGTCGCCTGCTCGATGGCGTAGCCGGACTCCGCCTCCTGGGCGCGCTCGAGGTCGGCGAGCGCCCGACGTTCCGCGTCGGTCAGGTCTCCGAATGTGCCCGTGTCGGGGGACGCCAGCGGCGGGACGAGGTGGATGCCGGCGACGTGACCCGGATCCTGCTGGCCGATGCTGGTGGTGATGCTCGTCCCCCAGTCGTGGCCCTGTGCGCCGTAGCGCTCGTAGCCGAGCCGGGCCATCAGCCGCGTCCAGGCGGCGGCGATCCGCTCCACGTTCCAGCCCCGCTGCGCCGGCCGGTCGCTGAAGGCGTAGCCGGGTAGCGACGGACACACCACGTGGAAGGCATCGGCGGCGTCGCCACCATGGGCGGGCGGGTCGGCGAGCGGCCCGATCACCTCGAGGAACTCGATGATCGAACCGGGCCAGCCGTGCGTCATGACGAGCGGGAGCGCGCCGGGATGGGGCGATCGGACATGGACGAAGTGAATCCCGAGGCCGTCGATCTCGGTCCGGAACTGGGGCAGCGCGTTGAGCCGCGCCTCGGTCGCCCTCCAGTCGTACGCGTCGGCCCAGTGCGCACACAGCGCCCGCATGTAGGCCAGCGGCACGCCCTGCGACCAGTCGTCGACGGTCTCGCGCTCGGGCCACCGCGTGCGCGCCAGCCGCTCCCGGAGGTCCACCAGATCCGCGTCCGGGATCTCGATGCGGAACGGCGTCACGTCGTCGGGCACCGCCGAGAACCTACAGACGGACCGTGCTGGGAGGTCGCGGCCAACTGCCGAACGGATGCCGTCGTCAGCGCGGCACGTCGTGGCGGCTGCCGTGCATGCCGACCGTCGTGACGCCCTTGGCCTCGTAGAGCGCCCGGTCCGCCTCCCGCAAGACCTCGGGGGGCCTGCCCGTGGCCAGGCCCGCACTGGCCCCGACCGTCACCGTCAGGTCGCCGAGCTTGATCGGCTGCCCGATCGAGTCGACCACCCGGCGCATGGAGCGGACCATGCCCTCGGGTTCCGTGCCCGCGGCGAAGACGATGGCGAACTCATCGCCGCCGAGCCGCACCACGAGGTCGTCCTGGCGCACGGCCCGGACGATGCGCTGCGCCACCACCCGTAGGACCGCATCTCCGGCCTCGTGGCCGTGGGTGTCGTTGACGAGCTTGAAGCCGTCGAGGTCGACGATCACCACCGTCAGCGGGTCGGTCGCCGTGTCGAAGCGCGCCCGCAGCGCCGACCGGTTGGCCACCCGGGTGAGGGGATCGGTGAGCGCCTCGTGGCGCAGTGCGTCGTGGCGGCGTTGCTCGCCGATGACCAGCCGCGCCAGCCGCTCGGCCTGCCGGACGCCGGCCTCGTTGGCGACGTTTGGCTCCACCGCAATCCGCACCCAGACGACCAGGCAGCCGATGACCTCGCCGGTCGCCACGTCGCAGAGCGGGAGCACCCACGTGGAGCGGAATCCCGCGTCGCGCGCCTGGGTTGCCAGGTCGTCGGGGAACCCCTCGTGATCCGTGGCGGTCCGGGCCCGGCCGTCGGCCAGCGTGTCCCGCCACCAGCGCTCGTCGAGGCCCAGCCGCTCCGCCGGGCTGCCCGCCGGCGCGGCGATCACCGGTCGCCCCTTGCGCATCGCCACGACGGCGGCCGAGCCGACGTAGTCGGGCACGAGGCCGGCGCACGCCGCCAGCACGTCCCGCAACGGCGCGTCGGCGACCAACAGGTCGACGACACGACCGACGCCCTCCACCTCGCCCCCGACCGGCCGCACGATCGCCACCAGGCCGCGCACCGCGGGATCGTCGAGCAGGTTGATGACCAACGCCTCGAGCGCCGTCCAGCCGCCGCCGGAGCGCTCGACCCGGAACCGGAGCGGCTCGACCGCGCGGAGGCTGGGTGCGTTCGCCGGCGCTGCGGAGCGCGCCTGCGCGAGGCCGTGGAGCAGGCGGCCGACGTCGTCGGGGTGAACCCTGGTGAGCGCCTGCTCCTGCATCGCGGTGTCCGGATCCTCGCCGACGACCCAGGCGACCGAGCGGCTGACCCAGACGTTCCGCAGGTCCTCGCTGATCAACGCCACGACGGTCGACGGCGACATGTCGAAGGCCCGCATCAGCCGCGCCGCGACGTCGGCGGGAACGCCGCCCGATCCGCCCGAATCCGGCCCCATCGTCATGACGCCTGCACGATACGTCGTACAACCGGGCCCGGCTGCCGCGTGAGGGAAGGCACGTGACGCCGGGTCCTTCCCGCCGACGTTCGCCGGCCCGTCAGCCGACCAGCGCCGCCCGCACGACCTTGCCCATCGCGTTGCGGGGCAGGTCGTCGACGAAGCGGATCTCGCGCGGTCGCTTGTACGGGGCCAGCCGCTCGGCGGCCCACGCGAGCAGGGCGGCGGCGGTGGCGCTGGTGTCGCTGGCCACGACGCAGGCGATGACGCGCTCGCCCCACTCCGGATCGGGCACACCGACGACGGCGACGTCGCCGACGCCTGGGTGGTCTCGCAACACCTCCTCCACGTCCCGCGGGTAGACGTTGAAGCCGCCGGTGATGATCAGCTCCTTGGCGCGCCCGACGATCCGCAGGTAGCCGTCGGGGTCGGCCCGGCCCAGGTCGCCGGTGCGGAACCAGCCGTCGGCGGTGAAGGCGTCGGCGCCGACGCCTCCGAGGTACCCGCCGAACACGTTCGGGCCCCGCACGAGGATCTCGCCGGAGGGCTCTCCGGCCCCCTCACGGTCGTCGAGGCGCACCTCGACCCCGGGAAGCGCCAGCCCCACCGACCCCGCCCGCCGGTCGCCGTCGTAGGGGTTGGAGACCAGCATGCCGGTCTCGGTCATCCCGTAGCGCTCGATCACGGGTGACCCGATGCCGGCCTCGAGCGCCGCGAACGTCGACGGGTCCAGCGGCGCCGACCCCGACACGCACAGGCGCAGTGCGCCCAGTTCGGCGACGCGGGTGCTGGCGGCGAGCCGGACCCACATCGTCGGCACGCCGAACATCAGGGTCGCCCGGGTCGCGGCGATGGCGTCCAGCACGGCGTCGACCCCGAACCGCGGCAGGATGACCGCGGATGCACCGGCGAGGAGCGTGCCGTGCAGCCCCACGCCGAGGCCGTGGACGTGGAAGAGCGGCAGGGCCAACAGCAGCCGGTCGCCGGGGGTCCAGCGCCACGCGGCCTCGATCGACGCCGACGTGGCCAGCAGGTTGCCGTGGCTCAGCGGCACGCCCTTCGGGGTGCCGGTCGTGCCCGACGTGAAGACCAGCAGCGCGGTGTCGTCCGGGCCCGCCACGTCGAGGTCGGGCGCCGGCCCGCCGCGCAGGTCGACGGCGACGCCGGTGGAGGGCACCCCGGGGAGGCGTCCCGGGTCGTCGAGGACCGCCAGGGCGGGGTCGGCGGCGGTGGCCACGGCGCCGATCTCGGCCGCCCCGAACGCGGTGTTCACCGGCACGACCACCAGCCCGAGGCGGAGGGCGGCGACGTGGGCCACGGCGAGGTCGACGGAGGCGGTGGCGCTGACCAGCAGCCGGTCGCCGGGTCGCAATCCCGCCGCTGCGTACCGCGCGGCGACGGTCGCGGTCCGTTCCTCGAGCTCGGCCGCGCTCAGCCACGCGCCATCGGGGCCGGCCAGCGTCGGGGCATCCGGCGCTCCGGCCCAGCGCGCCGCCCAGGCCCGCGGCAACGTGCCACCGGCGACGAGGTCGGCGGCCGGCCCCGCAAAGCCGTGCCGGCGCCAGGCCTCGGCGGGCGCCAACACCTCGCCGGCGGTCACGGTGCGGCCCCCGTCGCCGTCGTCGTCCCCGTCGACCTGCTTGCGTCCGCGCCGTCGACCTCGGCGTGGGTGGCGCCGCCGGCCAGGACCGGATAGCCGGGGCCGCGGTCGAACATCGCCGGCCGACCGCGTTCGGCGGCGAGCCGAGCCCGGAGCTCATCGGTGGCGGCCTCGTCGACCACGGGGTCGCCGCCGTCGCGCCGGAACACGATGCCGTACTCGTCCCCGGCGGCCGCCCGGCTGACCTTGCCCTGGAGCACGTCGAGGGCCACCCGCGCCGCGTCGCGTTCGAGCGGGTCGCCCCAGCCGCCGCCGCCCGTCGTCTCGATGCGGATCACCTCGCCGGCGGCGACCTGCTCCCAGTCGCACAGGCCGGGCATCACCCGCTCGGCCGGCCCACCGGGGTCGATCGTGACCCGGAACGGCGTGCCCGCCCGGCCGCCCCGAACGCCCCAGCACGACAGGATGGAGCGGTCGGCCACCGACATGAAGCTGGCGTCGTGGAGGACGCGGATCTCCTTGCGGTAGCCGAGCCCGCCGCGGAACGTCCCGGCGCCGCCCGAGTCGGTGGCCAGCGCGAGGGCCTCGACCCGCACGGGAAACCGGGTCTCGACGAACTCGACGGGCAGGTTGCGCGACTCCGGCACCACGTGGATGGTGTCGCTGCCGTCGGCGTAGTAGCGGCCCCCCGACCCGCCACCGAGGATCTCGCGGTTGAGGTACCAGCGACCGTCGCCGTCGTGCCCCGAGATGCCCGTGTAGCGGATGGTCTCCTGGTCGGCCGGCATGTAGCCGTCGACCGCCTTGGCGATCACCCCGGCCAGCACCCCGAGCAGCCGCAGGATCACGAAGGTCCGCGCGTTGGTCGGGGCCGGGAACTCCGGCGTCACGAGCGTGCCCGGCGGCGGGAAGCGGATGTCGATCAGCTCGACCACACCCTCGTTGACGTCGAGCTCGGCCATGCGCTCGGGCGTGTCCGCCAGGTTCCGCAGGATCGGCGCCAGCCACTTCTTCAGGAAGTTTCCGGCGGCGTAGTTGCCGGCGTGGTTGATGGGGCCCTTGGCCTGCGGGCTGGTGCCCGTGAGGTCGAGTAGCAGCTTGCCCGCCGTCTTGGTGAGCGTGATCCGCTGGCGGTGGAGCCGGGGCTCGTCGACGCCGTCGTGCTCGGCGTAGTCCTCCCACGTCCAGGTGCCGTCCGGGATCTTGGCCAGCAGCTCCCGGCGGAACGTCTCGGCGCAGGACGCGACGATCGCGTCGAAGCAGGCCTCGACCGCCGGGTGCCCATAGCGGGCGAACAGGTCGGCCAGGCGGGCGGCGCCCATGAGGCACGCCGAGCACTCGGCGTCGAGGTCGCCGGCGATCGAGTCGGGCATGCGCGAGTTGCGGGTGAGGATGCGGATCACGCCGTCGTTCGGGACGCCGGCGTCGTAGAGCTTCACCGGCGGCACCATCAGCCCTTCCTCGAACACCGAGGTGGCGTGCGACGGCATGGACCCCGGGACCGAACCCCCGATGTCGTCGTGGTGGCCGAACGCCTGCACGAACGCCACCACCGCACCCCCGTGGAAGACCGGAACGGTGACGCACAGGTCGGGCAGGTGGCCGATGCCGCCCTCCGACAGGTACACGTCGTTGTGGAAGTAGACGTCGCCCGGGCGCATGGCCTCGACCGGGAAGTCACGCACCACCGGGTGCACCAGCGCCGAGTACGAACGCCCGGTCAGCTTGCGGAGCCGGCGGTCGTGGATGCCCGCCCGGAAGTCGTGCTGGTCGCGGATCATCGGCGACCGCGACGTGCGGCCGATCTGGTCCTCCACCTCGGCCTCGATCGACGCCAGCGTCCCCTCGACGATCTCGAGCAGCACGGGATCGACGTCGGTCACGGCGGCGGGACCGGTTCCGGGCGTGGTGGGCGGGGCGGTCCGGTCATACGCCGCATGGCTACGACCAGTTCGCACGGCGGTCAACCAAATCGCCTCGACCGGCGTCTGTTGGTTGTCCGAACGGCGGAACAAGTGAGGGACACGACATGACGACGGAACGCACGACCCGCAACCAGCGGCGCTTGTTGGTCGGGCTCCTCGGGACGGCGACCGGCCTTGCGGTCATCCTGGGGATCCTTGCCCTGGGCGCGGGCGGGGAGGAGAGCACCTCGGGAGCGGCCCGGTCGCGGCCTGCGACCGTGGCGACCGAGACGGTTCGATCTGCCCCGAGCCGGGCGACGACGACCGAAGGCTCGATCGCCGAGGCGACGACGACGGCTTCGGGCAGCAGCCGCACGAAGGCCATGCGCAGGTTGCCCTCGATCACCGGCGATTCGCTCTCGCCGGCCGCCGGCGAGGTGACGGCATCGCCGAACCAGCGCCGCGCCAAGGTCAGCGATGGCGAGCCAGTCGGATGCCGGCAGATCAGCTCGGAGTAGCCCGGCGGCCCCAGTCCGGTGTGGAAGTCGAGCACGCAGACATGACTCGCCTGCTCCAGGTAGTGCGGCACGATCTTGCCGATGGTGCGGTTGGACCAGCACGGGCTGGAGCCGCCGTAGAACAGGCCGTTGGGATGCGTGCGCTGGCCCGCCACCACCGCCTTGCCGAAGCCGGCGACACCCGCCTTGGCGACGTAGGCGGCGAGCTTCTGGCGCGTGCGCGCCTCGACCTCGGCACTCCACTCCTCCGGCGCCAGCACCTGGGCCAGCTCCAGGTACAGGCCGTTCTCCGGCACCGGCTTGCCGAAATCGATGAAGTTGCGGTTGATGTCGATGTTGTCCTCGTTGACGCGGCGGGTCCACGAGAAGCCGTACGGGTTCGTGGCGTGGATCATCAGCACGGCCGTGTCGGCCGGCAGGTTGCGGTGGTGCCCGTCGCGCAGGAAGCCCACCTGGCAGCCGCTGCCATAGTGCCCTTCGACGCCGTGCGTGCCGGAGCAGGTGACCAGCACGCGGCTGGCGTCGATCGGGCCGATCCAGGCGGTGTCGGTGGCCAGCGCCTCGTCCTGCATGCCGCGTATCGAATGCAACCAGTTCGTCACCGCCACGCCGGCTTCGGCGCAGGC
>Ga0081455_10001827_pt1 | contig 25615 bp, 24 predicted proteins | sample TabmetS3T2R1_FD_70207 | JGI IMG/M metagenome (GOLD analysis project Ga0081455, IMG submission 70207) | Tabebuia heterophylla rhizosphere microbial communities from the University of Puerto Rico - S3T2R1 | ecosystem: Host-associated > Plants > Roots > Rhizosphere ...
CGCGTGCGCCGGATCTGCGATTCGGTGGCGATCCCGGTGATCGCCGATGCCGATACCGGCTATGGCGGCCCGCTCAACGTCATCCGCACCATCCGCGAGTTCGAGCGCGCCGGCGTCAGCGCCGTCCAGCTCGAGGATCAGGAGTGGCCGAAGAAATGCGGCCACGAGCCCGGCCGCAGGGTGGCTTCGTCACACGAGATGGAGCAGCGCATCAAGGCGGCCGCAGATGCGCGCGTCGACGCCGACGTCATGATCGTGGCCCGCACCGACGCCATCGCCTCGGAGGGTTTCGAGGCGGCGCTGGAGCGCGCCGCGCGCTACCGCGAGGCCGGTGCCGACATCCTGTTCGTCGAAGCGCCGCAAAGCGAGGCGGACCTCGCCGCCGTCCCCAAGCGGCTCGATGTGCCGTGCCTCGCCAACATGGTCGAAGGCGGCCGCACGCCCGTGCTGCCGTTTCTTCGGCTGGAGCAGCTCGGCTTCAAGATTGCGATCTATCCCAACTCGCTCACGCGCCTGTTCGCTCGCGTCGGCCAGGACCTGCTGGCTACGCTCAAGAGCACAGGCAACACCGCCGCCATGGCCAACCAGATGCTCGACCATGGCCAGCTCTGGTCGCTGTTCGAGAACGAACGCTGGCAGGCGCTGGAGAAGCGGTTCGCGTCATAGAGGGACCGCCGCCCCCGCCGGGGGGAGAGAGGGCGGGGGCGGCAGCCTGGAACCCGCGGCGCTTCAGCCATGCGCTGGAAGGTCCAACCTCGCGTCCGAGTGTCGTTCGACTATGTCTCCGTTGCTCGGCCGGGGAACGGAGATATGGACGTCGAACGCGGCGGCAATGGGACTTTCCGCTTACGCAATCCTGACGGTTCCCCGTTTCGCCGACTTCATACCCACTATGGTGCGTAAGTTGAACCTCAGGAAGAGGCATCACCGTGAAACGACCGGCGGAAAGGGCGCTAACCTCAGTTTCTTATCATGAGGACGCGGCGCCTTTGCCGATGTGTGCGATGGCCTCGATCTCGACCAGGATCTCGGGCGAGGCGAGTGCGCGCACCTCGACCAGGGTCGAGGCCGGGAAGTTGCCGGTGAAGAACTCGCGGCGCGCCGCCCAGACTTTGACGTTGTTCTTGATGTTGGTGACATAGACCGTGATCTTGACCACGTCGGCCATCGAGCCGCCCGCCGACTCCAGCAGTCCCTTGATCTTGGCGAAGATCACCTTGGCCTGCTCGTATTCATCCAGGCCGGCGAGCGCCTTCACGTCGTCGCCGCGCGCCACCATGCCGGAGACATAGGCGATGCCGTCCACCAGCAGGCAGTTGGACCAGCGCTCCGGCGGCGGCTCGGGAGCGGCGGGCGATGTCACGCGGCGGATGGTCATGGACGTCTCCTCATTCTGGTTTGGCGCCGGAAGCTTTCACGACGGGAACCCATTTGTCGATCTCGGCCCGGACGAAGCGCGTGACCTCGGTCGGTGTCATGGTGCTGGGCTCGGCGCCGATCTCCTCCCAGCGCTTGACCACGGCGGGCTCCTTCAGCACGGCCTGCATCTCCTTGGCCAGCCGATCGACGATCGGCTGCGGTGTCTTGGCCGGCACCGCGATGCCGAACCACGAGTAGGAGATCAGGTCGGGATAGCCCGACTCCTTCATGGTCGGCACGTCGGGGAACGTTGGGCTTCGTTCCTCGCCGCTGACGGCGAGTGCGCGCACCTTGCCGGCCTTGATGTGCGGGGCCGCCGAGGGCAGCGAATCGAACATCGAGGGCACGTTGCCGGCGATGGTGTCGACCATGGCCGGCCCGGCGCCGCGATAGGGCACATGCACGAGCGCCGCACCGATCACCTGCTCGAGCCGCGCGCCCAGCAGATGGTTGCTCGAGCCAGCGCCCGACGTGGCATAGGCAAGCTTGCCGGGCTCGGCCTTGGCGATGTCGATGTATTCCTTGAAGCTCTTGGCCTTGAAATCGGGATTGACGACGAGGACGCTGGGATTGCGCGATGCCAGCGAAATATGGATGAAGTCGGCCATCGGGTCGAAATCGGCGCCGCCGTAGAGCGTCGGCGAGATCGCGAGACCCGAGATCACCGACATCAGCAGCGTGTAGCCGTCGGATGGCGCCTTGGCCACCAGGGCGGTGCCCACTATCGCGCCCTTGCCGGGCTTGTTGTCGACGAGAACGTTCTGGCCGAGCCGCTGACCGAGATATTCTGCCACCATGCGGGCGATGACGTCGGTCGTGCCGGCCGGCGCGTAGGGCACGACGAGCTTGATGGGTTTGGAGGGCCAAGCTTGAGCTTGTGTGACGGCGGGAAAAGCGGTCGCCAAACCGGCGGCCATGAACGTGCGACGAGGTACCATGCCCCGAGTATACTCATCGCATGAGCCATCCAGACAAATTGTTCGCATCGCTGTTCGAGCCAACGCGTATCGCCTTGATCGGCGCCTCGGCCGACGTGAGCAAGACGACGTCGCGGCCGCAGCGTTTTCTGCGCAAGCATGGATTCAAGGGCGAGATTTTTCCCATCAATCCATCGCGTGCCGAAATCCTGGGCGAGAAAGCCTACAAGGATCTGGACTCGATTCCCGGCGAGATCGATCACGCCTACATCCTTCTCAACGGCAAGGCTGCCGTCGCGGCACTCGAGGCCTGCGGCAGACGGGGTGTGAAGGCCGCCTCGATCCTCGCCGGCGGTTTCGCAGACGCCGGCGCCGCCGGTGCGTCCTTGCAGGACGAGCTCGTGCGCATCGTGCGCGAGACCGGCATCCGTCTCGTCGGACCCAACAGCATCGGCACGGTGAGCACCGATCCGCCGGTCGCGCTCACGGCCAATGCCGCCTTCGCCGTCGACAAGCTGCGTACCGGCAACTGGTCGCTGGTGAGCCAGAGCGGCAGCCTGATCGGGGCGCTGTTGTCGCGTGCCGATGCCCGCGGTATCGGCTTCGCGCGCCTGATCTCGGTCGGCAACGAGGTCGATCTCGCGGTGGGCGAGATCGCCGACCTGCTGGTCGACGATCCCAAGACCGGCGCAATCCTGTTGTTCATGGAGACGCTGCGCGATGGCGATCGCTTGGCGCGTGCTGCCCGGCGTGCTCACGCAGCTGGCAAGCCGATGATTGCCTACAAGCTCGGCCGTTCGGAGATCGGCCAGGAGCTGGCGAAATCCCACACCGGCGCCATTGCCGGCTCCGACGCCACCTTCGATGCTTTCTGCCGTCGTCACGGCATTGCCCGCGTGGCGATGTTCGAATCGCTGATCGACGTGCCCGCGTTGCTGGTCGATCGTCCGGCTGCCCATCAAGCAGAGGGGCGTGGCAAGCGGGTCGCCGTCGCCACGACGACCGGCGGCGGTGCCGCCATGGTCGTCGACAACATGGCGGTGGCCGGCCTCGATATCGTCGGTCCGCCGCAGGCCCTGGTCGACTGGCTGAAGCCGCTCGGCATTGTGGCCGGCGAAGGCAAGCTGGTCGATCTCACGCTCGCCGGCGCAAAGCCCGAGATCGTCGCCGGCACGATCGATCGTCTGCTTGCCGACGACGCCAGCGACGCGGTGATCTTCGTCGTCGGCTCCTCGGCGCAGTTCAACCCCGAGCTTGCCGTTGAGCCGCTGCTGAAGTTCGCCAAGTCGGCCAAGCCTTTTGCCGTTTCGCTGACGCCGACGGCCGAGAAATCGCTGGCGCTCCTGACGGCAGCCGGGGTGCCGGCGTTCCGGCATCCCGAGTCCTGCGCCGAAGCCATGGCGCTTTGCCTGTTGCGGCCGACGCCACGACGCGAGCCGGCATTGAGCGAGCCGACGCGAGCGGCGCTCGACTCCCTGGAAGCAGGGCGCGTGTCAGGCTTCGATGAACGTCGCGCCGCCGATTTCTTCAAGGCTCTGGATGTGCCGGTCGTCAAAGCGATGGCCGTGCCCGACGCCAAGCGGCTCCCGGCTGTCGTCGCCGAGGTCGGTGCCCCGGTGGCGCTCAAGATCCTGTCGGCCGATATCGCGCACAAGACCGAAGCGGGCGGCGTGGCGCTCGGTCTGGTGGACGGCCAGGCAGCCGCCGTCGCTGCGCGCGAGATGGGGAAGCGCGTCAGGCGCCATTCACCGACCGCCAGGCTCGAAGGCTTCCTGGTGCAGAAGATGGAGCGCGGCCTCGCTGAGGTGATCCTGGGCTTCAGGCGCGATCCGTTGGTGGGGCCGACCGTCACTGTTGGCCTGGGCGGAGTCCTCGCCGAAATCTACAAGGACGCCGCGACCAGGCTGGCGCCCGTCGATGAGGCCGAAGCGCGCGAGATGATCGCGGAGGTGAAAGGGCTGGCCACAATCCGCGGCTATCGCAACCTGCCGCGCGGCGACGTGGTGGCGCTCGCCAAGGCGATCGCGGCCTTCTCGACGCTGGCGCACAAGGCTTTCGCCGATGTCAGGGAGGCGGAGATCAACCCGCTGCTGGTCAAGCGGGAGGGCGAGGGCGTCGTCGCGGTCGACGGCCTTGTTGTGCTCGGTTAGGCGATGCGGGTTTGCGCCGCCTCGAAGAGCTGATGGAAATCGTCGAGCACGAAGTAGGTGCCCTGCAGCTTGTCGATCTGGTAGGGCCGGCGCATGACGCTCGTCGCCTCGAACGGCAGGCGCTGCACGCCGTCTCCCTCGATCGCATGCTTCACCTCGGCGGCGGACGACAGGATGCCGGCACCGTAGATCTTGAGCCCGGCCGACGTGCGGATCAGCCCGAACTCGACCGTGTACCAGTAGAGCCGCGCCAGAAGATCGATCTTGGCGCCGGCCTCCATGGCGCGCTGGCCGTAGAGCTGCATGTAGTCGGCGAACACCGGGTTGCTGAGCAGCGGCACGTGACCGAAGAAATCATGGAACAGGTCGGGCTCGACCAGATAGTCGAGCTCCGCGCGCGTGCGGATCCACACCGTCACCGGGAAGCGGCGGTGCGCCAGATGATCGTAGAAGGCGGCGTCCGGGATCAGGCCGGGCACGCCGACGATACGCCATCCGGTCAGTGGCTCGAGCCGTGCATTGACGGATTCGAAGTCGGGAATGGTGTCGCCGATGCCGAGCGTGCTGAGGCCTTGCAGGAACTCGTCGCAGGCATGGGCGCGCGCGAGCACGGTCTGCCGCTCGACCAACAGGCGCCAGACAGCCTGATCTTCGTCAGTGTAGCGGTCGACGTGCTGCGGCACCGTCCAGTCGGACGCCATACCGGCATAGTCGCCGCGCAGATTCTCCAGAGGGGCAAGGTTCATGCCTGCAATATGGGGAGAGGGGGCGGAGTGAATCCCGGCGAAGATGGCCTGTCAGCTGGCCAGATTTAGGGATATTCTCTATCCAAGAGATCCATTGAAGAGAAAATCCCCATGATTGAGCTGGACGACATGGACAGGCGCATCGTCGCGGCGCTGCAGGCGCAAGGCCGCCTGTCGATCGTCGATCTCGCCGACAAGGTCGGGCTCTCGGCGACGCCCTGCCAGCGCCGCGTCAAGCGACTGGAGGAGCAGGGCGTCATCGAGCGTTACGCCGCGCTGGTGCCGCCGCCGTCGGTCGGCCTCAGCCTGCAGGCGCTGGTGCAGGTCACGCTCGACGATCACTCGGAGAAGACGGTGGAGGCCTTCGAGGCCGCGATCCGCGCCCGGCCGGAGGTGGTGGCTTGCTACGCCGTGACCGGCGACATGGATTTCCTGCTCCACGTGCTCACGCCCGATCTCGCGAGCTTCAGCGACTTTGCGCTGAAGGCCTTGCTGCGCATGCCCGGCGTCCGCGGCACGCGATCGTCCTTCATCATGCAGGCCGTCAAGAGCGAGCTGGCCTGGGCGCCTCAGCCTCAGGATCCGCCGAGGAGGCGCAGATAAAGCGCACGATCGATGTTGCCGCCGCTCAGGATCACGGCCGCGCGCCTGCTTTTCAAGCGCTCGCGCTCCTGCAGCAGGGCGGCAAGGGCTGCGGCGCCGGCACCCTCGGCGAGCTGATGCGTGTCCTCGTAGTAGGCGCGCATGGCCGCGCCGATCTCGGCGTCGCTGACCTGAACGATGCGGTCGGCGCCTTTCAGGATCACCGCCAGCGCCTCGGGATCGGGGCCGCGCACGGCCACGCCATCGGCGAACGTGTTGGCGCTGTTGGTGGCTATCACCTTGCCCGCCGCGAAGGACAGCGCATAGGCCGGCGCCTCCGTCGAGACCACGCCGACGACCTTGGTCGATGGGCTGAGCGCATCGCGCATGGCGATCACGGCGCAGATGCCGGAGCCCAGCCCGATCGGGACGTAGACCGTATCCAGCGCCGGCGCGCCGCGGAACAGCTCCAAGGCGTAGGTCGCCACGCCCGTCACCAGGTCACGATGGAACGACGGCACCATGGCGAGCCCCTGTTCCTCGGCGAGCCGCACCGCGGTGTCGCGCGCCGAATCGAAATCGTGACCTGCCTCGACCAGCGTCGCGCCGAAGGCGCGCATGGCGGCGTTCTTCTCAACCGAATTGCCGTGCGGCACGACGATGGTGGCGGCAATGCCGGTGCGGCGGGCCGCGAGCGCGATGCTCTGGCCATGGTTGCCGCGCGTGGCGCTGATCACGCCCTTCAGCGCCCGCTGTGCGCGCTTCAGCTGCTCCATATAGACAAGCCCGCCGCGCACCTTGAAGGCGCCGATCGGCGTGTGGTTCTCGTGCTTCACCCAGACTTCGCAGCCGGCTCGCTTGGCGAGCAGCGGCCAGGCATATTGCGGTGTAGGGGACATGGCGGCGTAGACGATTTCGGCGGCCGCTTCGACTTGCTGCAGGGACAACATGCCGACACTTTGGTCTAAGATGACCTCAGTTCCAACCGGAGTACCCGATGCCTGTTTTGCCGCGTGCGCTTGAGATCCAGGGAGAGATCGCCGCCATCCGTCGAGATATCCACGCTCATCCAGAACTGGCCTACGAGGAAACCCGGACATCCGACATCGTCGCCGCCAAGCTGCAGGAATGGGGACTTGAAGTCACGCGCGGCCTGGGCAGGACCGGCCTGGTCGGAACTCTGCGCAAAGGCAATTCGTTGAAGTCCATAGGGTTGCGTGCCGACATGGACGCCCTGCCGATGGACGAGACCAACGACTTCGAGCATCGCTCGCAGAACGGCGGCCGCATGCATGCCTGCGGTCACGACGGTCATACGGCGATGCTGCTCGGCGCGGCCAAGGTCCTGAGCGAGACGCGCGATTTCGAAGGCGCGGTGCATTTCATCTTCCAGCCGGCCGAGGAGGGTGGCGGCGGCGCACGCGAGATGATCGCCGACGGCCTGTTCGAGAAGTTCCCCTGCGACGCGGTGTTCGCCATCCACAACAAGCCCGGCGTGCCGCTCGGCCATATCGTCACCAAAGCCGGTCCGCTTCTGGCGGCCGCCGACCGCTGGGATATCCGCATCACCGGCAAGGGCGGCCACGCCGCGCATCCGCATCTTGCGGTCGATCCCATGGTGGTCGGCGCCAATATCGTGCTGGCGCTGCAGACAATCGTCAGCCGCAACATCGATCCCATCGATTCGACCGTGGTCACGGTGGGCTTCTTCAAGGCAGGATCGGCCTACAACGTCATTCCCGGCGAGGTCCATATCGGCGGCACCACCCGCACCACCACGCCGGAGAACCGTCTGCTGGTGAAGCGTCGCATCGAGGAGATCTGCCGCGGCGCCGAGCAGATGCACGGCGTCAAGATCGAGCTCGAGCACAAGCCCGGCTATCCGCCGACCGTGAACAATGCCGAGCGCGCCCGCTTCGCCATCGACGTCGCGGCCGGTGTCTGCGGCGAGCATGCGGTCCATGACAACACGCGTCCCAGCATGGGCGCCGAGGACTTCTCCTACATGCTGGAGCGCGTGCCGGGCGCGATGGTGTGGCTGGGCAATGGCGGCGGCAAGGAGGCCGTCAGCCTGCACAACGCGCGCTACGACTTCAACGACATGGCCATTCCCTTCGGCGTGAGCTTCTTCGTGCGCACCGTCGAACGTTTCCTCGGCGAGCAGGCATGAAGGTACACGGCGCCGCCTGACGAGGTCGAATGGAGTTCTTCCGCGTCTACCGCCGGGTGATCGGGCTCCTCCGCGCCGAGCGTGGGCTTGCCATCATGCTCGCGCTCGCCAATGTCGCCGTGGCCGGCCTCCAGTTCTATGAGCCGGTGCTGTTCGGCAGGGTCGTCGACCTGCTGAGCTCGGCCCGGGACAAGTCTGTCGAGATGCTGTGGGCCGAGGCGCGCCAGCTTCTGGTGCTGTGGGCAGCCGTCGGTATCGGCGGCATCGTCGCCAACATCATCGTCTCCCTGCAGGCCGACCGCATGGCCCATCGCCGCCGGCTGGGTGCGATGGCCACCTTCTTCGAGCATGTGCTGGTGCTGCCCTTCGCCTTTCACCATGGCCAGCATTCCGGCCGGCTGCTCAAGATCATGCTGGCGGGCGTCGATCACCTGTTCGGCGTCTGGCTGTCGTTCTTCCGCGAGAACCTTGCCACCTTCGTAGCGCTGTTCGTCATGCTGCCGCTCAGCCTGTTCATGAACTGGCGGCTCGGCCTGCTGCTGATCGTGCTGATCCTGTTCTTCGCCGCGGCCAATGCCTGGGTGGTCGGTCGCACCGACCGGCTGCAGCAGGAGGTCGAGGACCGGCACAGCGAGCTCGCGAGCCGGGCCAGCGATGCGCTGGGCAACATCCATCTCATCCAGAGCTTCGTACGCCTGGCCGCCGAGACCGGAGAGATGCATCGGATCATCCGCGAAACCCTGGCGGCTCAGTATCCGGTGCTGAACTGGTGGGCGCTGCTGTCGGTGCTGACACGCGCCGCCTCGACGATCACCGTGATCCTGATCTTCGTGCTCGGTACCTGGCTGTACACCCAGGGCCAGGCGAGCGTCGGCGAGATCGTGAGCTTCATGGGCTTCGCCACCTTGCTGATCAGCCGCATGGACCAGGCTTCGGCTTTCGTCAGCCGCATCTTCTTCCAGATGCCGGCACTGGCTGATTTCTTCCGCGTGCTCGACTCGCAGTCGACGGTGCCCGACAATCCGCACGGCCTCGATATCGGTCGCGCCAAGGGCAACGTCGAGTTCGACGACGTCAATTTCTCTTACGACGGCAAGCGGCCGGCACTGGTGCATTTCTCGCTGAAGGTACCGGCCGGCACGACGGTCGCCTTCGTCGGGCCGACCGGCGCGGGCAAGACCACGGCGCTCTCGCTGCTGCATCGCATGTGGGATCCGCAGTCGGGCATGATCCGCATCGACGGCATCGACCATCGCGACATCAAGCTGGAATCACTGCGTCGCAATATCGGCGTGGTGTTCCAGGACAGCACCATGTTCTATCGCTCGATCGCCGAGAACCTGCGCATCGGCAAGCCCGATGCGACCGAGGCCGAGCTGGAGCAGGCGGCCCGGCTGGCTGAAGCGCATGACTTCATCGCGCGCCAGCCGCAGGGCTACGACACCATGGTGGGCGAGCGCGGCATGACCTTGTCCGGTGGTGAGCGCCAGCGCCTCGCGATCGCCCGCGCGTTGCTCAAGGACCCGCCGATCCTGATCCTGGACGAGGCGACCAGCGCGCTCGATTCGGTCACCGAGGCACGCATCCAGAAAGCCTTGAAAACGCTCATGCAGGGCCGCACGACCTTCGTGATCGCGCACCGGCTCTCGACCATCCGCGATGCCGACCGTGTGGTGGTGCTGGAGCACGGCCGCATCGTCGAGCAGGGCAGTTACCGGGAGCTGATGTCAAAAGGCGGTGCCTTCGCGCGTCTCGTGGCCACCCAGCAGGCTGGCATAGAATCTGCCTGATATCCTCTTGGCGGAAGAAGGCCATCCGCCTAAGAGAGGGCAACGGGGAAGCCGAGGAGAGGGGATCAGCAATGAACAGATTTGCCAAGTGGCTCGGCGGCGCGGCGGCCGTCGCGCTGGCGCTGGGTAGCCTGCCGGCTGAGGCGCAGACACCGATCAAATTCACCCTCGACTGGGTGTTCCAGGGGCCGACATCGCCGTTCCTGGTGGCGCTGGAGAAGGGCTACTACAAGGCCGAGGGGCTCGACGTCACCATGGACCCGGGTCAGGGCTCGGCCGGCGCGGTCCAGCGCGTCGCGACCGGCGCCTACCAGATCGGCTTTGCCGACGTGAACTCGACCATCGAGTACAACGCCAAGAACCCCGGCAAGGAAGTTCTGTGCGTTTTCATGGCCTACGACTTCGCACCGTTCGGTGTCTACGCGCTGAGAAAGAGTGGCATCAAGGGACCGAAGGACCTCGACGGCAAGAAGCTCGGCGCGCCGGTGTTCGACGCCTCCTTCCGCCTGTTCCCTGCTTTCGCGAAGATCAACGGGATCGCCAAGTGGGAGCATGTCAATCTCACGCCGCAGCTGCGCGAGCAGAGCCTGGTGCAGGGCTCGGTCGACTTCATCTCCGGGCACTACTTCTCCTCGATGCTCGACCTCAAGGCGCGCGGCGTGAAGTTCGACGACATCGTGGCCATGCGCTATGTCGACTTCGGCATGGACGTCTACGGCAACGGCATCGTGGTCTCGCCAGAGATGGCCAAGGACGAGAAGGCGGTGAAGGGCTTCGTCGCCGCCACGCTGAAAGGCTGGAAGGATGTCATTGCCGACAACAAGCTGGGCATTGCCGCGGCCAAGAAGCGCGACCCGTTGATCGACGAAGCGCTGGAGACCGAGCGCCTGCAGATCTCGCTGCAGACCAACATCATCACGCCTTACGTCAAGGCCAACGGCATGGGCGATGTCGATCCGGCGCGTTTCGCGCGCTCCGTCAAGCTCGTGTCCGAGGCCTTCGGCCTGCCGACGGCGCCTGCGCCCGACAAGGTCTTCACCGACAAGTACCTGCCGCCCAAGGCCGACCGCATGATCGTCAAGTAGGAATGGCATTCGTCGATCTCAGGAACGTCAGCCTCACCTACCGGCTCGGCAAGGAAACAACGCTCGCCCTTGCCGACGCGACGCTTAGCATCGACAAGGGCGAGTTCATCGCCGTCGTCGGTCCGTCGGGCTGCGGCAAGTCCACGATCATGAAGCTCGTCACCGGCCTGCTGCCTGCTTCTGGCGGCGAGGTGCGGGTGGCAGGGACAAAGGTGACGGGGCCGATCAAGGGCGTCGGCATGGCGTTCCAGAACCCCACGCTGATGCCGTGGCGCACCACCATGGGCAATATCCTGTTGCCCATGGAGGTGGTCGAGCCGCACAAGCGCCGCTTCCGCACGCACCGTGCCGAGTACGAGGCGCGCGCCATGAAGCTCTTGGCGACCGTCGGCCTCGTCGACTTCGCCCAGAAGTACCCCTGGCAGCTCTCCGGCGGCATGCAGCAGCGCTCCAATCTCTGCCGCGCCCTGATCCACGAGCCAGAGCTCCTGATGCTCGACGAGCCGTTCGGTGCGCTCGATGCCTTCACGCGCGAGGAGCTTTGGGGGGTCATGCAGGCGCTGTGGCTGGAAAAGCGTTTCACTGGCGTGCTGGTGACGCACGATCTGCGCGAGGCGGTCTATCTCGCCGACACGGTCTATGTCATGAGCCGCCGGCCCGGCCGCATCGTGCTCAGCCGCAAGATCGACATCCCGCGACCGCGCACGCTCGCTACGACCTTCGAGCCGCATTTCGTCGATCTCGTCCACGAGCTGCGCGACCGCATCCACCAGGAGCATGCGCCATGAGAGCTGGGCCATGACCGACCTGCGCCGCGAGGTGCTGCGGATGGCCATGCCGTGGCTGGTCACGGCGGCGCTGCTGATCATCTGGGAGCTGGCGTGCATTGCCTTTGCCATCCCCGAGATCATCCTTCCCAAGCCGACGAAGGTCTTCGCCGTGTTCGTGGCCCGCTTCGACATCCTGATGGCGTATTGCTGGGACACGTTGTGGACGACCGTGATCGGCTTCCTGCTGGCGATCGCCGGCGGTCTGCTGCTCGGGCTGGCGATCGGCGCCTCGCCGTTTGTCTATTCCGGCCTCTATCCTCTGCTGATCGCCTTCAACGCCGTGCCGAAGGTGGCGATCGTGCCGATCCTGATGATCTGGGTCGGTGTCGGCTCGCTGCCGGCCGTCATCACCGCCTTCGTCATCAGCTTCTTCCCCATCGTGGTCAATGTCGCCACCGGCCTCGCCACCATCGAGCCCGAGATGCGCGACGTACTGCGAAGCCTCGGCGCCACGCGCACCGAGATCCTGACCAAGGTCGGCATCCCGCGGGCCATGCCCTATCTCTTCGCGAGCCTCAAGGTGGCGATCACGCTCGCTTTCATCGGCTCGGTGATCTCCGAGACGGTGGGCGGCAACAATGGCATCGGCTTCCTGATGCTATCGGCGGGCGCACGCAACGATGCGCCGACCACCTTTGCCGGGTTGTTCGCCATCGCCATCATGGGCGTGCTGATGTACGCGGTCTGTGCCTTGGTCGAGAAGCGCATGACGCGCTGGGCCTTCCGCGGCGAGATTGTGAGTTGAAAAGGGGACCCCGATAGGGGTCCCCTCCTTGCGTTTGCACGGACTACCGCTGGCAGGACGCGGCAGGCAGGCTCTGCTGCGCTGCAGCTCTCAGGCAGTCCTCATACGTCGCAAAGCCAGCCGCCTGATAGTTGATGGTCTGGACCTGGGCGGCCCGCTGCTGCTGGCGTGCGTCGCTGGTCACGTCGACCGTCGTCGCACCGAGAGTGAATGCACCGGCACCGATGGCGATGATGAAGAACAGAGGCATGTGATCCTCCTTTCCACTATGCCGGTATCCAAACGCCAGTGGCGTCGGACGGTGCCTGCGGCGCCATGGCAAGAATCAGGATGCCACGCCACGGCCACGCAACCTCGGACCGCCGGCTGGCGTTCCTACGCGCCAATGCCGGCCTAATGCCGCTGGCGAAGGTCTGCGAGCAGGGGCATCGCCTCGGCCGCGAAGCGCTCGATCTCATCGAAGCGCTCCTCGTACGGCCCGACGAAGTCGAGGATGATGTGGCGCGCGCCAGCGTCGTAGAACTGGCGGATCGTCTCGACGACCTGCTGCGGCGGGCCGAGCGCACAGTAGCGCTGGGCGGCGCGGCGGAAGTCCATGGCGTAGCGCGTGCTCAAGCTCTTGGTCGCGGCTTCCAATGCGTCCTCATAGGTCTTGTCGACGCGCGTGAAGAGAAGGTGCGCCGAGGCAAAGCCGCGGTCGAAGGTCCGGCCGCAGGCGCTCGCTGCTTCGGCGATCTTGCCCAAGCTCTCGCGGAACATGTCCGATGTGACAACGTACGACATCCATCCGTCGGTCATGCGTGCGACTCGGCGCAAGGCCGCGTCGGAGCGACCGCCGCACCAGATCGGCGGCCCGCCGGCTTGGCGGGGCGGCGGCTGCATCTTGATGTCCGCGAACTTGAAGAAGCGCCCGTCATGCGTGGCCGGCTCTCCGGTCCACACCTTGCGCAAAACAGCCAAGCTCTCCGACAGGCGCGCTCCGCGCTCGGCCAGCGGCACGCCGCAGACCTCATATTCCTTGGGAAACTCGCCGCCCACGCCGACGCCAAAGATGAACCGTCCCTCGGTCAGCTGGTCGAGCGTCGAGACCTGCTTGGCAACGGGCCCCGGATGGCGCAGCGGCAAGAGGTATACCGCGGTCCCGAGTTGCAGCCGCCGGCTCACGACGGCGGCCTGCGCGAGCTGCAGGAAGGGATCGAGGATGGGCAGGGCGAACGAGACGTGATCGCCGACCCACAACGAGTCGTAGCCGCTGCGGTCGACAAGCTCGACCAGTTTCACCAGCTCGTCGATTTCCGGCAGCCAGGGACCGATCCCGGGTTCGGTGCGGCGATGGATCGTCTGTATGCCCAGGCTCAGGCGATCGTGCAGCGGCAGGGTCATCCGTCTATTCCTCCCTCCATGAAGAAGCTTTCGGCGTCGTCCACCTCCACCAGGCGGCCCTTGCGGATCTCGAGGAAACGGTTGGCCACCGTGCGGGTGAAGTAGCGGTCGTGGCTGACGAACAGGCAGGACACGTCGCCTTGCTCGAGCTCGGCTTCGAGGGCCTCCTGGCCTTCGATGTCGAGATGGTTCGTCGGCTCGTCGAGCAGGTACATGTTGGGCCGCAAGAGCTTCATCTTCAGGAATACCAGGCGAGCCCGCTCACCGTGGCTCAAGATGCCGATCGGCTCGCCAATCTTGCGGAACGGGAAGCCGGCGGCGGCCAGCTGCCGGATTGCATCCTTCTCGCTGATACCGGGGGCCTCCAGCACATAATCGAGGATCGACCTGTCGAGGGGCAGGTCGCGCATGGTCTGGTCGAAATAGACCAGCCGGCAGGACGGATTGAAGCGCACCGGAGACAGGCTGTCATAGTGCTCGAGCTCTGGATCGAACGCGCCGGCCAGCACGGACAGCAGCGTCGACTTGCCGGCGCCGTTGACGCCCAGCAGTGCGATGCGGTCGCCGGCGGCAATGGCGAGCCGCTCGATGGCCATCAGCTTGCGCTCGCCGCCAGGCGCCTTGACGTCGAGGCCGGAGATCCGCAGCGCCACCTTGGCGTCGATGTCGCCGTCTGCGAGCTCCAGCCGCCGTTCGCGCGCCACGTAGGCCTGGGTCCGTTCCTTCTCGATGCGGGCGATGCGCGATTCGACGGCGTTCTTGCGCTTGTTGAGATCGGGGTTCTTGACCGCCCAGACCTTGTAGCGCGCCGCGGCCTGCTCGAGGCGGCGGATCTCCTTCTCCTCCAGCTTGGCCCTCGCCGCGGCCGACGCGTCGCGCCGCAACAGCTCCTCGCGGGCCTGGCTGAAGCCTGCCTTGAAGGCATGCATGCCGTCGCTGCGCAGGAAGAGCGTGCGGTCGGTGACGCGATTCAGGAACTCGCGGTCGTGACTCACGATCAGCATCGGGACGGGGAAGTCGACCGTGAGCCAGCGCTCGAGGGTGTTGAGGTTGGCGAGGTCGAGATGGTTCGTCGGCTCGTCCAGGATCAGGATGTCGGGCTCCTCCAGGCGCGCCGCGGCCGCGATCAGCAGCAGGCGCTGCCAGCCGCCCGACAGCGTGCCGAACGGGCGATCGAGGATCTCCTGCTCGATGCCGATCTCGTCCAGCAGGACGTCGATGCGCCAAGTGTCGTCACCCAGGCCGACCTCGTCGAGCGAGCGACGAAGGACGTCCCGCACCAGCAGCTCGGCGAGTCCTGCCGGCACGTCCTGCGGCACGCTGCCCATGCGCAGCCCGCGCGAGCGAACCACCTTGCCGCCGTTGAGCTCGAGCTCGCCGGTCAGGCACTTCAGCAAGGTCGACTTGCCGGTGCCGTTCTCGCCGACCAGCGCCGTGCGCGCATCGTCGAGCAGGAAGGTCACGCCGCCGAAGACACGAGCCGAGCCGTAGAAGAAGGAGGCGCGCTCCATCCCGAGCACGGCCTGACGCGCTGCCATGGTTGATCCCCAGTTTCAGGGGACCAGTACGCCATCCCGAGCGATAACGCGACCGGCTTTGATGACCAGCTTGCGGCGCGGATGCGTGGCGACGCCCTCGGGCACGGACGCGGCGTCGACGACCACGAAATCGGCCGGGCCGCCGACCGCAATTCCATAGGTCGCAATGCCAAGCACGCGCGCCGCTGCCACCGTGACCATGTCGAAGGCCAGCGCAAGCTCCTCGTCATGGCGGAAATTGGCGCGATACGCGATCATCATGGCGCGTTGCAGCATGTCGCCGTTGCCGAACGGCGACCAGGCATCGCGAATATTGTCGGAGCCGCCGAACACCTCGACGCCGTGCTCGTGCAGCAGTTTCAAAGGAGGAATGGTGGTGCCGCCTGGACCGTGGCTCATGATCGCGACGCCAGCCTCCGCCAGAAGGTCGGCGGTACGCTGGGCTACGTCTGTCGGCACCGAGCCCAGGGCGAAAGCGTGGCTCACCGCAACCCTGCCCTGGAGGCCGGTGGCTTCGGTGCGCTGAGCGATTGCTCTGAGCTGGACAATGCCGCTTTCACCGCTGTCATGGAGATGGATATCGACCCCAACGCCGCGGCGCTCGGCGATGGTGAAGATCGTGCCGAGATGGCCATCGAGGTCGCCATCGATGCCGATGGGATCGAGGCCGCCGACGAGGTCCGCACCTTCGGCGATGGCGGCGTCCAAAAGGTCGGCCGTGCCCGGCGAGCGCAGGACGCCGCTTTGCGGAAAGGCAACGATCTGGATCGTTGCCAGATCTCGGAAGCGTTCGCGGACCTGAAGGATTTCGTGCAGGTTGCGCAGGCCAAGCTGATTGTCGATGTCGACATGGCTGCGCATGTGCAAGGTGCCGCTGGCCAGGACCTGACGCACGAGGTTGGCGCCGGTTTCCGCCTCCGGCACCGTCCGAGTCGCGCGGACCTTGCGCTCGGCCTCGATGCGATCCGTCACGCGATTTCCCGTTGCCTGGTTGGGCACCCAGGGGAGGCCGAGCAGGGTCTTGTCGAGATGGATATGGCCGTCGACCAGCGGCGGCAGGAGCAGCGCGCCGCCAACATCGAGAGCATCATGGCGGGACTCGCCGGAGCCGGGGAGGAGGGCGGCGATCCGCCCTGCCTCGACCTCGATGCTGTAGTGCTTGCCGTCAGGCAGCGTGGCGTTGGTGATCAGCACGCCCTTACTTGTCAGCTACCGCGCCCGCTTCCTTGCGGGTCTGCGCCACCGCCGCCCGCGCCGCCATGGCCATCAAGCCGCTGTCGTTGGCGATGGTGACGAAGCGGAACCCCTTGCCGATCATCTTGGCGGCGTAGCCCGCCGTGGCGTTGTGGATGCCGGCGAACTGGTTGCGCTTGTTGATGGCGGCCAACAGCTTGTCATAGATCGCCAGTACCTGAGGCTCGTCGCGATCGAGCTTGGGCACCAGGCCGAGCGACAGGCCGAGATCGCTGGGACCGATATAGATGCCGCTGATGCCGGGCACGTCGAGGATGGCGTCGATATTGTCGATCGCCTCCTGCGTCTCGATCATCGGGATGACCAGCACCTCGTCGTTGGCGGTGGCCTGGTAGGGCGTCGCCTCGCCGTAGGCGCCGGCACGGATCGGTCCGTTGCTGCGCTTGCCCTTGGGCGGATAGAGGCAATAGGAGACCAGCGCCTTGGCCTCGGCGACATTGTTGACCATCGGGCAGATCACGCCCCAGGCGCCGCCGTCGAGCACCTTGCCGATGATGCCGGGCTCGTTCCACGGCACGCGCACCAGCGGCGTCACCGGATGCTTGTCCATGGCCTGGAAGCAGGCGACCATCGAATGGTAGTCCTGCACGCCATGCTGCATGTCGACGGTGACGCTGTCCCAGCCGCACTGCGCCATGGTCTCGGCGGAAAAGCCGCTGGGGATGGCAAGCCAGGCATTGACGCAGGCCTTGCCTGCCTGAAGCCGCTTTTTCAGCATATTGCCAGCCATCTTGCGTTTCCCTTTTGCATCGGTTGAAGAGGGCCGGATCATAGGCGGGCCAAGGCCCGCAAGGCCATGGCGCATTGTCGCTCTGCGGTCAGCCTCAGCCCTTGACGGCGCCCGCCGCCAGGCCTTCGACAATGTATTTCTGCAGCAAGGCCACCAGGATCACGGTCGGCAGCAGCGCCAGCAGGCAGATCGCCATCATCAGGTTGAAGAACACGAAGACGTCGCCGACCAGGGTCGCGATGATGACGGGGAGCGTCATGAAATCGGGCCGGGCATTCAGGATCAGCGGGATCAGCAGCTCATGCCAGGAAGCGATGAAGACGATGACGCCGCAGGCGGCCAGCGCCGGCGTCGCGAGCGGCAGTACAATGCTGATGAAGGCGCGCAGCCGCGTGCAGCCGTCGATGCGGGCTGCCTCCTCGAGCTCGGTCGGGATGGTGTCGAAATAGGGTGCCAGGATCAGGATGGCGTAGGGCAACAGGAAGCCCGTCTCGGCAATGATCACGCCGGTGAGGGAGTTGAGCTGGCCCAGCGAGCGCATGACGATATAGAGCGGGATCATCAGCACGATCACCGGCACGAAGCGCGCGACGATGTTGGCCTGCAGCAGGAACAGCGTCCATCGATAGCGCTGACGAGCGATGGTGTAGGCCGACAGCGAGCCGAACAGCAGCGTGAGGAGCGTGACCGAGGTGGCCACGATGGTCGAGTTCACGACCGCGGCATAGAAGCTCTTGATGTTGTCCGGAAGGTAGGTGGTCTGCTCGAAGATGCGGCCCTTCTGCTCGCCTTTGCTCAAGATCACCATGAAGTTGTCGGCGGTGACCTCGAGCGGCAGCAGACGCCGCGTGTCGGCCTGCAGCGCCTTCTCCGACTGAATGCTGCCGAAGAAGACCGCCACCAGCGGCAGCAGGATGAAGGCGATCACCATCAGGTTGGCGACATGCAGCAGGAGCTTGCCGGTGGGCGAGGGCTTGAACATTCAGAGCGTCACGCGGCGATAGATGAGCTTGAGATAGACCAGGGCAATCGCGCCGATCATCAGGGCGAGGATGAAGGCCGAGGCCGAGCCCATGCCGAAATTGTTGGGCGGCGAGAAGGTGATCTTGTAGCTGTACCAGGCTGCGACCCAGGTGGCATCACCGGGGCCGCCCTGGGTGATCGCCAGGATCTCCTCGAACACGGCAAAAGCAAACGCCGTGCGCAGGATCAGGATGATGGCGATGATCTGTTGCAGCATCGGCCAGGTGATGCGACGGAAGCGATGCCAGGCGTTGGCACCATCGATCGCGGCCTGCTCGTACAGTTCGCGCGGGATACCCTGAAGGGCGGCGTGCACCAGGATGATGGCGAACGGCAGGGTCCGCCAGATGTAGGGCACGGTGAGCGCGTAGAGCGCCGTGTCGGGATTGCCTGCCCAGTTGATCGGCGTGTCGATCAGGCCAAGGGTGAACAGGATGCGGTTCAGGAACCCGAACTGGAAGCTGTAGAGGAACGACCAGATCAGCCCGTTGCAGATCGGCGGGATGGCATAGGGCAGCAGGATCAGCAGCCGCGTGACGCGCGAGGTCCAGACGCCGGCCTGGTTGATCAGGAGGGCGATCGCGATTGCGAGCACGATCTCGCTGCCGACGGTGATCGCGCTGAAGGTCAGCGTGTTCTTGATGCCGATCCAGAACAGCGGGTCTTCCAGCACCCGGCTGTAGTTTTCCCACCCGTTGAACGGAAACTCGCCACGCCTGAGCTGGGCCACGCCGACCTTGTGCATCGACAGGTAGCCCGCGTAGGCGATGGGATAGACCAGCACCACGCACAGGAAGGCGATGGTCGGCAGGTTCATCAAGAACGCAAAGCGGCCGGCCGACACCTCGCGACGGAACCCCCATCGCCCGTGGGGCCGGCGGCCGGTCCGTGCCGGCAGCATCCCTTGAGCCTCGGCGGTCAGGGGATCAGACCTTGCGCTTGGCGTCGGCGATGCCCTTGATCACGTTGTCGCAGCACTGGTCGGCCGTGATCTGGCCGGTGAGGCACTTCTGGACCTCGATATTGAGCTGGTCGGTCCACGGGAAGTGCCACGGCTGGTAGACAGATGGACAGACCTCGCCGATATAGGCCGCCCGGTCCCAGATCTTCAGGATCTGCGGGACGTCGCCCCACGGTGCCCAACCCAGTTTCACCGCGTCGCTGTTCATCACCGAGGTGTAGCCGGAGCCCAGCATCGCATCCTTGGCGAGACTGACGGCCTGCGTGTAGTTGCCGTCCTTGGTCTTGCCGCCGAGATATTGCAGGAGCTTCCAGGCCCATTCCTTGTCACGGTTGGCCGAGCACAGGAAATAGACGTGCGTGACGCCGATCGTCTTGCCTTCGCCCGGCGAGCCGTGGACCTTGACCTTGCCGGCAATCGGGGACTGCGCGGGATCGTTGCAGATGTTGAGCGTGTAGTGGTGATTGGGCCCACGATAGAGGTTCTTGCCCGCGCCGAAGGCCTTGGCCGAGCCGACAAATTGCACCTTGAGCGACTCCGGGTCGGCGATGTCGAGCCCCTTCTCGAAGGTGTTGGCCCACCATTTCAGCGTCTCGCGGGCGATCGAGCCGGGCCCAAGCTGGTGGTTGCCCTGCTTGTCGAAGAAGGTGCCACCCTTGTTCCAGGTCATCTGGTACCACGTGCCCGGCAACTGCTCCAAGCCGACCCCGGCCACCCACAGGATGGGATAGCGCGACACGCCGTCCTTCTTGGCCTTGACGCAATGCTCGATGAGCTCCTCGTAGGTCGCGAACGGCTTGTCGATCTTGAGCTTCTCCATCATGTCGGCGTAGTAGTTCCACACCCATACCGCCGAGAAGTAAGGCAGGCCCCAGGTCTTGCCCTTGATCGTCGCCACTTGCTTGGTGAAGGGCGTGAAGTCCTTGATATAGTCGGCGGCGCCCGGCAGGTCGTCGATCGGGTCAGCCAAGCCCTGGTTCACGAAGTTGGTGAACGAGAAGGGCGAGGATTGCGAGACGTCGATCTTCTCGCCAGCGGCGTACATGGTGGCGAGCTTGGTCGGGTGATCGTTGAACGAGGAGATGGTCGAATCGACCTTTACGCCCCAGTCGGCTTCGAACTGCTTGGCGATCTTCGTGTAGATGTCGCCGTAGGTCCAGACGACGAAGTTGACGCGATCGACCTTGCTCTTGGGGGCGACGCTCCAGGGCCCGCCTTGCTGGCCAAAGGCACCGCCCGCCAGCCCGGATATACCAAGGCCCCCCGCTCCGGCGAGCACGCGACGCCTGCTCAACTCCCATTTGCCGATGAGATCGTCTCTCATATCGTTTCCCCCTGGCCGGTCATGACAACCCTATCACCAGCAGGGCGTCCGATGTACAGATGATCGAGCAAAAAGCAGGCCATGGTTAATCGAGACGCTATCGAATGAAACTGCTGTCCTTGCGTTCGCGCCGGCTCGGCCTGGATCTTGCCCCTGAAGCGGGCGGTTCAATTGCTCGCTTCACGGCCGACGGCTCCGTCGATCTCCTTCGGCCGGCTACGCCGCAGGTCCTCGCGTCGGGCAAAGGCAACAACGCCGCCTGCTATCCGCTGGTGCCGTTCTCCGGTCGCATCGCCGAGGGTCGCTTCAGTTTCGAGGGAGCAGAGGTCGTCGTGCCGTCCAATTGGCCCGACCAGCGCCATCCCATGCATGGCGACGGCTGGGCGCGGCCTTGGATGGTCAAGCGAATCGACGAGTGTTGCGCGGACGTCGTCTATGAGCACGACGCCAAGGAAGGCTGGCCCTTCCGCTACCGCGCCCGCCAGACCTACCGCCTGGATGACGAGGCGCTCACTGTCGGCATGAGCCTCGAAAATCTGGAAGCGCATGCGGTCCCCGCCGGCCTTGGCCTCCACCCGTTTTTCGTCCGTGAAAGCGACACGACACTTCATTGTCGTACTCGCCACATGTGGCGGACGGATACCGAAGTGCTTCCGATCGAGCAGATCGCCGTGCCGGCGCAAGCGAGCTTCGCCGCAGCGCGCCGCGTCGACGAAACCACGCTCGACAACGGGTTCGAGGGCTGGGACGGTCACGCTGCAATCGTCTGGCCGAAGGCTGGCCTTCGTCTCGAGTTGATCGCGACCGAACCGTTCCGCGATGTCGTGATCTTCGTGCCGCCGGGCCGACCGTATTTCTGCGTCGAGCCGGTGAGCCACGTTCCCGGCGCCATCGGCTCCACGCATCTTGTCGCCGGTGGCGCGCTCGCGGGCGAAATCACCTTCCGTCTCTCCAACCTATAGGAAGCTCATGCCTGGCTTTGCTTCGTATCCCAGCCTTCTCGATCGTCCCGTCTTCATCTCCGGCGGCGGCTCAGGAATTGGCGCCTCGATGGTCGAGCATTTCGCTGCGCAGGGCGCAAAGGTCGGCTTCGTCGATCTCGACGAGCCGGCATCGCAGGCGCTGAGTGCGAAAATCGGAGCCGCAGGCCATCCCTCACCGCAGTTCTTGAAGTGCGACGTGCGCGACATTGCGGCTTATCAGGCCGCGATCAGCGAGCTGGCCGGCCGCTTGGGGCCGTTCACCGTACTGGTCAACAATGCCGCGCGAGACGATCGGCACAAGCTCGAGGAAGTGACTCCGGCCTTTTGGGACGAACGCATCGCCGTCAACCTGCGTCATCAGTTCTTTGCCATCCAGTCCGTCGTGCCCGGCATGAAGCAGGCCGGCGGCGGATCGATCATCAATTTCAGCTCGGTGAGCTACCATGCCATGACGCCTGTTCTGTCGGTCTATCAGGCAGCCAAGGCGGCCGTGATCGGCATGACTCGCGGCTTGGCCCGCGACCTCGGCCCCGACAAGATCCGGCTGAATGCGATCACGCCGGGATGGATCATGACCCAGCGCCAGATCGACCTGTGGCTGACGCCGGAAGCCGAAGCGGGCCTCATGCAGGCGCAGTGCCTCAAGGAGAAGCTCTATCCGCCGGACATCGCCCGCATGGCGCTGTGGCTGGCCGCCGACGACAGCCGGATGGTGACGGCACAGAACTTCGTGGTCGATGGAGGCCGCATGTGACGGTGACCGGGGCGGCCCTTCCGCGCAAGGCCTTCCGCATCGGCTCGAACGCGATAAGGCATCTCCTGCCGCCGACGCTCTATTTCGTTGTCGCGTTCAACATGATTTCCTTCACCACCGACGTGATGGTCCACAACTACTGGTTCCATATCAACTCGTTCATCCTGGCCACCACCACGGCGTTGGTCGTGGCGAAGGTCGTCCTGGTTGTCGACAGGGTCCGCTTCATCGATCGCTTCCGCGGCGCGCCCCTGATCCAGCCGATACTCTACAAGTCGGTGTTCTATTCGATCATCGTCCTGGTTGTGCGATTCGTCGAGAAAGTCATCGAGTTCGCGCTCGATTCGAAGGGCTTCGGCGATGCCTTCCGCGACTCCATGCATGACTTCACGTGGCACAGGTTCATTGCCGTCCACATGTGGATCTTCATCTGTTTCCTCATCTACGTGACGGCGACCGAGGTGGTCGCGCTGTTGGGTGAAGGCCAGCTGTTCCGTCTGTTCTTCCGCCATCGTTCCAGCCAGCATCGCCTGACGCGCCGTCAGCATGTCCGAGCGCTCATGGAGCTCAGCCGCCTTGCCGAGACGACACCGCGGGAACGGCTGCTCGATCCGGCGACGCTGCAGGGCAGGCGGCTGGTCACCATCATCGATGCCTTGCGCCAGCGTCCCGCTTGAGCGTGAGCGGTGGGCGGCGATAGAAGCTGGCGCTGGATCGCCTGGCTGCTCCTGGGCATCGGGTCGCTGATCCTCGTTGGCGGACTGGCCTTGGGCTGGGGCAGCCTGCGTCATGTGCTGTCTTGCGAGCGGCGCTCCCGACTTCGCGCTCGGTGACCGGGTCACCATCCTCTATATGGCTCAGGATCCAGAGGACTTTCGTATCGACACTTTCGATCGGCTCTGGTCGTCGACGATCTTCGTCACGATATTTGCCTGCTTCTGGCTGACGTTCGGCCCGGTGGCCTGGGACCTGTCGAGCGGGATCGAGCTATTCGTCCTGGGCGAGCGGGCCTTCACCGTGATCGCCGGCGTTGCAGCCGCCGTCGGGGCTGTCGCGCTGTGGACCACCTTCGACCTCTACAGCAGTGGTGTGCGCATCGAGGGCATCGTGCTGGAGGTCCGTCAAATGCGTCGGATCGAGCAGGAAGAGACGACTCGACTGGATGGCCGCGAGATCGAGTTTCACGGCAGCGGCGGCAGCGCCACCTCGTTCGAGGCAGGCCAGCCCGTCACCGTGCTCTACGATCCGACGAATCCGATCCGTGCCCGCATCGTGTCGTTCCTCGATCTTTGGCTGCCGTCGATTGTCGCCTTCGCCGTCGCCGTCTTGTTCGGCGGTGCCGTCGCCCTGTCGCGCCGGGCGCGCCGGCGTTCAGCTCACGGGATCTCGTAAACCGGAACTTCCGATGCGACGCCGCGCAGGGAGTGGCTCTGCGCCACAGGCTTCTGCCCATTGCTGCCAAGCAATTGGGCACTGCGCGGATTGTGCACCACCGGTGCCGTCGCCAGGATCGACCGCGACAGGGCGAGCCCCTGCACCCGGGAGGCGATGTTCACGGTCTGGCCGAAATAGTCCTGCCGTTCGTTGAGGTTCACCGCGAGGCACGGGCCCTCATGGATGCCGATCTTGAGCAGCAGGTCCTCGCGACCGTGGGTCTCGTTCAGCCGGCGCATCGCCTCGCGCATGCGCATGGCGGCAGCCAGCGCATGGTCCGGCGTGAGGAACGTCGCCATCACCGCGTCGCCGATCGTCTTGACCACGGCGCCGCCCTCGGCGGCGACGATCTCGTTCAGGAAGCGGAAGTGCTCGCGCACCAGGTCGAACGCCACCAGGTCGCCGACCCGTTCGTAAAGCTCGGTCGAGCCCTTGAGATCGGTGAACAGGAAGGTGAGGCTGGTGATCTTGAGGCGCTGGTCGACGTCGAGCGTGTTCGTTCGATAAATATCGCGGAAGGTCTGGTTGGTGAGCAGCCGCTTGGCGGTGAGATAGGGCCGTCGCTTGCCGATGACGGCATTCATGGCATCATTGACGACCCAAATGGCCGGCAGAACACGCATTCCCGTCCGGTTGTCCAGCGAAAGGCGAAGCGGTCCGGGCCGCAGTTCCACCGTCTCCGTCACCGAGCGCACGGTGTGATAGACCACCGCCATGTTCTGCCGTTCAGGGGTCGGCTCGCCTTTGACCTCGATGAACTGCGCCGTATGCGTCGCAGGCTCGAGCACGATCACGGCTCCCGCCGGGAGCTGTAGCGAGAGGAGTGCCTTCTCGCCCGCCGGCAGCTCGACCGCGTCGAGCGTGACCTTTTGCATCACAGCGTCGAGGTCGTCCTCCGGCAGGCCGACGCCCGAGCCGAAGAAGACCTGGCGATAATATTCCCAGATCGGCAACTCGTCCGGATTGTGCGCGGCGATCCTGCGCACGCGGGGGCTCACGGTAAAGCTCACCTCGACCATGTCGTCGAGCGTCGGCTCGCTGTCGACGTTGCAGAACGCGCAATGATACTCCTGGGACCGTACGGTCTTGAGCGAGGTATTGGCATCGAGCACGCCGCTGCAGCTCGGGCACAGCACGTTCCACGACATGTCGAACAGGCCGATCTGCGCGGCTTGAAGGAAGGTCGTGATCGCGCGTTCCTCGTTCAGCCCTTCGCGATGGGCGAAGTCGAGCACATTGATGCGGCTCAGCCGTCGATCGGGAGCCTCGCGCACCAGCCGCTCCAGTGCCGTGACGCACGCCGCGTCGGCGGACTGCCGCAAGATTCCGAACAGGGCGTCTTCGTCACTCATGGTTGCACGTTACGCCCAAATGGGGATCGAAGATACGTCGTCAAGTCCGGCGATGAATCTGGCGGTGAACTTGACCGATTTGTGTCGGGCTAGAGCGCCTGGGATTCGATCCAATCTGCAAGCAATGCTGTCAGCTCGCGTGGTTTCTCCAGCGGCGCCATGTGCCCGCAATCTTCGATCACTTTGAACGTCGCTTTTGGCAGATGATTGGCCATGCGCTCGGTCTCGGCGAAGCTGCGCAGGCGGTCCTGGCGGCAGGCGACGACCAGGGCCGGACATTCAATACGTTCGAGATCGGCATAGCCGTCACGGCGGACGAGCGCCGCCTGGCGCGCCCTGACCGCGCGTCCCAGTCGCTGCTGCATGCCGCGCAGGCGGCCGATCAGGACAGGATCGCGCTCGCGGTCGGGGTGCAGCCCTGGCGCTCCCGACTCGGCGCGCGGCG
>Ga0081455_10001828_pt1 | contig 25614 bp, 19 predicted proteins | sample TabmetS3T2R1_FD_70207 | JGI IMG/M metagenome (GOLD analysis project Ga0081455, IMG submission 70207) | Tabebuia heterophylla rhizosphere microbial communities from the University of Puerto Rico - S3T2R1 | ecosystem: Host-associated > Plants > Roots > Rhizosphere ...
GGTCAACCACGTAGTCGACCGATTCGTCGTGCCCCGGGAAGCCGGAGAAGCGGGTCCCGCCGTTGGCGTCGGCGATGGCCTGGAACGCAGCCTGGTGCTCGCGCACGCCGGCGAGCGTCACGCACTCCAGCAGCTTCGCCGTGTTGCTGTTGGCACGATTCCCACAGGACGGAGGCCCTGCGTCCGCCAGCTCCGACTGGATCGGTATCACCAGGGCCGCCAGTAGTAGCGCGACCATGCCTCGCAACAGCTTTGACATACCTAACCCCCGTTGTCGGCGCCAGCACCCGTCAGCGGCGCGCCGCGGACCGTATCAGTTGGTTCGCCCACGGCGCCGAAGGTCCGACAGAGTGCACGGTCATCAGCGGGTTCGCTGGGCGAAACGAGGGGCGTCCGAGGGATCGGTGGCGGGAGCGGCCACCGCCGCGGCAGCGTTGTCCCCATGTTCACGATCGCCGAGTCGACGCCAGCGTTCCCGCCCCGCCCCCACCCCCCGGAGGGCGCACCACACGTGCTGGTGATCGTGCTCGACGACCTGGGTTTCGCGCAGCTGGGCTGCTTCGGCAGCGACATCGACACGCCGGCCATCGACGGCCTCGCCGCCGGCGGGCTGCGCTACAACCGCTTCCATGTCACCTCGCTGTGCTCGCCCACGCGGGCGTGCCTGCTCACGGGGCGGAACCACCACGCCGTGGGCATGGGCTTCCTCACCGACCTGCCGACGGGGTTCCCGGGCTACAGCGGGCGGATCCCGCCGTCTGCCGCCACCCTCGCCCGCCTCCTGCGCGACGTGGGCTACAGCACGTTCGCCGTCGGCAAGTGGCACCTCACGCCCCGCTGGGAGGAGAGCGCGTCCGGCCCCTTCGATCGCTGGCCGCTGGGGCTCGGGTTCGAGAGGTTCTACGGGTTCCTGGGGGGCGACACCAACCAGTGGACGCCCGACCTGGTGTCCGACAACGGCTTCGTCGAGCCGCCGCGGACCCCGGCCGAGGGGTACCACCTCACCGAGGACCTGGCCGACCGCGCGATCCGCTACATCCAGGACCAGCAGCAGGCCACCCCCGGCCGTCGCTTCTTCTGCTATCTCGCGACCGGCGCCGTCCACGCCCCCCACCAGGCGCCCCGGCCGTTCATCGACGCCTACCGCGGGCGATTCGACGCCGGCTGGGAGGCGTGGCGCGCGGCGACGTTCGCACGCCAGCTGGACGCCGGCGTCGTTCCCGGGGGGACCCGGCTGGGTGAGCGTCCGCCCTGGGTGCCGGCCTGGGACGGCCTGGCGGCCGACGAGCGCCGGCTGTACGCCCGGATGATGGAGGCGTTCGCCGGCTTCCTCACCCACGCGGACGCCCAGATCGGGCGCGTGCTGGACTACCTGCGGACGGCGGGGCTGCTCGACGACACGCTGGTCCTGCTGGTCAGCGACAACGGTGCGAGCGCCGAGGGCGGTCCCACCGGGTCGCTGAACGAGCACCGCTTCACCCACGATCGCGTCGACGACCTCGCCGACACCTTGACGCACGTCGACGACATCGGAGGGTTCCGCGCCTACAACCACTATCCCTGGGGCTGGGCGTGGGCGGGCAACACGCCGCTGCGGCTGTGGAAGCGCTACACGTGGCTGGGCGGCGTGCGGACGCCCCTCATCGCCCACTGGCCCGCCGGCATCCCCGCGTCGGAGGCCGGCGCGATGCGGGACCAGTTCTGCCACGCCGTCGACCTGCTGCCCAGCGTTCTCGAGGCCGTCGGCGTCGACCCGCCGGCGGTCGTCGACGGCGTCGACCAGCAGCCGATCGACGGGGCCAGCCTGCGACCCACGTTCGGCGATCCCGGTGCCCCGGGCCCCCGGCAGACGCAGTACTTCGAGATGGTCGGCTCCCGCTCGATCGTCATGGGCAACTGGAAGGCCACGACCGATCACATCGGCCAGCAGCTCTCGATCGAGCGCGAGCGGGTCCCCGGCAGCCACGACTTCGCCCGGGACCGGTGGTCGCTGTTCGACATGTCCTCCGACTTCGCCGAGGGGGTCGACGTGGCCGACGAGCACCCCGAGCTGGTCACCGAGCTCGAGGCCCTGTGGTGGCACGAGGCGGGCCGCAACCAGGTCCTGCCGCTCGACGACAGCCTGATCGGCCGCGCGGTGGCGATGGAGCCCTCGCCCAACCTGCCCCGCCACGTGAGCGTCTTCCGGCCGGGGGGCGGCGGGGTGGCCGAGGACCTGCTGCCACCGCTGGCCGGCGGCTTCGAGCTGACGGCGCACCTCGACGTCCCCGTCGCCGACGGGCCCGGCCCGCCCTCCGGCGTCGTCTGTGCGCTCGGCGACTGGAACAACGGCTGGGCGCTGTACGTCGTCGACGGCCGCCCGACCGTGGCGTTCAGCCTGTTCGGTGCGCTCCACCGCGCCGTCTCGTCGGTCGCCCTGGCGCCCGGCCGCCGTCGCGTCCGGCTCGGCTACGTGAGGGCGCGGGATCGCCGCGACGGGGGTGGCGCGGTCGCCCTCGACGTGGACGGTGCGCGCGCCGCCGACCTCGAGCTCCCCCTCGACCTGCCGTTCCGCTGGCAGATCGGCGGCGCCGGGCTCCACATCGGCGCCGACCGGGGCTTCCCGGTGTGCGACGAGTACGAGCCCCCGTTCCCGTTCACCGGTGCCGTCGACCGGGTCGAGATCGAGATACCCCACTTCGCGCCCAGCCGCAACGACGCCGCCCGCTCGGCGGCCGACGTGGCCCAGGCGCTGCGGCACGAATAGTGGGCCGCCGACCGGCGTAGCATTCGGGGCCATGAACGAGCGGCCCGAGGACGATCCGAGCGCGGACACCGGCATGTTCCGCGCCTACGTCGAGCAGGACGGTGACGCCGACTCCCCCGGCTCGTTCTGGGTCAGTACCGGGTTCCTGGCCGGTACCGCGATCGTGCTGATCGTCGTGGTGGTGGTCGTGATCCTCCTCCTCATCTAGCCGGGCGGCTCGGAACCCAGCGCAGGGCCGGGGCGCGCCCCGGCCCCCGGTCATGTGCGAGCCTTGGCGGGATGCCTGCGCCGATCGACACCGGGGACGCGCGTTGGTACCAGCGCGCCGTCTTCTACGAGGTGGCCGTTCGGGGGTTCTTCGACTCCGACGGTGACGGGTTCGGCGACTTCCGGGGGATGCAGCAGAAGCTCGACTACCTCGAATGGCTGGGGATCGACTGCCTCTGGCTGCTGCCCTTCTACCAGTCGCCGCTGCGTGACGGGGGCTACGACATCAGCGACTTCTACACGGTGCTGCCGGAGTCCGGCATGGTCGACGACGTGGACGTGTTCCTCGACGAGGCGCACCGGCGGGGGATCCGGGTCATCGCCGACATGGTGATGAACCACACCTCGGACCAGCACCCCTGGTTCCAGGAGTCGCGCGACGACCGGACCAACCCCAAGGCCGACTGGTACGTCTGGAGCGACGACAGCGAGCGCTGGGGCGACGCCCGGACGATCTTCGTCGACAGCGAGCCCTCCAACTGGACGTGGGATCCGCAGCGCGAGCAGTTCTACTGGCACCGCTTCTTCCACCATCAGCCCGACCTGAACTACGACAACCCCGAGGTGGCCGAGGCCATGCTCGACGTGGTGCGGTTCTGGCTGAGCCTGGGGCTCGACGGGTTCCGGCTCGACGCCGTCCCGTACCTGTTCGAGCGTGACGGGACCAACGGCGAGAACCTGCCGGAGACGCACGAGTACCTGCGGCGCATCCGCAAGACGGTCGACGCCGAGTACCCGGGCCGGGTGCTGCTGGCGGAGGCCAACCAGTGGCCGTCCGACGTCGTCGACTACTTCGGCAACGGCGACGAGTGCCACATGTGCTTTCACTTCCCGCTCATGCCGCGCATGTTCATGGCGGTCCGCAAGGAGCAGCGCCATCCCATCACCGAGATCCTGGCGCAGACCCCGGAGATCCCCGAGGGCTGCCAGTGGGGGATCTTCCTGCGCAACCACGACGAGCTGACCCTCGAGATGGTCACGGACGAGGACCGCGACTACATGTACTCGGAGTACGCGACCGATCCCCGCATGAAGCTCAACCTGGGCATCCGGCGGCGCCTGTTCCCGCTGCTCGACAACGACGAGGGCTTGGCCGAGCTGTTCCACGCCATGTTGTTCTCGATGCCGGGCAGCCCGGTTATGTACTACGGCGACGAGATCGGCATGGGCGACAACATCTATCTCGGCGACCGCGACGGGGTGCGCACGCCGATGCAGTGGACGCCCGATCGCAACGCCGGCTTTTCGACGGCCGACTTCGCCCAGCTGTTCCTGCCCCCGCTGATGGACCCGGTGTACGGCTTCCAGGCCATCAACGTCGAGCAGCAGCGGCGGGACGGGTCGAGCTTCCTGCACTGGCTCCGGCGGATGATCTCCGTGCGGCGCCAGCACCCGGTGCTCGCGGTCGGCCAGTTCGAGATGCTGCATGCGCAGAACCCGTCCGTGCTCGCCTACCTGCGGCGGGGGCTCGGCGACGACGGCGAGGAAGACATCGTGCTGTGCGTCAACAACCTGTCCCGGTTTCCGCAGCCCTGCGAGCTCATGCTGGAGCAGCTCGCCGGCAAGGTCCCGATCGAGCTGACGGGCCGCGTGCCGTTCCCGCCGATCGGTGAGCTGCCCTACTTCGTGACGCTCGCCGGGCACGGCTTCTACTGGTTCGAGCTGGTCGACCACCATCAGGACGAGTGAGGGTCGATCACCGCGCGTTCTGCAGGCGGCGAGCCCGGAAACGTGGCGCAAACGTCAGGAAAACCGAAAATCCGCTCGCGACCTGCATGTGGTACAGGGGGTATGGACCGGGGATAGTGTGCGGCCCGACGCTCCGTAGGAGCTGGGCTTGCCAAACGGGGGGAGACTGTTGATGCGAGCGGTCACGTGGAAGCGGTCGGTATCGCTGGCGGTGGTCACGGCGCTGTTCGTGGCGTCTGCTGCGGCCCAGGCGGCGCCATCCGGCGCGTCACCCGACCGGTTGGGCCAGGCGCCCGCCGACGAGGAGGCTCCAGCCGAGGTCATAACCAACTCCGACGAGGCCCTGGCCAAGCTGGCCCCCGAGCTGCGGGAGCAGGTCGAGAGCGGCAGCACCGAGCGCATCCCGGTGTTCGCGACCACCGCCGGGGATGCCGCCGCGGCCGTGACCTACCTCGACGACGCCCACGTCGCCGAGTCGGGCGGCGCCGGCCTGGTCGTCGGCACCATCGCCGTGCCCGCACTCCCCAAGCTCGCCGGCGCGAAGGGCATCGTCGCCGTCGGGCCCATCTCGTTCGAGAAGGACGGCGAACCCCTCGGCGTCCCCGACCCCGAGCTGGTCAAGCGGCCCGACGTCGCCACCCAGCGGCAGGCCCTCGAGGCCCTGCGGAGCAAGGAGGTGCCGTTCCCGCAGGCGCCGCCCCTGGCAGGGTCACACTTCGACGAGCTGAGGGAGCTCGGCGTCCTCGACGCCAAGACGCACAACTTCGTCGACGCGTGGGACAACGGCTTCACGGGCGAGGGCACGACGGTCGGCGTCCTCGACGGCGGCACCGACTTCGGTCACCCCGACCTCATCGGGACGTGGCAGGTGTGGTCGGGTCTCACCGGTGCCCGGGCGGGCTGGAACGGCTGGCCGAAGGCCTTCGATCCGTTCGGCACGCTGCAATGGCTGGCGGCCCCCAACCAGGTCGACCAGGGCCTGTCCTGGTACGTCACCACCGAGGCGGCGACCTGTCCGGCCGGCCGGCCACCGAACTCGACCTGCACGGTCGACTTCGCCACCAAGACCGGCCCGTCACGGAACTTCGCGGCCCCCGCGGGCACCAACACGCACACCTACGGCTTCCGCTCCGCGTCGACGAAGTCCGGGACCGTGCACCTCGGGAGCCACCCCGACGACCACCTGCTGCAGCTGTACGGCGAGCGCCCGGCGTTCCTGGTGACCGATCCCAACACGGCCGGCGTGTACGACACCGTGTACGTCGACCTCGACAACGACTTCCGCTTCGACGACGAGAAGCCGGTCACGAAGGCGTCGCCCGCCTCCTACCGCGACGTCAACGGCGACGGCTTCACCGACCTGTCGGGCGGCCTGCTGTACTACGTCTCCGACGGGGCGACCCCGATCCCGGGCGGCCTCGATGCCTTCGGCGTGCTGGACACGTCGTTCGGCCCCGGCGAGCTGCTGGCGTGGAGCGGTGACTTCGACCCGGCGATCGCGGGCCACGGCACGCAGACGGCGTCCAACGTGGTGGCCCAGGGCGTCGTCAACGGCCTGGCGCCGACGTTCAGCGACCTGCCGACCGCCAGCCACACCTACCCCGGCGCGGTCATCGGCGGCGCCCCCGACGCCCGGCTGGCGCCCTTCGGCGACATCTACTTCTCGTTCGCCTTCTCCACCCAGCTCGGCTACTTCCTGTCCACCCGGCGCGGCGTCGACGTGACGTCGAACTCGTACGGCTCGTCCGACGTCGACAACGACGGCTGGGACGCCGCCAGCCAGGAGGCCGACGTCATCCACGCCAATCAGCGCACCACCCCGCTGTTCTCCACCGGCAACGGCGCACCCGGCTTCGGCACCGTCGCCCCGCCCAGCCCGTCGGCCGGCATCTCCGTCGGTGCCTCCACCCAGTTCGGCGGCACCGGCTGGGACTCGGTCGACCGGATCAGCCAGGTCACCGACAACGACGTCATGGTGTGGTCCAACCGCGGTCCCGGGGCCACCGGCACACCGGGCGTGGACGTGACGGCCGACGGCGCCTTCTCGTCGGGCGACATCACGCTCAACACGGTGCTGGACGGGCGGAACGCCTGGCTCACCTGGGGCGGCACCAGCCGCTCGGCGCCGGTGGCGGCCAGCGCCACCGCGCTCGTCTACGAGGCCCGGCGCAAGGCGGGTGGCTCGATCGACCCCGGCTTCTACGGCACCGCCAAGGACATCCTGAAGTCGTCGGCCCAGGACCTGGGCTACGACTCCATGATCCAGGGGGCTGGCTCCATCGACGCCGGGAAGGCCACCGCCGCCGCGTCCGGCGGGCGGGCCACGGTCTCGCCCAACGAGTGGCGGGTGGGCGACTACCGGGGCCAGGAGTTCCCGGTGTTCGCGAACGTCACCGCCCCGGGTGGCTCGGACAGCCAGACGTTCACGCTCGACGGGCCCGGCACGTGGCAGGTGTCCGACCGGCAGATGGTGCGGACCGACAGCGAGAACTTCTCGTTCTCCAGCTCGCCGGTGTCCGGCGAGTCCAACTTCAACTTCAACGCGCCCGACTACCTGATGGAGCTGACCGACCGGGTGGAGGCGCACTCCGACGCCGACCTGATGGTGGTGCGGGTGAACTACCCGCGCGAGCAGTTCGACGGCAACGTCGACTACGACGAGGACCAGGACTGGCGCCTGCTCACCTACAACTGGACCGACATCAACGGCAACGGCAGGCTGTGGACCGACCGCGACCGCGACGGCGCCGTCGACCACCGCGACCTGAAGACCGTCTCCAACGTCGACGACATCTTCGACATCGACTTCAAGCGCTCGGAGATGGAGAAGGGCGAGTACGTCCGGTTCATGTACCACCGGCCGGGCGCCAACACGCTGATGTCGTTCGTGCGCGACCCGGCCCAGCGCACGGCGGACGGCCTGTTCCTGGGCCTGCAGCACACCACCCACAACAATGCGATACCGGCCACCGACTTCGACGTGCAGATCGACTGGTACAGCAACACCGACTGGGACTGGGTCACGACGCCCTCGTCCGCGTCGGGGTCGTTCGACGCCACGATCGACGTGCCGGCCGACACGCCCTACGGCATGTACTCCGGGGCGATCGTGCTGACCAACGGCGACGACTCGATGGTCGTGCCCGTCGAGGTGGCGGTGGCGGCGACGGTGTCGCAGGACGCCGACGGCTCCGTCACGGGCGCCGTGACGTTCGGCGGCGCCGACGTGGCCGACGCCCAGGCCGACCTGCTCTACAACAACGGGTCGGTCTTCGGCGCCAACGACTGGACCTGGCGCGCCGAATCCGGCGACTGGCGGTTCTTCTACATGGATGTGCCGCAGGAACCGGCGCCCGGCTCCCTGTTCCTCACGCAGACCTCGTGGGAGGGCACGGCGCCGTTCACCGACATCGACACGCTGCTGATGGGAAGGTCCGAGAACAGCTTCCAACTGTTCGACCCGGAGGTGTTCGGGGCGCCCTACATCATCGACACCGTCGGCAAGAGCCCCAACACCAACACCGGGGCGGGGGTCTGGCGGTTCGACACCGCCACCGGCGGGGCCAGCGACGTCGTGGCCGCGCGGGTCCAGGAGGGCCTGCACGCCGTGGCGCTGCACCAGGTCGGTTACCAGGGCGACGCCTTCCACACACCGTTCACGGCCACCGTCGGCAGCGCCTCGGTCGCGCCGTCAACGGTGGAGGTCTCGACCGCCGCCGACACCGGGAGCTTCGACGTCACCTTCGAGTCGGGCGTCGACCTCGACGGGCTCACGGCCGAGGCGTTTGGCCTCAGCCAGCCGACCGTGACGACCGAGACGGCGCAGCAGGACGACCCGAACGACTTCACCACGGCGTCGATCAAGAGGGACGTCTCCGTCCAGCACGCCTCGCGGCTGACCGTGAGTACGGCGCTCGACAACAACGACCTCGACCTGTTCGTGTTGTTCGACGCGAACGGCGACGGGGCGTTCACGCCCGACGAGGTCGTGGGCTCGTCGACCACGCCGGCCGGGGACGAATCCGTGGAGCTCGTCGCTCCCGCCGACGGGAACTACCAGGTGTGGGTCCACGGGTTCGGGGTGACCGGGACGCCCACGTTCCCGCTGACGATCGACCCCATCCAGGGCAACGACCTCACGGTCGGCGGGCTGCCCGACGGTCCGGTTCCGGCCGGTACTCCGGTCACGCTCACGGTGGACTTCGCCCACCAGATGACCGCCGGCCAGGATTACTTCGGCGAACTGCTGCTCGGGCCGCCGTCGGCACCCACGGCGCTGACGGTCCCGATCAGGATCAGCCGGACCTGACCAACCCACGCAACGTGCGGCGGCTGGGGCCGCCATGACGCCCCCAGCCGCCGCACGTTCGTGCCGCCGGGCGGGCGTGCTAGGCAGGTGGGGTGCCAAGTCTCGACGAGATGGGCGAGGCGCTGGCACCGCTGCTGGGAGAGTTTCTGCCCCGGCAACGGTGGTACGCCGGCAACGAGCCACCGGCCCGCGTGGAGGTCACGGTGCTCGACGCCCGTGAGGGCGAGCCGTCGCTGGTGTGGCTGCTGGCCGACGTCGTCGACGGTGAGGGCGGCCGGGCGACGTACCAGATAGTGGTGGGTGGGCGACCCGTGCCGTCCGACGCCGAGTTCCTCCAGGGAAAGGCGCGCGTCACCCTCGGCGAGGTCGATGGCTGGATCTACTACGACGCCCTCATCGATCCCGAGCTCGCGCTGCTGGTGCTCGAGAAGGTGGCGCCCGACGAGTCGGCCGAGGTCGCCCGGCCGCTCGTCGTCGAGCAATCGAACACGTCGGTGGTCTACGACGAGCGGCTCATCCTCAAGCTGTTCCGGCGGGTCCACCCCGAGCCCAACCCCGACGTCGAGATCACCAAGCTCCTCGGCGAGCGGGGCTTCCCGCACGTCGTGCCCCAGCTGGCCGAGCTGCGTTCCGAGGCGTTCGACCTGGCCGTCGTGCGGCAGTACCTGCTCGGCTCGACGGATGCGTGGGAGCTCGCGCACACCTCGCTGCGCGACCTGCTCAACACCCGGGTGCCGCCCGACGAGGCGGGCGGCGACTTCGGCCCCGAGGCGCTGACGCTCGGCGATGTGACGGCGCGCCTGCACCTGGCCATGGCCGACGTGTTCGGCGCCGAGCCGGGATCGTCGGGGACGTGGCTCGCCGGCTTCCAGGCCCAGCTCGAACGGCTGCCGGACGTTGCGGCCGCGGCGGCGGTGCCCATGGCGGAGCTCGTCGACGCGGGCGCGGTCGAGGCCGCGCTGGCCGCCCTGGCCGACGTCTCCGATCCGGGGATGGCCACCCGGATCCACGGCGACCTCCACCTGGCGCAGATGCTCCTGGCCGACGCCGGCTGGTTCGTCCTCGACTTCGAGGGCGAACCCGTGCGGCCCGTCGCCGAGCGCGTGCGGGCGTCGTCGCCGCTGCGCGACGTGGCCGGCATGGTCCGATCCTTCCACTACGCCGCCCGCACGGGCCTGGCCGAGCGGGGTCGCGACGTCGATCCCGAGTTGGTGGACCTGGCGAGCCAGTGGGAGTCGCGGGCCCGGGACGAGTTCTGGCGGGGCTACCAGTCCGTCGCCGGCATCGACCGGCTGCTGCCGGCCTCGACCGCCGACCGCGAGTCCTTGCTGCGGGCGTTCGAGCTCGACAAGGCGGTCTACGAGATCATCTACGAGCTTTCGCACCGGCCCGACTGGGTGGACATCCCGGCGTCGGCCGTGCGGCGGACCCTGGCGCTGGTGGCCTAGCCCGCGGTCGCTCATGGCCTCGGTTTCCCGGACCGCCGAGATCGAGTCGTTGGTGGCGGGAACGTGTCGTGACCCGCATCGATTCCTCGGCGTCCACGACGACGGCGGGCGGGTGGTGGTCCGGGCGTGGCGCCCGGGCGCATCCGCGGCCACGCTCGAGGGCCGGCCGATGCGCCTGGTCCACGACGCCGGGGTGTTCGAGGCGGAGGTGGACGCGGCGCCCGCTCCCGGCTACCGGGTCGCGTACCGCTGGGGCCGGGAGGACGGCGGCGAGCAGACGGTCGTCGAGCCCTGGGGCCTGTGGCCCACGCTCGGCGACATCGACGTGCACCTCGTGGGCGAGGGCCGTCACGAACGTCTCTGGACGGTGCTCGGTGCGCACCCCCGCACGCATCAGGGGGTCGACGGGACCGCGTTCGCGGTGTGGGCCCCCTCGGCCCGCGCCGTGCGGGTGGTGGGCGACTGGAACGGCTGGGACGGCCGGGTCCATCCGATGCGCGCGCTCGGGGTCTCCGGCGTGTGGGAGATCTTCGTGCCGGAGGCGCGCGCCGGGCACAGGTACAAGTACGAGGTCCTCGGTGCCGACGGTTCGCTCCGCCTGAAGGCCGACCCGCTCGCCACCGCCAGCCAGGCGCCGCCGGACACCGCGAGCGTGATCTTCAGATCGAGCTTCGAGTGGGGGGACGGCGAGTGGCTGGCCCGCCGCGCCGCCACGCGTCCCTGGGACGAGCGGATGGCCGTCTACGAGGTGCACCTGGGCTCGTGGCGCCGGCACCCGGACGGCCGCTACCACGGCTACCGCGAGCTCGCCGAGGGGCTCGCCGACCACGTGGCCGACCTCGGCTTCACGCACGTCGAGCTGCTGCCGCCCACCGAGCATCCCTACGACCCATCGTGGGGCTACCAGGTCTCGAGCTACTTCGCGCCGACAGCCCGCTTCGGCGATCCCGACGGCTTCCGCTACCTGGTCGACCACCTGCACCGCCGGGGGATCGGTGTGATCATCGACTGGGTTCCGGCCCATTTCCCTCGCGACGAGTGGGCGCTGGCGCGCTTCGACGGCACCGCCCTGTACGAGCACGCCGACCCCCGCCAGGGCGAGCACCCGGACTGGGGCACGCTGGTGTTCAACTTCGGCCGCAACGAGGTGCGCAACTTCCTCGTCGCCAGCGCCCGCTACTGGCTGGAGGAGATGCACGTCGACGGCCTGCGCGTCGACGCGGTCGCCTCGATGCTGTACCTCGACTACTCCCGCGGCGAGGGCGAGTGGGTGCCCAACCGTCACGGCGGGCGCGAGAACCTCGAGGCGATCTCGTTCCTGCAGGAGATGAACGTGCTGGTGCACCGCGACTTCCCCGGCGTGGTCACGGTGGCCGAGGAATCGACGGCGTGGGGCGGAGTGTCACGGCCCGTGGATGCGGGCGGCCTGGGATTCAGCCAGAAGTGGAACATGGGCTGGATGCACGACACCCTCGAGTACTTCAGCCACGAGCCCGTGCACCGGCGCTGGCACCACGACCTGCTCACGTTCGGGCTGACGTACGCCTGGACCGAGAACTTCGTGCTGCCGCTCAGCCACGACGAGGTCGTGCACCTCAAGGGCTCCCTGCTGAACAAGATGCCGGGCGATCCCTGGCAGCGCTTCGCCAACCTGCGGGCGCTGTACGCCTGGATGTGGTCGCACCCCGGCAAGCAGCTGCTGTTCATGGGCGCGGAGCTGGCGCAGGAGCGGGAGTGGAGCCAGGACCGCGAGATCGACTGGTACCTGCTGGGCGATCCGCTCCACCGGGGCGTGCGCGACCTGCTCCGCGAGCTCAACGCGGTCGAGGCGGCGCAGCCGGCGCTGTGGGTGGGCGACACGACGCCCGCGGGCTTCGCCTGGCTCGACGCCAACGACCGGGACACCTCGGTCTACGCCTTCCTGCGCCTGGGCACCGGGGCCGGCGGCGGGGTGGTGGCCTGCGTCGCCAACCTCACGCCGGTGCCCCGCCACGGCTATCGGATCGGCCTGCCGCAGCCGGGCCGGTGGGTCGACGCGCTCAACACCGACGAGGAACGCTGGGGCGGCAGCGGCGTCGTCCAGGGGGAGGTCCACACCGACGGCACGCCGTGGCAGGGACAGCCCGACTCGGCGGTGCTCACGCTGCCGCCGCTGGCGGTCCGCTGGCTGGTCCCCGGCGGGTAACAAGGTGGAGGCCGCGAGAGCCCAGGTGGGAAACTGGACGTTCCTGTGCCTGCCGACGTCCCTCCGGTCCCGCTAGACGACGACGAGAAGAGCCTGCTCACGCCGCAGTTCGCGGTGGTGATGCTGGCGGCGTTCGCGTACTTCGTGGCGCTGGGGGCGCTCATCCCCACGGTGCCGCGCTTCGTCGAGGACGAACTGGGCGGCGGTGGGGTCCAGGTGGGCGTCGGCGTCGGCTCGCTGGCGGTGACGGCGGCCCTGCTGCGTCCCTGGACCGGCCGCATCGGGGACACCAAGGGGCGCCGCGTGCTGGCGGTGACCGGCGCCACGGTTGTGGGCGTCTCGATCCTGCTCTATGGCGCCGCCACCGAGCTGTGGATGCTCGTGCTCGCCCGGCTGCTCAGCGGCGCCGGCGAGGCGGCCATGTTCGTGGGCGTGGCGACGGCGGCCCAGGACCTGGCGCCCGACCATCGCCGGGGCGAGGCGGCGTCGTACTTCTCGGTCGCACTCTATGGGGGCCTGGCGGTCGGGCCGCCGATCGGCGAGTCGCTGGTCACCCACGGCTTCGCCACGCTGTGGATCGCCCTGGCGGCGTGTTGCTTCTGTGCCGCGATCATCAGCCTGTGGATCCCCCGGGGGCGCACGACGGCGGTGGCGACCGAGCGCAGCTTCCTGCAGCGGGACGCACTGCTGCCGGGCGTGATCCTGTTCCTCGGACTGGTCCCGTTCATCGCCTTCTCGTCGTTCGTCCCGCTGTTCGCCGAGGACCTGGGGCAGGAGAGCGTCGGCGCGGTGTTCGGCCTGTACGCCGGGCTCGTGCTGGTCGTGCGGATCGTGGGCGCCCGCCTGCCCGACCGCCTGGGCTGGCGCCGGGGTTCGACCATCTCACTGTGTGGCGTGGGGGTCGGCGTGGGGCTGGTGGCCGTCTGGGGGTCGGTGCCCGCGATCTGGCTGGCCGCCATCCCCCTGGCCATCGGCATGTCGCTCCTGTACCCGTCGCTGTTCACGGCGGTCATGGGGGCGGCGCCCGAGAGCGAGCGCAGCCATGCCGTGGGCACATTCTCGGTGTTCTTCGACCTGTCGAACGGGCTCGGAGCGACGCTCATCGGGGTGGCGGTGTCGCTGAGCAGCTATCGCGGCGGGTTCGCGGTCGCCGCCGCCATTGCGGGCGTCGGGCTCTGCATGCAGTGGCTGCTGCGCGACCGGATCGGCGTCCGCCACCTCACGTCCGTCCCCGACCACGCCGTGAGGGGCGCCGGATCGGCCGACACGTCGGCGGCCTGACCGGCCGGATCAGGCCCCCGCCGGTAGCCTCGGTTGGTGGCCACAAGTGTGCAGACCTGCTATCGACACGCCGACCGCCGCGCCGGCGTGCGCTGCCAGCGCTGCAACCGGCCCATCTGCCCCTCGTGCATGAACCAGGCCTCGGTCGGGTTCCACTGCCCCGAATGCACCCGTTCGGGCCGGCAGCGCACGATTCCCCTGCGGTCGCTGGCCACCCGTCCGGTCGTCACCATGGCGCTGGTCGCGGCGAACGTGGCGGTCTTCATCGCTGACATGATCTCGGGGACGAACCAGTTCGGCGACCACCGCTTGACGGCCGAGGGTGCGCTCTACGGCCCGGCGGTGGCGGCCGGCGACTGGTGGCGGCCGATCACGGCCGGGTTCCTGCACGCCAACCTGTTTCACATCGGGTTCAACATGTTCCTGCTGTGGCAGCTCGGGAAGCTGCTGGAGCCGGCGGTCAAGCGCTGGGCGTTCGCGACGCTCTACTTCATGTCGCTGCTCGGCGGGTCGCTCCTGGTGCTCATCCTCGACCCCAACGCCCCAACCGTCGGCGCCTCCGGGGCGGTGTTCGGGCTCATGGGCGCCACGTTCATCGCATTGCGGTCCCGCGGCGTCGACCCCTTCAGCACCGGCATCGGCCCGCTGATCGTGATCAACCTGATCTTCACGTTCGCGGTCCCGGGGATCTCCATCGGCGGGCACATCGGCGGGCTGATCGCCGGGTCGGTGGGCGGCTGGATCCTCTGGGAGTGGGGGCCGCGCCTGGGCCGTAGCACGCCGCAGGCCCTCCCTGTCGTGGCGTGCGGCGCGATCGCGGTGGCCCTCTTCGCCGGCTGCCTGGTGGTCGCCTGAGCGCCCGGGGTCGGCGCCCGGGGTCTGCGCTAGGCGAAGTCCCAGCGGGTGGGCGAGCCCTCGAAGTCGCTCTCCATCAGCCCGAACGCCCAGGTCGGCGCCACGCGGTAGGTGCCGTTGACGTCCGGATCGAAGAAGTCGACGCCGTAGTCGGTCTCGTACTTGGCGCCGAGCCGCTCGGCGAAGCCGCGGATGGCGTCCGCGTCCCGGACCTGGGCGGCGGCGCCCTCCAGCACGACGGGCTCCTGGGCGTTGTCGGTCGTGATCGCACAGCGGGGATCGGCGGCCAGGTTGCGGGCCTTGCTGGACCGCAGCCCGCTGCTGAACCAGAGGGCGTCCTCCCACCACACCCCCCAGACCGGCATGACGTGGGGCCGGCCGTCGGACCTTGTGGTCGCCACCCAGTAGTCGTGCGAGCGGGTGAGCCGTTCGGTGGCCCACGACCAGGGGAGCAGCCCCGTGCCCTGGGCCGGTCCCCTGGTGCCGTAGCCGGGCATGTGCGGCCGGCTGGCGCGCGGTTCCTCAGCCATCGGCCCGATTCTGCACCAGCGAGCCCAGCCGCCGGAGGTTGCCGCGCCACACCCGCCGGAGCACCGGGGCGGCGACCAGGCCGGCGACGGGGCCGCCGAGCCACCACGGGAATCGCAGGCGCTCGTCCCAGGTGACTCTGGTCGACGTCCGCCCGTCGCCCCCGAGCACGAAGCGCCCGGCGCCGGACACGATCCCGGTGTGGCGCACACCGAGCGACCCGCCCTCGCGCCACTCGGTCACCTCCATCACGTCGGTGGTGCGCAGCGGTCCGATGCGCGTGTCGCACTCGAACCTGGTCCCCACGCCGGACCGGCGCTCGCCCGTGAACCGGATGGCATCGGCATCGGCCATCCACCGGACGTGGCCGGCAATGTCCGCCAGCTGCGCCCACACCACGTCGGCGGGGGCGTCGATGGTCGCTCGGACGCAGATGTGGGTCATGGCCACCGCGCTCAGGAAAGCGTGAGCGCCGCCGCCTCCAGCACGGCCCCGGTGGCCAGCAGCAGCGGCTCGCACCCCCGCGGGCCTACCAGCTGGACGCTTGCCGGCAGCGGCCCGTCGGTTGGGGCGGGCAGCGCCAGCGCCGGCAGCCCGGCAAGGTTCACGGGCACGTTGGTGAACCGGCTGTCGGGCGGCGGCTCGTCGAGGCGGGTCGCGAGGACCGGCAGGGTGGGCAGCGCCAGCACCTCGACACCGGCGAACACCGTCGCCAGCTCGTGGCGCCATCGGCGGGCGTGGGCGCGGGCGGCGGCGAGCTCGGCGGCCGGGATTGATCGGCCCTGCTCGAGGCGCCCCCGGGTCTCGTCCCCCAGGCCGTCGGCGTCGGCCTCGTAGACGGCCCGGTCGGACAGCCAGGCCTCGCCGAAGAGCACCGTGCCGCCCGCACGGACGGCGGCGGCCCAGCCGGGCAGGACGAGCTCGACCACGTCGAGGCCGCAGGCGGCCAGCAGGTCGTCGACCGCCCGGTCGACGACCGGATCGACGCGGATCGGCAGGCGGATCCGGCCCACGGTGGTCGCCGGGACTCCCTGGGCCGTGAAGCCGGGCTCGAGGAGCTGCATCCCCAGGGTCACGCCGGCCACGTCTCGGGCCATCGGCCCGACGGTGTCCAGCGACGGGGCCAGCGGCCACACGCCGGTGGTGGGGATGCGGCCCCACGAGGTCTTCAGGCCGACGATGCCGCAGCAGGCCGAAGGCGTACGGACCGAGCCGGCCGTGTCGGTGCCGATCGCGACGTCGGCCTCCCCGGTGGCCACGGCGACGGCGGAGCCACTGGACGAGCCGCCGGGGATGCGGCTGGGGTCGAGCGGGTTCACCGGCGTGCCGAAGTGGGGATTGATGCCCGTGCCGCCGAACGCCAGCTCGTGGAGGTTGACCTTCCCGACGATCCGGGCCCCGGCGGCGCGGGCCGCGGCGACGCAGGGGGCGTCGGCGGTTGCCGGCTGGGCGGTCGCGGCGACCACGGCGCAACCGGCGGTCGTGGGGGTCCCGGCGACATCGAGCAGGTCCTTGACCGCGAGGCGCGGGGCGCCGGGGGCGGCACCGGGGTCGTCGAGGCGGAGGATGAAGGTGGCCATGCGCGGCCCAGCATGGCATCCGGCCCCGCGACCGACCCGGATCAGCCGAGGCAAGAGCGAACGACGCCCGGAGCCCGAGGCATGAGCGAACGGAGACCGTCAGCCATTGCCTCGGGCGTCCGCGGGCGTTCGTCATTGCCTCGGGGGATGCCGCCCTCCCCCGGGGGCGTAGGTGCTAGCCGGCGGTGGTGCTGGTCGTCGCGTCGCCGCCCGAGTCGCCGCCGTCGCCCGCGGGCGGCTCGGTGCCGGTGGCTTCCAAGACCTTGGGGACGAGCCAGCGGGCGACGGCATCCGCGCCCGCCTCGGTGAAGTCGCGGCCCTCGAGCCGGTATTGCGGGTTGAAGGCCCCACCCGAGGGCAGGTCCTGGGTCCAGGCGTCGAGGTCGATCACGGAGAAGTCGTCGCGGCCCGCGACCGTGTCCTGGATGATCTCGTTGAGCCGCTCGACCCGCAGTGGATCGTTGTCGGCCACGGTCGTCCAGTCCCCGTCGCCGTCGTTGCCAGGGGCCAACCGCACGTTCGGATACGTGGCCCACAGCACCGGCACGTCCCGTGCCGCCAGCGTGGCGGCGAGGTCGTCGTAGCGATCGCCGAGCCAGTCGTCGAACACCGGGTCCCCGATGTGGCGCCACTCCCGGTCGATCTCGCGTTCGCCGAGGTCGGCCAAGCCGCCGACCACGACGATGGCATCGGCGCCGGAGGCGTCGAGGAGCTTGGGCAGCCGGGGCCCGAATCCCACGCAGGCGATGTCGTCGCCGATGGTCTCGCCCGCCAGGCGCACCGGGCCGGCGGCGCTGATCGGGCAGCCGGCGGCCACGTGCGTGTCGACGCGCACCTGGTGGTCTGCCTGGTCGGCGTTCCAGGTCTCCAGTCCCGACGGCATCGAGCCGGCCAACCCGTCGCCGACCAGGGCGATGCGCACGACCTCGTCGTCGCCGGCGGCGGGGGTCACGACGTCGAGGTCGCCCGCCCCGCGGCCGTCGTCGACGCTCAGGGTCACGCCGCGCGGCGGCTGTTCGGGCAGGATCAGCGCGACGGCGGCGACGACGGCCAGGCTGCTTCCCAGCGCCACCCCGAGCTGCCGCCGGGGGACCACCAGGCGATAGCGGATGGGACGCTCGAAGGCCCACGTCAACACCGCGGCCACCGCCAGTGTGGCCACCAGGCGGGCCAGGAACAGCAGGTTGGAGTCGAGGCCGGTGCGCTCCTCGTCGAGCGCCAGGAAGATCGGCCAGTGGACCAGGTAGGCGGCGTAGCTGACCAGGCCGATGATGCGCAGAGGCAGCCAGCCGAGCGCGCTTGCGGCGGGGCCAGGGATGGTGACCCCGAGCACGACCATCGCCGTGAGCAGGGCATTGACCGCGACCACCCCGGGGAAGAGATTGGACGCGTACAGGCTGGTCGAGGACCAGAGCGTGGCCAGCCACACGAGCGCCACGAGCGGGCCGTAGCGCAGGACGGTCTTGCCAGCGGGCGTCTCCATGAGCCGGCGGAAGGCGGGGCTCAGCACGGCGTAGGCGAGGACGACGCCCACCAGGACCTCGCCGATCCGCGTGTGGGTGCTGTAGTAGGCGATCCCGTCGTTGCCGGCGCGCTCGGCGGCCATCGATGCGGCCAGGAACGATCCGGCGGCCGCCAGGCCGAACAGCGCCCCGGCCAGCCGCCATCGGGTGCCGGCCACCCGCATGACCCCGATGAACGCCAGCGGCAGGATGAGGAACACTTGCGCGGCCATCGACACCGACCAGAGGTGCTGCACGGGAGACGGGTCGGTGAGGACGCTGGCGAAGCCGTCCCCCCCGAACGCGAACCGCCAGTTGAGGACCTGGCCGGCGGCGGCCACCACGTCGCCCCGGAACCCGGGGCCGGCGCCGACGCGCATGGTCGCCTGGAGCACGACGACAGCGCCGAGCACGAGCACCAGGCCCGGGATCAGGCGGCGCGCCCGGCGCTCCCAGAACCGCGCCAGCGACACCCGGCCGTCCTGCGACCACTCGGCCAGCAGCAGCGTCCCGATCAGGAAGCCGGACAGGGTGAAGAAGCTGGAGATGCCGAGGAAGCCGCCCCTGACCAGGCCGTATCCCTGATGAAAGGCGAGGATCGCCAGCAGCGCCACCGCCCGGAGGCCGTCGAAGCCGGGGACGTAGGGGAGCCGGGGCCCACGATCGTCGGTGCCGGTCGCCGGGCGCTGGCTGCGCCGGGGCGCGGCGCGGGGCGCTCGCCGGCGTGCCCCGCCCTCGCGCGCACGCTCGGGGGGCGCCCCGACCGGTGCAACGCGCAGGTCTGCGACGCGGTCGCCGCCGTCATCGGCCCAGTCCTCCGCCAGGCCGGGCGGGGGCTCGTCCCAGACGGACGGGACAGTGGGCGACGCGGCCGTGTGGTCGCCCGCGAGGGCCTGTGGGGCCCGGAAATGCGATCCGTCATCCCACTCGCCCGGCGGTGGGACGGCGGGCGGCGTGACGGTGGGTTGGGCAGCGGTGGGTTCGCCCCACTCGGCGGGATCGCGGCGCCGGCCCGGCCGGGGATCGCGCCACTCACGGGGGCCCGGTCGCGGGTCGTCCCATGACCGGCTCGGCGCAGGCGCCGGCCTCTCGCGCCCGGCAGGGGGCGACGGGGCGGCCCCGGTCCGCCCGGCCACCCGGCGCGCGGCCTCCTCGCGCCACGCCCGGGGCGAGACGGACGTCCCGCCGTCGGCCGGCGGGCGCCGCTGCGCCGCTCCGCGGGTGGCGGCCGCAGCCGCGGCGGCCTCCTCCCACGGGCGGGCCGAAGTGTCCACGGGGGGGTGGACGGTCGTGATCCTCGGGAGGTCGTGCTCGCGCGGCTCACGCGGTGGCGGGTCCGCATCCTCGAGTGGGGGCCAGTCCGACCAGCGCTGCGGCTCCCAGTCGCCGGACCCGCGGGCGTGACCGGGCCCCCGCGGCGGCGGCTGGTCGCCGCCGACCTGGTCGGCGGGGCGAGCCTTGCGGCCGTCTCGGTTTCGGTTGGCTCGGTCGGGCCTGCGTCGCGGCGACGGCGGTCGAGCAGGGCTCAGTGTCTGTCCTCCAACAACATCCCAGCGGGCGCCTCTGGGTCGAAGCTGGCCGCAACGACCTACAACGGCGGCCGAGCCACCCTAGCCAACCCGCCGCCCCGGGGGGATATCACGGTCGGGTCTGTCACTACTGCCAGTAGCTCCGGCCCGACCCCGACCGCCGCCCCTAATGGTGTCGGTCTACCGACCGACACCCTTTACGCTTCGGGCAGTGCGGTATTACGTGACGACCCCCATCTACTACGTCAACGACGCCCCCCACATCGGCCATGCCTACACGACGGTCATCGCCGATGGCCTGGCGCGCTGGCACCGCCTGGTGGGCGACGACACGTTCTTCCTGACCGGCACCGACGAGCACGGGCTCAACATCCAACGGGCGGCCGAGCGGAACGGCATCAGCCCCCAGGAGATGGCCGACCGAACGTCGCAGCGCTTCCGCGACGCCTGGAAGCTGCTGGACATCTCCAACGACGACTTCATCCGCACGACCGAGCCCCGGCACCGCACGGCGGTGCAGGCGTTCCTGCAGCGGGTCTACGACAACGGCCACATCGAACTGGGTACCTACGAAGGCCTGTACTGCGTCTCGTGCGAGGCCTACTACACGCTCGACGACCTGATCGACGGGTTGTGCCCCATCCACCACCGCCCGGTGGAGCAGATGAAGGAGGAGAACTACTTCTTCAAGCTGTCCCGGTTCGAGCAGCCGTTGCTCGACTGGTACGCGGCGCACCCCGATTTCGTGCGCCCCGAGAGCAAGCGCAACGAGGCGCTGGGGTTCATCCGGGGTGGCCTCGAGGACTTCTCCATCAGCCGAACGTCGATCACGTGGGGGGTACCGCTGCCCTGGGACCCCGCGCATGTCACCTACGTGTGGTACGACGCGCTCATCAACTACGCCACCGCCGTCGGGTACGGACAGGATGACGAGCGGTTCGCGACGTGGTGGCCGGCGGTCCACCACCTGATCGGCAAGGACATCCTGCGGTTCCACTGCGTGTACTGGCCGGCGATGCTGATGGCGGCGGGCATCGATCCACCGGTCGACATCAACGTCCACGGCTACCTGCTGGTCGGCGGCGAGAAGATGAGCAAGACCGCGTTCAACCAGATAGCGCCCGCCGACCTCGTCGACGAGTTCGGCGTCGACGGCTTCCGCTACCACTTCCTCCGCGACACCGCGTTCGGGCCCGACGGCGAGTTCAGCTACGAGCGCATGGTCGATCGGTACAACGCCGACCTGGCCAACAACTTCGGCAACCTGCTGTCACGGGTGGCGACGGTCGTCGGCCGCAAGTGCGATGGCATCGGGCCGGCCCCCCGGGCCGACAGCCCGCTGGCCCCGGTCGCCGCCGAGGTCTACGCGGCTGCTTCCCGGGCGTGGGCCGACGTCCAGCCGTCCGTCGCGCTCGAGGCCACGTGGCGCCTGATCCGCGAGACCAACAGCTACCTCGAGGCCAACGAGCCCTGGAAGATGGACCCCGGTCCGGAGGTCGCTGCGGTGCTCGGCGACGCGCTCGAGGCCCTGCGGATCGTGTCGGTGCTCGCGAGCCCGGCGATCCCGACCACGGCGCAGGAGGCGTGGCAGCGCATCGGCCTGTCGGGATCCGTCGTCGACCAGCGCCTGCCCGAGGCCGCCGGTTGGGGCGGCTATCCCGGGGGCCTCACGGTGGCCAAGGGCCCGCCGCTGTTCCCCCGCCTGTCGGTGGACTAGCGGCTGCGGAGCGGGCGTGTCGATCCGGTGGACCGACGACCACTGCCACCTGGGCTGGGACGCCGACGAGCGGGTCGACGCCGCCGAGGTCGACGCCATGGTGGCGGAGGCGCTGGACGCGGGCGTGGAGCGCCTCGTCACCGTGGGGACCGACGCGCTGCGCTCGGCTGAGGCCGTGCGGGCGGCGGCGAGGCACCCCGGCGTGGTGTGGGCCACGGTCGGATTGCATCCCCATGAGGCCCGCCACGGGCTCGACGGCGTCGTCGATCTGCTGGACGAGAGCGGCGTCGTGGCGGTGGGCGAGTGCGGGCTCGACTACCACTACGACCACTCGCCCCGGCCGGTGCAGCGGGCGATGTTCGCCGCCCAGATCGCCCTCGCACACGAGCGCGACCTGGCACTCGTGATCCACACCCGCGAGGCGTGGGACGACACGTTCGCCATCCTCGACGCCGAGGGCGTGCCCGCGCGCACGGTGTTCCACTGCTTCACCGGTGGGCCCGACGAGGCCCGGGCATGCCTCGAGCGGGCCGGGTACGTGTCGTTCGCCGGCATCGTCACCTTCCGGTCGGCCGACGATGTGCGGGCGGCGGCCGCCATGTGCCCGCTCGAGCGGCTGCTCGTCGAGACCGACAGTCCGTACCTGGCACCCGTGCCGCATCGCGGCCGACCCAACCGCCCGGCACTCGTGCCGTTGGTGGGCGCCGCGGTCGCCGACGCCAAGGGCGTGCCGGTGGAGGCGGTCGCCGAGGCGACATGGGCCAACGCGGAGCGGGTGTACGGGCTGCGCTAGCCACCCGCCTCACCCGAACCTGCGGTCATTGGCGCCCCCATGGGGGCCCTAGGCACCGCAAGTTCGTAGTCTCGGTCGGGTGACCCTGACCCGCCGGCAGGTGCGCGAGCTGCTCGCCGAGCACGGGTTGTCGCCCAGCCGGGCGCTGGGCCAGAACTTCGTCGCCGATCCCAACACCGTGCGGCGCATCGCGAACCTGGCCGGGGTCGGGCCGGGTGACCGGGTGGTCGAGATCGGTGCGGGTCTGGGTTCGCTGACCGTGGCGCTGGCGGAGACCGGCGCAGACGTGACCGCGGTCGAGCTCGATCGCCACCTCCTGCCGGTCCTGAGGTCAGTGGTCGAGCCCCTCGGGGTACGCGTCGTGGAGGGCGACGCCATGAGCCTCGACTGGGGTCGCGTGCTCGGCGGTGAGGCCGCCGGGGCGGGACAGGACCCGTGGTCGTTGGTGGCGAACCTGCCGTACAACGTGGCCACGCCCCTGGTGCTCGACCTCCTGGCCCACGTGCCGGAGATCGACCGGATGCTGGTGCTGGTCCAGCGGGAGGTGGCCGAGCGGCTGGCGGCGCGGCCGGGGAGCAAGGCCTACGGCATCCCGTCGGTCAAGGTCGCGTACTGGGCCGACGCCGAGGTGGTGGGCCGGGTGCCGCCCACGGTCTTCGTCCCGCAGCCCCGAGTGGATTCTGCGCTGGTGCGCCTGCGACGGCTGGCCCACCCGCCGGTCGACGCCGACCCCGAGCGCCTGTTCCGCCTGGTCGAGGCCGGGTTCGGGCAGCGCCGCAAGATGCTGCGGCGCTCCCTCGCGTCGCTCGTCGAACCATCCGCGTTCGAGCGGGCGGGCGTGCGACCCGAGGCGCGGGCGGAGGAGTTGGGCCTGCACGATTGGGCCCGGCTCGCCGATGCGGTGTGACAAGGTGACGGCATGAGCGACCAGAATCCGCCGGACGCAGGTGGCCAGGTGCCGCCGCGTCCGCCGCAACCCGGGAGCCCACCGCCGCCGGGCGCGCCGCCACCCGGGAGCCCGCCGCCTCCGGGCGCGCCGCCGCCCGGCTACCAGTACCAGCCGTCGGGCTACGCCCAGCACTACTCCGGCTATGTACCGCCGAGCCGCACGCCGCTCGACCTGCCCAAGCTGGTGTTCATCGCCGCCTGGGTCGTCCTCGGACTCTACGGGCTCTGGTTCCTCTACACGCTCACGCAGGACGATCTCGGCGCGGACTTCGGCGACCGGCTGTTCGGCAACCTGCAGGGCTTGGCGACCGGGATCTTCTACGCGGCGGTCCTCCTCGCCGTCAGCGTGTGGCTGGGCAAGCAGAAGACCGCGGACTGAGCGTCGTCCTCGCCCCGGCCAAGCTCACGCTGGCGCTGCGGGTGACGGGCGTGCGCGGCGACGGCTACCACCTCCTGGACGCCGAGATGGTGAGCCTGGACCTGGCGGACGAGCTGACGTTCAGCGAGGGCTCGGGGTTCGAGATCGTCGACGCCCGGCCGGGCGCCCACGCCTCGCCGGTTCCGGCACCGACGGCGGACCGTCGGCGACTGATGCCCGGCGTGCCGGCCGCGCCCGGGCTGCCACCGGGCGTGCCCGCCGGCGACGACAACCTCGTGCGGCGGGCCTTGCGGGCGGTGGGCCGCGACGCACACGTACGGCTGGTCAAGCGCATCCCCGCCGGCGGCGGGCTGGGCGGTGGGTCGGCGGACGCCGCCGCCGTCCTGCGCTGGGCCGGCATCGACGACGTCGAGCTCGCGGCGACGCTGGGCGCAGACGTGCCGTTCTGCCTGCGGGGCGGACGGGCACGCGTGTCGGGCGTCGGCGAGGTGCTCGACCCGCTGCCGTTCGTCGACCGGACGTTCACGCTGGCGACGCCGCCGTTCGGCTGCTCGACGATGGCCGTGTACCGGGCGTGGGACGCGCTGGGCGGGCCGACGGCGGACGGTCCCAACGACCTCGAGCCGGCCGCGCTGCGCGTCGAGCCCGGCCTGGCCCGCTGGCGCGATCGCCTGCGCGAAGCCACCGGGCAGGTGCCGGCCCTCGCAGGCTCGGGCTCTACCTGGTACGTGGAAGGCGCCTATCCCGGTGACGGACGAGTGGTCGCCCGCACCGTCCCGGCGTACGGCTGATCGCGGCGGCTACTTGCCGGCGGCGCGGCGCTGCCAGCGGGTGCGCTTGAGCATCTTCTTGTGCTTCTTCTTGCGCATGCGCTTGCGGCGCTTCTTGATCAACGAACCCATCCGGCAATGTGCTCCCGTGTGTCCCGTGCGCTGGTGTCCTGGTTAAAGCAGCGGCCCACACTAGCGAGCGCGCCGCCGAGCGCCCGCATGCGGCCGCGTTGTCTGGGAAAGTCTGACAACGGCGCCAGTCGCAGGAACGACTGCCCGCGGGCCGCCGCCGCTACGACCAGCGCTCGGGTTCACCGGGCCCTCGCGCTCGCGCCGCCCGATCGAACCTGCAACCGGTCCGTACGGCCCGTCCACTCTCCGTCGCAGTTTTCCAAGACCAGGATGGTGCCCGGCGTCGGAGGCGCATGGACCGAGATCCACGTGCACGCTCGGGACCCGCGATCCTTCTGCAGGTCCACGTATCTGTCGGCCCAGCTGAGGTTGGCCGCGCGGTTGCCGGAGCTGACGCCGACCGTCTCCGGCGGGACGTCGCCGCCACACGCGGCCAGGCAGAACGCGCCCGCCACCACCGCCATCGGGGCCAGCCATCTCAATGACAAGTTCCTGGACGTCGCCATCTTCTGCCTCCCTCGCCTGAGGCACGCATCCGATGAGGCGACCATGAGCCGATGCCGTGCAGACCGACCGTCAGAGACGACACAGACCGGCTGTGTCATTGGTCAGCGACCTGGGTCACGTCATGCGGCGGTCAGCGCCCGCGGGAGCCCGCACCTATGCTTCGCGGTGCCGTAAGCGATCGGATGGGCAGATGCCAGGCGGACCGATCTCGGTGTTCCTTGCCGACGACAACGCGATCGTGCGAGAGGGCGTGCAGGCAATCCTCGCGCTCGAGCCCGATCTCGAGGTGGTGGGAGTCGCGCGCGACTACCACGAACTGATCGCCGAGGCCGGGCGGGTCGCGCCCCAGGTCCTCGTGACAGACATCCGGATGCCACCCACGTTCCAGCGTGAGGGCATCGACGCAGCCACGGAGGTGCGTAAGCGGCACCCGGGCATGGGGGTCGTCG
>Ga0081455_10001829_pt1 | contig 25613 bp, 26 predicted proteins | sample TabmetS3T2R1_FD_70207 | JGI IMG/M metagenome (GOLD analysis project Ga0081455, IMG submission 70207) | Tabebuia heterophylla rhizosphere microbial communities from the University of Puerto Rico - S3T2R1 | ecosystem: Host-associated > Plants > Roots > Rhizosphere ...
GTGAACACGTCGCGCATGATGCCCCCGACGCCGGTCGCAGCGCCCTGATAGGGCTCGATATATGACGGGTGGTTATGGCTCTCCATCTTGAACACGGCGGCCTGCCCGTCGCCAAGCGAGACCACGCCGGCGTTCTCGCCGGGGCCTTGGATCACCCGCGGGCCTTCGGTCGGGAGCTTCTTGAGCCAGACCTTGGAGGATTTGTAGGAGCAGTGCTCGGACCACATCACCGAGAAGATGCCGAGCTCGGTAAGCTTGGGTTCGCGGCCGAGTGCTGCGACGAGCAAACGATATTCGTCCGCCGACAATCCATGCTCGGCGATGATGTCAGGGGTCAAGCCCTCCTCGGCTCTCGCCGCACGCGCCGCGACGTTCAATGCAGCGTCTCCACCAGCGAGAGGAACATCTTGGCGCCGTCGGTGCCGTTCAGCGCCACATCAGCGAGGCGCTCGGGATGCGGCATCAGCCCGAGCACGGTCCCCGCCTTGCTGTAGATGCCGGCGATATTGTTGCGCGAGCCGTTGGGGTTCGCCTCCGCCGTAATCGCGCCGGCCGGATCGCAATAGCGGAAGGCAACCAGGCCTTCGCCTTCGAGTCGCTTCAGCGTAACTTCGTCGGCGAAATAGCTTCCGTCCTTATGCGCGATCGGGAATCGCACCACCTCGCCGCGTCGATAACGGCGCGTATAGATCGAGTCGTTCCGCTCCACGCGAAGATGCACGTCCTTGCAGATGAATTTCAGCGTCGCGTTGCGTATCAGCACGCCTGGCAGAAGTCCCGTCTCGGTCAACACTTGGAAGCCGTTGCAGATGCCGAGCACGGGCGTGCCGGCCCGCGCGCGCGCCACCACCTCGCGCATCACCGGGGAATGCGCGGCCATGGCGCCAGAGCGGAGATAGTCACCATAGGAGAAGCCGCCGGGAAGCACGATCAGGTCGCTTGCCGGGATTTCGCTGTCGCCGTGCCAAACCATCGCCGGGGGCCTGCCGGTCGCCGCTTCGAGCGCTACCGCCGCGTCGCGGTCGCAATTCGATCCGGGAAAGACGATGACGCTCGCTTTCATGCTTCAATCCGATCTGTCGTCGCGGCGCAAGCCGGCATCCAGGACGACAAGCCGTGAGCGGTTTTTTGAATTCCGGCTCTTGCCGGAATGACGAGAATAGTCAATGCCGCGCTAAGCCGCCTCGAGCTCATAGGCGTAGTTCTCGATGATGGTATTGGCGAGGAGCTGCTCGCACATGCGCTCGACCTCCGCACGGGCCTTCGCCGGATCGCTCTCCGTCACTTCGACCTCGATATATTTACCCTGCCGCACATTGCCAACCGAGCCAAAGCCGAGCGCGTGCAACGCGCCGGCGATCGCCTTGCCTTGCGGGTCGAGCACGCCCTGCTTGAGCGTGATGGTGATGCGCGCCTTCATTCCCCCGAGCCTCAAGCCCTATTTCGAACGCACCAGTACAGGACCCGTGCGCGCCCGCGCCGGGCTGTCCACATGTAGTCCGAGCCGCCGCGCGACCTCCTGATAGGCCTCGACCAGGCCGCCCATATCGCGGCGGAAGCGGTCCTTGTCGAGCTTGTTCTGCGTCTCGATGTCCCACAGCCGCGAACAATCGGGCGAGATCTCGTCGGCGAGCACGATGCGCATCGTCTCGTTCTCCCATAGGCGGCCGAACTCGCACTTGAAGTCGACGAGCCTGATGCCGACGCCGAGAAAGAGGCCGGACAGAAAATCGTTGACCCGAAGCGCGAGCGACATGATGTCGTCGATCTCCTGCGGCGTTGCCCAGCCGAAGGCGGTGATATGCTCCTCGGTGACCATCGGGTCTCCGAGCTTGTCGTTCTTATAGTAGAACTCGACGATCGAGCGGGGCAGCGTGGTGCCCTCGTCGAGGCCGAGCCGCGTCGAGAGCGAGCCTGCGGCGACGTTGCGCACCACCACCTCGAGCGGGATGATCTCGACCTCGCGGATCAGTTGCTCGCGCATGTTGAGCCGCTTGATGAAATGGGTCGGCACCCCGACCTCTCCGAGCTTCTGGAACAGATATTCCGAGATGCGGTTGTTGAGGACGCCTTTGCCCTCGATGCGGTCGTGCTTCTTGTTGTTGAAGGCGGTGGCGTCGTCCTTGAAGTGCTGGACGAGCGTCCCGGGCTCGGGTCCCTCATACAGGATCTTGGCTTTGCCTTCGTAGACGCGCCGGCGGCGGTTCATGGTTGGTTCCTCGCTCACGGATGGCTTGAGACTAGTGACAAACGCCAAATGCGCGGGGAGAGGGTCACCCAGGCCGCGCGCAACGTGCAGATTGCCATCGCCGGAATCGATCAAGGGGTCGTGGATCGACCTTAGCGTAAGGGCAGGGGGCATACAACGGGCGCCGGGGTGCAGGCAAGTTCTTCCCCGGATTTGTTGATTTCCGAGGCTTCGGGCGCTATCCCTCGGGCTCAACAGAGGGCTGGTTCCCCATAAATTCTGCGGATTTTGCCCCTCGAATCGAGAGGGGCTCCTAGGAGGGCAGATGACAAATTTCGAGGATCGCGAGAAGGGCTATGAGCGGAAGTTCGCCCATGACGAGGAGCTCAGGTTCAGGGCGACGGCGCGACGGAACAAGCTGCTTGGCCTCTGGGCGGCGCAGGAGATGGGCATCACCGGCGACGCCGCGCAGGCCTACGCGCGCGAAGTGATCAAAGCCGATCTCGAGATTCCCGGCGACGACGACGTGTTCCGCAAGATCAGGCGCGATTTCGATGCCAAGGGCGTCGAGAAATCCGACCACCAGATCCGCAGCAAGATGGCCGACTTGATGGGCGTGGCGGTCGGCCAGATCGAAGCCGAAGCCAAGGGCTGAGCGCTCTCACATGCGCGAGGATCGCTTCCGCAAGGCGGCCAAGGAGCGCCGCACCCTGTTCAACGCCTGGCTCACCCTCAACAACCCCTTTCTCATCGAGACGATCGGGGAATCTGGCTTCGACTGCATCACCATTGACCAGCAGCACGGGCTTGGCGGCAACGAGGCGTTGCTCTCCTGCCTTACCGCGGCGCGCGGCGCGGGGTTGCCGGCCATCGTGCGCGTTGCCGAGAACGATCCCGGCCTGATCGGTCGCGCGCTCGACGCCGGCGCGCAAGGGATCATGTGCCCGCTGATCGACAACGTCGAGGACGCGGAGGCCTTTGTGAAGGCTGTGAAATATCCGCCGCGAGGCTTGCGCAGCTGGGGCCCTTACCGGGCGCGGCTCGACTATGAGGGCGATTATTTCACGACGGCCAACGACTGGACCATTGCCTGCCCGCAGATCGAGACCAAGGGCGCGTTGGATCAGCTTGACGAGATCCTCGCGCTCGACGGCGTCGACATGGTCTGCTTCGGGCCCAACGACTTGTCGGTGGCGCTGACCGGACGGCTCGACATCCATGCGCCCGAGGTCAAGGAGGCGATGCAGCTCGTGCTCGGCAAATGCCGCGAGATGTCGGTCATGGGGCTGATTTTCGCCAACGACGTCGACTACGCGAAGCCGCTGGTGGCGGCAGGCTGGGACATCGTGGCGCCGGGCACCGACGCGGGCTGGTTCGGCAAGGCTGCGGCGGCGATGCGGCGCGAGGCCGGCGGGAAGGGCTAAGAGGCCAATCGACGCTTGCCTGCATCTGTGCCAAAATGGGGCCTAAGGGGACTCAGAGGGGGGCAGGGGCATGCGGTCATCCATCCGAACGGCCGTTGCGTTGGCAGCACTCGTGATCGGTGCCGGCGCGGCATCGGCGCGCGAGGGGACCACCACGACGGAGCTTGGCCTGCATTCCGGCCCGGCGGGAAACACCGAGCTCCTCCTCACCATGCCCGCAGGGTCCAAAGTGTCGGTCGGGGCCTGTTCCGGCGGCTGGTGCAAGGTCACCTGGAACAGCTATTCGGGCTATGCGATCCAGAGCCGGCTCGTGATCAGCGCGGCGGCGCCATCATCGCGCGTGGCGCGCCGCGGCTCCTATCCGGCAGGCGGCGATATCGTCCCCATCTATCCGCCTTATCCCTACCGCTCGGGCTACTATCCCAAGGCCGACTGGTATTTCGACATCCCGCCTTACACCGCGATCGAGCCTTCGTTCTATCGCCGGCGCTATTTCATGATGGCGCAGGAGCGCAACCGCTATCGTTATATGCCACATATCTTCCGTGGCAACCGGTACGGCGACGAAGGCATCGACTATGACGTTGGTGCCAATGTCAGCTATGAGCTCAGCCCGGACTTGACCAAGCCGGACACGGACGCGGGCAAATCGAAGCAATAAGCTTCAGCGCTTTCCAAATACGCGGGCGAAGATCGTGTCCACGTGCTTGGTGTGATAGGCGAGATCGAACTGGGCGCGGACCTCGTCCGCCGACAGCGCCTTGGTCACGTCCTTGTCGGCAAGCAGCGCCGCTTGGAAATCGGCGCCCGTTTCCCACACCTTCATCGCGTTCCGCTGCACGATGCGATAGGCGTCCTCGCGAGAAACGCCCGCATTGGTCAACGCGAGCAGGACGCGTTGGGAATGGATGAGCCCGCCGAGCCGATCGAGATTGGCGCGCATGCGTTCGGGGTAGACCACGAGGCCCTTGATGATTTCGGTTAGCCGGGCAAGCGCGAAATCGAGCGCGATGGTGGCGTCGGGCCCGATCACCCGTTCGACCGAAGAGTGCGAGATGTCGCGCTCGTGCCAAAGCGCCACGTCCTCTAGCGCGGGCTGCGCGTAGGCGCGCACCAGGCGCGCGAGCCCGGTCAGATTCTCCGACAGCACCGGGTTCCGCTTGTGCGGCATGGCGGAAGAGCCCTTCTGGCCTTCGCTGAAATATTCCTCGGCCTCCAGCACCTCGGTTCGCTGCAAATGCCTGATCTCGGTCGCGACCCGCTCGATCGAGCTCGCTACCACGGCAAGCGTGGCGAAGTAGACGGCATGCCGGTCGCGTGGCACCACCTGGGTCGAGATCGGCTCGGGGCGAAGCCCGAGCTTCTTCGCGACGTGGACCTCGACCCGCGGATCGACATGGGCGAATGTGCCGACCGCGCCGGAGATGGCGCAGGTCGCCACCTCCTCGCGGGCGCGAACCAGCCGCTCGCGGGCGCGCGCAAACTCGGCATAGGCGGTCGCCAGCTTGAGCCCGAAGGTGGTCGGCTCGGCGTGGACGCCGTGGCTCCGCCCGACGGTGAGCGTGTCCTTGAATTCGACGGCGCGGGCCTTGAGCGCGGCAAGCAGCGCATCGACGTCGGCAATGAGGAGGTCCGCCGCTTCGACCAGCTGCACGTTGAAGCAGGTGTCGAGCACGTCGGAGGAGGTGAGCCCCGCGTGCAGGAAGCGCGCTTCGGGCCCGACATGCTCGGCGACCGAGGTGAGAAAGGCGATCACGTCGTGCTTCACCTGGCGCTCGATCTGGTCGATGCGGTCGACATCGAAGCCGCCGCGTCTCTTGACCGCATCGGCCGCGTGCTTGGGGATGAGCCCAAGCTCCGCCATGGCCTCTGCGGCATGGGTTTCGATCTCGAGCCAGATTCGGAATTTCGCCTCGGGCTCCCAGATGCGAGCCATCTCGGGGCGGCTGTAGCGGGGGATCATGCGAGCAGGGTAAGCCTTTCCGCGAGGAAGATGCGGGGAAGAGGCGCTAAGCTGTAGCAGAGCGCGCGCTTATGCTCAAATCGCAGGCGACTTCAGATCTCGACGGTCTTCGGCTCGCGCGGCCCGAACACCGCGACATAGAAGGCCGCAGCGGCGATGAGCGCGGCGTAGGCCGGCCGCGGCGGCACGAGCATGAAAATGATGAAGGAGATCAGGTCGCTTTGCGAGGCCCAATAGAGGCCTGACAGCGACCAGTCTTGCTGGTTCGGATAGCTGAAATGGCTATAGATGACCCTGAGCAGCCCGCCGAAGCTACAAAACGCCACCACGAAGATGAACAGCGCGAACATGAAGCGCACGATGAAGCCGCGCTTGGCGGCGAAGCCCTGCACCCACCAGGTGGCGAGCGCGGCGAGCGCGCCGGCAAAGCCCACGGTGCGCAGGCTCTGCTGGGCCTGCTCACCCCCTTGGTTCAGCGTAGCGTTATACTCGCCGAACAGCAGCGCCCACATCGATACGCCGATCACCAACGCAAAGATGACGGCCAGAATGAAGCCGACCACCTTGCCAAACGTCACTTTTTCCATTGCCGCATTCCGCCCCGTTCGCCTGCCCCTGGTTTGGCGCAACTATGCAGGGGAAACGCTCCCGCCGCAATCGTCGCCGTAGGCCCGGCCACGCTTGCCGGGACCCTGCATTTATGGTCGGATCGAGACCAAGCGAAGCTCGCGAAGGAGGCGAGAGGCCATGGCATTCGACAACCTCGAGGCAGAGCTCGCCCTCCTCATCAACCAGATGGACACCCCGCCCGAGGACCCGCACGAGCTTTATCTCCGCATCTTCGAGAAGTTGAACGAGTACAAGGCGCTCGGGCTTCCGCTGCCCGACGACCTGGTGCGGGTCGAGAGGGAGCTCGAGCAATATTTCGCCGAGCGGGAAGGCCGCGCCAAGAAGCGCTGAGCGCGGCTAATTCGTCGCCTGATCGCTGATCTCGTCGTAGGTTCCGTTGGACCATCGATACACGGCGTAAGGCGGCAAGTTCGGGTCGCCCTTCTCGTTGAACTTGAACTTGCCGATCACCGTGTCGAACTCGGTGTCGTTCATCGCCTTTACCACATCGGCCGACTCGATTGACTTCGCCTTTTCGACCGCCTGCTTCCAAGCTTGGATGGCGGCGTAGGTGTAGAGCACGTAGCCTTCGGGCTCGATGCCCTTGTCCTTGAAGCGCTGCACCACCTCGGCGGCCGCCGGGTTCTTGCGCGGGTCGGGCGAGAAGGTCATGAGCGTGCCTTCGCCGGCGGGGCCAGTGATCGACCAGAACTCCTGGGTGATGAGCGCGTCGCCGCCCATGAGGATGGTGGCCATCCCCTGATCGCGCATCTGGCGGATAATGAGCCCCGCCTCGGTGTGATAGCCGCCGAAATAGACAAGATCGACATTGGCCTGCTTGAGCTTCGACACGAGTGCCGAATAATCCTTCTCGCCGGCGGTGATCGCCTCGTACATCACCTCCTGCTTGCCGGCCTCGTTCAGCGCCTTCTTGGTCTCGTCGGCCAGTCCCTTGCCGTATGCCGTCTTGTCGTGGACGAAGGCGATGTTCTTGTCGGCAAAATGCGTGGCGAGATATTTGCCGGCAACGCCGCCCTGCTGATCGTCGCGGCCGCACACGCGATAGATGTTCGGCCCGGCGCGGTCGTCGGTGAAGGCGGGGTTGGTCGAGGCGGGCGAGATCTGCACCATGTTGGCCTCGGCGTAGACCTTCGAGGCGGGGATCGAGGAGCCTGAGCAATAGTGCCCGGCGACGAGGGCCACGTTGTTGCCGGTCATCTGGTTGGCAACCGCGACCGCCTGCTTCGGATCGCAGGCGTCGTCGCCGATATCGAGATCGAGCTTCTTGCCGAGCACGCCGCCCGCGGCATTGATGTCCTCGACGGCCATCTCGCCGCCGTTCTTCATCTGCGCTCCGAACGAGGCATATTGACCCGTGACCGGGCCTACGATGGCAACCGGCGTCGTCTTGTCTTCCTCGCCGCCGCCGCAGCTCGCGACCATTGCTGCAACGCTCAACGCCGCGATCAGCCCGGCAATACGCTTCATTGTTGCCTCCCTCTGCAAGGATCCATCCCAGTGTATATCAATTTGCGGACGGCCAGCATCACCTACGCCTGCCGGTCCCGCCACGAGAGCGGGCTCGTGCGCACATAGAGCCAGCGATACTGGGTCACCATCTGTGTCGTCCGCATGAAGCGGAAACCGAGGCACGCCGCGGCGACGAGCACGGCATAGGTGACGAGGTAATAGTAGAGCGAGCGGAGCTCGCCGTCGAACAAGGCGTAATGAAAGAACCGCACGGCGGCGGCGAGCAGCGCCATGTAGAAGAAGATGCGGCTGAGCGGCTTCCACCCGCGCGCCAAACCCCGTCCGGCGAGAAAGGCGGCGCCGCCGCCCACAATCACCGTGAGCACGAGGAACACGGGAAGGCTGTCGTCCGAGAGCCAGGTCATTTTCTGATGCCCTCCCGCGGCGCGCCCTTGCCGCCGCCCTCGAGATAGGCCGCCTGGACTTCGGGGCTGCCGAGCAGCTCGGCGCCAGACCCGGTCATGGTGATCCTGCCATTGACGAGAACGTAGCCGCGATGGGCGAGACGAAGCGCATGATAGGCGCTCTGCTCGACGAGGAAGACGGTCAGGCCGTAATCGGCATTGAGCGCGCGGATCGCCGTGAAGATCTGCCTTACGATCAGCGGGGCAAGGCCGAGCGAAGGCTCGTCGAGCAGCAGCAACTTGGGACGTCCCATCAGTGCGCGCGCGATTGCCAGCATCTGCTGCTCGCCGCCTGACAGCGTTCCGCCGCGCTGGTGCTGGCGCGCCTTGAGCAGGGGGAAGAGCGTGTACACATGCTCCAGGTCCTTGGCGAAATGGGCTGGGTCGTCGGCAATGATGGCGCCCATCTGCAAGTTTTCTAGAACCGTCATGCGCGGAAAGATCCGGCGTCCCTCCGGCGATTGCGCGATGCGAAGCTTTGCGATCTTGTGGGTGGGAAGGCCGGTAATGTCCTCGCCGTCGAACAGGATGTGCCCTTCGGAGGCGCGCGGACGCCCGAAGATCGACATCATAAGCGTGCTCTTGCCGGCGCCGTTGGCACCGATCAGAGCCACGATCTCGTTTGGCCTGATGTCGAGGCTCACGCCGTGCAGCACCGGGATCCTGCCATAGCAGCAGGTGACCTTCTTGACCTCGAGCATCAACGCGCTCATTGCCGAACCTCGCGCTCGACCTTGGCGACCTCGTCGTCCGGTACGCCGAGATAGGCGGCGATGACGCGGGGATCGTTGCGCACCTCCTCCCGCGATCCGTCGGCGATCTCCTTGCCGTAATCGAGAACGACGAGGTGATCGGAGATGCGCATCACCACGCTCATGTCGTGTTCGATCAGGAGGATGGCGATATCCTCCTTGGCGCGGATGTCGTAAAGCAACTCCGTCAACGCATCGCTCTCGCGCGCATTCAGCCCCGCCGCAGGCTCGTCCAAGCAGAGCAGCAACGGCCGCGTGCACATCGCCCGCGCAATCTCGAGCTTGCGCTGCTCGCCGTAGGGGAGTTCGCCGGCCGGTGTGTCGGCCCTTTTGATGAGTTGAACGCGCTCGAGCCAAAAGCGCGCATAGTCGACCGCCTCTCTTTCCGCCCTGGCAAAGCCGCCGATGTGCAAAATGGCGCCGACGGTCGCAAAGATTCCGAAGCCGAGGACGGCGCCGGTCGGCAGCCCCGAGGCGCGGGTCAGCACGTTGTGCTGGGCCACCATCAAGTTCTCCAGCACCGTCATGCCGGGAAACAGGCGGATATTCTGGAAGGTGCGGGCGACGCGCGCGCGGGAATTGATGTCGTGGTCGTCGAGGCGCTCGAGATTGAAGCTTTGGCCGTCGGGATGGTTAAGCTTCATCATTCCTTCGCTCGGCTTGTAGAAGCCGGTGATGCAGTTGAACACCGTGGTCTTGCCGGCGCCGTTGGGGCCGATCAGCCCGGTGATGTCGCGCCGCCCCACGTCGAACGACACGTCGTCGACGGCGATCAGGCCGCCGAAGCGCATAGTGAGGTGCTCGACGCGAAGCAGGGGGTCCTTCTCCCAGGGCTTCATGCGCGTCCTTCTTCGACGAGAGCTTTGGGTATGGGTCGCGCCTCGTCGAGCACGATGGTTGGCGAGCGCGAACCGACGATGCCGCGCGGGCGCCACACCATGATCCCCACCATGGCGATGCCGAACAGTAGCATGCGGTAGAGCGCCGGATCGAAGCCCTCGCCGAAGATGCTCTGCAAGCCTTCGGTGTGGCGTAGCGCCTCGAAGCCGCCGACCATGACGATGGCGGCGATGGCGACCCCGAGCTGGCTTCCCATGCCGCCCAAGACCACGATGGCGAGGATGATGGCGGACTCGATGAAGGTGAAGCTCTCCGGGCTGATGAAACCCTGGCGAGTGGCGAAGAAGCTGCCGGCGAGCCCGCCGAACAGCGCGCCGGTGGCAAAGGCAGTGAGCTTGGTGATGGTGGTGTTGATGCCGAGCGAGCGGCAGGCGATCTCGTCCTCGCGCATCGCCTCCCAGGCGCGCCCGATCGGGAGCCGCCGTAACCTGATAGTCACGAGATTGGTGATCAGCGCGAGCCCGAGGATCACGTAATAGAGGAAGATGATGCCCTGGATTGGTTCGTATTTGAGCCCGAAAAAGGAGCTGAAGGTCATGCTGCCCGCTACTGGCGAGAAGGGGAGGCCGAAGAAGGTCGGCTTCGGGATGTCGGAGATTCCGTTCGGCCCGTTGGTCACCGGCGTCCAGTTGAGCAGGATGATGCGCACGATCTCGCCAAAGGCGAGCGTCACGATGGCGAGATAGTCGCCCCGGAGTCTCAATACCGGGAAGCCGAGAATGACGCCCCATAGCGCGGCGGCAAGCCCCGCGATGGGCAGGCACATCCAGAAACCCAAGCCGAAATGCGTGGCGAGCAGCGCAAACACATAGGCTCCGACCGCGTAGAACGCGACATAGCCGAGATCGAGCAACCCGGCGAGCCCGACCACGATGTTGAGGCCCCAGCCGAGCATGACGTAGGTGAGCACGAGGATCGAGAGGTCGAACAAATAGCGGAGCGGAAGCCCGAGATGGAATGCTTTCTCCAGAAGGTAGGAACAGATGGGGAAGAGGACGGCGAACGCGATGCCCCCGATGGTGAAAATGCGCGCATAGGGCAGGTTCGGAAAAAAGTAGACGATGACGCGGCGCACCACGCCGACGGCCAAGAAGCCCAGCACACAAGCGCCGATGAGCTGAAACGCGGCCCAATGGATGATGCCGCCGACAATGAGAAGCAGCGCCGAGACGAAGGCGGCCGTGCCGAGCACGATGAGATCGCGCCGCTCGAAGCGTTCTGAGGTGAAGAGCCGCGCGAAAGGCGTGGTGATGGGATACTCGGCCTGCCACACGAGGAGATTGAGCAGGAGGCGCCCGAACACCACGATGCCCACGGCAATGGCAAGAAGGCCCGGCCGCGGTGCAAGCGTGAGCCCGGTGACCTTGTCGACGGTGCGGACGCCAAGCAGGAGGCAGAACAGCGCAAACGCGATATAGCCCGCGATAATGGCGTCGGCGAGGGCCGCCTGCAGCCGCTGGCCGAACGTTTTGCCGGGCTCGGCGAAGGGGCTCAAACCTTTTCCACCTCTGGGCGGCCGAGCAGGCCGGTCGGGAAAAAGATCAGGACGATGGCGAGCATCGAGAACGCAGCCACGTCCTTGTATTCGGGACCGCTCGGCGCATAAGCCGACCAGAAGGTCTCGATCAGCCCGATGATGAGGCCGCCGAGCATGGCACCGGGCAGCGAACCGATGCCGCCGAACACGGCCGCGGTGAAGGCTTTGATGCCCGCGACGAAGCCGATGTAGAAGTCGATCACCCCGTAATAAAGAAGGTAGAGCAGACCCGCCACGGCGGCGAGCGCGGCGCCCAGCACGAAGGTGAGCGAGATGGTGCGGTCGACATTGACGCCGGAGAGCGAGGCCATGAGCCGGTCCTGCTCGCAGGCGCGCTGCGACCGGCCGAGCGCGGTGCGGGTGATGATCAGCCAAAACACGGTCATCAAGATGAAGGTCGTCACCACGACGAGGATCTGAATGTTGGAGAGATTGACCTCGAACCCGTTCTGCTCGAACAGCTCGTAGCTGCCGGTGACCACGGGCTGCAATGGCTTCACCCGCGCCCCTTGCGACACCTGAATGAAATTCTGCAGCACGATCGACATGCCGATGGCGGTGATGAGCGGCGCGAGCCGGAACGACTCGCGCAACGGGCGATAGGCGATGCGCTCGACCGTCCAGCCCCAGACGGCGGTGAGCACCATGGCGATGATCAGCACGAGAATGAGGGCAAGCGGAATGAAGGTCAGCCCGAGCGACATCAGCGCGAGGAAGGCGATCAGGGCGATGAAGGCGCCCACCATGAAGATGTCGCCATGGGCGAAATTGATCATGCCGATGATGCCATAGACCATGGTGTAGCCGATGGCGATCAGCCCATAGATCGAGCCAAGCGCAATTCCGTTGATCAGTTGCTGAAGGAAATAGGCCATCGGCCCTTAGCGTGCCCCCTGCACGGCCCGTTACTGTTCATTCCCAGGCTTTGCGACCCTTGGGCCGACCCTTCATAGCAAGAAGGACTTGCGGCGCACAACGCCGCTCAGAGCAAGAGGTGCGAACCGTCGCAATAGGGGGGATCGCCGGTATCCTTGCACCCGCAAAGCAGCGCCGTCTCGGTCCGCTCGGCGGTGAACAGCAGGGGCTCGAACCCGGTGCCTTCATGCGATCCGTCGCAGAAGGGCTGCTTCTTGCTTCGCCCGCAGCGGCACCAGGCATAACGCTTGCCGGCCTCAAGCTCGACTTGATAGGGGCTGAGCTGCGGTCGCTCTACCTCTGCCATGCTCCGTCCTTTTTGCGTTCCCGCCCTGTGGCGACCGGAAGCCGCGGCCCTGCTTAGCCAATTCACCCCTGCGGCACAAGAAGCGGGGCTTGCATGTTAATTGGCTCGGTAACACTTGCGCCTAAGATCAACCGCTGCAACGATTCGCGCGTCCTAGGTGCGATCAGCGCGAACCCGCGAGGAAAGAGCTTGAGTCGATGGGCCATCCGGACCATAGAGGGCGAAAAACCGGCTGCGTGCCCTTCGCATTCGTCGGAAGAAGCGCCCGTACAGGGGGCCGCCGTTGGGGACGGACGCGGGTCAAGGCGAGTTTAGAGGCCGCCCATGGCTGAGTTCATTTTTGCTGCTATTTCCCTGCTCGTCCTGTTCGGCCTGGCTATGAACCGCGCGCCGCTCCGGCTCTGGGCCGCCGCTTTTGCTCTTCTCACTCTGGCAGCACAAATGGGCCTCGTCCACGGCCAGCTGCATTGGCCGGTCTTCACGCTTTGGGCGCTGCTTGGTTGGCTTGCGGCGCTTGCCCTGTTCGATCTCTCCTTCAAGGAGCAGCGCAGGAAATTCGTGGTGCTGCCAGCCTTTCGAGCGCTCAAGGGCGCGATGCCTACGATCTCCGAGACCGAGCGCGAGGCGCTTCAGGCCGGCACCGTCGGTTGGGATGCCGAGCTGTTTGGCGGAACGCCAAATTGGTCGAAGCTCCGGCGCGTCGCGCCCATCACGCTCACCGCCGAGGAACGCGCGTTCCTTGAGGGGCCGACCACCGAGCTTTGCAAGCGGCTCAACGACTGGCGCATCCGCCATGAGCTGCACGACATTCCCGACGATATCTGGCGCTTCGTCTGCGACAATGGCTTTCTCGGCATGCTCATCTCCAAGGAGCATGGGGGCCTCGGCTTCTCCGCCCAGGCGCAGTCGCTGATCCTCGGCAAGATTTCCTCGCGCAGCCCAGACGGCGTCACCATCGTCATGGTGCCGAACTCGCTCGGGCCGGGCGAGCTGATCGAGAAATACGGCACGGCTGCGCAAAAGGAGCATTTCCTGCCGCTTCTCGCGCGCGGCGAGGAGATTCCGTGCTTTGCCCTGACCGGTCCGTTCTCGGGCTCCGACGCGGCCTCGATGCGCGATGTCGGCGTCGTGACGCGCGGGCTGCACGACGGCAAGGAGACGCTTGGCATCAAGCTTACCTGGGACAAACGCTACATCACGCTTGCGCCCAAGGCGACGCTGCTTGGCCTTGCCTTCCGCCTGTTCGATCCCGACAATCTGCTCGGCCGCGGTGAGGACGTCGGCATCACCTTGGCGATGGTACCCACCAACCACCCCGGCGTGGAGATCGGCCGCCGGCATCTTCCCGCCGGCGCGTCGTTCCCCAACGGCCCGACGCGCGGGCGCGACGTCTTTATCCCCATCGACTGGATCATTGGCGGGCAGGAGCGGGCCGGGCAAGGCTGGACCATGCTGATGAACTGCCTCGCCGCCGGCCGCTCCATCTCGCTGCCGGCGACCAGCGCCGCCGCCGCCAAGGCGATGCTCCGCACCAGCACCGCCTATGCGCGCATCAGGAAGCAGTTCAATCTTCCGATCGGCTTCATGGAGGGCGTCGAGGAGCCGCTCGCGCGCCTGGTCGAGGCGTCGTACGAGCTCGAGGCTGCGCGCGCCGTCACGGCTTCGATGGTGTCCGCCGGCGAAAAGCCCGCGGTGATCTCCGCGCTTCTGAAATATGTCTCGACCGAGCGCATGCGCGCCTGCGTCAACGACGCCCTCGACATTCACGGGGGCAGGGGCATCTGCGACGGCCCGTCGAACTACATCCAAAGCGCCTATCAGATGGTGCCGGTCGGCATCACCGTCGAAGGCGCCAACATCCTGACCCGCACACTGATCACCTTCGCGCAAGGGGCGTTGCGCAGCCATCCTTATCTCTTCACCGAAATCCAGGCGCTGCAAAATCCGGACAAGGAGCGCGCTTTCGAAGTCTTCGCCGAGACCTTCGACAACCATGTCGCCTTCACCATGTCGAACACCGCCGGCGCGCTGTTCCACAATCTGACCTTTGGGCTGTTTGCTTCCGCGCCTCCGCATGCGGGTGCCGCGGGCCGCTGGTGGCGCGAGCTCGCGCGCGCCTCCCGCTCCTTCGCCCTCGTCGCCGACATGACCGTGGCGCTACTCGGCGGCGGGCTCAAGGTGAAGCAGAAGATCACCGGGCGCATGGCCGATGCGCTCGCCGAGCTTTATCTCCTCTCGGCGGTGCTGAAACGCTACGACGACGACGGGCGACAGAAGGCCGACCTCAAGCTCGTCGATTACTGCGCCAAGAACTGCCTCTACCGTTTCGATCAGGCCTTGCTCGGCACGCTTCGTAATCTTCCGGTGCGCTGGGCGGCATGGCTGATGCGCCCGCTGGTTTTACCCTTTGGTCCAAGGCGCCCCGCGAGCGATCGTGAGGGCAAGGAGATCGTTCGCATGGCGCTGGAGCCCGGCGAGTTCCGCGACCGCCTTACGCGAGACATCTACATCTCCAATGATCCCGCTGACCGCGTGGGGCTGCTCGAATACACGCTGCTCAAGACGGTGGCGTGCGAGGAGGCCGACAAGAAGCTCGAGCGCGCCATCCGCAAGGGCGAGGTGCGGCGCTATCACAACAACGATTGGGTCGCCGAAGCGGAGAGCAAAGGCGTGTTGAGCCCGGAGGAAGCGCGCGCTCTCGCCGAGCTTCGCGATCTCGTGGCGCGCGTCATCGCCGTCGACGAGTTTGACGCTGACGCGCTGGCGCGTAAAGCGCCGGTCGTAGCCTCCGCGCCAAGGGCCGCGGAAGCCGCGAGGCCGGAGCAGCCCGAGCATATCGCTGCCGAGTAGCGCGGATCATGGCGACCACGCTTCCAAATTTGCAGGACTGGCGGTTCTCGATCGACTTCGAGGGCATCGCCTGGGCGGTCATCGACCGCAAGGGCGAGAGCATGAATTCGCTCGGACGCCGCCCCACCGAGGAGCTCGGCGAGATCGTCAAGGCGGTCGAGAAGGCCGCCGCGAGCGGCGAGGTGAAGGGCCTCGTGCTGATGAGCGCCAAGGAACGAAGCTTCATCGCCGGCGCCGATATCAGGGAGTTCGAGAGCTTCGATACAGAGGCCAAGATCAAGGACGTGGTGAAGCAAACGCTCCAGCTCATCGATCGCATCGACCAGCTGCCGGTCACGGTCGTTGCCGCAATCCACGGCTACTGTCTCGGCGGCGGCCTCGAACTCGTCTTGGCTTGCGACTGGCGCATCGCCGACCGCGAGGAAGCGACGCGGCTTGGCTTCCCCGAGGTCAAGCTCGGCATCTTCCCGGGGCTGAACGGCACGGTGCGCTCGATCGAGCTCGCGGGTCCGACCGACGCCATGACCGCCATGCTCACCGGGCGGATGCTCCGCCCCACCGCCGCCAAGGCCATCGGCCTCGTCGATCAGCTCGTCCCGACCCATCACAATCTCCGCTGGGCCGCGCGCAAGGCGGTGCTGCAAAAGCGCCACTCGAAGGGCGCGCCGTGGTGGAAGCGACTTATGCTGAGGCAGCCGGTGCGTTCCATGCTGGCAAAGCAGATGCGCGCCAAGACCGCGGAGAAGGTACGCGAGGAGCATTACCCGGCGCCCTTCCGCCTGATCGATCTGTTCGAGCAGTTCGGCGATGACCCGATCAGCATGCGCATCGCCGAGACGGAGATGTTCGCCCCGCTGATGGCGAGCGAGGCCTCGCGCAACCTGCGCCGTGTGTTCAAGCTCTCCGAGATGCTGAAGGATGAAGCTCCCAAGGACGGCTTCAAGCCGCGCAAAGTGCATGTCGTCGGCGCCGGCACCATGGGCGGCGACATTGCCGCTTGGTGCGTCGTCTCCGGCATGCAGGCGAGCCTCCAGGATCTCGACGAGGCGCAAATCGCCAAGGCGCTCTCGCGCGCCAAGGGGCTGTTCAAGCGCCAGCTGCGTTCTCCCGTCGCCATCGAGGCGGCGGTGGCGCGACTGATTGCCGACCCCAAGGGCAAACACCTCAAGCACGCCGACGTGGTCATCGAGGCGATCGTCGAGCGGCTCGACGTCAAGCAGAAATTGTTCCAGCAGCTCGAAAACGAGGCGAAGCGGGGCGCCGTGCTTGCCACCAACACGTCATCGCTGAGACTGGAGGACATCGCGCAGCCGCTCGCCGATCCCGGACGTTTGGTCGGCCTGCATTTCTTCAATCCCGTGGCGCAGCTTCCGTTGGTCGAAGTGGTGCGCGGGGAGGGGACGCGCGAAGAGGAGGTGCGCAAGGCGTGCACCTTCGTCACCGCCATCAACAAGCTGCCGCTTGTGGTGAAGAGCTGCCCCGGCTTCCTCGTCAACCGCGTGCTCGCGCCCTACATGATGGACGCGGTGCGCCGCTATCAGATGGGGGAGCCGCGCGAGAAGATCGATCAGGCCGCGTTGAAATTCGGCATGCCGATGGGGCCGCTCGAGCTGATGGACCTGGTTGGGCTCGATATCGCCAACCATGTCGGGGAAGAGCTTCAGCTCGCCCCCGGGACCGATAATGTGCTCGCCAACCTGGTAAAGCAGGGCAAGCTCGGCAAGAAGACGGGCGAAGGCTTCTATGTCTGGGAGAATGGCAAGCCCAAGCGCGAAGAGGTTGCTTACGACCAAGCCGAGCTCGAGCGCTTGGGACGCGAGCTGGTGAAACCCATGCTCGACGAGGCCGAGCGCGCGCTTCAGGACAAGATTGTGGCAAATGCGGACCACGTCGATGCCGGTGTGATCTTCGGCACGGGCTTCGCGCCTTTCCGCGGCGGCCCGCTGCATTACCGCAAGACCCAGGAGCGGGCCTCAGCCGCGTCCGCGGCCGCAGCGTGAGCAGAGGGAACGGGAGCCAGCAGTGAACATCATGGCGGAAGGTTCGATGCGGCGCGTTGCTGTGCTCGGTGGGGTGAGAATTCCCTTCTGCCGCTCGCACACGGCCTATGCCGAACTTTCCAATCTCGACATGCTGACGGCGGCGCTCGGCGGCCTGGTCGACCGCTTCGCGCTTCACGGCGTGCATATCGATGAAGTCGTGGGCGGCGCCGTGGTGACCCACGCCAAGGACTGGAACCTCGCGCGCGAGGCGGTGATCGGGAGCGCGCTTGCACCGACCACCCCCGCCATCACCATGATGCAGGCCTGCGGCACGAGTCTCGCCGGCGCTCTCGGGCTTGGTGCAAAGATCGCCACGGGGCAGATCGAATGCGGCATCGCGCTCGGCTCCGACACGACGAGCGACGCGCCGGTCGTGTTCCAGCGGAAGTTCGCCCAACGCCTCGTGCAGCTCTCCCGCGCCAAGACCCTCGGCCAGAGGGCGGCGGTCTTCAAGGGCTTCACCCCCGCCGAGCTTGCCCCGCAGCCGCCCTCGACGTCCGAGCCGCGCACTGGCTTAAGCATGGGGGAGCATTGCGAGCTGATGGCCAGGGAATGGGGAGTCACCCGCGAAGCGCAGGATCTCTTGGCCTATGAGAGTCACAAGAAGGCGGCCGCGGCCTATGACCAGGGCTTCATGGACGACCTTGTCGTCCCCTGCGCTGGCGTGTTCCGCGACAACAATATCCGCGAGGACATTTCGCTCGAAAAGATGGCCGAGTTGAAGCCAGCCTTCGATCGCTCTGGCAAGGGCACCATTACCGCCGCCAACTCCACGCCGCTCACCGATGGCGCCTCGACGATCCTGCTCGCCTCGGAAGACTGGGCAAGAAAACAGGGAATTCCCGTCCAAGCTTATTTGAGCCTAGGCCGCACTTCGGCCGTAGATTTCGTTCAAGGTGAAGGACTTCTGATGGCGCCGACGGTTGCCGTGAGCGAGCTCCTCAAGCAAACCGGTCTTGCGCTTCAGGACTTCGATTATTATGAGATTCATGAAGCCTTTGCTGCGCAGGTGCTGGCCACGTTGAAGGCATGGGAGTCCGAGGACTATTGCCGTAGCCGCCTGGGACGAAGCGGGGCGCTCGGGTCGATCGACCGGGCGAAGCTTAACGTCAAGGGCTCGTCAATTGCTTTCGGGCATCCTTTTGCTGCTACCGGTGCCCGAATCTTGGCAGTTATGGCCAAACTGCTGCATAGTCAGGGCGGCAAACGGGGGTTGATCTCGATCTGCACAGCCGGTGGCATGGGCGTTGCGGCCATTGTGGAAGGCGTGGAGACTCATGCCTTGCCAAAGGCGGCAAAACCGGCCGAAATGGCGCTGGGGGCAATCTGATGCGCTTCTCCGCCAAGCCAAAAAAGGCCGCAAAAGCGGTCCATGTGGGACAGGGGGCGATAAGAGCAATGGCCAAGGCGCTCCGGCGCCAGCGGCGTGACCCTTTACGGAGGTCCTTATGAGGAATCGTGCGTTGGCTGCGGGAATCGGGCTGCTGACCGCCGCTTTCCTTGCTCCCATCAGCCAGCCCCAAGCGGCGACTGTCGATCCCAGCGGCTATTGGTACAAGCCGGACGCCGAGCGCGAGTCCAAGATCCAAGTCTTCAAGTGCGGCAAGGCAAAGGCGCAGCTCTGCGCCAAGATCGTCTGGCTCAAGGAGCCCAACGACAGCAAGGGTAAGGCTCTGCATGATATCCGCAACGAGGATCCCTCGATGCGCGATCGCCCGATCGTGGGTCTGACCATCTTCGCCGGTATGTCGCCGACCGCACCGGGAACCTGGTCCGGCCAGATCTACAATCCCGAGGACGGCCATACCTACTCCGCCACCCTTACGATGGTGTCTCGCACGCAGATCAAGCTGCGCGGCTGCAAGGCTTGGCTGCTTTGCGGCGAGAAGCAGTGGCTCAGGACTTCTGCGCCCGCGCCTGAGGTGGTAACGCCGCCCGCGCCCGCCGAGGGCACGCAGCAAATCGAGGCTTCGGCCGATCCGTCCAGTGTCCCATCGGCGCCGTCGCAGGCTGATACCGCAGCCGCTTCCGCTGATCCGGCGAGCGCAGAGGCTGCCGCTGCCGAGCCGGCCAGTGCTGAGGCCAGTGCCGCGGCAGCGCCCGCCGCCCCGTCCGACAGCACCCGCGAGGCTTCCGCCACTCCACAAGCCGCCGCGGTCGCTCCGACATTGGTCGCCTTGCCCAAAGCCGAGCTTGCGACACCCGCAAGCCCGCCCCCCGCGCAACCCGTGCAGCCGGGCTACGGCTTCTTGAATGCTTCGACGCCGGCGGAGAGCGCCGCGCCGGTCTCCGCTGACGATGTGTCGAGCATGATGGTCATGACGAAGCCGATCGCGGCTCCCTCTGTGGTCCCCGCTGCCGCTCCGGCCGAAGCCGCGACTGCGAACCCCGCTGCGGCGGCCCCAGCTACGCAGGCTGCCCAGACCGAGGACCCGGTTCCTCTGCCCGCGCAGAAGCCCAAGGCCAAGGCGAAGCCCATCGCTACGGCTGCTGCCGCCAAGCCCGCCGCAAAACCGGTGACGCAGGCGGCGACGACGCCTCCCGATCAGGGCGCGCCGGCACCGCAAGATACCGCGGCTGCTCAAGCCGATCCCGAGGCCCAAGGCGAGGTAGACGGTGCGCAAGCGGCAACGGCCGATGCCGCCATGGTCGAAGCGCCTCCCTTGACGCGGCGGCAAAAGCGGATACTCCGGCGCCAGCAGCACCAAGAAGAGCCGTTCCTGCCCTGGCTGCGTTAGCTCGAACAGGCGTCGCTTCGCAGATAAGTTAGCGGAACCAGCCCCGGCACACCGGGCAAGCTGACGCGCGATCAGCGCTTGGCTTCCGCGCGCAGCTCCTTCTTGGAGAGCTTTCCAATCATGGTCTTCGGCAGCTGATCGCGAAACTCGATTTCTGCCGGCAACTCGAACTTTGAAAGCTTGCCTCGCAGGAACTGTAGCAGTTCCTGGGCGCTCGCCTCCTTTCCCTCCTTCAGCTTGACGAACGCCTTTGGCGCCTCGCCTCGATACTCGTCGGGAATGCCGACCACGATCACCTCGGCCACCGCCTGATGCTCGTAGAGCGCATCCTCTATCCGCCGCGGATAGACCTTGAACCCCGAAGCGTTGATCATATCCTTGATGCGGTCGACGATAAAGATGAAGCCATCATCGTCCATGTAGCCAACGTCGCCGGTGCGGAAGAAGCGCCCGACGAAGCTCGCCTCGGTGTCTTGCGGCTTCTTCCAATAGCCGGTCATCACCTGCGGCCCCGCGATGCAGATCTCGCCGGGCTCGCCGCGCGGCATGGCGACGTGAGGGTCCTCGAGCGAGCGGATGGTGATCTCGGTGCCGGGCAACGGGATGCCGATCGAACCGTTTCTAGGCGCATGAATCGGATTGCAGGTGGCGACCGGGGAGGTCTCGCTCAAGCCATAGCCCTCGACGACATGGCATTTGCACAGCGCCTCGAAGCTGCGCCGTACCTCGAGTGGCAAAGCCGCGCCGCCGGAGATGCAAAATTCGAGCGAGGAAAGATCGAAATTCTTCACATGCGAGTGGCGGGCGATGGCGTTGAACAGGGTAGGGACGCCGGGCATCATCTTGGGTCGCAACTTGCCGATGAGCTTCAACGTTTCGATCAGCTCGAACTTCGGCAGGAGGATCATCTCCAGGCCCTCGCTGATAGCAAGGTTCATGACGGTCGTCATGGCGAAGACGTGAAATAACGGGAGAACGCCAAGCACACTGCCATCGGCCTTACCCAATTGAGTACGCCAGGCCTTTACCTGACCGACATTGGCGGAGAGATTGGCGTGGGTGAGCATCGCGCCTTTGGGCGTTCCGGTGGTGCCACCGGTATATTGCAGGACCGCGATGGCATCAGGCGTGATGCCGGGCCTCTCATAGCGTCCGTTGTTGGCCAGGAGGTCGCGCTCGAGGACGATCTTGTCCTGCGCGGGTGAGGCGCTCGCATTGGCGAGCTTGGCGCGTTGCGTAAGCCTGAAGCCGACCGACTTGAGCGAAGGAAGCAGCGCCGGGAAGCTCGCGACCACAGCCTTGTCGAGCACGCCACGCTTGATGAGCGCCTCGATCTTCTCGAAAGTGAGCGCGAGATCGAGCGTCACCATGATCCTGACGCCGCTGTCGCGGGCCTGGAATTCAATCTCCTCGAGGTTATAGAGGGGGTTGAAATTGACCACCGTGCCGCCGGCCTTCAGCACGCCGTAGTAGAAAATCACGAAAGTCGGCGCGTTGGGCAGCAACAGGCCGACCTTGACGCCTTCGCCGACGCCCAAGTCCTGCAAGCCCTTGGCGGCGCGGTCTGACAGCTCGCCGATCTCGGCAAAGCTCAGGCGTTTACCCATGAAATAGGTGCAGGCGCGCGCGCCGTACGCCCTAACGGCGTCGTCAAGCACCCCGCCCATGAGTTGCGGAGGAAAGTCTGCATCCCATTTGATCCCCTGAGGGTAGGATTTGAGCCATGGACGCTGGAGCGCGGCCGCCTCGCGGGGCTTCCCGCCCAGTGATGAAAGATTGGGCTTCCTCGCCATAGGATGTCTGTTTTGCTTTGCTTTACCGCTGCTTAACGGGTCGTGATTCTGTCATTGGGAGGCAATTGGCCGCAGGCCCGTTCGAGAATATTATTATAGCACGAGTGGGTTAAGGAGCGTGGGGAGAGCCGCTCCGCCGACGGTTGGGAATATGCTGAAACCGTGGCGTGTCGAGGCGCAAAAACGCCAATTTTCTTGGCGATTAGAGCGTCGGGCGGGACGATATTTTGGGCAAGAACGCGGGTGGACTCGACAAGATTTTAAGTCTATTCCAATGCCCGACTTGCCCTTGGATTAGCTATGATTTAGCCAGGGACCATTAGACACGGACCCCGAAACGGGGCAGGGAGAGCGATATGGACGAGGTGGCTACCAAGATCATTGAGATTTTGCGTAAGAACATGAAGGACCCATCTAAGACCGTCACGCTCGAAACGCCCCTTAGCGAACTTGAGATCGAATCGCTCGACCTCGCGGTGATCGTGTTCGATATTGAGGATACCTTTGGTATCGAAATCCCGTATAATGCGAATGAAGAGGTGGAGGCGTTCGCAACGGTAGGGTCCGTTGTCGATCGGGTGAAGGGCATCATCGCAGAGACGAAGGCTTCCGGCGCAGCAGCTTGAACCAGCCATTTCCGCTCGGGGGCCTTCCCGGGACGTCGACCAGGCTTGGAGTTACGGCTTAGCACTACATGACACACACTAACGGGCGCAGGCGCGTCGTGGTCACTGGCCAGGGCGTCGTCACTCCTTTGGGCACTGGCGTAGACAAGTTTTGGGCTGCGCTCAAAAGCGGTGCGTGCGGCATCCGCCAGGTCCAGAGCTTCCCTACCGACGATCTCTTCATCACCATCGCCGGCGAGGTCCCCGACTTCGACCCGAAGGAACGCCTACAGAGCAAGCCGCTCCTGCTCGCCGACAAATATTCTCAATATGCCGGCTGCGCGGCGCAAGAAGCCGTCGCCATGTCGAAGCTCGAAGTGCCGCTCAAGGAGAACGAGGCCTATCGCGCGGCCTGCATCATCGGCTCCGGTGTCGGCGGGCTGACCACCCTCGAGTTCTCCTACAAGATGCTGTTCAAGGAGAACAAGCGTGCGACCCATCCCTTGACCCTGCTCAAGGCGATCGGCAGCTCGGCCTCGGCCCATGTCAGCATCGAATATTCGATCAAGGGCCCGACCTTCGGCGTGGTGAGCGCCTGCTCGACCGCGACGCATGCCATCGGCCTCACCTACCGCATGATCCGCGAGGGTCTCGTCGACCTCGGCATTGCCGGCGCGGCGGAAGCCTCGCTCAACTGGGGCGCGACCCGCGCCTGGCAGGCCATGCGCGTGCTGAGCCCTGACGGGTTGTTCCCCTTCGCCAAGAGGCGCAACGGCACCGTGCTGGCCGAGGGCGCCGGCATTTTGATGCTCGAGGAATATGAGCGCGCCAAGGCGCGCGGCGCCCCGATCCTTGCCGAGGTCATGGGCTATGGCATGACCGCCGACGCTGCCGACATGGTCAACCCTTCGATCGATGGCGCCTCGACCGCGATGCAGATGGCGCTCGACGACGGTGCGCTGGCGCCCTCGGACATCGACTATGTGAACGCCCACGGCACGGCGACCGCCGTCAACGATGTGAACGAGACCCGCGCCATCAAGCGCGTATTCGGCAACGCCGCGACCAAGCTCTCCATCTCCTCGACCAAGTCGATGCACGGCCATTGCCTTGGCGCCGGCGGCGGCATCGAGGCGGTTGCCGCGGTCAAGGCGATCGGCGAAGGGTTCATCCCCCCTACGGTCGGTCTCGACGAGCCGGACCCCGAATGCGACCTCGACTACACGCCCAATGCCGGCAAGAACCGCGAGGTCAATTACGCCATGTCGAACTCCTTCGCCTTCGGCGGCTTGAATGCCGTCCTCGTGTTCGGACCGCCGCCGGCCTAATCCGCGCACCCACCCGCCGTTTCGTGCCCTCTCCTCGGCCTCTCGTCGTGCTCGGACTGATTGGGCTCGCGAGCGCCGTCGGCGCCTATGCGATCGTGAGCTACCTGAAGCTCGCCCACCGTGAAGATGCGATTGCCACCCATCGGGAAGAGATCTATCGCTCGCCGTCGAGCTTCGTCGCGGGCAATCCGGAAGGCGATGTCAGTGTTGTCGCCTTCTTCGACTACAACTGCCCATATTGCCGGGAAGGCGCCCCGACCCTTGCCAAGCTGATCGCCAATGACGGCAAGGTCAGGCTCGTGCTCAAGGAGCTGCCGATTCTCGGCAAGGACTCCGAGGCCGTGGCGCGGATCGCGCAAGCTTCGATCCCCCAGGGCAAATATTTCGAGTTCCATCAGAGGCTCTTCGCCGAGCCCGGCCTAGTCACCAAGGGGAAGGCGCTTCGCATCGCCGCGGAGCTCGGCCTCGACACCGCGCAAATCGAGCGGGGGATGAACGAGCCCGCGGTCGAAGGGGCGATAGCGGCGAACAACGCGCTCGCCGACCAGCTTGGCGTTGAAGGGGTGCCCTTCTATCTCGTGGGCGACCGGGCGGTGGCCGAAGGCGACCAGCTCTACGACGATCTCGTCGCCAAGGTCGCCGAAATCCGCCAGAGCGGTTGCCGGACCAAGTGCTGAGCCTGCGGTCTTGTGAGATCAGTCGGCCATCGCGACAGGGACCGCAATCGCGCCGCCCACGGCGCCAACGCCAGCCCCGACCGGACCGCCGACGGCAAAGCCGGTGACGGCACCCACGCCAGCACCACTGGCGATTTTCTGGGTCATGGTGCAGCCCATGGCGCTGGCTGCGAGCGCAACCAGGCCCAACAACGCAAGTACTCGCTTCACGGCAGACGTTCCCCAGCCCCGCTGCCTAAAAATATGGCTGAGAATTGCTAACGCAGAGTAAGCGGCTCCCCGGGGCGACTGGATCAACCCACGCCCCGGGAAGAATGCGAGCTTTTAGCAGCGCCGCATGGTCACGCCCTGCGTCGATCTCATGCCGATCGCCCGTGCCGCGCCGTGCGAGAGGTCGAGCGTAAGGCCGGGCGTGAACGGCCCGCGGTCGTTGACAGTCACCCTGACGCTCTTGCCCGTCTTCGGATTGCCGACGACGAGGCAGGTGCCGAAGGGGAGAGACCGATGCGCGGCCGTCAATCCGTTCGGATTGAAGGCCGCTCCCGAGGCCGTGTGCCGGCCCCTCAGCTCGTTCCCATACCAAGTAGCGGTCACGCGTTGTTCGGCGTCGGCGCCCGTCGTGAACATAGTCAGCATCAAGATGGAGATTGCAGCTCGATACATGATTCGCACCCTTCGTTGTGTACCCAAGCAAAAACTGAAGGGGCAAATCCGGCGATGTTCTGCCGATGCGAGGGTGATACGAGGGTGCTTTTGCGGAAACGCTGGCGAGAATGGGGCTAGATCAGGCCGAGGCCTTTGAGGCTCGCGTGGCCCTGCTTGCCCACGATGATGTGGTCGTGGACGTACACGCCGAGCGGCTTTGCCGCCGCCACGATCTGCTTGGTCATCTCGATATCGGCACGCGACGGGGTAGGGTCGCCCGAGGGGTGGTTGTGCACGAGCACGATAGCCGTCGCCGACAGCTCGAGCGCCCGCTTGACCACCTCCCGCACATAGACCGGGGTGTGGTCCACAGTGCCTTTTTGCTGCACCTCGTCGGCGATGATCT
>Ga0081455_10001830_pt1 | contig 25613 bp, 21 predicted proteins | sample TabmetS3T2R1_FD_70207 | JGI IMG/M metagenome (GOLD analysis project Ga0081455, IMG submission 70207) | Tabebuia heterophylla rhizosphere microbial communities from the University of Puerto Rico - S3T2R1 | ecosystem: Host-associated > Plants > Roots > Rhizosphere ...
GATGATACCGGTGAAGGCAAAGCCGGTGAACAGCGTGGTCGGCGTCGACCAGACCGGGTCGCTGAAGGAAGCCCTGAGCTGGCCGAGCAGATCGAACAGCGCAACGATCGAGACCAGCGAGGTATCCTTGAACAGCGCGATGAAGCTGTTGACGAGGCCGGGGATGACGTGGCGCAGCGCCTGCGGCATCACGATCAGCCCCGTGGTCTTGGCCCAGGACAGGCCGAGCGCGCTCGCGGCCTCCGCCTGCCCGCGCGGGATCGCCGCCAGGCCGCCACGGATGACCTCGGCCTGGTAGGCGCCGGCGAACAGCGCAATGCCGATCAGGGCGCGCATCAACCCGTCGATCGTGAAACCGGTCGGCACGAACAGCGGCAGCATGTAGGTGGCGAAGAACAGCACGGTGATCAGAGGAACGCCGCGCCAGAACTCGATGAAGGCGATCGAGAAAATCCGGATCAGCGGAATGGTCGAACGACGCCCGAGCGCCAGCGCGATGCCGACCGGCATCGAGGCGACGATGCCGACGACCGACACCACCAGCGTCACCAGCAGGCCGCCCCAGAGCCGCGTATCGACCTCCGGCAGTCCGCCACGGTCGAGCCCCATGATCGCAATCACGACGGCGATGCCGACAAAGATCGCAAGCGTGGTGGCGACGGCGCGCAAGCTGCCCGTCAGCCAGAACAGCAGCGCCGAGATGATCACGGCGGTCGCCGCGAGGTCGGCCCAGACCGGACGTCCGTAGGCCTGGATCTGGTCGCGCAGCCAGGTCAGCGGCAGAAGTATCCAGCTCACCACGGTGCTGAGCAGCATCAGCAGCTTGCCGATCACCCACAGCAGCGGTCCGATAACGGCCGTCGCCTCGCCCGATGCCGCCAGCTTCCTGCCGCCCTCGCCGATACTGTCGTTGAAGCCGGAGAGAAGCGCGGCCGTCCAGCTCACGCCGAAGCCGCCGAGTCCGCCGCCGCGCAGCAGGAAGAAGGCGACGACCGGCAACGCGATGAAGAACAAAATCGCGTTCGGACCCTTGCCCGGCAGCCGCGGAATCAGCAGCGGAACCAGGAGGATCGCCGCAAGAGCGAAAGTCAGATTGACGCGCCAGCGCTCGGGCTCCGGATAGAAGCCGTAGATGAATTGCGAGAATTTGGCCTGAATGAAGGGCCAGCAGGCGCCGACCACGTCGTTCGGATTCTTCGGCAGGCAGGCGGTGCGGTCCGTGCCGGTCCAGACGGCGTCGATGAACGCGAATCTCACGGCCGGGACGACGATGACCCACAGCAGCAGCAGGCTGACGATCGTGATCAGGATGTTGGTCGGGGAATTGAACAGCCGCGTGCGCAGGAAGCCGATGAAGCCGGTGGTCTTCACCGGCGCCGGCCGCTCCGGCACCAGATCCTGGCGGACGAAATTGGATGCCGTGGTGTCGCTCATCCGCCCATGCTCCGGCTGATCCGCCATCCATAGAAACTCATGATCGCGCTGGTGACGAGCGAGATCAGGAGATAGACGCCCATGGTGATGCCGATGATTTCAATCGCCTGCCCGGTCTGGCTCAGCGTGGTTCCGGCGAACACCGAGACCAGGTCCGGATAGCCGATCGCGACCGCCAGCGACGAGTTCTTGGTCAGGTTGAGATACTGGTTGGTCAGCGGCGGCAGGATCACCCGCATCGCCTGCGGGATCACGATCAGCCGCAGCACCGAGCCGCGCTGCAGTCCGAGCGAGGAGCCGGCTTCCATCTGGCCCTTGTGCACGGAGAGAATGCCTGCGCGCACGATCTCGGCGATAAAGGCCGCTGTGTAGGTCGATAGCGCCACCGTCAGCGCGACGAATTCCGGAATCAGGCGCGAGCCGCCGGCGAAGTTGAAGCCCTTGAGCACCGGCACCTCCCACGTAACGGGGATGCCGAAGATCAGCATGCTGATCAGCGGCAGGCCGATAATCATGCCGAGCACATAGGGCCAGACCTTGATCACCTTGCCGCTTTGAAAGAGCTGACGGCGCGCATAACGCCACAACACGATGGAGGCTACGATCGCCACCAGCAGGGCGACGACGAACGGTTCGAAGCCCGCCTGGCCGACCGGCTTAGGAACGATCAGGCCGCGGTTGCTGAGAAAGATGCTGTCGAAGATCGAAATGCTCTGCCGCGGGTTGGGCAATGCGGCGAGCACGGCCAGATACCAGAACAGGATCTGGAACAGGACCGGCAGGTTGCGGATCAGTTCGACATAGCCGCCCGAGATCCGCGACAGCAGCCAGTTCGGCGACAGCCGCCCAAGGGCGACCAGGAATCCGATGATGGTGGCGAAGAAAATGCCGATCACCGAGACCAGCAGCGTGTTGAGCAGGCCGACCAGAAAGACCCGCGTATAGGGATCAGACCCCGAATACGGGATCAGGCTCTGGCTGACGTCAAAGCCGGCATTGTTGGCAAGGAAACCAAAGCCCGCGGTGATCCGCTGGGCCTGCAGGTTGGCGCGGGCGTTGGCGACGATCTCGTAGGAGATCCAGGCGAGCGCGGCGACGAACAGGAGCTGGAGCACGAAGCCGCTCCAGCCCGCCCGGCCGCCCAGCGCCCGCTGCAGCTTGGGAATGAGCTGCGACGGTGGTTTTCGGGGTTCGATGGCCATCGCCGCAGCCCCTCTCGCTGGTGCTTAGCGGATCGGCGGGGCGTACTGGATGCCGCCCTTGCTCCATAGGTTGTTGAGGCCGCGGGCAATGCCGAGCTTGGAGCCGGAGCCGACATTACGCTCGAAGGATTCCCCGTAGTTGCCTGTCGCCCTCACGATCCGCACCATCCAGTCCTTGGTCAGGCCGAGCTGCTCACCCAGATTGCCGTCAGTGCCGACCGCGCGCTTGACCTCCGGTTTGTCGGACTTGGCCATCTCGTCGATGTTCTTTTGGGTCATGCCGAGCTCTTCGGCGCCGACCATCGCGAACAGCGTCCATTTCACGATGTCGAACCACTGATCGTCGCCATGGCGAACCATCGGTCCGAGCGGTTCCTTCGAGATCACTTCGGGCAGCACGACGTGATCGGCGGGATTGGCGACCTTCAGGCGCTCGGCATAAAGCTGGGAGACGTCGGAGGTGAAGACGTCGCAGCGGCCGGACTCGTAGGCCTTCACGGTTTCGTCGGCGGTCGCGAACGCGATCACCTCATACTTCATGTTGTTGCCCTTGAAGTAGTCGGCGAGGTTCTGCTCGGTCGTGGTGCCGGTCTGAACGCAGACGGAGGCGCTGTTGAGCTCCAGCGCCGAGTTCACCTTCAGCGACTTCTTCACCAGGAAGCCCTGGCCGTCATAATAGGTCACGCCGGTGAAGTTGGCGCCGAGCGAGGTATCGCGCGACAGCGTCCAGGTGGTGTTGCGCGACAGCACGTCGATCTCGCCGGACTGCAACGCGGTGAAGCGGTCCTTGGCCGAGAGGGGCACGAACTTGATCTTGGTGGCGTCGTTGAAGATGGCGGCCGCGACCGCCCGGCAGATGTCGACGTCGAGACCGGTCCAGTTACCCTTGTCGTCCGGCGACGAGAAGCCCGGCAGGCCCTGGCTGACCCCGCAGGACAGCATGCCGCGGTCCTTGACCGTCTTGAGGGTTTGCGCCGAGGCGGCCTGGGCCGAGAGGGCAGCAGCAGCGGCAAGGGTAACAACCAGAGATACGCGTTTCATGGGTTAGGCCTTTCAAGGGGACGTCCGGAGATTCTTTTTAGGCAACGCCTGACGTTGTGGGGCCAACCCGCTGATCCCTCGCTGAAAAGCGTCATCGTGACCGTGCATTTGACATGCCAATCCGGTCAGGCGGTGGATCAGGTATCGCGGCAGGCCCCTCAACTTGCAGCGACTGTTAGTTGGTTCGCATCTCAGAACGACTAGCGTGCCGGGTCAAGGGGTTGACTGCCGTCTTCTGTGTCTTGTTATTAAGTCGCCCGGCTCCGACCCGCCGCCGGCGGTGTTTTCGCGATCAAGTTGCGCCTGCGGCATAACGTCTTGGATAATGCAAACGCATGAGCTTTTCGAACGACGGCCCGTCCAACCCGCAAAAACCCGAAACCAGGCTGGTCACTTCCGGCCGCGACACCAAGGGGCAAAGGGGCTTCGTCAACCCGGCGGTCTTCCACGGGTCGACCGTACTTTACCCGACCGCCGAGGACCTGCACGCCCACCGCGCCGAATTCACCTACGGGCGCCACGGCAGCCCGACCACGCGGGCGCTACAGGACGTGCTGATGTCGCTGGAGGGCCCGCAATGCGCCGGCGTCGGCCTGGTGCCGTCCGGCCTTGCCGCCATCAGCACCACCCTGCTCTCGGTCCTGAAGGCCGGCGACCATCTGCTGGTGACCGACAACGTCTACCGGCCCTCGCGCAATTTCTGCAACGGCATGCTGGCCCGCTACGGGGTCGAGGTCACCTATTTCGACCCGCTGATCGGTGCTGGCATCGAGAAACTGTTCAAACCGAACACCAAGGCGGTGCTGGTCGAGGCACCCGGCTCGCAGTCGTTCGAGATGACCGACATCCCCGCCATCGCCGCCGTCGCGCATGCGAGGGACGCGCTGGTCATCGACGACAATACCTGGGCGACCGCGCTGTTTCACCGCTCGCTCGACCAGGGCGTCGACATCAGCATGCAGGCCGCCACCAAATATATCGGCGGCCATTCCGACATCATGTTCGGCACGATTTCGGCAAACGCCAAGGCCTGGCCGCTGATCGCCGAGGGCATCCGCCTGCTCGGCGTCTGCGCCGGACCGGATGACGTATTCCTGGCACTGCGCGGCGCCCGCACGCTCTCGGTGCGGCTGGCGCAGCATTACCGCTCCGGCCTGGAGATGGCGCGCTGGCTCGCCGGCCGGCCGGAAGTCCTGCAGGTCCTGCATCCGGCGCTCGAAAGCCATCCGGGCCATGCGATCTGGAAGCGCGACTTCACCGGCGCCTCCGGCCTGTTCAGCATTGTGCTGAAACCGGTGCCGCAGCAGGCGGTCGACACCCTGCTCAATACGGTCAAGCTGTTCGGGATGGGCTTTTCGTGGGGCGGCTTCGAAAGCCTGATCATCCCGTTCGACTGCAATGAATATCGCACCGCGACCAAATGGTCGCCCGGCGGGCCGACGCTGCGGCTGCACATCGGCCTGGAGAACGTCGACGATCTCAAGGCCGATCTCGAACGCGGCTTTGCGGCGTTGAAGACCGCCATTTAGGCGGACAGTTCACGCCGCCCGGCTTCCCACCCTGGCGGCGGCGGCCATCTCGGCGGCAAGCAACAACGCCGCCCGGCTGGCGCCGATCGAAGCGACGCCTTGGCCTGCGATGTCATAGGCCGTGCCATGCGCCGGCGTGCAGATCGGAAACGGGAAGCCGCCCAGGATCGTCACCCCGCGATCGAAGCCCATCAGCTTCATCGCGATCTGACCCTGGTCGTGATACATCGTCAGCACCGCATCGAAGGCGCCGTTCTTGGCGCGGAGGAAAACCGTATCGGCCGGAAACGGCCCTTCCGCCGCGATGCCTTCGGCCCGGCCGGCCGCGACCGCGGGCTCGATCACATCGATCTCCTCGCGGCCGAAATTGCCGCCGTCACCGGCATGCGGATTGAGCCCGGCGACCGCGATACGGGGCTCGGCAAAGCCGGCCCGCCGCATGCAGGCATCGGTCAGCTTCAGCGCGCGATGAATGCGTTCGACTGATAGCCGCGAGGCCACGTCCTTGAGCGGGATGTGCGAGGTGACGCGGGCATTCCAGAGCCTGTCGAGCACGTTGAATTCGCTGGCCGGCGTCTTCAGGCCGGCGACCTCGGCGGAGAACGCAATCTCGTCGTCATACTCGGCGCGTGCGAGGCGCATCGCCTTCTTGTTGAACGGCGTGAAGCAGACCGCATCGGCCTGCCCGTCGCGCGCCAGCGTCAGCGCACGACGATAATTCTCCAGCGCGAACGCACCGCCGGCCTGGCTGGCGACACTCCGTTCGATGGCCGCGGGATCGAGATGGCCGAGATCCATGAAGGCGGCGTCACCGATTGCCTTGGGGTCCGCGGACGGCGGCACATTCGGCAAATCCGCCTTGACGCCGGCCACACGCGCGCCCTCGTCGAAAACGCGGCGGTCCCCGATCACGATCAGGCGTGCGCGGGAGCGGACGTCGTCGTCGAGGCAGGCGAGTTTTGCGGTCAGCTCCGGGCTGATGCCGGCGGGGTCTCCCATCGCCAACGCGATCAGCGGCTTGCCGGGGCTTTGCACGTTCATATGATCCTCACCTTCTCCTGAGCTGATACGTCCGGCTTTCGCAACAGACGCACGATCTGCAGGGCAAGCGGAAGCAGCAGCAACGCGATCCCGGCCAGGACGAGGGTCGTCACCAGCCGGTTTGCAAAGAATATTCCGAGCGACCCCTTGGACATCAGCATGGCCTGCCGGAACGCGTCCTCGGCCTTGTCGCCGATCACGATCGCCAGCACCAGCGGGGCCAACGGATAGTGCAGCTTCTTGAAGAGATAGCCGACGACACCGAAGCCGAGCATCAGGACGACGTCGAGATAGGAGTTCGAGACCGAATAGGCGCCGACGACGCAGATGATGACGATCAGGGGCGCGATGACGGCGAACGGAATCCGCATCAAGGCGGCGAATATGGGAACGGTGAGCAGCACCAGCGCCACCGCGACGATGTTGCCGACATACATCGAGGCGATCAGCCCCCAGACGAAATCCTTCTGGTCGACGAACAGCATCGGCCCGGGGTTCAATCCCCAGATCATCAGCCCGCCCATCATCACGGCGGCCGTGGCCGAGCCGGGAATGCCGAGCGAGAGCATCGGCAACAGCGCGCTGGTGCCGGCGGCATGGTCGGCGGTCTCCGGCGCGACGATGCCCTCGGCCTCGCCGGTGCCGAAACGCGCGCCGTTGCGCGAGAAGCGCTTGGCGATGCCATAGCTCATGAAGGAAGCGGCGGTCGGGCCGCCCGGCGTTATGCCCATCCAGCAGCCGATGGCGGCGCTGCGCAGCAATGCAATGCCATGGTGCGGCAGGCGGCCCAGCGCCCGGAAGACTTCCTTCCAGTCTACCCGCGACGAGACCGCGCGGGCAGAAAACTCCTCTTCGACCGCAATCAGCAACTCGCCGATGCCGAACAGCCCCATGACGGCAACGACGAAGCTGACGCCCTTGACCAGTTCGTCGATGCCCATGGTGAGCCGCACGCTGCCCGAGACCGTATCGATGCCGATCGCGGCGATGGCAAAGCCGATCGCGAGGGCCACTACCGTCTTGATCGGCGCCGCGCCGCCCATGCCGACGAAGCTGGCGAAGGCGAGGAAATAGACCGCGAAGTATTCAGGCGGTCCAAAGGCGAGCGCCACCTGCGCCACCCAGGACGCCAGAAACGTAATCAGGATCACGCCGACCAGCGCGCCGAATGCCGCCGAGCCGAAGGCGGTGGCCAGCGCTGTCGTCGGCCGGCCGTCGCGCGCCATCGGATAGCCGTCGAAGGTGGTGGCGACCGACGAGGGTTCACCGGGAATGTTGAACAGGATCGACGTCACCGAGCCGCCGAACAGCGCCCCCCAATACATGCTCGACAACAGGATGATCGCCGACACCGGCTGCATGCCGAAGGTCAGCGGCAGCAGCAGCGACACCCCGTTGGGCGCACCAAGGCCCGGCAGAACGCCGACGAGAATGCCGAGCAGGACGCCGATCACCATCAGCGTCAGATGCGGAACGGTGACCGCGATGGTGAAGCCGTGCAGCAGCGATTGAAGGTTTTCCATCGCCCGTCCCTTCAGAAGCCGAACGCGGCGGCAAGCGCGCCGTGCGGCAGCGACACCTGGAACATGCGCTCGAATACGACGTAGAGCGCGAGCGGCGTAGCCGCGGCGATGGCAAGCGCGCTCAGGACGGGTTGGCGTTTCGGCAATGCCAGCACCGCAAAAACATAGCCCGCCGAGGCGAGATACATTCCGACCATCGGAATGACGGCAACGAAGATCGCGGCTGGAACGAACAATCCCGCGAGGCGGCGCAGCTCGGACGGCGTGACGGCCACCCTGACGATGGCGAGGGTGCCGCGTCCAAGCGCGCCCTGCCCCAGATTGTAGAGGCTGCCGAGCACGATGATGATTCCGGTCAGGAACGGAAACGTGCCGGCATCGACGCCGGCGCTCGACCAGCCGATGCCGTTGTCGAGGCTGGACACGACGACCACCACGCCGAAGATTCCGGTCAGCACCGCGGCGGCTATCTCGAGCGCGCGTCGGGATATCATCGCGTCCTGCCCTACTTCACCAGCCAGCCCTGCTCGCCCGCGACCTGCTTCACATGTTCGAGGTCCTGCTTGATGAAATTGTCGAACGCGGTGCCGGTCAGGAAGGTGTCAACCTGCGAGGTCTTCTCGATGTACTCCTTCCATTCCGGCGTCGCCTGCACCTTCTTCATGAGATCGACGTAGTAGGCCGCCTGCTCCGGGCTGACCTTGCCGGGCAGCCACACCGTCCGCGGCTGCTCATATTGCGAGATCGCAAGCCCCTGCTCGACGCAGGTCGGCACGTCGCTCCAGCCTTCCGACGTCGTGACCTTCGGCCCCTGCGGCAGCCGCTTCGGGCTGAAGGCGCAGAGCGGGCGCTGGGTGCTGCCGCGCCATTGCCCAAGGCTTTCGGAAGGGTTGTTGACGTGCGCATCGATATGGCCGCCGGCCAGTTGCACGGCGGCCTCGGCGCCGCTCTTGAAGGGGATGTAGGTGAATTTGACCTTCGCCGCCTTCTCGATCATCCGCGTCAGCACCTCGTCGGTGTCCTTGGACTGGGCGCCGCCCATCTTGAACTCGGTCGCGGCTGCTGCCTTGAGGAAATCGCCCGCGGTCTTGTAGGGCGCATCCTGCTTCACCCAGAGCAGGAACTCGTCCTGCGCCATCGCCGCGATCGGGGTGAGGTCGGTGTAGTTGAAGGCGACCTTGGAGACGAGCGGCTGCTGCCATGCGTTCGAGGTGCCAAAGATTACCTTATAAGGATCGCCGGCGGAGGCCTTGCCGTAGACGTAGCCTTCCGCCCCGCTGCCGCCGCCCTTGTTGACGACCACGACCGGCTGATCGGTCAGCTTGTATTTGGTGATGATGCTCTGGACGGCGCGGGCGAGATTGTCGGTACCGCCGCCCGGCCCGGCCGTGGCGACGAACTCGATCGGCTTCTGCGGCTGCCAGGCAGCATCGGCCGGAAGCGCGCCCGCGAGCATGAACGCTGCCGTGGACAGCAGCAGTTTCGACGTGATCTTCATGGCTTCCTCCCGGTAGGCATTTTTTGTTGTCGTTCGTATTCTCGTTTTCTCGTCAGGCGACCTGCTCCTTGCGATCGACTGATGCGGCGACGATCGCGCCTTCCCGCTCGAACGCGTCGATCTCTGCCTGATCAAAGCCATGTTCGCGTAGCACCTCGCGCGTATGCTCGCCATAGACCGGCGCGCCCGAACGCACCTTGCCGGGGGTTGCCGAGAATTTGACCGGCAGTCCGATCGTCTTCACCGGCCCGAGCGTCGAATGTTCGACCTCGACCACCATGTCGCGCGCGAGCGTCTGCGGATCGTTCAGCGCTTCCAGCATGTCGTGCACGGGACCGCAGGGCACGCCCTTCTCGTCGAGCGCCGCCAGCCAGTGCGCCCGCGTCTGCGTTCGGAAGCGCGCGCTCAATTCGGCTTCGAGCTCCTTCAGGTTCGCCATGCGGTCGGAGCCGTTGACGAAGCGCGGATCGGCAGCCAGGTCCAGGGCGCCGAGCGCTTCCAGCATCAACAGCCAATGCTTCTTGTTGGCGCCGCCGACCACGAGCCAGCCATCGGATGCCTCGAACGCCTGATACGGCGCGTTGAGCGGATGGGCCGAGCCCATCGCGCGCGGCGCCACATTACTGGCGAGCGCAATGGTCGACTGCCAGTAGGTCTGGACCAGCGCCGCCTCGTAGAGCGAGGTTTCAACCCACTGCCCTTCGCCGGTTTTGAGCCGGTGCGAATAGGCGGCGAGAATCCCCATGCTGGCCAGCAGGCCGGCGGTGATATCGGACAGCGGCGGACCGCATTTCACCGGCGGCCCGTCCGGCCGTTCGCCCGTGAAGCTCATGATGCCGCTCATCGCTTGCGCAACCAGATCGAAGCCGCGGCGATGCTTGTACGGGCCGGTGCGGCCGAAGCCGGACAGCGAGCAATAGATCAGCGCCGGAAAATCCTTATGCAATTCCTCATAGCCAAAGCCGAGCCGCTCCATCGCGCCCGGGGCGAAATTCTCGACCAGCACATCGGCGCCTGAAATCAGTCGCCGCAGCACTTCCTTGCCCCCTTGGGTCTTCAGGTCGAGCACGATGCCGCGCTTGTTGCGGTTCATCATCAGGAACGAGGCCGCCTCGTCGCCGATCTTCGGCGGCACCGAGTGCCTTGTGTCGTCGCCGTTCGGCCATTTCTCGATCTTGATGACGTCGGCGCCCATGTCGGCGAGCATCAGGGTGCAGGTCGGGCCCGCCATCACATGGGTGAGATCGATGACCTTGAGACCGGCGAGCGGCCCCGAACGCGGCGTCTTGTCGTTATGAAGGGACATGCTGATACCTATTGGCCGCGCCATTGCGGCGCGCGCTTGGTGAGAAACGCGTCGAGCCCTTCACGGAAATCCTGGCTGGTGTAGCACATCAGGATGAGGTCCTCGCCCTCGTCGCGCGTCAGCCGTTTCTGCAAGCGCGCAACCGCCTGCTTGGTCGCGCTCAGCGTCAGCGGCGCGTGGCCGGCAACGAGCCGTGCGATCTCGTCGGCGCGTTTGTCGAGCGCGAGGAGATCATCGACGACTTCGTTGAGCAGGCCCAACGAGGCCGCCTCCTCGGCTTCGACCAGCCGTGCCGTGAAGATCAGATCCTTGACGCGCGCCGGACCGATCAACGCGGTGATGCGGCCGACATTCGACATCGACAGGCAATTGCCGAGCGTGCGCGCGATCGGAAACCCCATCCGCGTGCTTTTCGTGCCGATGCGCAGATCGCAGCAGGCCGCGATGCCCGCGCCGCCGCCGGTGCAGGCGCCGTTGATGGCGGCAATGGTCGGCACCCGGCATGTTTCGAGAATGCCGAGGACGCGATCGATGCGGTTCTCATAGTCGATCGCATCCTGCGGCGTCTTGAAGGCACGGAATTGATTGATGTCGGTGCCGGCCGCAAACGCCTTGTCACCGGCGCCCCGCAGCAGCAGCACCTTGATCGCCTGGTCGCGGTTGGCGCGTTCGCAGATCTCGGCCAGCCGCTCGTACATCTCGAAGGTGAAGGCGTTGCGCGCCTGCGGCCGGTTGAAGGTTACCCGGCCGATGCCGTCGTCGAGGGCAAACAGGAGGTCCCCCTCCCGTACCGTTGCGTCCTGATCCATCCCGACGGCCTTTCTTAATTGATTTTTACCATTCTGAATTCAAAATTAAGGTTTATCAAGCTGGAACTGACAAAATTCTGATGATATAGCCATTTTTGAATTCATATTGGATCCTGGGCGATGCTGCATGAGGAAGTCGTAGGCCGCGTCCGCGCCATGCTGCTCGATGGCGAGATCCCGCCAGGCGCGCGGATTCCCGAGCGCGACCTCTGTGAAAAGCTGCAGATCTCGCGCACGCCGCTGCGCGAAGCCCTCAAGGTGCTTGCCGCCGAAGGCCTGGTTCAATTGCTGCCGAACCGCGGCTCGCGCGCGGCGAGACTGACGGACAAGGACCTGCGCGACCTGTTCGAGGTCTGTCAGGGGCTCGAAGCCCTGGCCGGCGAACTCGCCTGCGAGCGCATCACGGATGCCGAGATCGCAGGCGTCGCCGACGCCCATGCCGCGATGGTGCGACACTACGGAGATCGCGACTTGCTGCAGTACTACCGCTGCAACCGCTTCATCCACGAGGCGATCATCACGGCTGCCGGCAACCCGGTGCTGTCAGGCCTGTATGAATCCGTCACGGCCCGCATTCGCCGTGCGCGCTACGTCACGCCGATGACGCCGCGGCGCTGGGCGCTGGCGGTGCAGGAGCACGAAGCGATCCTCAACGCTTTGCAACGCCGCGACGGCGTGGGGCTGTCGCATATCCTGCGCGCGCATCTGCGCCACAAGCGCGAAGAGGTCTTGCAGGCCGGCTTCGCGGAAACCGCACCTCTCGAACAAGCTCGCGCATCATAGCAGCGTCAGGCATGAGGCCTGATCGGAAGCGCACGTCCATCCATAATGGCAGGCTGGATCGATAGCGCGTGCCTGCACTGAGCGGCTTTTCCGGGTTTTTGCGGGAAGCGGCCTTTTCCCGAACGATAACCAGTCGTTCACCATGACCGTGAATCCCGCTCCTGCGATCGGCCAAATCGGCCACCCCTCAAGTTCCCTTATACCTTTGATGCCTAGTCATGGCCTTCGGGGACCTTCACTGCCGTGCCGTTGGGGCGTCCCGGCGTAAGAGTAGATCGTAAGCGTATGAACATCGCACGTCTCGTCGTTCTGGCCATCGCACTGAGTGCAGGCGGTGTCGCCGCCTATCTCGCCCGTGGCACCGACAAATCATCGCAACCGCCGGCCGAACCCGTCGCCAATTTGCCGACAGTGGAAATTCTGGTCGCGAAGTCCGACATCGGGCTCGGCCAGGCGGTTAAGCCCGAGGACCTGCAATGGCAGGCCTGGCCGGCTGCGACCGCCAACAGCAACCTGATCGATCGCGCGAGCAAGGCCGAGGCCATCAATGAACTCGCCGGCTCGATCGCGCGCAACCCGTTCTTCGCGGGCGAACCGATCCGCGAACAGAAACTGGTCAAGGCCAACGGCTCCGGCTTCATGGCAGCCATCCTGCCGACCGGCATGCGGGCGCTCTCGACCGAGATCTCGCCGGAAACCGGCGCTGGCGGCTTCATCCTGCCCAACGATCGCGTCGACGTCATCCTTTCCAGGCGCGAGAAGAGCCCAAACGGCAGGGGGGCCGACGTCATCCAGTCGGACATCATTCTCTCCAACATCCGCGTGCTCGCGATCGATCAGGCGCCGAAGGAAAAAGAGGGCATGAACTCCCTCGTCGGCCGCACCGTTACGCTCGAACTGAAGCCCGAGCAGGCCGAGACGATGGCGCGTGCGCGCCAGAGCGGCACGCTGTCGCTCGCGCTGCGCAGCATCACCGATGTCAACGCGCAAGGCCCCGAGGAACAGGTTCAGAAGCGAAGAGAGGGCGTCAACGTGGTTCGCTACGGAGTCGCCAGTGAAACGACGGCACAGAAGTGACCGAAAGGACGGCTGAGATGAAGTTTGGGGTAAATCAGTCAGCGATGCGAACCGTGGCGGGGCGCGCACTGTTATTGTCGGCCGTCACCGCGCTGGCGCTCGGGCCGCTGCTGCCCGTGGTCGCAGCCGAAACCGAGAAGGATGTGGCAACGACTTCCGCCATCGGCCCGGCCAAGATGCGCTTCCTGGCGCTCGGCATCGGCAAGTCGGTGGTCGTCGACCTGCCGCGCGACGTGAAGGATGTGCTGGTCGCCGATCCGAAGATCGCGAACGCAGTCATTCGCTCCCCGCAACGCGCCTATGTCATCGGCGGCGCCGTCGGCCAGACCAACGTGGTGTTCTTCGACGGCGACGGCCAGCAGATCGCTTCCTACGACATCGCGGTCAAGCGTGATCTCAACGGCGTGCGCGCCGCGCTGAAGCAGGCGATGCCGGGGATTCAGATCGAGGGCGTCGGCGACAGCGTGCTGCTGACCGGCTCGGTATCGAGCCCGGTCGAAGCCCAGCAGGCCGGCGAGATCGCCGCGCGGCTGGTCGGTGGATCCGAGAAGGTCGTCAACTCGATCGTGGTTCGCGGCCGCGACCAGGTGATGTTGAAGGTCACCGTCGCAGAAGTCCGGCGCGACATCATCAAGCAATTGGGTATCGATCTCAGTGCCAGCATGAATTACGGCACCGCGGCGGTCGTTTTCAAAAACAGCAATCCGTTCACCGCCAACAGTGCACCGCTCGTCGCCGACAACGGCCTGGTCGGCGCGGCTTTGAACAAAGCTGGTGTGCCGACGGTCACCGCTACCCTGCGCGCGATGGAGAGCGCGGGCGTGGTGCGGACGCTGGCCGAACCAAATCTGACGGCGATCTCCGGCGAGGCGGCGACGTTTATTTCCGGCGGCGAATTTCCCATTCCGACCGGCGTGACCTGCCAAACAACAACGCCCGGTGGCCTGCAAAATTGCGTCCAGACCGTCAGCTTCAAGAAATTCGGTATCTCGCTCAACTTCACGCCGGTCGTGCTGACCGAGGGACGGATCAGCCTGAGGGTGATGACCGAGGTATCGGAAATCTCGACCGAAAACGCTTTGATGGGTGGTAGCGGCGGAACAACGATTCCCTCGATCAAGACGCGTCGCGCGGAAACCACGCTGGAAATTCCGTCCGGCGGCTCAGTGGCGATGGCGGGACTGATCCAGGAACAAACCAAGCAGGCCATCAACGGACTGCCCGGCGTGGACCAGATACCGATCTTCGGACAGCTTTTCAGGAGCCAGGACTTCGTCAACCACCAGACCGAGTTGATGGTCATCGTGACGCCCTATGTCGTCCGGGCTGTCGCGCAGAAAGAACTGTCGCGGCCCGATGACGGCTTCGCATCGGCGTCCGATTCCCAGTCCGCACTGCTCGGGCGCATCAACCGCGTCTACGGTGTCGCCGCCCGCGTCGATCCCGTCGCAGGGGTCCAGGGCAATTTCGGCTTCATCATTGATTGAAATTCAGAACTGTTCACCGCGTGGGGACGAGGACAGACATGGTGACAAAGAGAATACCGCTCCATCGCATCAAGGCCCTGGGACTGCTTGGCGCCCTCCTTGGCCTTTCGGCGACGCTCGGTGCCTGCACGTGGCAGTCCACGGAAGTCGTGACGACCGCGAGCGTACCTGAAGATTACCGCCAGCGTCATCCGATTGCCGTGACCGAGGCCAACCACTCGATCGTCGTGTTCGTCGGCCGTGGCCGCGGCGGCCTCTCCGGGCCGCAGCGCACCGACGTCATGGGACTGGCGCAAACCTGGACGCACGAAGGGACCGGCGCAATCATCGCCGATGTTCCGATCGACACGGCGAACGCACGTGCGGCCACAGCGTCGTATCAGGAAATCCGGTCGCTATTGATGGCGGGCGGCGTACCCTCGCGCGCTATCTCGTTGCGTCACTACTATCCCGACGATCCCCGCACCCTGCCGACGATCAGGCTGAGTTATCCGAAGATCAAGGCGGTAGCCGGCCCTTGCGGCCTGTGGCCGCAAGACCTCGGCCCGAACATCGACAACGTCGCCTACAACGAAAACCGCTCCTATCACAATTTCGGCTGCGCCAGTCAGCGCAACCTCGCCGCGATGATCGACAATCCCGCCGATCTCGAACAGCCGCGTCCGGAGAGCCCCGCCTATACGGCGCGGCGCTCGATCGCCTACGACAAATTCCGCAAGGGCACTTCGACCGCCACCACCTATCCCGAAGCCGACAAGGCCAAACTCAGCGATACAGGCAAATGATCAGCCGCGTCTTTCAAAACTCCGACGATCAACTGGACCAAACGCCGCCGCAGCCCGAGGAATACATCTCGCCGGCGCCACGCGTATCGGTGCAGGCCTTCTGCGCCAGCGTCGCCATCGCGACCGCGGTGCGCGCGGCGAGCGAAGACCGCCGTCTCGGCAAGGCCCACCTTTCGGTTCACATGGGCGGCATTGCCGCCGCCATCGAGGCCTACCACACGGCGCCGACGCCGAACGTGATCCTGCTGGAGAGCGATCCCGGCACCGACATTCTCGAAGGGCTCGATGAGCTCGCCGCCGTGTGCGACGCCGGAACGCGCGTCGTCGTGATCGGCAACGCCAACGACATGACGCCCTATCGCGAGCTGGTGCGGCGCGGCGTCAGCGACTACGTGACCGGACCGATCGGGCCGATCGACGTCGTGCGCGCGATATGCGGGCTCTACGCGGCCTCCGAAGCCGTGGCGGTCGGCCGTATCGTTGCGGTCGTCGGCGCCAAGGGCGGCGTCGGCGCTTCCACCGTCGCGCACAACGTCGCCTGGTCGATCGCACGCGATCTGGCGCTCGATTCCGTCGTGATCGATCTCGACCTCGCCTTCGGCACCGCCAGCCTCGATTACAATCAGGATCCGGTTCAGGGCATCGCCAACGCCATCTTCCAGCAGGAGCGGCCGGATTCCGCCTTCATGGAGCGTCTGCTGGCGAAATGCACCGACCGCCTCAATCTGCTGGCGGCGCCGGCGACGCTGGACCAGGTCTACGATTTCGGCGCCGATGCGTTCGACGCGATCTTCGACACGATGCGCATGACGACCCCCTGCATCGTGCTCGACGTGCCGCATCAATGGTCGGCATGGACCAAGCGCACGCTGGTCGGCGCGGATGACATTCTGATCGTCGCCGAGCCCGATCTGGCCAACATGCGCAACGCCAAGAACATGCTGAATGTGCTGAAGGCGGCGCGACCCAACGACCGGCCGCCGCTCTATTGCCTCAACCAGGTCGGCATGCACAAGCGTCCGGAGATCACCACGCGCGAATTCGCCAAGGCGATCGAGAGCCAGCCGATCGCCGCCATTCCGTTCGATTCGAAGATGTTCGGCACCGCCGCCAATAACGGCCAGATGATCGCGCAGATCTCATCCAAGCATCGCACCACCCAGATGTTCCTGCAGATTGCGCAGCGCATGACAGGCCATGCCGTGACCAAGCGGACGTCATTCCTGACACCGCTGATCAAGAAGCTGCAGGGTGCGACGGCCCGCAGGGCTTGAGCAAGAACGGCGTCAGCGGCTTGCCCCCTGACGCCGTTGGCTTTTCAAACGAAAGGAATCGGTTCGCCCCGTTCTGATTCAATCAGGACCGGGGGAGCTCAGTCGGTGCGTCGGGCCGCGGCGATCGGCATCTTGTCGGCCTCGGCGCGCGCGTTTTCCCTGTCTTTCCGCGCCAGCAACTGCTTCAACTGCGTGACATTGGCGGCGGCCTCGGCCGGCGGCAGATCGGCCTTCACGATCTTTTCCGCCTCGGTGAAATTGCCCTGCAGGCCGACGGCCAGGGCCAGGTTGGCGCGCACGCGCGGATCGTTCCCCGCCAGGCGGTAGGCACGGCGCAGCGTTTCTTCCGCCTTCGCCAGATCTTTCGAAAGCACGTAAGACAGGCCGAGATTGGACAGCACCGACGGATGGTCGGGCACGATTTTCAGCGCGTTCGCATAATATTGCCGCGCCTCCTCAAATCGGCCGAGTTGGTCCAGCGTTGCCCCCTGCGCCGAAAGCAGCCGCCAATCGGGATCCTCCGGGCTGTGGGCGCGGCCGAGCACGTCGAAGGCCTGCTGGAAATTGCCGTTGTCCGCCAGCGCCCGGCCATAGGCGGCGAGCAACGGCTTGTTGGTGGGATGGGCGATGGAGGCCTGTTCGAGCACCGCAACCGCCTGCGACCGCTGTCCCGTCGCGCGGAGTGCCTTGCCGTATTTCAGCGCAGCATCGGCATCCTTGGGATTGGCGCGGTATCGCTCCTGATAGGTTTCGATGTCACGGCGCGGATCGGTAGCGGGGCCGGTGTCAGCCTTTTCGCCAATCGAACCTGTAATGTCCGCTAGTCCCGAGGTCTGGCAGCCGCCGAGCCCCAGCGCCAGAACCAGAATGGATGCGCAGGCAAGATGCCGCGCGACGCGGGGCGGATGGGATGACTTCTGGACCATGTAGCGAGACTCACGGCGGGAACTGTCCAGCAGTGTTCCCAGCTTAACCCTAAGTTCAGGTTAAATCCGCTCGCCTTGGCGGTAATCAATGACCATTGCGGCCCCGTGGCGGGCCGCCCCACGGCCCTGCCCGAACCGGTGGCTGCCGGGCAACCTAGTCGAGGAATTGCGCGCCGAACTCGCAGCCGATCCGCCAGGCCAGCCGGCACTGACGCGGCCGGCCTTCCGAGAAAATCACGGTGAATTCGGATGGGATTTCGGAATATTCGGCGATGATCTTCACGCCGCCGTCCGACATGTCCGTAATCATGCAGTCGCGCGGCAATCCGCCGGTCGCGAACTGTATTTTTGCAAAGTTTCTGCACGCACGACGTACGCTTGCGCGGCGATTCGCTGCCAACATGTCCACCCTGGCCCTTGCTCGATGTGATTCACTCGAAGGTGGATCAGCTTTACCGAAGAATTGTTGGAATTGGCCTAGCGCGGCGGCGCGCAATGTAATCGATATGTTCGAACTCCGTTTACCGACTCCGGACCGCTCGGTGACAGCGAAGCCTCCGAACCACGGGTTAACGCCGCCCGCGGCAACGCTCCTGCATCGCAATTTTCGGCAAATTAAAGGGTTGATCCCCCCTCGTTAGGCGGTAGCCTGATCGTTCGACTCGATTTGGCGGAAACTTAAGCGCATGGGAAGTCTCGTTCTTCTGGATCTGATGGGCGGCGTGGCGTTGCTGCTGTGGGGCCTGCACATGGTCCACAGCGGGATTTTGCGCGCGTTCGGGCCGGACCTTCGCCTGCTGCTGGCAAAGGCCCTCGGCAACCGTCTCTCCGCCTTCGCCGCCGGCCTCGGCCTGACCGCGCTGCTCCAGAGCAGCACCGCAACCGCGCTGATCACGAGTTCGTTTACGTCGGAGGGGCTCGTCAGCCTGGTCCCTGCCCTCGCCATCATGCTCGGCGCCAATGTCGGCACCACGCTGATCGTGCAGATCCTCTCGTTCAACATCGCCGCCGTCGCGCCCGTGCTGTTCATCATCGGCCTGGTTTCCTTCCGCAGCGGGCCGCGTTCGCGCATCAAGGACATCGGCCGCGTCTTTATCGGGCTCGGCCTGATGCTGCTGGCGCTGCACATCCTGCTCAATACGCTGGCGCCGGCGGAGAATGCGCCGGGCGTTCGCGTGTTCATGAACGCCATCACCGGCGATCCCGTGCTCTGCATCCTGTTCGCCGCGATCGTGACCTGGCTGGTGCATTCCTCGGTTGCCAGCGTGCTGCTGATCATGTCGCTGGCCTATGCGCATTTCATCACGCCCTATGCGGCGCTGGCGCTCGTGCTCGGCGCCAATCTCGGCAGCGCCATCAATCCGATGGTCGCAGGCACACGCCGCGACAATCCCGCGAGCTATCGCCTTCCGCTCGGCAACCTCGCCAACCGGCTCATCGGCATCCTGCTGGTTGCGCCGTTCCTGCAGCCGATCGCTGATATCCTGACGGCGTGGCAGCCGGATGCCGCCAAGGCAACCGCCCTGTTCCACATCGCCTTCAACGTCGTGACCGCCCTTGTCTTCATCGGCCTGCTCGACGGCATGGCGCGGCTGTTGAAGACCGTGCTGCCCGAGCGCGCCAAGGTGACCGATCCGTCAGGGCCGCGCTATCTCGACGAGAGCGCGCTGGAGACACCCTCGCTCGCGCTGGCGGATGCCGCCCGCGAGGCGCTGCATATGGGCGATCACGTCGAAATCATGCTGCGCAAGGTGATGGCGGCGATGATGACCAACGACCGCGCGCTGGTCGACGAGGTCTCGCGGATGGACAACAGCGTCGACAGCCTCGACGAGGCGATCAAGCTCTATGTCACCAAGCTCACCCGCGGCAGCCTCGACGAGCGCGAAGGGCAGCGGGCGATGGAGATCGTCTCCTTCGCCATCAACCTCGAGCATATCGGCGACATCATCGACAAGAATCTCAGCGAACTCGCCACCAAGAAGATCAAGCGCCGGTTCCAGTTCTCCCCTGAAGGCGCCGAGGAGCTCTCCGCCTTTCACAAGCGCACGATGGATTCGCTTCGGATCGCCTTCGGGGTGTTCATGTCGGGCGACCTCAACGAGGCGCGAAAGCTGCTGGCCGAAAAGGCCGCGCTGCGCAATGCCGAGCTCGCCGCCACCGAGCGGCACCTCGACCGCCTGCGCGAGGGCCGGCCCGAAACCATCGAGACCACATCGCTTCATCTCGACGTGTTGCGCGATCTCAGGCGCATCCACTCGCATATCTGCTCGGTCGCCTATCCCGTGCTGGACGCCGCCGGCGAACTCGCCGCCCATCGCAGCGCCGAAAGCGAATTGGCCGCGCTGCCCGCGCCGGCGCCGAGCCGCTGACCGTCAGCGGTCCAGCGTCTTCGACGCCTTGCCGCGATGCTTGACGATCAGCATGATGTTTCTGATGTAGATGATCGTGGCCGCCGCCTGGCCGGCAATGATCACCGGCTCTCGCTTGGCGATGCCGTAGACCAGCGTCATCAGCCCGCCTCCCATCGAGAAGAACCAGAACGCGATCGGTATCACGCTCCGTCCGGCGCGCTCGCTCGAGATCCACTGCACCAGGAAGCGCGCGGTGAACAGCAATTGCGCGATCAGCCCGAAGGCCAGCCAGAAATCGAACTTGGCGACGAAGACGTCATAGAGATAGTCGCCGAGCGCAGCGCCGTATTGAATCAGCATCAGAGAACCTCGGTCGCAACGGGCGTCGTCTTCTTGCGGCGGATCAACCACCACACGCCGGCGAGATCCATGATCCCGATCCATAGCCGGTCAAAGAAGCCGTAATTGGATACGCCGGAATGGCGCGGGCGGTCGATCACATCGACGTAAGCGATATCGAAGCCTTCGCGGCGTACCAGCGCCGGCAGGAACCGGTGCAGCCCGTCGAAATAGGGCATCGACAGGAACACCTCGCGCGGGAATGCCTTCAATCCGCAGCCGGTGTCGCGGGTGCCGTCGCGCAGGATCGAGTTGCGCACGCCATTGGCGATCCGCGACTGCAGCTTCTTGAAACCGGTGTCCTTGCGCCCCACCCGCTGCCCGGCCGCAAGGCCGACACGGCCGCCGCCTTTTTCGATCGCCGCGATCAGGTCCGGCAGGAACGCCGGATTGTTCTGCCCGTCGCCATCCAGCGTGGCCACGATGGCGCCGCGCGCGGCCCGCACTCCGCTGCGCACCGCCGCCGATTGCCCTGATGAGGCGGCGTGCTTCAGTTGCCGGAGCTGTGGATGCTGCTTCATCAGCGCCGCCAGCCGGTCGGCGGTCGCATCCGTCGAGCCGTCATTGACGTAGATGATCTCGTAGGCCCAGCGGCTGCCGAGCGCGCCGACGATTTCCGCAATCAGCGGCGCGACGTTATCCGCCTCGTTGCGCACCGGCACAACGATTGAAACGGCGACCGCATCTCTGTCGGCAGGTATCAATTCGGTACTCGTCTGGTTGGTTTGGAAGACCCCGGAACCGGGCGGATCGGGCCGTCAGGCGGCGTCCGCTTTTATGGGGCCAAAGCGCCCCGGGCAACCCTTTTGAGGCGTCCCGATGAGGGCCCGACAAGGGACACGATGCTGCCGTCGCGCTGGATCGCAAATCCGAGCCGGCGGGCCGCAAACCAGTATCGCACGAACATCGCGCCGATGATGCCGACCAGGGCCCCGGCCACGACGTCGCTCGGATGATGGGCCAGCAGCACCAGACGGCTCGCCGCGATGATCAGGGCGTAGACGGCCATCGCATGGCGGGCCTGGGGCCAGACCACTGAGACGGCGAAAGCGAGCGCAAAGGCGGTCGTGGCATGGCCGGAAGGAAAGCTGTAATAGGCCGGATTTCCCGCGAAGTGCGAAAAGTGGAACGCGTTGGCTTCGCCGCCGACAAACGGCCGGCCGCGGCCGATGCAATATTTCAGCACTTCGGTCACGAGATTGGAAACGGCCACGGCAAGAAAGAGGAATTGCAGCCGCGTTCCGAGGCCAAGCAGCAGCGAGCGCCGGATACCATGCAGGGCCGGTGCTGCGATCGCGACCGCGATCAGCAATATTCCCAGCGCCGTCAGCACATATTCGTCCTTGCCGAAATCGGTGAGAATGCGGAGCCACCACAGCGAAGGGGTGCCGCGCTTCGGCATCTGGCTGATTTCCCAGGCATCAATCACGTACATCAGCACGATGATCGAAGCGCCAAGGCCGGCCGACAGCCACAGCACGTGGCGCGCCGCGCGGCGGGCGGCTTCGGCGCGCCGTGAATGCGACGGCGTGCGCACGAGCTGCGCCAGTGACAGCCACGCCAGCATCGCGAAGCGCGAAAGATAGTTTTTGGAATCGACGACAGCAGGGCTTGCGGGCATCTTATTCCGTGCCTTCCGAGCGGAAGATGGCGATCGAGATCGCCTTGCCCTGCGAGATGTTATAGCCCTCGATCCGCTTCGCCACATTGTAGCGCAGCCCGATCGCTTCGGCGCGCTGGACGAAGGCGCGTTCGGTGCGCGATTCCACCAGCGCAAAGCGGCAACTGCCCTGCCCCAGGAAATCGGCCGCGCCGGATCCGTCGGTGAGCAGCGTGCCGGTGCCGGTCATGAAGACGAGGCTCGGCTCGTGAAAGCCGGCCGCTGCAGCCTTCGGCCCGACGCAGACCACGTTGCGAAGCGCCCGCGCAACCTCGGCGCTCGGAAACATCGCGGTCAGCGACGGCATCACGATGCCGTAGATGGCGACCGCCAGAAACATCGCCGCGACCACGGCGTTCAACAGCGAGCGCTCGGCGCGGCTGTCCTCGAACATCCACCACGCGATCAGGCCGAAGATCATCGCCGCCGCCAGGAACGGCCAGGCCGGAAACGCCGGGTAGTGCGTCAGCTTGATGGCGCCGATGACGGCGATCACGGCCGCCCCCGCCGGAACGACGAACCACCAGGCGGCACCGCGCCTCAGCCAGGATCGCGACAGCACGCGGCGCTCCAGCGCGCCGGCAGTCAGGATCGCAATCGCCGGATAGAGCGGCAGCACGTAATGCGGCAGCTTGGTCAAGACCGCCTCGAACACGATCCATGACGGGACCAGCCACGCCAGCAGATATTGCGCGCCGGGCTCGCGCCGCGCGCGCCATACCGCCGGTGCCGCCATTCCCGCCAGCGGCGCGCCCGGCCAGAACGTGACCCAGAACAGCAGGAGATAAAGGCCGGGCGGCGCACCGTGGGATTCCTGCGCGCCGATCTTGCTCAGCATGTCGCCGCCGAGCGAATTGGAGAAGAACGCCTCGCCCGCACGCCAGAAGATCGCAACGAACCAGGGCAGCACCAGCACCAGCGTCCACATCAGGCCCCAGACCGGCCGCAGCCGCCACAGCCATGCCGCCGAGCGATCCAGGATCGCGAGCGCCACGATGGTCAGGCCGACGAACATCAGGATCAGCGGCCCCTTGATCAGGATGCCGCCGGCCAGCGCCGTCCAGAAGATCGCGGGCGCGGTCCAGGGCGGATGCGCCGGGTCCTCGCCGCGCTGCCAGGACAGATAGACCCGCGCCATCGCCCCCATCGCGGCGACAACGGTCAACAGCAGCATCGCGTCGGTCTTGGCCAGCCTCGCTTCGGCCCCGAGCAGGACGGAACTGCACATCATTAGCGCCGCCAGCGCCGCGCCCCGTCGCGTGACGAAGGCGAGCGCCGCCCAATAGGTCAGGAGAACCGCGCCGATGGCGCCGATCAGCGAGGGAATCCGGTAGAGCCAGATGCGGAGCTGTGCCCGCGGCAGCCCGAGCGCCGACGCCGTCTCGACCACCGCGGCCTGCATCCAATAGATGCCGACCGGCTTCTTGTAGCGGACGTCGTCCTGGAAGCGGATATCGACGAAATCGCCGCTTTCGACCATCTGCTTGGTCGCCTGCGCAAAGCGCGCCTCGTCGCGGTCGATCGCCGGAATGTTGAAGAAACCGGGCAGGAAAAGCACGAACCCGCAGAGCACCAGAAACGCGATGGCGCGCAAATGGTTGGCCGTGGCGAAGTCGAACACGACGGCCAGCCTGCGGCCGGAATGCGCAGGTTTTACAGGCTGTTGGCCCGCTCCAAAGCGTGGGGGTTGGAAGGTTTCCACCATGCTGTTCGCATAGTATGAAACCGCACTGCAAACAACACCGCAGACCCCTTAAGTCGTGGTCAACAGAGCGTTTTTCCTCACTGTACCCGGATGACCACGGTATCGGCCGCGCCGGTCGCATCGATCACGGTCAGCCGGGCAAAGCCCGGTCCGGGCGGATCCACCAGCCGCTGGCGGCGGCTGTCGATCTCGCCAACCGAGGCGCCGTTCAACATGACGGTCAGCGGCAGCACGCCGCCCGCGACCTTGACCGGCATCGCGGCGGCCTGCCCGTCGCCGGAACGGTCGACGTCGATCCGCGAGCCGTTGAGGGGGAACTGGATGCGCGGCGCCTGCTCGCTGCCGGTCCGGATCAGTTCGCCGACGGGACGGAAGCGCTTGAGCGGCAGCGGCAGCTTGGCATTGCCGGCAATCAGGACGCCCTTAGGGGCCCTCGGCAGCGCCGCCGGGATTTTACCGGTGCGCGCAAAGGCATCGAACAGGATTGGAGCTGCGGCAGTGCGGCCGACCAGGCCCGGCACCGGCGCACCGTCGGGACGCCCTACCCACACGCCGATGGTGATGCGGCCATCGAAGCCGACCGACCACGCGTCGCGATAGCCGTAGCTGGTGCCGGTCTTGAACGCGATCCTGTTGTGCACGCCGTTTTCCGGTGGCGGCGTACCGAGCAGGACGTTGCCGACCTGCCAGGCCGCGGCCTGGTCCATCAGCCGCATCGGTTCGCGATCGTCGTTGGCGAGCATGATCTCGCGCAACGGTTTTGCCGCGCCAAGCCGCGCCAGCCCGGCATAGAGCTGCGCCAGATCCTGCAAGGTGACGCCGACGCCGCCAAGCCCCATGGCAAGGCCCGGCGCCTCGTCCTTCGGCAGCACGAGGTTGCCGCCGGCCTGCTTCAGCCGCGACGACAGCCGGCTGGAGCCGACGCGGTCGAGCAGCGCAATCGCCGGCACGTTCAGCGAGAGCTGCAGCGCCTTGCGCACCGGCACCGTGCCCTGGAACGTCATGTCGAAATTTTCCGGCGCATAGGAGCCGAAACGAATGGGACGGTCGTCGATCAGGCTTTCGGGATGCACAAAGCCGTCCTCGAAGGCGAGCCCATAGATGAACGGTTTCAGCGTCGATCCCGGCGAGCGCACCGCGCGGGTCATGTCGACCTGCCCGGCGCGACGTTCGTCGAAATAATCCGACGAGCCGACGCGCGCCAGCACGTCACCGCTTTCATTGTCGACCGCGATGATGGCGACCGAGATATTCGGCCCCTGCGCCACGGCGCGGTCGCGCGCCAGCGCTTCCAGCGTCTTCTGCAGGCCCGCATCCAGCGTCAGCTTCACCAGCGGCGTATCCTTCACCGTCGCCATCGCGGCATCGGACGAATGCGGCGCCAGAATTGGCATCGGCTTGCGCAGCCGCGGCACGGCGACCGCCTTGGCCTGCGCCGCGTCTTCTTTCGACACCACGCCGTCCTCAACCATCCGCGCCAGCACACGGTCACGCGCGGCATGTGCGGCTTCCGGATGACGATCGAGCCGTCGGCGTTCCGGCGATTGCGGCAGCGCGACCAGAAGTGCGGCTTCCGCGAGCGATAGCCGCTTCGGCTCCTTGCCGAAATAGCCGATCGAGGCGGCGCGGATGCCTTCGAGATTGCCGCCGAACGGCGCCAGCGCCAGATAGAAGTCGAGGATTTCGTCCTTGCTGAGTTGCCGCTCGAGCTGAACCGCGCGCACCATCTGGCGCAGCTTGGCTGAGATCGAACGCTCGCGCCGCGGCTCCATCAGCCGCG
>Ga0081455_10001831_pt1 | contig 25610 bp, 21 predicted proteins | sample TabmetS3T2R1_FD_70207 | JGI IMG/M metagenome (GOLD analysis project Ga0081455, IMG submission 70207) | Tabebuia heterophylla rhizosphere microbial communities from the University of Puerto Rico - S3T2R1 | ecosystem: Host-associated > Plants > Roots > Rhizosphere ...
GATGGCAAAGTCCGTCTTTTGATCCGCCCCTGTCATGACAAGTTTTATCGCGGTTTAAGGCAAGGCTTCGATCATATCGGCTTCAAGGTGGAGAGCGTTGAAAAAACCAAGCAAGAGCTGGACGAGATCGCTACGGCTTTTCCCGAATCCGCGCCGAAAAAAATCGCCGTGGGAATGCAAGGCGGCGAGCTGGAGAAAGATCTGCAGGCCTGTCCCATCGGAAAGCACGTTTTTGCCGACCCCGACGGCGTGCTGTTGGATATTTCTGAATAGTTGCGCGAATTCTGTAGGGGCGGTTTCAAATCGCCCCTACAAACCATAGCATTCATTGACAATTGCGGTTACTTGCCCGCTCCTATTTCGCTCACGGCCCTGCGCGCAACGCTAAAGTCGGCAACTTCCAGGGGCGAAACCTCCCGCGCGACTTTAAGTGATTCTTTAGAATTGGCGATAAACTCGCTGATCGCATCATCCGATACGAGCCCGGTATCCGAGTAGAGCTTGACGCTTTCCTCATGAACCAAAGCAGCCACCGCCGGATCGTGGATGCCGGATTCTTTCGCCAGTAACGTGATGAACTCATTCTTATTATCTTTTAGAAAACGGTTGGCCGCGAGCGCCGCTTTGATAGACCGCAGCACCAGGTCCGGTTCGCTGCGGAGCTTCTGCACCGTGGTAACCAGCCCGCCTTGGGGAGTCTTGATGACTTCACGCAAGTGAACGAGCTCCCTGAATCCCCATTTTACCGCCATCTTGTTGTAGGGCATCGACATAACTGTGCCATCGATCTGTCCGGCTTGCAGGGCGCTAAGTCTCAGAGGATGGTTGCCAAATAGAGCTCGCAGTTTGACGTCGGTTTCGGGGACCAAACCGTATTTCTTGAGCAAGAGCCGCAGGCCGACATCGGTAAACTCGCCCACGCCGGAGACCGCGAGAGTTTTGCCCTTAAGCTCTTCCATCCGGCGGATATCGGGTCGCACGATCAGAGAAAAATCCTGTCCGACGGTTAACGCCATGACGATGCGCAAGGGAAGCCCGCTCACGCTGGCGCGCGCGGCGGAGGCGAGAACTGTCGAAAAATCCAGATCTCCAGCCATCAAGGTTTGCAGAGAGATACTCGGGCGCATGACGATCAACTCGGCGTCCAAGCCTTGCGCACGAAAGAAACCATAACGCTGAGCCGCGATCAAACCGAGATTCGGAACTCCCCGATTGGGCAGCCCTATGCGAATTTTCTTCAGTCCTGTCACGTCCTGACTCAACGCGGGAAGAGAAACGCAGTTAAGAAAAAGTACCAGAGCGATTGTCAGCTGATGTTTTTTTCTCATGATCGACTGAGTCTTAGCTCAAACGGAGCGTTTTTTCCATTGCGTTTTGACGTTGACTCACCTGATAGTGAGTGCTAACGTCGCGCCGTTGGAAGGAGGAACGAACATGGGCTCACAAATTCGTTATCTGGCGATTGTCAGCGAACATCCGGACACCTTGGCTCGTTTTTATTCCACCCACTTTGCCATGCGCGAGCTGGGCCGCTCCGACGCGGGGGACATCGCGCTCACCGACGGCTTTTATAATATCTCGCTACTCAAGCCGCGAGATGGCGCGTCGGAGCCTGGCATCAGTCACTTCGGGATCACCATAGACGACATACGCGAAGTTGAAGCTCGGCTCAAAGAATTCGCTCCAAAGACGGATATTCGCCAGGAAGAAGGTGACCTCTTCCACGGTGACTACCAGGTGACCGACCCTTACGGCCAAGTCGTAAGCCTCTCCACCCATCAGTTCCACACTCCCAAGGCCGAGCGCACGTTTCCGTGCATCCGCCATATCGCTGTGTGCGTTCCCAACAACAACGAAGTCCTCGATTTTTACGTCAACGTGTTCGGTTTCCGCGAGTCAACGACCAGCAAAAGGATACGGGCGGAGAACAGGGTGGTGCGCTGGGCGGCGGATGGCGAGACAGCCATGGCTATCTTGCCGGATCGCGGACGCCGGGACATGAACGAAAGAGAAAGCCCAAGGGATGGCCTCAATCACTTTGGCTGGCTCGTGACCGATCTTGAGAATTTTTTGGAGGCGCTGCCGGAAGGCTGCATCAGCAAACGGCCGTCGAGCCGGCCCATGGCCGAATACCGCGGCTTTGACCCGGACCGAAACCCTTTCGATATCTCACAAGACAAGGGATACGAGATCGACGTCGGGCGCTGGGTGCACGGGTAGCCGATTCGGTTACTCGCGCACGTCCTCCTGCAGAATTTTCAAAGCGCGTAACACGAGCTCGCGCCGAAAGTCCTTTTCTTTTTCCGGCGGCAAATCCGGATTGCCTGTCGGGCTGACGATGCCGCCGGAGCCCATCGCTCGAACCGAGCCCACTTCTTTTGCCACCGGTATCATGGTGCAGATCTGCACCACCGGAATGTTCAGTCGTTCGATCTCCTTGCTGATCGCCGCGCCGCAGCGAGTGCTCGAGCCTCAGGTCGAAGTCAGAATGACGCCGTTGACGCCGGCGGATTTCAACCGCTCGGCGATGCTCTGGCCGATGCGGGTCGCATTCTCCACGGCCGCATGGGCACCGCCGGTGGCATGGATGGATTCATGGAGTTTGCCGATGACTCCTTGCTGTTCCAATTCGCGCATAATGTCCAGAGGCACGATGCGGTGCGGATCTTGATTGGCGAAAGCGGTGTCGTAGCCGGAATGAACGACGTCGAATTGCTTTGGGTCTAACCGATCCATGCCTTCGACTGGGATCGTCGTGAAGCGAGTGGGACGGCCCGGCTCCATTCGCTCCGGATTTCCCTCGGGCACAAGCCCGCCGTCGGTGACTAATGCGATAACCGCCGATGACAAGTCGCGAAGCGCGCTTGCCGGTTTGATGTGATGAAATTGCGGTGCAGCAATCTCCGACTTGAACGGCTCGCCGCGAATTTTTGTCAGCAGCATATCCACGGCCCGTTCTGCGGGAGGTTTGGCGGTGAACACGTTACGCTTGATCCCGCGCGGAATGTATCCTTCTTCTTCCGGTCGTCCTAAAGGCGTGCCCTGCAGCAGTTTTATTCCCACCGCAACCAACCGCTGGAGAGTGGGGATCATCCGGACAATTGAATCGCCCGAATTGATGATGTAGACGTTCTTGCAATAAAGACCAGCTCCAGCATTCTCTTGGTCCATACCCGCGACAGCGTAAATTCCCAGTCGCTCTTGAGCCGCCTTGCAAATCGCGCCACAGGCGACGCCATAGCGTCCGCTTTCGAAAGCGGGTCCCGCGATCAGAAGATGAGGCGTGTAACGGATCATTTGGCGAAGCAATTCCGCCGTGGCTTCTTTCGCATGTTCGGCAAAGTAATTGTCGCCACAAAAGAGCGTCGCTACGACCTCGCCATTCCCGGTCAATGCCTGCTGCAGCGCGCGACCGGGTCCGATCGGACCTTCTTTAAATCCGGGGCCAATGTCGGCTTTTTCTTCCCCGCCGATCTGTGCGAAGAACTGGTTCAGGTAATGAACGATGCGAATTTTTTCGGCCATGACGACCTCCTGAGCAGCCGGCTAATCAACCGGTATAGGTGATCAGTCGGGAAGCTCCTACTTGGCTGATGGCCCCGACGATATCTCCCACCCAGACCCTCAGCTCCTGGTTTGCCGCGAGAGAAGAGATCCCGGGGCTAGTATTGTCGGGGTTGGTATTGTCCAGAGACAACGCATCGCCGCCGATGACTCGTTCCATCGGCGGCAACGTAATCGGATCACGGGTAAGTCCGGGTGTGACTAGCGCATCGACATTCTCGGGCACAAAGGTAATGCCGGTGTCCGGATAGCGCTCCATAATGATAAGCGTGGCTTTCATTCCCATTTCTTCACAGCGCTGATAGATCATCATTAGATCGGTATCGACGGCGCCGCCACCGATCTTCGTTGCGATAACGCCATCAGCGCCCAAGACCTCGCTGGCTAGACGCGCTGCGAGATGAGAGTTGCGCTCCTTTTCTCCGATCGTAACCGGGGCGACGGTGACAACGACCCCGGCGAACCAGAGATCGCGCCGGTGACGCCGGTAGAGTTCTTGGATGACCGGATGGTTCTGGGCGAAGTAGGTGAAGGCGGAATACGAAAACATGAGCGCCCCATCGAGGATCTCATTCGGGTGAACGATCGTCGGCAAGAATCCCTGAATGTTGCTGCCGTAAAAAACCGTCTCCTTCTGGTGCGTCGGATGCTGCTGTGAGTGGATCGGGAAAATGTAGCCGATGCGCGGCAATTTCTGCAGTCCGCGGTTGAAGGCGGTAGGCGGTAGCTCGTAGATTTGCGTTTCATCGGGAAGCACTTCTTTTGCCGCGGCGCCCAGATAGACCGCCGCCCGCAGGCCCGCTTTCTTGACTGCCAATCGGTATTCAGCAACGTCGGCACCTTTTGTAGCGTGGGGAATGAGCACGACATTATGCGTGGCGCCGAACGGCGAGTAAGCGGTCGCCGGTCCGCTCATATCGATGATGTTTCTGCCGCGGGCGTGATCGGCGCTGGTCTCGACCACGCAGACATTTTTCAATGCCCGCGTCTGCCCCGTTCCGACGAGACCCACACCGTCTAGCGCGCCGGGAAAATTAGGTCCATTCAATCGGTAGCGAGGCTCCAAAACATCCAGCACACGAATAATTCGGCAGGATTCGCCGGGATGAGCGAGATCGATTTCAACGCTATCGAAGAGCGGTTCTTGAGCCAAGAGAGAGATCAGTTCCTGGCGATCGATGAACAAGACATGGTCGTCGATCGCAGTTCGCGAGCCGAAACGCACATCCTTAATATTGACCAGACCCATTTCGAGACGCATTGCTTACGTCGTACCACAGAATCGCTCGCGTGTCAGCGGAGAGTTGAGCTAGCTCTTGTGATTTTCTTTTCGCCTCCCGCCTTGAGATTTAGTAGGGAGTTCATTGGTTAGTAAACATGCGACAATCAAGGGACGAGTCGTGGAAAGTGCGGGCCCGAACATAAAGCAAGCGTTTAGGCGTAACTCCTTAATGGTTGGGGTGGCGTGAAGATTTGCGCTGTACTAGATTCGAAGATTAGTATCGGATGCCGATCGGTGAAGCGCAGGAGCTTGTTCTCAAACCGAATATCTTGATACGCGATGAGCATTGAAATCAAGGTTGACCCGCAGGAATTGCGCCGGAACTTAATAGCGATTGTCGGCGAGAGAAGTCCGGTTAGCAGTCAGCGGCATTTAACTGCAGTGGAAGACTTTATCGAAAGAGAGCTGGCGAGCTACGGTCTCAAGGTTGAAAGCGATTATTTTTCGTATCGCGGCAAGAAGTTTCGCAATATCCTTGGCCGTTTGAATCCTGATCGCGGTGGCTCCTTAATTATTTTAGGAGCCCATTTTGATTCGGTTCAAGGCACGCCCGGCGCCGACGACAACGCCAGCGGCGTGGCGGTTTTGCTGGAAGCGGCGCGCCTGCTTGGGCGGGCCAGAGTAGGTTCACAGGTACTGTTTTGCGCCTTTAATCTCGAAGAGCTCAATATGATCGGCAGCGGCTATTTTGCTGAAAAGTTAAAGTCGGCCGGAGCTAAGGTCACTGGCATGATCTCTTTGGAAATGGTCGGGTACACGGACACCAGGGCAGGCAGCCAAAAGTATCCGCTCGGGCTCAAAGCCTTTTATCCGGACCGGGGTAATTTTATCGGGGTGATTGGAAATTGGAAATCCGCTTCGTTGCTCCATAGATTCACTCGGCAAATGCGCCAGGTGCGAGGGCTTCCCGTCGAGACGTTGTCGGTGCCCGGCAATGGCGGTTTGATTCCCGCCGTGCGCCTGAGCGACCATGCACCCTTCTGGGATGCCGGCTACCCGGCGCTGATGGTTACCGACACATCATTTTTTCGCAATCCCCACTATCACGGCTCCACGGATACTTTAGAGACCTTGAATCTCGACTTTATGGCGAAGGTTTGCGAGGGGGTGATACGCGCAGTGCTTGCGCTCTAACGAGCTCGCCTGACCGCCCGCGCAGGGCGATCAGGCTGCTCGAATGCGGAGAATTATTACTTGCGCAGGTCTGATCTAAGCTCGCGGCGAGCCGAATCCAGTCGGGCTTGGTCTTGACGCAGTTCTGCTCGGTCGTTGTGGATCTCTTTTAGGTCAGCGTGGATCTCTTGGCGGTCCCTATAGATTTCTTGTTTGCTGGCGCCATTGCGGATATCGCGCCGAAGCTCCGCTCGATCTTTTCTCAGCTCCTGATAATCCCCGCGCAGCTCCCTGCGGCCTTGTTTGACTTCATTGCGTGCATTGCGAATATCTTTGAAATCCTGTCGAATCTCCTGCTTGTTGTGATGCCCCCGGTTGTCATGACGAACATCGCGCCGATAGTGATGCCGGTCATATCGCCCGCGGTAATCCCCTCGTCGTCCACGGTAGCCGTCCCTTCTATCGTGGCTGTTCCATCGGTTGTGATGATCGGTTCTCCGGAAGTGAGAATACCCCTTGCCGTCCTTGGTGTCGGCGGTGGCGGATACTGTCGGGACAACTAGCACCCCCGCAACCATCGCGCTCAAAATGATCGTTCGTAAATTTTTCATATGACCCTCCGTTTTTAAAGCCTTAGTAAAAGTTCTACCGTCGGTAATCGTCGTCTTGGCTTTGGATGTAGTTACCAATCAGCGCGCCTGCCCCTAAGCCAACGGCACCGCCGATGGCTGCACCGGCCCCGGGATGACCTTTGGCGCTACCGATGGCGCCCCCGACCGCCGCACCGCCGAGGGCACCGATGCCGGCGCCTTTTTCGCGTGCTGTAAGGGGTCCACCGGCGCAACCGGCAGCGGCAATCGCGGTTAGACCGACGGCAACGATCCAGGTTGAGAAGTTATGTCTCTTGTTGTTCATGTTTTCTCCTTTCGTATTGGTTGAACGCTCCATTGGGATCGTGAGCAGAGCAACGTAAATGCCACCGATCCGAAAGCGCCTAACTCACTGATTTTCCCTGGACCATGCTCAATCGGGCCGAAAAGCGCCGCAGTAAAAATTACTGGTTGCCGGTGAAAAGGTGGGTTGAGATGCCGCCGTAAGAATTCACTAACGGATTTAAAGGCGCCAGTGATCAAGTACTCGGTCAAACCAAGACAAGATGGCGCCAGCACCGCCAGTCGCGGCGCGAGAAAATCAAATATTTAACCCTAATCCGACAAAACTTACGCAAAGTGAGCAGTGAGCGAGGGCGGTAAGACCGGAAGCCGTGGGCACCTGAGCGTGCAGGTTGCTCGCAGGCATCGATCACACGAATCATCACCCCAGGGGATTGCGGTGGTGGCCCTCAAGGCTGTGTCCCATTGCCCACGGCTGTAGGGCTCATCGCCTGAGCCGCTTCGAAAATAATGTCGGATTAGGGTTAACGGCAGCTAAAAGGCTCATCAATGGAACAACGAATGAAATTGGGTGACTGTTTGGTCGCCTACCTAAGAAAGATCGGTGTTTCTCACTTATTCGGGATACCGGGTGATTGGTCATTAATCTCTTCTTAAATTCGGGCGGTGCAAAGCGCTCAAAATCATGACGCTTTCCCATGAGCCGGGAATCGGTTTCGCTGCCGATGGCTATGCACGGAGCACCGTCAAGATTGGCCACGGTATGAGTGACGTACGGCGCGGCGGTCACAACATGGTGAACCGTGGCGGGCTCGTTCTCTGAAAGAGTTCCGATCCTCGTTATCAGCGGCGGGCCCGGGAGAACAGGAGCGTGAGCTCGGCGTGCTGATCCACCACCAAGCGAAGGAAATCGACTTGCAGTTCCGTATTTATAGGGAGGCGATGCTGGCGCTATGAGCCCAGCCCCGTATGCATAAGCGAGTGGAAGAGGCGAATCTGGATTATCAGCATGGCAGCATTTCTCACCGATATTGAATTGGGCGGCAGCGAGCCTCCAAAAGCGCTGCGCCACAGCTCCATCCGGGCGGTAGGAAACAGAGTCAGTGTGAGCTTTCACACTTGGCTCTGCCTCCCTGGCGTTACGCAGAGCTAGCGCGACTGTGAGGCGGTCGCGGTTTAGGCGTACACAGGGGGCAGTTACGACACGCCTTGAGCGAAGCCGCCAAGTCATCCGCCTTTGCGATCATCGAAGTATTCATCGGGCCCCGGAATCTCTCTCCGGTGACGATCAAATATGTGCGCGCTCCGCGCGCAGGGCGTAGATCAAAAATCAAGAGTAAAGCCAGAGAATGCTCGGCGCTCCAGCATCAGGTCATCGCCACCGCGGTAAGCAAGGCATAGGCGACTTCGTTTTTGGCGATATCAGAGTGGCCGGTAATAATACTGTCCGAATTGAGATTGTAAAGCTTTCCCGCCTGAAACTGGTAGGAACTACCGACCGAGCCGAGCAGGTTGTTGATCGCTTCGGGCGTCTTCTGTGCGCCGTTGCGGCCAATCCCACCGTAGGGGTCGTTGGCGTCGCCGAGCCTGTTTGCGTTCTGGCCGGCAATCAGGGATGCGAGAGGATAAAAGAAACCCACGGCCGTATCGTTTTTCGTGAAACTAACGACAATGGGTCCCGCCACCTTGTGTTCCGTAACGACCTTACGAAAAAATCCATCATGGGTCTGATCGAACTTGTCGGCAAATCCATTGTGCGAGAATGCCGCTTGCAACAAGGTCATTGAATTCGGCTTCACGGGCGGTTGATTGGCCGCTCCGTCCGCAGCCGCAGTGACCAGACGGCCGCCGAAGCTGTGGCCGATCAGGTGAGTTTTAAGGGCGGGAAATTTTTGGCGAATTTCGCGGATCACCGCGTTGACCCCGGTGCTGCCGACGAGGCCTGCGCGTTCTTTCATCTGATAGTAGGTTGTGAAGTTGAGCAGATTGAGGGCGGCTGATCTAACCCCGCTGAACACCCGCCCTATCCCGGCTGCTCCCCCCGCTCCAGAAGCCGGCGATCCTAATCCCGCCGCGCCGCCCGTCGTGCCCGAGGGACGGGGGGCGACAAACACGGGTTTACTCAGCTTGTTCATGATTTCGTCCCCTGTTGGTTTGAAGAAGCGATCGGATGCATCCTCGGGATCTCCTCGCTGCTTGTCGGGAAGCGAGCGTATGAGATCGGCGAACGCTCGCTGTGCCTTCGGGCTGTTTTCCAGCTGGGGAACCAGTAGCTTCGCTTGCTCGAGAACCGCGTCTGCATCCGGCTTGTCGAAAACTCCCTTCAAGTCGTTCAATTGTTTCAAGAGAAATGAGTCGGTTACCGGAGAACCGGCAGCCGCGGCTCCGCTAGGAATGAGCTCTGCCTCGGCGAACTTTTTCGAAGGCCAGAGGATGCCGAGCACGGCGAATCTGCGCGTGCTGATTCCAGCCACGAAGTTTCCGTCCACGATTGCGCGGACGCAGGCAAAAAAGCGACGGTAAAGGTCACGCGCTTCGGCGATATCGTTGTTCCATCCGTGCGAAATGATGAATAGATCCGTCACGGTTCCTTGCGCGAGAAAATCGAGCACTTGCTTTGTCGCGTTCGGATCGTGTACCGCTCCATCCTTGGTGAATTCTATTTCGAAATTCGGAAAGCCCGCTATGTCTGCCATGGTGACCTCCCCAGGATTAAACGGATTGTATCGCCCGCATCAAATCCACCAGGCCGTGCCCCTGGAAATAGGGGGCGCGGTTCAAATCGGTGGCGGTCGACAAAAAAATTTTTTTAACACTTTCCGGCTGTCCTATGAATTCGTACCGCACGGAGAGAAACGCTGCGATCACGCCTGAAACGTGGGGTGCCGCCATGCTGGTGCCGCTGTCCTCTTTATAGTTGCCATATACCTTTGGGACGGCGCTTGCCGGCGCCGATGCACCCGCTGCAGCGGGCGCCTCCGGCGTCTCGGTTGCGTGAGGGGCCACTTTGCTCTCGCTCTGCGACCCGTCGGCGCGACCGCCCGAAGCGCACGAAATGATTTTTTCCCCGGGTGCAACCAGGTCGGGCTTGGGTCGGCCGTCGCCGGTAGGTCCTTTCGATGAAAAATAAGAAACGCCGTAGATGTGCGGTGCCTCCCGATGTGTGGACCCCACCGTAATCGCCAACTCGGCGTTGCCGGGGTCGTTGATCGTCAAATCCATCCCGGCAGAAATCGTACCGCGAAATGCGCTTTGCGCCCAGCCATAGCCGGTATTTCCGGCGGCAACCACCACCACCACACCGGATTTGACGAGCCGATCGACCTCGACGCAGAGCGGACTTTGACCGCAAGCAAACCATTCCGGCTCAAAGTCGTATCCGACACTCATGTTGACACCGTGAATCCGAATGCGCCGGCCGTTGCCATTGATCTCCTGGATTTGCTCGATGGCAGCGATCAGATTGCTCGCCTGGCCTTCGCCGTTGTCACCCAGCACTTTCAAGCTGAGGAGCTTGGACTTCGGCGCCATGCCCGATATCGCGTCGAGCTCAAACGTGCTCGAGGTCACCTCACCGTTTTCATCGCGGTGCTTGGTGGTAGCGGTAATGATGCCGTCCGCCTTCGTCATCTCGCCCGCGATAATCCCTGCGACGTGCGTCCCATGACCAAAGACATCGACTAGGGGCTGCTCATCCTCTTCGCGGAGCGCGGTAAAGTCTCGATGTTTCAGCGGCGACTCGAGCTCTAAATTCTTGTGTTTTTTGAAGTGCGGATGGTTCGCGTCGATCCCCGAATCCATCACCGCCCAGATAATGTTGTCGCCGAAGGCAGAAAAGGAATTGCGGGCTGCATCCGCCTTCACGGTGCTTATCGATTTGGTGGTGAGTCCTTTGACGGCAAAGTCAGGCCAAATACGGTGGATAGCGCGATGGGCCGTCAATTGAGCGCGGCTATCACGCGTAGTTTGCGCTACGCCTTGGTTGTCGCGCCGAACCAGCTCTCGAATCGCGCCGCCTTCGAGCGCTGCAAAAACATACTGCTGGCTCAGTTTGCTTTTGCTATCGTTGACATTTTGCTGTTTCGGATCGAGGCCTAAGTCAGCGATAATTCCAGTAATCAATTTCCGCACCTGACCTCGCGCTTCGTCCCGGCCGCCGTGGTAATCAAGGTTCACATCGATAATGATGGGCTGTATTTGCTTCTCTCCGTCTTTCTTGATTTTGTCGAGCAGCGGAACCGCAATCACAGTTCTATCTAGAACTTCCGGGGTGAAGGGCTTCTTGGTCGGATCGCTCTGTGGCATGGGTGTTGTCGTGGCGGCCGCCCCGCTCGCCTCGTCTGGAGGTATTCTGCGTTTCGATTTGCGCGTGGCCATTAAAATCCTCGGGTGCGAACGATTGTATAGTTGGACGTACTCGTATAAAACGCGGATACGCTCAGTCAGGAGGCCATTCTCGTGCCGGTTAAATCATTTCTTTACCTGTTATCGGAGAATGAAACAGGTACTAAACTCTGTCAAGCACAAATCCATGGATTTTTCTTGACCCCTCTCCGGAGTTTACGTATATCTTCTACGGCAAAAGCGGATCCGCTAATTGGGAAGGAGATCGGCGTTGAAGATCGCTGAGACTGAAATCCTGGAGCTTCACAATATTCCGGTCACACCGCCGTTGTTTAAGGAACCGGTAAAAGCGGCGGTGCGAGTGCTCAAAGTGAAAACGGACGACGGTATCGTGGGGCTTTCTCAAATCGGCGGTTTCATGCATTCAGCCACTGCGGCCTTCATTCAAAACGACGTCGCGCCTTTCTTGAAAGGGAAGGATCCCCTTGAGACCGAACGATTGATGCATCAGATGCTGTGGAAATTCAACACGCGTGCCCATGCGGGTGTATGGAATTTCGCTGTGAGCGCTGTCGACGTGGCGCTGTGGGACATCAAGGGAAAGTTCTTCAAGGTCCCGATTTGGCGTCTTCTCGGAGCCGCGCAGAAGTCTTTGCCGGCCTATATTACCTTCGGGCTGAGAGCGTACTCGAGGGACGAAATCGCCGAGGCGGCCAAATACTGGGTTGCCAGGGGAGAGAGCCGGCTGAAAATTCAGGTCGGCCGGCTAAATATTCGCGGCGAGATGGATCCCTCCGGCGCCGGTGCCGAGCACCGTGAGGATAACCCGGCGGAGGACGAGGCTCGCGTGAGGGCAGTCCGCGAAGCCGTGGGAGATTCGGTAGAATTGATGGCGGACGCCAACTGCCTCATGAAATACGACGCTGCTCTAAGGTGGTGCAAACGGTTTGAGCCCTACAATTTGATGTGGTTCGAAGAACCCATTGTGCACAACGACCCTGGCTTGTTGGCCGAGTTGCGCAAGCAAACGAGCATACCGATCGCGGCAGGACAGTGGGAGAATTTTTCGACACTGTGTGAACTGGTAAAGCAGAGATCTGTCGATTTCTTGAACATCCATGTCCTTTCGGTAGGTGGATTTACCATGGGAATGAAGGCGGCGGGCGTGGCTCAGGCTTTCAATCTTCCGGTGGGCAACGGGGACCATTTCGATCTGCACCTTCATGCGGCGGTGCCCAACGGCTGGCGGGCGGAAATTCACGTCAATAATTGGTTGACGTGGAACGTCCTGTATAAGGATGCGCCCGGACCCGTGAACGGCTGGGTGACGTTGAGTGAGAAACCGGGACTCGGGTTGGAGCTCAATGAAGATGCCGTGAAGGAGTACAGAGCAAAATGAGCCGGCTCGGCTATCGAGGAAGCTCGCTGCCCCAGATCTCTCTGAGAAATCCGCTCTTGTCGAGGTTCTCGGCGAAAGTGTTGTCGATAATCTCAGCCGCCTTCTTGCGCACTGCAGTACCTTGCTCGCGGGCGACCTCGATCACTCCCGCTACAGTGTTTTCCGGAACGATCATGCGTCGATTGACGAGTAATTTTGCATACGCCTCATAGCCGGATTGCAACGCCTCTTGGTCGTTGAGCTTGAGTGCTTTGGCTACGGCGGCTTTGCTCTTGTCGGGATTTTTTTCCACGAAGTAGATCGATTCTGCCAGGGCGGCAACCCATTTTTGGGCCAGGCCGGGACGATCTTTTAATAACTTTGTATTTGTGTGGAGTGAACTGTAAATGGCCGGTACACCCAGGTCGTTCAAGCGGTAGACCAAATTCAATCCATTCCTTGTGCCCCGCACATCGAGCGGCGGGGTGACCAGACATGCTTCAGCCAGCCCGGCAAAAACGGCGTTCAAAGGCTCGACCTGGCCGGTGCCGCCAACAGGCCGGATCCTCACCTCGTCTTCCGTGAAGTTGAATTTTTTTATCAGCGCCCTGGCGAGCCGATAGACGAGGTCGCCTGCACGGGTAACTGCGATGCTCTTACCTCTAAGATCTTGTGGCTGTTTGATATCTTTCCGTGTGAGCAGGACCCAGGGAAGACCGACGAGCGGCGCGCCGATCAGCTTGGCGTCGCTGCCTGCGGCGACGCCGGGTATGGTTGCGTCGGCGGCGCAATAGAGAAATTGGATTTCGTCGGAGGCCAGCGCCGCCAGTGAAACAACACTGCCGCGAATCGAGACAAATTCAACTTTAACCCCGTATTTTTCGAACAGTCCGTTATCGAGAGCGGTGTAGAGATGAATGAATCCTCCGCTCAACGCACAGGTGGCTGCGCGTACCGCCGCTGGCGGTTCTCCGGGCTTGCTGAGGTAGGGGTTGGCTTGGGCGGGCGCAGCGCCGACGGCGGCGAATACCATCATCAAAACGGTCACTCTGCACGCCCTTCGGAAAATACCGCCCCGGCGCAACATGGGCCGGTCATAGTGGAAACCCGTTGTATTTGTCAAGCGCGAAGTCACTTGTTGAAAAAAAAGGCTCCGCGCATTTGTTACCAAAGATCGCGACGATTTCTCCGAGAGGTATTGAGACCGGGACGAAGTCGGTGTATGACAATCGAAACTGAATTTTTTGATCAGTGTCTGTCGTTTGGAAGAAAACAATTTGAGCGATAAAGTTTGTGAAGCACAATGGAGGCGAGTTGAGCATGGCTGCTGAGATCGAGTTTGCCGCTGTTCCGATAAGGGTCACCGTCAACGGTGCGCAGCATGAGGCTGTTGTGGAGCCAAGGACCTTGCTGGTTTATTTCTTGCGGGAACAGTTGAATCTGACAGGGGCCCACGTCGGCTGCGATACCAGCCAATGCGGCGCCTGCACGATTCAACTGAACGGGCGAGCCGTCAAGTCATGCACGATCCTCGCGGTTCAAGCGAACGGAGCGGAAATCACTACCGTCGAAGGTCTCGCACGCGAGGGCCTGCTGCATCCGGTACAGGAAGGATTTCGCGAGAAACACGGCTTGCAGTGTGGCTACTGCACGCCGGGCATGATCATGACTGCAGTGAGTTTGTTAGAGGCAAACCCGAATCCGACGGAAGAAGAAATCCGCCACGGGTTGGAAGGTAACCTGTGCCGCTGCACGGGTTATATCAACATCATCGAATCGATCCGCTGGGCCGCCGAAAAGATGGGAGACAAAAATGTTTCCCGCTAGCTTTGGCTATGTCGCGGCCCATTCGGTGGAAGAGGCGTTGAAGTTGTTGACCCAGCATGGTGAAGCAGCGAAGTTGTTGGCTGGTGGACACAGCTTGATTCCAGCCATGAAGCTCAGGTTGTCGTCGCCGCGCACTCTGATCGACCTCGGCACCGTACAGGGACTGCGCGGCGTGCGCGCCGACGGCAATGCGTTGGTGATCGGTGCCCTCACGGTACATACCGACGTCGCTACGGCGGAGTTGGTGCAAAAGCATTTACCGGGTTTGGCGGATGCGGCATCGGTGATCGGCGATGTGCAAGTGCGTAATCGCGGCACCATCGGTGGCAGTGTCGCACACGCCGATCCAGGAGCGGATTTTCCCGTGATCCTCACCGCGCTGAATGCTTCGTTTGTATTGCAATCGACATCGGGCAGCCGAACTGTAGCGGCGGATGATTTTTTTATCGATTTCTACACGACCGCCATGAAGCCAAATGAAGTGCTGACAGAGATCCGTGTGCCGTTGCCGACGTCCGGCACTGGCACGGCCTATGTCAAGCTGCCCCATCCGGCCTCAGGCTACGTAGTGGTGAGCGTCGGCGCTTTGATCACCCGACAGCCATCTGGCGTGTGCGCTTTGGCACGCGTCGCTGTCGGCGGATTGGGCGGTAGTCCGATAAGAGCCGTGGCTTCGGAAACGGAGCTGCAAGGAAAGTCGCTGACACCGGATGTCATCGCCGCGGCCGTAGCCAAGGCGGCAGAAGGAACGGACCCGGAAGGTGACACGTACGCGAGCGCGGAATACAAGCGCCATGTAGCGACCGTCTATGCGCGGCGGGCCATAGAAGCAGCGGTGAAACGAGCGGTGGGTTAAGGCCGTGCTCGTGAGGGGATCGCGCTCGTGTTTGTCGCGGACACGAACGCGATTGTTTTGAAGGAGAAGTCATTCGATGACGACTGATCACACACCCAGCGGACTTATCGGCGCATCTATTCGACGGGTCGAAGATCCGGTTCTGGTTGCGGGCAAGGGATGCTATGTGGACGATATCCGGCTGCCGGAAATGTTGTATTTAGCTTTCCTGCGTACGACGTATCCCCACGCAAAAATAGTTTCCATCAACACTAACGCGGCCAAGGCGATGGCCGGTGTGCTAGCCGTTGTCACCGGTGAGGATGTCAAACAGCTCAACATACCGGTGGCACCGATGGTGCAGGATCAGAAAATACCGCCGCACCCTTTGCTAGCGCGGGGCGCCGTGCATGAAGCCGGCGTTGCAGTGGCCGCCGTAGTGGCGCAAAGCCGCGCTCTCGCTGAGGACGCTAACAGCGTCATCGAAGTCGAGTACGAAGCGCTGCCCTCCGTAATCGACGCAGAGAGGGCTCTCGAGCCCGGCGCGCCGCTGGCGCGGGAAGAACTCAACAGCAATATCTGTTACATCGCGACAAAAAAAGGCGGCGATGTGGACAAGGCCTTTGCCCAGGCAGAGCATATTTGCCGCATGCATATCGCGAGCCCGCGCCAGGTGGCGCTGGCGATCGAGCCTAGAGGAATCGTTGCCAAGCCGGAAACGACGGGTGACCTCACAGTATGGCTTTCCACTCAGGCGCCGCATCGGGTCCGTGGCGACCTGGCTACTGCCCTTGGATTCCCCGAACACAAGATACGGGTTATCGCGCCTGACGTCGGTGGCGGCTTTGGCAGCAAAGGGCCGCTATATCGAGAATATGTGCTGGCGTGTCATCTGGCGCTCAAGCTCGGGAGGCCAATCAAGTGGATCGCCACGCGCAGCGAAGATTTCGTTACCACGATTCAAGGCCGTGATCAGGCCATGACTTCGGAGTTGGCGCTCAAGAGAGACGGCACAATGCTAGGCTTGAAAGTCCGAGTGGTGGCGAACCTGGGCGCCTACTTATACTCGAGTACGGCGGGCCCGCCGCAGCGCATGATGGGCATGGCGCCGGGCTCCTATCAGATACAAAACTGCCACGTCGAAGTGGTAGCGGTGTTTACCAACACCACGCCTACCGGACCGTACCGCGGCGCCGGTAGGCCGGAGTCGGTGCTCAACATCGAGCGCCTGATCGACAAAGCAGCCAAGGAGTTGGGACTGGACCGTTTGGCGATCCGTCGCAAGAACTTCATTCGCCCCGAGCAGTTTCCCTACAAAACCGGTGTGGGCGTTGAATACGACTCCGGCGACTACGAGAAGTCTCTCGCCGAAGCAATGCGTCTTTCCGATTACGATAGACTAATCCGAGAGCGCGACCTAGCGCGGGCGTGCGGCGAACTGATGGGGGTGGGCGTCTCGACCTTCGTCGAGCCCAGCGGCGGCGCCGGCTTTGAAAGCGGCACCGTGCGGGTGGAGCGCACCGGCGAGATCACCGTGCTCACCGGTTCCAGCAGCCATGGCCAGGGGCACGAGACTTCCTATGCCCAGGTGATCGCCGACAAGATGCATGTATCCATGGATCATGTGGCGATTCGTCACGGCGATACCATGGCGGTCCAGCAGGGCGTCGGTACCTTCGGTAGCCGAAGCATGGTGATGGGGGGCGGATCCATGACGTTAGCCGCCGAGCGAGTGATTCAAAAAGCGCGGCGCATCGCCGCCCATTTAGTGGAAGCTGCGCCGGAAGACATGATGCAGGCTGACGGAGGCTTCGCCGTTGCCGGCGTCCCGGACAAAAAAGTCACGTGGCGCCAAATCGCGGCCGCGGCCTACGGTGGAAGGGTTCCGCATGGTATGGAGCCCGGTCTTCAGGAGACAGTATTCTTCGATCCCCGACGCGAAGCCTGGGCCTTCGGCGCACACGTCGCGATGGTGCGCATCGATCGAGAAACCGGCAAGCCGACTATCGAGAAGCTCGTGCTGGTGGACGACTGCGGCGTAATCATCAACCCGATGATCGTCGAAGGCCAGGTGCACGGTGGTGTGGCGCAAGGGTTGGGTGAAGCGCTGCGCGAACAGATGCTCTTCGGCGATGAGGGTCAAATTCTCACCGGGACGTTGATGAATTACGCTGTCATGCGCGCGGGCGATATGCCGCAACTCACTCTGGGCGAAACCGTAACGCCGAATCCGTTCAATCCCTTGGGAGTCAAAGGTGTGGGCGAAGCGGGCACCAACGGCGCGCCGCCGGCAGTGGCCAATGCGATGATGGATGCCTTGGCTCCGCTGGGCATCGATCATATCGACATGCCCTATACGGCGCCCAAGCTTTGGGAAGCGATACGGAAAGCCGAAGGGAGATCGGCAACGAGTTTGTAAAACTCGGCCGTCTCCTCAGTCTTCTCCATTCACACAATCCTACAATCAAACCCACGTTGGCGCTCTTTGTAGCGGCGCGTAAAATCTTGCGACCTCAACCGGTCGGGCCGATCTTCGTAAAAAACTAAATAGCCGGTCTTCGTATTTCGTCTCTTTGACAGTTGACTTCTCCCGTCACTCGAAGATTCCGGATCGGAAACGATTCTTACGATCCGGCAAATATCTGCCGTTTACAAAGGCCAATATTGTACAGAGCCGAATCGAGTCACCCAAATTCCGCAGGCCGCTAGAATTGTTGCTAACGGAACAGGATTTCCACTTTGTGACAAGAAACTGACAGGCGGATCTCCCTTATTCGCCCCGTCGATCGTGACCAAGTTCTTTACTGGCGTGGCAGAGAACTTGCGTCATGGATTGAGCGCCGTTTTAGACAGGGAGGATATATGAAGAAAATTGTTGGTGTTGTTCTCCTAGCCCTATCGTTCGCTTTCTTCCAAAAGATTTCGGCTTGGGGAGACGAGTTCAAAAAACGGGAGGCCGTCATAGCCGAGTATAAGAAGTGGCTTGATACCTTAGGGCCGAGTGGTTCTCGATATTGGGTACGGCTGGACGATAAGCGCCGTCCTCATCGGTTATACCTCGGTGAAGCATTCTTCCGCGCAGACTTTCCCAGCCAGGAACGTTTCGTTGATACCTATTCAAATTATCTTGCCGGTCATCCGGAAAAGTTTATGCTCATCGACCTCTTTGATGCAGGCACGAATATGCCGGTGGGAGAGTACGGCTTCGGCGGGTTTAAACTCTATCCACGGACGGCTCGAATTGCGGAAAACAAGTAGGTCGCAGTTTGAGCTGGTTTGCGCAATAACTATATCGATTCTGGTTTTAAACCATCAGGTCACTAGCTATCGGCATCAAAAAAATCGGATCGAACCTTGATGCCGTAATCTCGCTCCATAGCGTCGAGAGAGATATAGCCACGACGCAAGTCCCGTTCAATCAGCTCGCCCGGTCGCTTGGACGGCGGGCCGTAACCGCCACCGCCTCCGGTCTCGACGATGATCTCATCGCCAGGTTCCAACGGATAGCCTTTACTTTTGTGAATAATTTCTTTTGCACCTGACTTCTTGATGACCGTGATCTGCCCGGGTTTGCCTTCCTTGCCGCCTTGCACACCCCACGGTGGAAATTTGACCCGGTCGAACAACGCCTGCAGATTACAGGGGCCGAGAATCTGATAGCGTTTGCGGAAGCCGAGGCCGCCGCGAAATTTGCCGGCGCCCGCCGAGTCCTCGCGCAAACTGAACTCCACGATGCGATAAGGATACATGGACTCCTGCAGCTCGATGGGAATGATGCGTGTGTCGCCGTGAGCCATCGTCCGGAAAGGCCCGGCGCCATCGTGCGTTGCACACGCCCCCCAACCGCCGTGGCCGCTGTCGTGGCAATCGAAGGGTGCACCCGTCGCCGTCCTGCCGCGAAAGCGGACGCCGGAGAAAGTACCGAAGTGAGCTCCGGTCACACGCTCGGGCAAAGCCTTCTCGAGCGCTTTGATGATTGCATCGATAACCGTGGGAAACGGCTGTGAGTAATTGCCCATGGGTGCGGTGTGATGAGCGCTGAGGATTTTGCCTTCCGGCAAGATGAGTTTCAAAGGCCGAAAGGTGCCTTCATTGGCGGGTTCCTTGTTCGCGATCAGGTATTTGAATGCCACCCGTGCCGTCGTCCGGCCCCCGCCGTAATACCCAGAGTTGATGCAGCCTTTAACTTGATCGGCCATATCGCTGTAATCGATGGCCATCTCGTCTCCAGCGATGATGACCTTCACGCGGATCGGAATGGGCTCGCCGGTTTCACCGTCGTTGTCAAAAAACGTCTCGTAAGCATAAATGCCGTCAGGTATGAGACGGATTTCCGCGCGCGCCGCTGCTTCGCTTTGATCGAGGATGGTCTTTAGCGCAGCCCAGAACGTATCTAGGCCGTACTTGTCGGCAAGCTCTCGAGTGAGGTCGCGGCCGAGAACGCAGCCCGCATGTTGCGCCGCGATATCACCGAGCAGCTCGACTGGAAAGCGCGTGTTGTTTTCGATGATCCGGTAGACTTCTTGAATCGGCTCTCCCCTCGACCAGAGTTTGATCGAGCGTAGCTGCAGCCCTTCCATGAAAATATCGCTGGAGCGCGGGGTGATGCCGCCGATGTCGATCCAGTGAACATTGATAGCAAAGAAGCCAATCAGGACGGAGCGCTGTGGTCCGGCGTAGATCGGAGTGTACATCACCGTATTGTTCAGATGCTGTCCCTGAATCGCGGCATGGTTGCACACCACCACGTCGCCGTGGTGGAGGCGGGCGGCGCCATAGGTTGCGAGACCGTCGCGGACCGCCATGCCGACGGAGTCGGCGACGAAGACCGGCATACCGCCGGTGCACTGCGCGATTAGCTCGCCATCGGCGCCCACCAGGCCGACGGCAAAGTCTTTGTACTCGTAGATGTAGGGGCTAAAAGCTGTACGCGTGATATTCGCATCTATTTGATCAGTGATCGACACGAGACCGTGGCGGATGACTTCAAGCGTGATGGGATCGACCGTTCGGTGTTTGGGGTTCAAATGAGTTGGTGGATCCATGGCAAATTTCCTATTGATTGGAGCAATGAACGCGTATCTCGTGCAACGCACCGATCTCGAATCGATCACCGGGCCAAAGCACTGTCGTCGAGCCGTATTCCTCGATGATCGCCGGACCCAGCCCGTTGAATCCCGGCTCCAGTGTGTCGCGGTTAAAGATCTGCGCATCTATCCAGTCACCAGCGCTACCGAGATAGACCTGCCGTGTATGCGGCTGTTTGGTTGTGACCGCAGGGCGCGGCAAGCGTGCGATGTCCGGGCGTTTCAAGCGCGCGAAGGCTGAAAGGTGAAGCGCCTGAAATTCCGCCGGTGCTTTGGCGTCGGCGTGGCCGTAGCGCCGCCGGTAATCGTGTTCGAAGGCGTCGCGGATCGCCGCCGGGTCTTTCAATCCGGAGACGGGCACTTTTATATTGTGGCGTTGACTGCGGTAGCGCATCTCAGCGTGACGCTCGAAAAAAACGTCACCGGTTCCGAATTCGGCTGCGAGAGCTTCGAGCGACTCTTTTTCCATCGCGCCGAAGATTTCGCCGAGGGCGCCGGTGGCTTTGTCGTCGAGCAGGCTGACAAAAGTCTTTGACGTGTCGATCCTGGCATCGGCGAGCAGCATGCCGATGGCCGAGAAGTTACCGGGCTCGGGTGGGATCACCACGGTCGGGATCGACAACTCATGGGCCAGAGCGCAGGCGTGGAGCGGTCCGCCGCCGCCATAACTGAAGAGGACGAAGTCGCGCGGATCGAGTCCGTGCTCCACTGAGATCCGCCGGATCGCACCGGCCATAATCACGGTGGCGATGGAAATCATGCCGTCGGCCATTCGAATCATGCCGTCGCGCCCACCGTAACCCAGCGGCTGAGCGATCCGTTCCTCGATGCTGCGCTGTGCAGCGTTCACATCGAGCTTCATTTCGCCACCGAGAAAGTTATCGGGGTTGAGCCGTCCAAGGACTAAATTCGCGTCGGTGATCGTCGGCTCGCTGCCACCGCGGCCGTAGCATACCGGCCCCGGCGTGGAACCCGCGCTCTGGGGACCGACGTGGAGCCGCTTCTGTGATTCGAGCCACGCGATGGAGCCGCCACCGGAGCCGACTTCGACGACGTCGATGACTGACGATTTAATGGGAAAGCCACGCACGTAGCCGCCGACGTAATAGACCGAGTTCACTGAGAAGCGGCCGTTTTCGACCAATGCGCTTTTGGCCGTGGTGCCGCCCATATCGAAAGCGACGACGTTTTTGAAACCCAATGCTTCGGCGTAAGCGCTGGCGCCGATGCAGCCCCCGATGGGACCGGATTCAACCAGACCGATAGGCTGGCGGCAAGTGCGCTCTGCCGACAGTAAGCCGCCATTGGAACCCATCATAAAAAGCGAACCTGCGAAGCCCTGGGCTTTGAGATCGCTGTCCAGACGCCGCACGTACATGCTTACCTGTGGCCCCACGTAGGCATTTGCGGCTACCGTAGAACAACGCTCATACTCGTACCACTCGTGGGTGAGATCGGTGCTGAAAGTGACATAGACGTCGGGTAGACGCTCGCGTAGAACTTCCGCCGCGGCCGTTTCATGGCTCGGGTTGACGTAGGAGTTCATGAAAAAAATGGCGACGGACTCGACGTCGAGTTTTCTTATCTCGCCGGCGAGCTCTTCTAGCGCCGGGATCGCCAGTGGAGTGATCACTTCACCCTTGCTGTTCATCCGTTCGGCAACTTCGAGGCGCAGCTCACGCGGAATCAGCGGTTCATCCCGTTGATAATGGAGATCAAAGGGATCGGGTCGGTTACCGCGGGCAATTTCCAAAATATCGCGAAAGCCCTTACTGGTAACCAAGACTGTCTTCGCGCCCTTGCGCTGAATCAGCGAGTTGATGACCAGGGTCGTGCCGTGATTAACCAATGTGGCTTCATCCGCTTTGACTCGGGCTTTTTTGAAACAGTCGAGGATTCCCTCGACCAAATTCTCATACGTGGTGGGGCTTTTCGCGTAGATCACCTTTTGCGCAGCGTGATCGTAGGCAACTAAATCGGTGAAGGTGCCGCCGATATCGACGGCTACGGCGTAGGACATGGATCGCTCCAGTTCAAGGGTTAAGGTTCAAGGTGCGCGTCTCGCGCATCCTGAGCTTCGAAGGATCTTTCAAGAAGAGGGGAGATCCTTCACTTCGTTCAGGACATGCTTTGAACGTCACAGTCGCCGTGCCCTGCCGCTGCTATCGATCACGACGCCGTAATCTGCGCGGGCGCTCTGGCGCGACACCAAGCCGCGGATCACGTCGCGCTGGACCAACTCCAGCGGACGCTCTTTTGGGTCGCCATAACCGCCTCCGCCACCGGTGGACATGCGCACGCGATCACCGGCTTGCAGCGGGCAATTTTCGGTTTTGTAAAGTAGCTCGGGTTCTTGTTTGCCGTTCTTGAAGACCAGCACTTGACCCGACTTGGCGGCTTTCGCGCCTTGCACACCCCAGGGTGGGCAGCCGATGCGGTCGAAGTTCGCCCACAGTTCGCAAGGCGCTAGCAGAACGTACTGCTTATCGAATCCCAAGCCGCCGCGCCATTTTCCCGGACCGCCTGAATCTTGGCGCAAACAAAACTCTTCTACGCGGAAAGGATACATCGACTCCTGCAGCTCGATGGGAATAAGCCTTGTGTCGCCATGCGCCATGGTCCGAAAGGGTCCGGCCCCGTCATGAGTCGCGCATGCACCCCAGCCGCCATGGCCGCTGTCGTTGGCTTTGAAAAAGGCGCCGGTGTCCGTTCGCTTGCCGGCGAAGCTCAACGATGAAAAAGTTCCGAAGTGAGCGCCGGTAACACGCTGTGGGAGCGCTGGCTCCAATGCTTTGATGATACAGTCGATGACGGTGGGAAACGGAATGCTGTATAAGCCCATGGCCGCTGTGGGTTCGGCGCTGATCAGCTTTCCTTCGGGAAGGATCATCTTGAGTGGCCGAAAGGTTCCTTCGTTGGCCGGCTCATCCGTCGCAATCAGATACTTGAACGCCACTCGCGCGGTGGTGCGCCCGCCGCCGTAAAAACCCGAATTGATGCAGCCTCGCACCTGTGGAGACATGTCGGAATAATCGATGGTGATCTCATCACCTTTGACGATCACTTTGACCTTGATCGGAATCTTTTCGTCACGCACGCCGTCGTTGTCGAGAAATGCTTCGTGCTGATAAACGCCGTCAGGGATGGCTCGGATCTTCTCCCGCGTTGCCGCCTCGCACTGATCAAGAATGGTGTCGAGGGCGCCGAGGAAAACGATTGTGCCGTACTTGTTGGATATCGCTTGGGTTAGGTCGCGTCCTAGGAGACAACCGCCCAATTGCGCTTCGATGTCGCCCAGCAATTCCAAGGGAAAGCGCGTGTTGTTCTCAATGATGCGGTAAACCTCTTCAATGGGTTCTCCTTTCGACCAGAGCTTGATCGAGCGGAGCTGCAGGCCTTCCATGAAAATGTCGGTGGACGAATAGGAGACTGAACCGATGGCTGAACCTCCGATATCAATCCAGTGGCAGTTGACGGCGAAGAACCCAATTAGCTCGTCGTCGTTGAAACCTGCGAATACCGGCGTGTACATCACCGTATTGTTTAGGTGCTGGCCTTGGACCGCCGCGTGATTGCAGAGGATAACATCGCCCTTGTGGAGATTGTCTCGGCCGTAGATTTCCAACCCGTCTTTTACCGCCATGCCTACGGAATCGGCAACAAAGACCGGCATGCCGCCGGTGCACTGGGCCAACAACTCTCCCTTAATGCTAACAAAGCCAACTGCGTAGTCCTTGTATTCGTAAATGTACGGGCTGAATGCCGTGCGCGTCATGTTGGCGTCGATCTGATCGCAGATGGAAATGATCCCATGCCGGATCACTTCTAGAGTTATTGGATCGACCGAAACTTTTTCTAACGGATGCCGAACCGCCCTCTTGCTCATTGTGACTACCTCTGCAATGAAGAACTCGAATAGTATATACCGACCTTATGCACACATGTCTATTTTCTCGGCCCGACAGGCCCATTATAAACCATATCGACTTCCATGGTCTGGTAGGAAGCGACAAATTTGCTTCTATATTCGTGACCACAATAGTGCGCCGGCTTTAATTTGTTCCACACGAGATATCCTTGTTCATCCACGCAACCCTCATCGACGGATGCGGCCACGACCTTTCCTACCACCATGAGCCGGTGCAGCCATTCCTTTGTCCATTCAACCTTGCACTCGAAGTGACTTCTGCACTCCGCTATGCGAGGAGGTCTCACGACCGTCGACGGAATCGATGTCAGCCCGGCTTTCTCAAGCTCATTGATCCCTGGCGGGAATTCCAATCCAACGACCCTAACTTTTTCAAGAATCTCCCGCTCAAAGGAGGGCACGTTGACGACAAATTCTTCGGTCGCCAGAACATTGCTGTACGTGTCCTTGGTGGCCCCGGTCGTAAAAGCGATGTACACCGGTTCGTGGCACACCCTTACGCACGTGCCATAGGAGGCGGCGTTGATCTGGCCTTGTTGATCAACGGTGGTGATCATGACGAGGCAAGCGCTTGGCGCAAATAATCGATCCCACTGTTCCATAGGCACGTCAGTTTTTCTATTCATAGACTCAATCCTCAAATGGCGCGTGGTGTTCTCCGAGCTAGATACGTTGAGTTTGGCTGCGAGTCAAGGAGTTGATTCGTTAGAATTGAAGTGCAACCGGTTTTATCATACAAGCAAGTCCAAGCGTCGTTTCGCAGACATCACGAGGCTAGCCATGCAGCCAGCAAGACACAGGGGAAGACAATGAGCAAGCGATTTCAACGGATCTGTTTCTCACTAGTCCAGCTGGCGGCTGTTAGCGGACTGCTGCTGTCTCTGACAGCACCGGGCAATACCCAGGAGCGTCGCGCCAGGGCCAGAATCTCAAATGCTGCTTTCACCATTACCGCCTTGCCCTTGTTGGCGGCGAAGGATTGGGGAACTTTCGCTGCCAATGGATTGGACATGGAGGTCATTCTTATGCAGTCGGCGTTGGTGCCGGCGGCTCTAACCCAGGGCGATATCGACTATCAGGCGGGTGTCGGACCAGCGTCGGTGAACGCCACGCTGACCGGCTTTGCAACGCGCGCCATCTGGTTTTCCTCCGACAAGATATCGTACTGGTTGATGGCTCGCGCGCCTTACAAAACACTGGAAAGCCTAAAAGGCAAGAAAATTGCCATCACTGGTTTGGGCGGCACGGTTCACATTGCTTTCAATATGGCGATGGAAAAACTCGGGGTGAATCCGAAAGATTATGTGTTGGTGTCGATTGGCGGACAACAAATTCAACAATTCATTTCTTTGGAATCAG
>Ga0081455_10001832_pt1 | contig 25608 bp, 24 predicted proteins | sample TabmetS3T2R1_FD_70207 | JGI IMG/M metagenome (GOLD analysis project Ga0081455, IMG submission 70207) | Tabebuia heterophylla rhizosphere microbial communities from the University of Puerto Rico - S3T2R1 | ecosystem: Host-associated > Plants > Roots > Rhizosphere ...
CTCGCCCTGGATGGCTTCAACGACGACGACGTCTGGGCGCGCGAGGCCACGGAGGAGTTTTATGGCGATAACGATCGCGGCTGGATCGAGGAGCGATTGTTCGAGACCGACATGGCGATCGTGGAATGGCGGAAACTGGCAAGCCAGCGCAATCGCGGCATCCAGCGCCGCGAAAACCTCTGAGGCAAGCGCCATGGCCCGTTATGTCGTGCACCAGTTGATTCAGAATCTGTTCAAGGAGCCGGGATTGCTGGATCGGCTCAACAGCGCGCCGGAGTCGGTCTACGACAGCTACGGGTTGACCGCGGCGGAGCGGGCGGCCTTCTCGGACGCAAGCCCCGCGGCGCTGGCGTCGATCGGCGTGCACCCGATTCTGCAGATGCACCTGATGCTCGCCCGCAATCCGCAAATGGCCGAGATGATCAGCGTCAAGTCCTATACCGGCGAATGGGGGCTTTCCTAAATGGCGAAGATAGTCAGTGTGGTCGCAACTTCCCATATCCTGATGTCGCCCGCCGGGGTCGAGGACCGGGCCCGGCATGTTGTCAACGGCATCAAGGAAATCGGCAGGCGGGTTCGCGCGACAAATCCTGACCTGATGGTGGTGATCAGCAGCGATCACATGTTCAACCTCAATTTGGCGCTTCAGCCGCCATTCTGCGTCGGCGTCGCCGACTCCTACGTTCCCTTTGGCGACATGGATATCGCCCGGGAGCCGCGCCCTGGTGCGCGCGGGTTCGCCCAGGCGTTTGTCGAGCGCGCGGCCAATAGCGGGTTCGACCTCGCAAAGGCCGAGGAGTTTCGCCCCGATCACGGGATTGCCTTGCCGTTGACGATGATCGATCCGGACCGGAAAATTCCGATCGTCCCGCTGTTGGTGAACATCAATATGGATCCGCCGCCGTCACCGTCGCGCTGCTACGCGTTGGGCAGCGCGCTGCGCGCCACGATCGAGGACGATCGTCCCAAAGACGAGCGCGTCGCGATCCTCGCCACCGGGGGCCTGTCGCACTGGCTCAACATCCCCCGTCACGGCGAGGTTTCCGAGCAGTTTGACCGCCGGATCATGAGCGCCATCATCAGCGGCCGTGCGCCGGAACTGGCCAGGATGTCGTCGGCCGAGATCGTCGAACAGGGCGGCAATGGTGGATTGGAAATCGTCAATTGGCTGATCGCGGCCGCGACCGTTCCGGGTCGCAGCGGAGAGATCATCTACTACGAGCCGATCCCCGAATGGTTCACCGGAATGGGCGGCATCGTTCTGGCCGCCGCCTGACACCGCTATATCGATCCACGCGAAAGCGAACTCAAAATGCTAGACCGATCCTCGCGCCACGTGAACGCAGATGGAATTCGCACCCACTACTTCGAGGAAGGCGACGGCCCGGTGCTGATACTTCTGCACGGCGGCGGGGCGGGTGCCGACAGCTACGGGAACTGGCGCGCCACGCTGCCGTCATTTGCGAAGCACTACCGCACCATCGCCGTCGATATGGTCGGATTCGGCAAGACGGACAAGCCCGATCCGGCGACGTTCGAATTCTCGCAAGCCGCGAGGGTAGCGCATCTGCGCGACTTTTTGCGGACGATGGAAATTCCATCCGCCATGTTCATCGGCAACTCGATGGGCGGCGCCACGGCGCTCGGTCTCGCTGCGCACCATCCGGAGATGGTCAAAAAGCTGGTCCTGATGGGTAGCGCCGGCCTCAACACCAAGCTCCACGACGATCTTCTCCCCGTGATCAACTACGACTTCTCGCGGCAGGGAATGCATCGCCTGATTCGCGCCCTCGTGAACGAGGACTTCGCGATTGACGAAACGCTGGTCGACTATCGCTATTCCAATTCGCTCGAACCCGACACGCGGCGGGCCTATGGCGCGACCATGAAATGGATTCGCGACCAGGGTGGCCTGTTCTACGAGCCGGAGGTGATAAGGCGCGTCGTCTGCCCGACTCTGGTCGTGAGCGGCAAGAACGACAAGGTGGTGCCGCTGGAAAACGCCTATCGCTTCCTCGAACTGATCGACAGGTCCTGGGGATACATCATTCCGCATTGTGGTCACTGGGCGATGATCGAACATCCCGATAATTTTGCGCGCGCCAGCATCAATTTTCTGCAGTCGGTCGAGTAGGGCGTTGGGCGCGCAACCTGGACATCCCGGCATCGGAGAATGATGTTGTTGAGCGAACTCCGCCTTCTTTGCGACGCGTCCGAAGTGCCGCCGGGGACCGCAAAAAAAATCGTCATTGGTCGGTTCGTGCTGGCGGCCTTCAATCTCGATGGGGAGTTCTACGTTACCGATGACACGTGCACACATGGATTCGCATCGCTGTCCGAGGGGATCATCGACGGGAATATCGTCGAGTGCCCCTGGCACGGCGGTACCTTCGACATCCGCTCGGGCGCCCCGGTCGATCACCCCTGCACGGTCCCGCTCAACACTTATCGAACCGTGCTCAAGGATGGAGCGGTCTGGATCGATCTGAACGGAAAACCCGGAAATTGAGTGAGTTCACAATCAGGGGAGCCACAGACATGCCGAACCTCGAACAAGTGACGGAACGGGTGCGCACGGCGGTCGGAGAAAGTTCCGATCTGGATGCGAGGATCAAGTTCAATTTCGGCGAAACCGGCACGCTCTATATCGATGGCAAGTCGGTGCCGAATCAGGTGCACAACAAAGATGAAGATTCAGACATCACGATTTCGGTTTCGCTCGAGAATTTCGAGAAGATCATCGACAAGCAACTCAATCCGAAGCTCGCATTGATGACCGGGCGGATGCGCTTACGCGGCGATATCCGCATCGCGATGCGCCTGGACAAAGTCTTCGGACTGGAGTGATCGAAGGCTGCGGGCAGGCGACAGCCGATGATCGTCTGTGCGGGAACCAGCTAATGCCGAAGATCAGTATCGAGTCCGGGCAGGAGATCGTGACCATCGACTGCGGGCTCGACGAAACCCTGCTCTCGGCAGGGCTTCGCGCCGGCATCGGCTTTCCCTACGAATGCTGCTCGGGCATCTGCGGCAGCTGCCGTTTCGAGATCGCCGCGGGCGAAGTCCGGTCGCGGTGGCCTGACGCGCCCGGCCTGAGCGCCCGCGATCGCCGGCTTCATCGGCAACTCGCTTGCCAATCGCGACCGCGCGGCGATTGCCTGATCCGGTTGCGGCTCGATGACAGGTACATTCCCGCAATAAAGCCGAAGCGCATGACGGGCGTGCTGCGCTCAGTCGATCCGGTCACCGGCGATATCAGCCGGGTGACGGTTTCCACCGGCGGAGCGGCGGAGTTTCTGGCCGGCCAGTTCGTGCTCTTCCATCTTCCTGATGCGGCGGCGCCGCGCGCGTACTCGATGAGCAATACGCCAAACCGCGAAGGCACATGGGAGTTCTACATCAAGCAAATTCCGGGCGGCAAATTCAGCGAAGCACTCTTGAGCGACAGCGCCTGCGGCGCCTCGCTGGAGCTTGAGGGGCCGTACGGCATGGCGTACCTGCGGTCGGCGTCCGATCGGCCCACCTTGTGCGTCGCTGGCGGATCAGGGATATCGCCGATGCTCTCCATCGCCCGCGCGCTCGCGCGTGAGCGCAGTACGCCACCGCTATATTTCTATATCGGCGGCCGCGCGCCCGGCGACGTGTCCGCGCTGCTCCCGATCGCCGAAGCCGCCTGTGGCGCGCGAGCGTTTCACTTGGGCGCCGCCGTGTCCGACACCGTGCCGGCGGCGGACTGGGACGGGGAGACTGGCCCGATCCACGCGCTGGTGGAGCGCGATTTGGCGGTGCGGCTCAAGGATTTCGATATCTATCTGGCGGGGCCTCCTCCCATGGTGCAGGCATGCCTCGCGATGCTGTCACGCCACGAAGTTGCGGCAGATCGGGTGCACTACGACGCCTATTGAAAACGCATTTGCTGCAAGGCGGCGCATGATCGTGCGCTCGGTTTATTGGAGCCGGCTTACCTGGCCTCGTTGCTTTTCTTGCTCTCGCGGTAGTCGCCAAACTGCTTGTCACGCAGGGACAGCGCCTGACGTACGCCCTTTGCGAACTCATTGCGGTAGGTCACACTTGTCTCCGTGGTGAAGGCAAGCGCCTGGACCATGGTGCCGGCACGTATCGCGGCGCGGACTCCCATGATCTCCATGGCCTGATGCATCGAGCGCTTATTCAACAACTGTAGGTCGGACGGGATTTTCGCAACTCGTTCCGCAATGTCGAGAACTCGTTGCTCCAGCTCGGCAATCGGAAAGGCGCGGTTGGCAAAACCCTTCTGCGCAGCCTCGATTCCGCTAATGGAATCGCCAGTCAGGATCATCTCCATCGCATCCCGCAGACCCATCATCCAGGGATGAAACTGCATGTCTGGAGGACTCATGGATCGCACCGGTGGGTAGCCGATCTGCGCATCCTCCGCCACATAGACGAGATCGCAGGCGGTAGCGAGTTCGCTGCCTCCAGCCAGACAATAGCCATGCACCTGGGCAATAACCGGCTTGCCCAGGTCCCAGATGCGGAAGGAACCTTCGACGACATGCCGGGGCCATTGGCCGGGGCCGTCGGGAGTGTAGTAGGGCTGGTTCCGATCGTTGCCGCCGCTCAGCTGATATCCCGACGAGAAGCATGTGCCGGCACCACGCAGAATGCTTACCCGGATATTTGGGTCGCGATCAGCATCCTCCAGCGCTTCAAGCAGAGCCCCGCGCAACTGGTTCGAAAGGGCATTGCGCTTCTCGGGCCGGTTCAACGTAATTCGCCGTACGCGCGGGCGGGGTTCATCGATCAATATCAGTTCTGCTTCACTCATGGAGACCTCCCAAACGTCGTTCCCATATTGACACCGGCGATATCCGGGCCGCTCGTCAATGCAAAAGATGGAGCTACCACCGTCCGTGGCCTCTCAGTCCCGCGCCGGAGCGGACAAGTCGATTTGCTGGTCGTCAGTCATGACGGATCCGAAGCGTCGCCAACGCTCACCGTCGAACTGCATCATCAGGAACTCCTTGCTCACGCGATAGTCTGTCGGCGAGGTCGATGCACCCGCTGCACCAGGCAGGGTCATGTCGGTGACGACGTTTTTGAGATTCGTCGCGATCTTCATCACGTTATCTCGTGTGAGATTGTCGCCGCACCTGGTGAGGATATGCTCCATCATCTGAGCGGCGGCATAGCCATAGGAGTTGAAGAGCGAGAGCTTTTCACCAGCCGGGTAATATTGCTCCATGAAACTGAAATATCGCTTCATGCCGGGATCGTCTTTCCATTGCGGGTCGGTCGGATTCTTCGAGAAGTTGACGGCGGAGACGCTAATGATGCCCTTGGAATTCTCAGCGCCGGCTGGCAGCAGCACTTCGCTAACCGAAACCGTACCACCGTTCAGGATATGGACAGGCCTCCAGCCAAGTTCGGCGGCCTTCCTGATTGCCTGCGTTGCAAATTTTGAGGTCGAGGCATTGAAGAGAAGGTCCGCACCGGAACTCTTCAGTCTCACTATCTGTGAATCGATCGTGGGATCAATCACCTCGTAGCTTGCCTCCGAAACGATCATCGACGCCTTCGCGCCGAGTCCGTCCCTCAACCCCTTGAGATAATCCTTGCCGAAATCGCCGTTCTGGTAGAGCACACCGATCTTCGCATTGGGATAGTTCGCCAGGATATATCTTGCAAAGATGTGGCCCTCCGACTGGTAGCTCGCATTGAAGGCCATGGTCCACGGATATTCCTTGTGATTGCTGAACCGGTCCGCGCCGCTCGAAGCGAGCAGTTGCGGCACCCTCTTCGAGTTCAGGTACTTTTGGGCTGCCGCGTTTGGTGACGTCCCGAGCATCTGAAACATGAGCAGAACCTCGTCGCTCTCGACAAGTTTGCGAACCTGTTCGACGGTCTTCGCCGGGTTATAGGCATCGTCATAGGAGATGAGATTAATCTTCCGCCCATTGATCCCGCCGCGGTCGTTGACCATGCGGAAATATGCCGCTTGCACCTTGCCGATCGTGCTGACCGCCGAAGCGGGACCGCTGTAGGGCATCGTCTGCCCGAGCTTGATTTCCGTGTCGCTTGCGCCGGGATCATAGGCCTTCTGGGCGAAGGCGGGTGTGTTCGAGAGAATCGATAGCGCGGTTACCGCGACAAAGGCACGCTCCGCTGCCGCCGGACGAACTGACATTTTTTCCTCCTTTGACAGTTTGGCGCTGCTTTGCGTGTCAATGCGCTCTTGGGTATTCCGGTCGCGCGAGATGCGCCCGGGCCGAGAGCGGCGCCTTGCCCAGGCGCGGGAGCCGCACTACGGCGGCCGTTGGGGCATGAAACCGTTATCGGCCTCCATTCCCATGGCTCCCTCCCAGATCGCCCGCGCAGGTACCGGGCGGTATCATTCCTGCAAAGCTATGGTACGCAACGGTACCTCGTCAAGCGAAATCTGCGGTCGCCGCGCACGAAAAAATTGCGGGAAACGTTAGGCCCCACTCCGGCGTGACGCCGCGCAGCTGACGTCCCTACAACGCTCAGGTAGGACGAAGGGCGAGAAAATCAGCGCTACCATGAAAGACGCGCTGCACCAGTTCTCGCCAGCGCGCTCGTTCAGAGCCGCGGATTACAAGACAGATTCCTCGCCGAAGTCACGAATGGACCCTTCGGACGGCTGTCCGCATATCCCGCTTGCCGGCTCACGTTCAGCCGGTGGTATCGGTTGCGCTGGGCTGCGGATAAAGTTGCAGGAAAGCTGCGGTGGCATCGCGTGCTCGTCTTGCGACTTCGCGGGGCGAAGGCCGCTCCACGATGCGAAGCAGCAGGCCCACCATCAGATTTCCCCAAAGCAGCCCCGAGAACCGTTCAGCCATCTCGACAGGCCGGCCGCTTACCAGCCCAAAGGTGCGGGCCCGGGCCATTAACTCTCGCAAGGCGGCCCGGCTCGTTTCGCCTGCTATCGAATCGAGTGCCTGTGCAACTTCGGGCGAGCGTATCGCCTCGGCAATTGCCAACCGAAATACTGCGACGACAGTGGGGTCGCTAACTTCCTGCAGGAGCTGGGTCCCGAAGGCCTCCAAAGCGCGCGAGAACGTGTCTCGATCGCGCGGCTCGGGTAGGTTGGCGGGCGCCTGCAACCGCTTGGCGCGCTCGCGGATGCATGCGACAAGCATCTCCTGCTTGTTGCCCACCAGCGAATAGAGTTCTCGCTTCGAAACGCGTGCGCGCGTGGCGATCTCAAGCGTGCTGGCCTGTGCGTGACCGTTTTCCATAAATGCCGCAAACGCCGCATCGAGGATACGCCGGCGAACCGGAGGGGCTTCTTCCCCGGCCTTCTGCAATGGCGATCTCGCTGCCATCATCTTTCCCTTGACGTGGTACGAATTGGTACCGTAGCGTTTGAATCGCTTGATACTTCCTAGTACCTGATAGGGAAGATGTAAAGGAGATGTGGTCGTGGCAAAGCCCATCCCTGCCGGCGGACGCTGCGGAAGCCGCTAACCGGCTTTGGGTTGTCGGTATTGGCGACGACGGATCTGGAAGCTAGCCATGAGGACAACAGGAATACCTTCGTTCCGGGCGATGGACCAGATCGGGACTGACGAAGTTACGGATGCGGTTCTCGCGCGTCCTGCAAGTCCGAGGCTCGCATTTGCGAGGAGTTAGATTTCGTGCGTTTGAAGAATTCTGTCACGATCCATGTTGACCAGCCGAGGAAGTACCCCGCACTGATGCCGGAAACGCCGAGGTCCCAGGGCAGGAGCGTTTCGCGGAGGTCCGGGCGCAAGGCAATCGTGAAAGTCAGCAGGAACTTCGCCGAGAAAATTGAGAGATTCCGGATCAACGGGACATAGCTGCCAGGCAGGCAAACTCGCCGGCTGGTCCGATCGACAACAAGCTCTCGATTCCAGGTGGTGCCAAGGGCGATGAAAAGTCCGATTATCGCCGAGCTCACGAAGCTGAGCAGGGGAACGCCATGTGTGCCGGAGCCTTGCAGTGTGAAGAACCCCCAGGTGATGAAGGCAACAGGTGCAATCAATGCAACCGGCAGCGGTACGTAACGTGTCTTCAGTGCCCGCACGCCGATGGCGATCAGCGCGGCAAGCAGCGGATACACCCACCACGGAATTCCGCTTACGATTGCAAGAGTGTTGTTCATGTTGGCTATTTTCCTGATGTCCGGAGTATCGAGCCTGTCGCGGCGCCGTCAGGCCGGCAGGCTGCGCACGAAGTCAATGATCGCGGTGTTGACCTCGTTCGGGCGCTCCTGCTGCGTCCAGTGACCGCAGCCAGGAAGCATTTGGATGCCGCGCAATCCCGGCACGAAGTTCTTGAGATTGGCGAGAAGCTGATCCGTGCCCGGGAAGGCCACAACGAAGTCGCGATCACCGGCGAGGTAGAGCGCAGGAATGGTTACCTTCGCACCGACGAGTGACCCCTGGATCTCCCAGTTGCGATCGAGGTTACGATAGTAGTTGAGGCCGCCGCGGAAACCGGCGCGCTTGAACTCGGCACCGTAAAAATCGAGATCGCTCTCGGTGATCCAGGCCGGCAACGTCGCGGGCGGTGGCGGGCCTTGCAGGAAGCCACTACCCTTTTGAACCATGCCGAGGCTTGGCGCAAGAGCCGTTCCACCGCTTGCCGCGGCGGTCGCGCGGGCTGCAGCGGCCGCCGCAGCACCTTCGCCTGACGCGCCGAACAGCATGCTGCGTATGGTTCTGCGCGGATCGCGCTCGAATTCTGCTTCGGCGACACCAGGCTCCTGGAAATAAAGCTGATAGAATTGCGCGTTCTCCGCCCGCGGCATCGCGCTGGTTGGTCGCGACTTGCCGCGCGGCCGGAACGGCACGCTAAGGGCCACGACTCCCCGAAAACGATCGGGGCGCATCAGCGATGCCTGCCAGGCGACGTTCGCGCCCCAGTCGTGACCGACGATAACGGCGGTTGGTGCCTGGAGCGCATCCAGAATGCCCACCATGTCCCCGACTAGGTGAAAGATCGTGTATTGGTCGATCGCCTCCGGCGCGTCGGTCTTGCCATAGCCGCGCATGTCGGGAGCGACGACATGGAAGCCGGCCGCCGCGAGCGCATCGATCTGTCCGCGCCAGGAAAACCACGATTCCGGAAAGCCATGGGCCAGCAGCACCAGGGGTCCAGAACCCTTCTCGGCGATGTTGATGCGGATACCGTTGGCTTCGATGACTCGCTGCGTTGGTTCGCTCATGCTTGCTGCTCGCTTTGAAGTTTCTCCGAACGCCTCGGACGTGAAGGCGCTCGTCAGGGGAGGGAGCAACAATGGCAATGTTGCTCCCGACAAAAACTGCCGCCTGTCCATCGCAATCTCCTTTGCAAGGCCTCAGGCCGAGGCCTTTGCCGGGGCCGCCTGCGTTGCCAATTCTTTCTGGTACTGCTCGCGCACGAACTGTTCGAACGTCTTGGGCTTCGATCCGCCGACCTTTTCGATCGTGTCCGTCACCGCGAAGCGCGCGCGCTCCGGCGACAGGTTTGAGTTACGAATCGATCTCCAGAGTGCGGAGAGATGTTCGACCGAATGTGCGTTGTAGCCGCGCCCGAGAGCTTCGACTCGCCACTCTTCGTCCGTGATCTCCTGATAGTGGACGTCCTTGTTGTAAACGCGCGCGAAGGCTCCAACGATGTCCTTCAAGGCGATTGCGGTTCCGATCATTGGATATGCCGTCCCCGGCGTCAGCGAGCGACTGGTCAACAGGCCGACGGCAACGCGGGCGACATCTTCGCCGGCGACGAGCGGAAGAATGTTGGTTTCCGGGCCCCAGGGAAGCCGGATTGCTCCCTGCGCCGGCAGGCTCTGGCGCACCAGGCGCGCAAGGTTCTCGTAGAAGACGGTCGCCCTGATATGCACCTCGCCGACGCCGGCCCATGCAAAGACCTGCTCGGAAAGAAAATTCTGCCGCATGCGGGGCGTCGGTGCCTCGGTCGAGGATTGGAACATCACCAGATTGACGACGCGGGAGATGCCTTCTTCCCTCGCCGCGTAAGCCATTGCCGCGGTCGCATCGCCCAATCCTTCCTGGACGGGGTAGGCGTAGTAGACCGATGACACGCCCTTCACCGCGTTCATGACAGATCTTACTTCAAGGAAGTCGCCAACGAGTATCTCGGCGCCAAGAGCCGCCAGCTGATCCGAACGCTCGTCAAGCTTGCGCACCATGGCGCGGACCGGAACCTTGCGCGCAAGCAGCAATTCGGCGACATGCCGGCCAGTCTTGCCTTGCGTGCCGCCCGCTGCCGAAGTCACGAGAACAGGTTTTGTCATGGTTATCTCCGTTGTGTTCCGGCCGGTCAGGCCGATTTCGCCACCAGTTCGTTCTGTCCCTGGCGCACAAACGCTTCCAGCGTGGTGGGTTTCGCGCCGCCGATCGTTTCGATCGCCTCCGTCACTGCAAATCTTGCCTTCTCCGCGCCGACGCCGAGGCTGCGTAGCGCCTTCCACAGCGAGGAGAGATGTTCGATGGCGTGCTTGTTGTAGCCGCGAGCCTGCACGTCGGCGCGCCACTGGTCGTCGGTGATTTCCTCGTAGCCAATGTGCTTGCCGAGAACGCGCCCGTAGGTCGTGATAATTTCCTTCAGCGGAATAGTCGCGCCGATGAGCCGATAGGCGGTCCCCGCGACCAGGGATGAACTGGTCAGCAGACCGACAGAGACGCGCGCCACATCTTCGCCGGCCACCATCGGGAAGACGGTGTCTTCCTTGCCCCAGGGCAGCCGGATCGCCCCTTCCGCCGGGATGCTCTGGCGAACCAGCGAGCCGAGGTTCTCAAAAAACACCGCGGCCCTGACATGAACAACGCCGACTCCCGCCCATTCAAAAATCTGTTCGGACAGATAGTTTTCGCGCATCCGCGGGGAGGGGGCCTCGACTGACGATTGCAGCATCACGAGATTGACGAGGCGAGTAATGCCCTCTTCGCGCGCCGCAACGGCCATGGCGCCGGTAGCACCGAGCAGCCCGTCCTGCACGGGATAGGCGAAATAGACGGATGAAACGCCATGCACAGCGCGCTTCACGGACCGGATGTCGAGAAAGTCGCCTTCGAATATTTCGGCGCCGAGAGCCTTCAGTTGATCCGAGCGCTCGTCGATGGTGCGAACGAAGGCACGAACCGGAATTCCCCGCTCGAGCAGCAACTCTGCCACGCGGCGCCCGGTCTTGCCTCCTTTGCCGCCGGCCGCCGAAGTTACCAGAATTGGTTTCGTCATCGCTGCGTCTCCCTTGCGGCTGCCGAGCATTGGTACTGATCAGTATCACCGTGGCCGACAATATGGTACTGAAAAGTACCGCGTCAAGCGGAAATTTCCTCGGGCGAGACGGCCCTGGAAAATCGAATTGGCGCGGCTGCCGGGAAATCTCTATTTCGTAGTTGACGGGTACCAATTGGTACCATACAAAGGTTGTATCGAGCAAGGAGATGGGAGGAACAACCGATGAAGCCAGTTTTGGTCACGGGCGCGACGGGTAAGGTCGGCGGAACGGGCCGGCATCTTGCCCAAATGCTCTTGGAACGCGGCGCTCCCGTCAGAGCCGTGGTGCACAAGGAGGATGAACGATCGCAGGTGCTGGCAAAGGCGGGCGCCGAGATCGTTTGTGCCGATTTCCTTGATGAGGACGCGATTCGATGCGCGATGGAGGGCGTCGGTGTTGCGTATTTTTGCGCGCCGGTCTTTGACGTCCTGTTGCGCGCAACGACCGTCTTCGCATTATGCGCGCGCGACTGCGGTGTAGAGCGCATCATCAACCTGTCGCAATGGGGCACCAAGGATCCCATCCTCAGCGAAGCGACCCGGCTTCATCGGCTCGGCGAGATGATTTTTGACTGGGCGGGGACGCCGACCTCACATCTTCGCCCGGCCATGTTCATGGAGCAGCTCGTGATGGTATTCAGTACCGGCGTACGCACAAAAAGCACGCTCGTTGCGCCATTCAACGACGAGCGAGTGAACATGATTGCGGCTGTCGATGTAAGCCGTGTGGCGGCCGAGATTGCGCTCGATCCAAAACGGCACGGGCCGGGTCCTTATGAGTTGACTGGGCCGGCGAATTTCACGCTTCACGATGTAGCGAGCACGCTTGCTGCGGAGCTCGGCAGGCCCGTCAAGTACGTCAACGTCGATCCGGTGGCATGGAAGAAGGGCGCACTTGAATGGATGCCGCCGCATCTGGCCGGTCATCTTGAGAAGCTCTACGAAAAGGGGCGGCTTGGCCGGCTCAACTACGGGCCGACGCCCGTCGTGCATGCGGTCACAGGCAAGCCGCCAACGACGCTGAAGGAATTCTTCAGGGAGCATCGGGCGCCGTTTGCTTGACGGCGCCACCGGTCGCGGCGGTTTCGGCAATATCGGACGACCTTGGGCGGCCGGAATCCGGTCGCCCGTGGCTGTTGCGTGGTAAGCAGATCAAGGCCGGGAAGACAAGCCGGTCTGGCTGCAATCTCTCGCAGCTGATTGTGTCCTCGAGGAAGGCCTCCCCTATAGGCGCACCACGCCATACACGGGCGCTTCGCGATAGAGTTCGTCGACCAGATGAGCGCGATTCTTCAGGACCATCCGCTGATTGATCGATGCCTTGTCAGTGACTTCACCTGTTTCCGCGGAAGGCGGATCGGAAAACAGCCGAAAGGCAGAGATTCGGGTTGAGGAGCGGGCGTCCCGGTTATAGCGATCCAGTGCTGCCTCGATGTAGGTGAGAATCCCGGCGTCGGTCGCCAGTCGTGCAGGGTCTGCCAGCGCGCTCACGTCGCGCACAAGTGTCCTGGCAGCGTCCTTGTTGATCCAGCCGAGAATTGTGACCTCGTCCCGATTTTCTCCCGCAATGACGACATCCTGGAGTAATGGCTTCGTGGCCTTGAGGACCGCCAGCCTGATGTCGCCGGTCATCACCCATGTCCCGCTGTTCAGCTTGAAATTCTCGTTGAGCCTGCCGGCAAATCGCAATCCCAGGGTAGGGTCCGCCGGATTGATGAAAGTAGCGGCATCACCGGTGCAGTAAAATCCGTCATCGTCGAAGATCGTGGAATTGAGGTCTGCTGCGCCAATGTAGCCCGGCATGACGCTGGGTCCTTTGACTCTCACCTCGTAGCGATCGCCGTTAGGTACCAGCTTCAACTGAAGCCCCGGCATCGGGAGACCAAGCTCGGCCGACTCTTCCGTCGGCCAGTACGTCATGCTGATGTTCAAGGCGGTTTCGGTCGAGCCATACGCGGAGAAGAAGGGAATTCGCTTTCCGGCCGTTTCGACGGCGAGCTTCTGGAAACGGTCAACCAGCTCCGCTTGTGCAGCGGCTCCCCCGGTGCTTATGCGTTCAAGCCGCTCGAATACCGAACGGCGCAGGCCAGCATCCTGTTCCATCGCCTCGACGAGCAACGCGAGCCCGGCGGGGACGTTGATCATCGAGGTCGGGGATATCTCGCGCAGCGCCGCGATCGTCCGGTGGAAGGCATCGGGCGTCGGGCGGCCGGGATCGATGTAGAGCGAGCCTCCCGCCTTCAGCACCTGGTTGAAAATCGCGTTGCCGCCCGTCGTATGATGCCAGGGCAGCCATTCGACCTGAACCGGAAATTCTGCGGTCGACGGTCCCGGGAAGATCGAGCGCGTCATCGCGACGGAACTCGCCAGCATGCGATGCGTATTGATTGCTCCCTTCGGTGTCCCCGTCGATCCCGATGTGAACAGTATTTTCGCGGCCATATCCGGTTGGACGGCCAGGAAAGCCTCCGTAAAGGAACTGCCCGGCGCATTTGCTTCCAGCCGCGCGAGGGAGAGGGTCGCATCGTGGTCGTCTGCAGAAAACCATTTCGCGCCGGCGAGTTCAGGGATGTCACGCACATGCGCGAACGGTTCAAAACGCTGCACAAAAACCGCGTCCGGTCGCAGCTGTTGCGCGATCTTGGTGAGGCGGTCGCGCGCGGCGGGCAATTGCGAGTAACTTGGCGAGATCGGCGCAACTGCCAGACCGATGGCCATCCCTGCCATCATCATGAGAGCGTGTTCAATCGAATTTCCCGACAGGATGGCGATGCGGCCGCCCCTGGACAGTCCGAGATCAAGCAGGGACTGACCGATTGCCTGGGTCCGCGCCCATCCAACGGCATAGCTGAGCATTTCCCAGCCGTCCGCACCGCTTCGCTGGGCAAGCCATATTCGGTCCGGAGCCTCCCGCGACCAACGCTCCAAATTGTCGCAAATCGACCGCTCGTACTCCACCAGAGCGATATCTGATTGGAGGAGAATCGCGCCGTCCGGCCGCTCCTCGATTTTGAGGGACCTGGGGCCAGACGGCATGGGTCGGTAGGGCGTTTCCGACCACCCGCTGGAAGTAGCTTTCACAGGGATCTCCGGAGGTAGCTGTTACGTCGGTGGCGCGCGCATGCCTGGCGCAGCCGGCAATCGCGTCGCCGGATCGGGACAGCCAGCCTCGTTGATTTTCTCTGCATGGCACCTGGTGTGGTACTAGACAGTTCCACGTTCTTGATCGTATGGTACCTGAAAGTACCCGTCAAGCGATGAGAATTCGATTGGCACCGATGTCGACCGCGGAAGAGATGCCGGGCACGTGCGGCTGCCCTGTTTGGCTGAACAACTTCCGAATGGTGAGCAGGCCATTGGGTAGCAGGACCACGAGGGGACGATCATGAACGATGCAGCTGTTGGACGCACGGCTTTGAGCTTCACTCTTTCGCCCCAGGACGAACTCAACGACCTGCGCATGTCGGACAGCGCGCTTCCGCTCTACAATCAGGTGAAGCGGTTCATGCGTGAGGTGGTCGAACCCACGTCAACGGAGTTTCATCGTCTCGGGGCGGGACGAGCCGACATCTGGCAGCATGCGCCAGGTCAGCTCGCGGTATTGGAAAAGGCAAAGGACAAGGCCAGGGAGCAGGGACTCTGGAATTTCTTCCTGCCCGACGCTCACACGGGAGAAGGTCTGTCGAACCTCGACTATGCATACATCGCCGTTGAACTCGGGAAGAACCGGTTGGCCTCCGAGATCATGAACTGCAACGCGCCTGACACTGGAAATATGGAGGTGCTTGAACGTGTGGGGACGCCCGAGCAGAAGGAGAAATGGCTAAAACCGCTCCTCGAAGGAAAAATCCGCTCGGCCTTCGCCATGACCGAGCCGGACACGGCTTCCTCGGATGCTCAAAACATCAGTTGTCGGGCGGTCCTGCAGGGCGATGAGTACGTCATCAACGGAGAGAAGCACTACATCTCCGGTGTCGGAGATCCGCGCTGCAAGATCATGATCGTCATGGTGCTTACGGACCCAGACGGGCGGCCGCACCAGCGTCAGTCGCAGATCCTGGTGCCCGTCGACGCTCCGGGCGTCACGATTGTTGGACCCATGTTCGTGTTCGGCGATCCGGAGGCCCCGCATGGCCACATGCACATCCGCTTCGAGAATGTGCGGGTGCCGAGGCAAAATATTCTGCTAGGCGAAGGTCGCGGCTTCGAGATCAGTCAGCTGCGGCTGGGACCGGGTCGCATTCACCATTGTATGCGTATGATCGGTGCAGCCGAAAGTGCGCTGAATTTGATGGTGAACCGCGGCCTGCGACGCGAGGCATTCGGCAAGCCGATCATCCAGCTGGGTGGAAACGTCGAGATGGTTTCCAGGGCCCGGATCGAGATCGAAGCCATGCGCTTGATGGTTCTGAAGGCCGCCAAGGCGATGGACGTGCTCGGCAACCGCGAGGCGCGCGTCTGGATCCATATGGTCAAGGCCATGGTGCCCGAGCGGGTATGCAGGATCATCGATCAAGCCATCCAGGTGCACGGCGCGCTTGGCCTATCGCAGCATACGCCGCTCGCGCGGATGTATGCGGGCGCCCGCACGTTGCGGATCGCCGACGGCCCGGACGAGGTGCACCATATGGTGGTCGGCCGCAATGAGCTTTCGCAAGTGCGCGAAGGGTAACGCGATTGATCATCTCGATCGGGATACAGGTAGCGGCATGACAAAAGGCGGATGGAACGGCGCCTCGATCTGGCAACCACTCATGAATTGGGTTTATGCCTATGCGGACGCGACGGACCCGCGGGAAACGGCGGTCATCACCGAGCGTCTCAATGAGCCAGACCAAGGAGTGTCAGCGCCGGAACTGCCCGCTCAGGAGAGGCGTGATGGCGGCAATCGGCCCGAAGCTTGAGCGGCCAGCGATACGAGAGTTTCGGCTCCCTTGGTGCCATCGCGGACGCTCTGGAGGTTGATGATTGTCGCCGGGAGTTTGAAGTGACATGGGCTGCAGCATGTCGGGGGTGAAAAAATTCCAGCGTCCTGTATGTTGCCGCGTGATTTATCACCTCAAGTGACCTGCGTGGATCTGTCGGCACGACGTTCGCTGAAGCGGAACGAGGCAGATCCCATCGTCGTGAGCGCGAAGATGACTGCGAGGTTCATGATGCCCGCAAGGCCTGCGACCAGGAACGACGGCACATAGCTCAGCCACAAATCGAACAGCACACCGCCCGCATAGCCGCCGGACGCCATTCCGGCCCATGCAAGCATCATGACGGCGCCGATTGCCCCGCCAAATCGGCTCGCCGGCACGGCCTGACGCACGCAGAGCGACAGGCAGGTCATGTTGCCTGCAAAACCGAATCCGAAAACGGCGGACAGCACCATGAACGACACCCTGTCTCCGACAATCGGAAATATCATTACGCAGGCCGTCTGGATCGCGGAAGCAATGCCATAGGCTTTCAGCGGGCCGATTCTGTCGGCGATGAGACCGCAGCACACGCGACCGACAGCGCCGGCACTCATCGCTATGACGAGGCTGTTGATACCAACGCTTGGCGAGCCGCAGACCGAGCCGATGAAGCTCGCCATGTGCACCACCGGAACTCCCATGCACATGCAGCAGAGGAAGGCCGCAACCGCCAGCAGGGTTATCGTCGCGGTCTCGGCTCGATCCTTCTCGGGATTATCGGCGGAATTGGTTGCGGGCGCCGTCGTCCCCTGGGGCCATCTCAGCACCGGAAAAGCGAGGGCAAGCGCCGCCAGAAGGGTGCAGCCAATTCCCACATATGCCCACCGCCAACCAAATGCGGCGATGAGAAAGCTGGCGAGGAAGGGAAGCAGTCCCTGTCCGAGTGCTCCGCCAGCAGTGACGAGTCCCGTCACCAGGCCCCGCTCTTCCGGATACCATTCGCCGCTGGTTGAAAGGAGGGAGGAATAGACCACGGAGAAGCCGAAACCACCAAAGGCCGCATGGGCTATCCAGAACACGAGCAAGGACTTTAGCATCGACATCGCCAGCAGCGAGCCGACCATGCCGGCAGCGCCGATCGCAAGCAGAAGCCGGACGTCCATGCGATCGGAAAGCCGTCCCCAGAACAAGCCGCCGATTGCCATTCCGGCCGTGGACAGAGCATAACCCAGGCTTGTGTCCGACCGCGACCATCCGAGATCGGCCTCCATCGGCCCCATGAAGACGCTGATCAATCCCAGGCCGCCGAATCCCATGGCCATGGCGACGGTTGCTGCAAGCACGACCAGCGTTCCGCGGCCGCTTTGGCTGAATGCGGAACCTTGACGAGCAGCACGCTCCCACGGCTCTGCATCGATGAACCCGGTTGTGCCTTGATTGCCCATTGGAATTGCGCCTCGAATCCGCGAGCCGAGCCTGCCGAGGTCTTCCGATGCCGGTTGGAAACCAGCGGCAGTCTCAGCGCGGAGCCCGTGGCCTGTTATGCCGCATCTTCCACCGCGCGGATCACCCGCGCGGATAGCGGCATGGTGTAAGTCGTCGCGGTCCCGACGACACAGGTCTCGCCGCTTGCATTGCGGACAACTGTCTCCAACTTGCAGATCGGCTTGTCGTCTCGAACATGTTCGACCCTCACGCTTGCCGTGATCGTCTCTCCGATCCGGACGGCCTTGACGAACCGCCAGTTCGTTTCGAGAAACACCGTTCCGGGTCCGGGGAGATCCTCCGCAACGACGGCATTCAACAGACCGGTCGTGACGCCGCCTTGTACGATGAGGCCACCGAATGACGACTTTGCCGCCAATTCGGCATCGTAGTGAATCGGGTTTTTGTCCCCCGTCATCTCCGTGAAGATTTCGACGTCGCGCATCGTGGTCGTGCGGCTCCTCTCGGCACGGGAGCCGAGCGCGGGCCGGCCGGCGAGCGTTCGTGACCAGGCTGAATCTTTCGACATTTTCGTTCTCCTATGCTGCAAGGGAATCCAGTTGAGACAGGCTCGCGATGTGATTGACCTCCGTTTTCATGGCGTCACTCAGTTCCGCATGAAGCTGCTTGACCGCAACGAGGTCCCACGAGAACGAGGCGATCGCGTCGGTGACGTTCATAAATGGCAAGGACAGTCCGTCGCGCTCCCGCTGGTAGGCTTCGAGCGCGCGGGTGCCGCCTTTTACGATAGCTCGGGACAACAGTTCCGCGTCGCGAAGGGCGTCGGTGATCCCGTGTGCGGTGAGGGGATCCTTGAAGTAGCCGGCATCACCGACAAGGGCCCATCCGGCTCCGTGACATTGTCGAAGGTGGCTGTTCGCCCCACCAAACCCTCGCAAGCGGCCGGTCAGCGTGGCCCGATCGACGTCGGCACACAGCTGCGGGCAATTCGACGCCAGAACCTGGGAAAAGCCGCGCGCGACGTCGGCGCCGAATGTCGCGGAGAACCGCTGGGCCGGGACCGCGGCAAAGACGCAGTGACCGGAGTTTGTTGGAATCACTCCCGCCGCCGCATTCCTAGCGAAGTGCCAATGCAAGCCATCCCGCTTCAAATCCTTAAAATAGCCAAACACGATGGCCGAGGCGTCGGAGCCTTCGACGAATGCTTCGGCATTGACAAGTCTTGCGACCGTCGATTGGCGGCCGTCTGCACCGATCACGATGTCCGAGCCTACGGACACGCATGCACCGCTCGAATCTCGTAGCGAGACGCCGGCGACCCGGCCGCTCGGCGTGAATTGCAAGTCGGAAAGAGCGACCCCATAGCGAACCTCCGCGCCCGCGCTGCGAGCCGCGTCGACCAGCAGGGGATCGAGCACCGTGCGCCGTGGCGCAAAAAGACAGTCGACGCCAAAATCCTGCTTTATGTCGACCCGAACCGCCTCGTCGCCATAATGAAACGTCGTCGATTGAATGGGCGGCGTTGCGGCTGCCAGAACACGCGGAATCAATCCCCAGCGCTTGAGCTGGAGCACGGCGGTCCGCATCAAGGCGTGCGTCGACATCGTATCGGAGCCGTAGGCTTGCCGATCCACGACCAGGACCCTTGCTCCCGAGTTGGCCAGGAGAAGGGCCGTGGCAGCGCCCGCACAGCGGGCGCCGACGATCACGACATCGTAGCGCGGGTTGATAGCGTGGAGTGCGTTCATGGTGGTTGCCCTCAAGCGGCTGCGCGCGCAAGGCTCTGGTTCAAGTGGGCAGCGAGATCCGCCGCATCCTGGCCAGCCCCGTCGATAAAGGACGACTTGCGCCGGCGCATGAACGGCAGGCCGAGGACGTACATCCCCGGAGCGGCAACCACGCCGCCATCGTGTCGGATGCGCCCTTTGCGATCGAGTACGGGTACGTCGAGCCAGGAGTAATCGGGGCGATATCCTGTCGCCCAGATCACGGTCCTTATCCCGCTGTCGTGCAGGTCCATGCTGAGCCTCGCCTCCGGCCCGACATTCGTCGGCTCGTACCGGTGCGGCGAGGGGAATCGGCCAGTGAGCCCGTTGGTGCCTACCCACTCGTCGATGCCAGCTAGAAGGCGGTTCATCTTCAGGTCCGCCAGCATGCAGTGGTTCGCAAGAGATCCGGAGAAGTGTGCCCTTCCGTCACGAACCCCGACGAGACGACCCACAATCTCGACACCCGCGCTGCGCAGGCTGTTCAGGTCGACCGCCAGCCGCTCCGGCGTTCCGACAAGCTGTAGCGACGGCAGGCGACGCGCCCTTTCGATGTCCTCAAGGGCGTCGTAACGAAGGTCCATGGCGCCGATGGCGTCCATCCACCACAGAATGTCGCGTCCGCGGTAGGTGCGCGGCATTCGCACGTGCTCTCCGGCAGAAAGCACGACGCGGCGGCCGGTTGCCTGGATCTCCCGGGCCAGCTGGATGCCGGTCGCCGATGCGCCGACAATCATCACGCCGCCATCCGGCAGGAGAGCCGGGTTCCTGTATTGCAGCGCCGTGAGGCTTGTTACCTGATGCGGCAGGCCGGTCGTCAGTGTTGGAACGGTGGCGATGTTGCAGGCCCCGCTCGCGATCACCAGCATACGGCACCGCCATGGCCCCTGGCTCGTCGTGACCTCGTAACCTGCATCCTCCCGTGCAACCCGGATCACGCGTGTTCCGGTCACGACTGGAGCAAAGGAAATCTCGGCATATCTTCGAAAAAAGTGGACGACCTGCGGCATCGTCATGAAACCGTCCGGGTCGTCCCCGCTGTAGGCGTAGCCTGGCAGGCGGCTTTGCCAGTTCGGCGTCAGAAGGCGGAGCGAGTCCCAGCGTTCCGTCCGCCATGAGTTGGCCACCTGGCCGCGCTCGAGGACCACGTGGTCGATCGAGCGGGCGGACAGATGCCTGCTCATGGCGAGTCCGGATTGGCCGGCACCGATGATAATGGTGGTCGCAAACCTCAAGACACGCGCTCCGCGATTCGCCCGGTGTCGTCAGTTGACGGTGACGAGAACGTTCGTCGGGTTGGTAACAACGTCGAACACGGCCGAACGCTTCTGTGATTGAGCGACCAGCGCCTTGATATCGTCTTCGCTCGCATCGGCGCGAATATCGAAATGAACGCGGATGGCGCCGAAGCCATTGCGAACGTCGTCATCCATGCCGAGGATGCCCTGGATGTCCATGTCGCCCTCGAGCGTGGCCTTGACCGAATGAAGCTGGATGCCGCGTCGCTGGGCGATAGCCGCAACACCGGCAGTGAGGCAGCTCGCAAGCCCGGACAGAACGATCTCGACCGGAGTGGGCGCGTTGTCCTCGGACGCAAAGACGGTCGGATGATCCGCTTCCAAGCGGAAGTTCTTGTTGCGGGACTGCTCGGCACCGAGACCGAAAAAGCTGCCGATCATGGAGCGGCTATGCGTGCCATTCAGCCACTCGCAGCTTGCGCGCCACTTGAACTGAGCCGCCTCGGGCGCCTGCTCGAGTGATGTGCGGGCACCTAACAACGCATCGACATTGACACCATTGTTGATTTTTGCGGCAGCTGCACTCGTCATCTTGGTCATTCGCTTTCTCCTCGCTGTTAGGTTGGTAGGACTCTCTGACTTCACCGGTTCGTGAGCTTGAGCACCTGACTGACATGGAGAATGCATATACGTGGCCGTGCGCGCGGCTGCTTTGAGGAAGCATCCAGAATTTCTTGAGAAATCGTGGAGTTTGTGATGTTGCGAACGGAGCCGGGCAGATGGCACGCGCTCTCAATTGCGTGAACAAGATCCGTCGCAAGAACGACGGAGATCAGCGCCGACCAAGGCCGATCGCGGGGCGGATATTATTTTGCCCCCGCGCCATCCCTGATCTTGGATAGTGTCGCGTTGTAGTGCCGGCGAAACGCCCTGTTGAAGTACGAGAGGTCATTGAAACCGACTTCGAATGCGCAATGCCGCCATTCAATCGTCGCCATTGCATCGCTTCCCCGTGGTCTACGGCAGCCTTGCCACAACGTCGGGCCGGTTTTTCTCGAGCCAGGCCACGGCCTCGGGTCCATCGACGACGCACTCGAAGGTTTCCCAGGTTGGGTCCTCCAGGGATTCCGATTGCAGTCGGTTCGCCGCATACTCAACGAGGTTGTGCAAGAGTTCGTAACCTCGTCGGCGCTCGAGGGAATCTGCGATCGCGGTGCTGGCCCATCCTCGTTGGGCCAAATCGATAATGCTCGGAGCGTCTGCTCCGCTGAACCAGGGTGTGGCATCGAACTCGATGCAGTGGACATTGTCGGCGGTATGGCAAGTCGCGTGGATCATTGGATTCCTCCGTTCGCCGGCTAACAACCGGCGCCTCGCGCCCTCAGGCTTTGACCAAGTCCCCCAGCAGGTTCGCCGCCACCGTCAGCTTGGCGAGCGTGAGGCCGCTGGCCGCGATTTCCCCGACCGAGCGGCGGATGCGCGTCGCTTCGGGATGCGCCGCGAGCCAGGTCTCGACGGCCTGCTGGCCGGACTGGCCAGTTGCTAGCATATCCGCAGCCAATCTTCTTTCGGCCGCTGCGATCTGGTCAACAGCGCGGTCGATCGCCAGACGTTCGAAATAATCGCTTGCCGGCACGCTGCGCGCGGCGGCGATGATGCGGTCGAGACGGAAGTTGGCCTCGGCGGCGAAGAAGGTTGCCGCCGCATCGCCGATGGCACGCGTGGTGCGATCCGAAACCGTCACGATGTCCGGTGCCGAGACCAGCGCGTCGAGGTCGGCAAGTTCGCCGGCGAGCCCGGCCGGGACGCCGGCATCGGTGAGGTCCTGCCGGCGTTTGCTGCGCGCGGCTTGCAGGTCCGGCGGCAGGGCGGTGTCGAGCCCGGCGACGATCTCGCGGATCGCCGGGCCGAAACGCGCGATGACCGCCTCGAGGCCGTCCTTGAAATCAACATTGCGCACGTACCAGACCATGCGGGAGAGCAGGAGATCTTGGACGGCCGCGTAGAGCGACAGCTGCACCTGCCCGTCGATGCAGGTATCGAGTGCATCGATCGCGTCATTGAGCCACTTCAGTCCATAGCATTCATCGACCGCGACGTAGGCCATGACGATGGTCGCGATATCGGCGTCCGTCTCGTCGATCAGGCGAACGACACAGGCCGGGCCGCCGCGATTGATCACCGCATTGGCGAGGCTGGTCGCGATGATTTCCCGCCGCAGTCGATGGAATTCGACCGCCGTCGGGAATTTATCCTCAAGTTCGCGCGGAAAATACTGGGATAGTTCGCGGGCAAGATAGGGATCGTCGGGTACGCTGGTGGCGAGCAGGTCGTCGTAGAGGGTCAGCTTGGCGTAGGCGAGCAGCACCGCAAGCTCGGGCCGCGCGAAGGACTGGCCGCGCCGCGTGCGTTCGGTGAGCGCTGCGTCGTCGGGCAAGAATTCCACCGCACGGCTGAGCAGGTCGCGCTGCTCGAGCGATTGCATCAGGCGGGTGAGGAATCCGGTCTCGGCCACGCCCCTGCGCTCGGCGAGCGAGAGCGCCAGCGTCTGCAAATAGTTGTTGCGCAGCACCAGCAGACCGACCTCGTCGGTCATGGCGGCAAGCAGGCTGTTGCGATCAGCGGGGCTGAGGTGCCCTTCGCGCTCGAGGCGCGCCAACGCGATCTTGATATTGACCTCGACGTCGGACGTGTTCACGCCGGCCGAATTGTCGATGGCGTCGGTGTTGAGCTTGACGCCTTTCTGCGCCGCTTCAATGCGGCCGCGCTGGGTGACGCCGAGATTGGCGCCTTCGCCGATCACCCGGGCGCGCACGTCGCCGCCCGTGATGCGGATCGGATCGTTGGCGCGGTCGCCGGCCTGATCGTCGCTCTCCGCGGAGGAGCGAACATAGGTGCCGATGCCGCCAAACCACAAAAGGTCCGCGCGCGTCTTCAGGATCGCCGTCATCACCTCGAAAGGCGTGGCCTGCGGCTTGTCGAGATCGAGCAGGGTGCGCACTTCCGGGGCGAGCGGGATCGCCTTGAGCTGGCGCGAGAACACACCGCCACCTTCCGAGATCAGCGACTTGTTGTAGTCCTGCCAGCTCGACCGCGGCAGATCGAACAGGCGTTTGCGCTCGGCGAAGCTGACGGAAGGATCAGGCGAGGGGTCGATGAAGATGTCACGATGATCGAAAGCCGCGACAAGCTTAGTCGCCGGCGAGAGCAGCATGCCATTGCCGAAAACGTCGCCGGACATGTCGCCCACGCCGACCGCGGTGAACGGCATGGTCTGGATGTCGGTGCCGAGCTCGCGGAAGTGGCGCTTGACCGCCTCCCAGGCGCCGCGCGCCGTGATGCCCATCTTCTTGTGGTCGTAGCCCTGGCTGCCGCCGGAAGCGAAGGCGTCGCCGAGCCAATGGTTTTTCTCGACCGAGATCGCGTTGGCGGTGTCGGAGAAGGTGGCGGTGCCCTTGTCGGCTGCGACGACGAGGTAGGGGTCGTCACCGTCGTGGCGCACGGTGGATTCGGGCGGCACGACGATGTCGCCGTCGAGATTGTCGGTCAGTTCGAGCAGCGAGCGCACGAAGATGCGATAGGCCTCGGTGCCTTCCGCGAGCCAGGCGTCGCGATTGGAGGGCGACGGCAGGCGCTTGGGCACGAAGCCGCCCTTGGCGCCGACCGGAACGATCACGGCGTTCTTGACCTGCTGCGCTTTCACCAGGCCGAGGATTTCGGTGCGGAAATCCTGCGGCCGGTCGGACCAGCGCAAGCCCCCGCGCGCAACCTTGCCGAAGCGCAGGTGGATGCCTTCGACACGAGGTGAATAGACGAAGATCTCGTAGAGAGGCCTTGGAGCGGGCAGGTCGTCGATCCGGCGCGAGTCGAACTTGAAGGAGATCACCGGACGCGGATGTCCATTCTCGCCGATCTGCCACAGATTGGTGCGGATGGTTGCCTGCACCAGATTGGTGAAGCGGCGCAGGATGCGGTCTTCATCGAGCGAGGCGACGGATTTGAGCTGCTCCTCGATCTCGGCAATCAGGGCCGTCTCGCGCGCCGAGCGCTCGGCATCCGTGGAAGCGAGGCGTGGATCGAAGCGGGTCTGGAACAGCGCGACGAGATTGGCCGTGATCGCGGCGTTCTTGCGCAAGGTCTCCCACATATAATCCTGGGTGAACGGAGCGCGGATCTGGTGCAGGTAGCGCGACAGCGCCCGGATGGTCGAGACTTCCCGCCAGCCCAGGGCGGTGCGCAGGATCAGGCTGTTATATCCATCGGATTCGGCGCGATCGCCGACTACCGCCATGATCGAGGCTTCCAGGCGATGGCAGAACTCAGGGTTGATCTCGATCGGCTGGCCGTCGCCGGTCTCGATCGTCATATCGTGCAGCCATATTGGCTCCGGCGTCGTGCGGGGCACGATCTGATAGGTGCGTTCGTTGACAACGCGCAGGCCGTGATTTTCGATCACGGGCACGCGATAGGACAGCGATAACGGTGCGGCATCCGAGAACACCTTCAGGCCGAAGCGCCTGGGATCGTTCTCGCTCTCGTCCCGGTGAACCGAGATCGCAACGGGACGGGCCGGCGTGAGCTTCTCGATGGTGGCGATATCGGCGATCGCCCGTTCCGCGCTGAATATCTCGGTATAGCCGCCGGTAAAGGCCTGGGCATATCGGCTGGCGAGCATGCGTGCCCGCATGCCATCGGTCGACGCAGCGAGCGCGGCCTTCAGCTTGTCGGCCCAGGTCGCGGCGATGGTGTTGATCCCAGCTTCGAGCGTGGCGCGCTCGACGACGGGCGTTTTTCCCTCATAGCGCCCGATGATGTAGTGGACGCGCGCAAGCGCCCCTTCAGGAAATGATACGTAGGAGGCGGACAGGGTCCCCTTGTAAGCTTGCGCCAGGAAGGCACCGACGCGCGTGCGGACGTCGGTGTCGTATTTCTCGCGCGGAATGAAGGTGAGGATGGAGACGAAGCGATCGAACTTGTCCACCCGGGCCAGCGCCCGGACGCGCG
>Ga0081455_10001833_pt1 | contig 25605 bp, 18 predicted proteins | sample TabmetS3T2R1_FD_70207 | JGI IMG/M metagenome (GOLD analysis project Ga0081455, IMG submission 70207) | Tabebuia heterophylla rhizosphere microbial communities from the University of Puerto Rico - S3T2R1 | ecosystem: Host-associated > Plants > Roots > Rhizosphere ...
GACGGCCGCACGATGCCGGAAATGATGTTGAGCAGCGTGGTCTTGCCGCAGCCCGACGGGCCGAGCAGGGCATAGGCGCCGCCCTGGCGCCATGTCATCGAGGTCGGCTTCAGTGCAAAGCTCGCGGGATCGGCGTCGCTACCGTTGTAGGAGTGCGCGAGATCCACGAGGTCGATGCGAGCCATCGCGCTCCCTCACGCCGAGCGCGGCGCGGCCACCAGCCCGCCGTCGGGAGCGAACACGAAGATGTCGTTGGGATCGAGCGCCGCCTCGAGAGCCTGACCAGGCGGGAACTCGTGCCCGCCCGGCAGTACGGCGACCCAGTTCGTGCCGTTGCGCTTCAGATGAACGAAGCTCTCCGACCCGGTGATCTCCGTGAGCGCCACCGTCGCCGGGAAGACATGATGGCCCTCCGGACCATTGGCGACCGCCAGTTGATGGGCGCGAAAGCCGACACGATAGGGCCCGTCCGGCACACCGGCATAGAGGCCATTGGCAGGCGCGGTGGCACCGCCCGCGTAGCTCACGAAGCCGTTCTTCTTCTCGACCGGGACGGTGTTGATCGGTGGGTCGGAAAACAATTCCGCCACCTTGAGACTGAGGGGGCGCCGATAGACGGTCGCCGTATCGCCGATCTGCAAGGCGCGCCCCTCAGACAGGCAGATGGTGCGGCCGCCCAGCAGCAGCGCTTCCGATGGCTCGGTGGTGGCATAGACGAAGATGGCGCCCGAGACCTCGAAGATGCGCGGCAACTCGGCCCGCAGCTCTTCGCGCAGCTTGTAGTCGAGATTGGCCAGAGGCTCGTCCAGCAGCACGAGATCGGCGCCCTTGACCAGGGCGCGGGCGATGGCGGTGCGCTGCTGCTGGCCGCCCGACAGGGCCAGCGGCTGGCGCTCGAGATAGGGCTGCAAGCGCAGCAGTGTCGCGACCTCGCGGACGCGCCGTTCGACCTCTTCGTTCGGTCGGCCCTGAACCCGCAGCGGCGAAGCGATATTCTCAAAGACGGTGAGAGAGGGATAGTTGACGAATTGCTGGTAGACCATCGCCACTGACCGCTTGCGCACGTCGATGCCGGTGACGTCCTTGCCGTTGACCATGACACGGCCGCGAGTCGGGGCGTCGAGGCCGGCCATCAGCCGCATCAAGGAGGTCTTGCCCGAGAGGGTCGGCCCCAGCAGCACGCTCAACGTTCCTGGTTCGAGCGTCAGGGAGACGTCGCCGATGTGGGGAACGGCGCCGACGATACGCGTGACGTTTTCCAGCGCGACGGTCATGCGGATTGCCCGCCGATCGGAGGGCGGCCGATCGGATGACGGCCGATCAGATGACAGGCTGGCACGTCAGCGATCACCAGTTCGAGAACCGGGCTCAAAGACGTCTCTCCCCTCGCCAACGTTGCTTTCACATTTGGCGATTTACTTTCGAATTCGATTTAATCCGCAACTAAACGCGAAAGCAAGACGGTCAGCAGGTCGACTCTCAGGGCGCCGCTTGGGGATAATCCTGGTTCAGTCCCTCTGCGTGGCCGAGCTTGTCCAAGGCCTCGATGACGGTGACGCCGCAGTCCTGCGCAATCTTGTGCAAGGCGGATGGCAGGCTGCGGTCGGTCACGAAAGTCTGGATCTGGCGGATGTGGCCGATGCGCACCGGGGCGGTCCGGTTGAACTTGGTGCTGTCGGCCACAAGGATCACGTTGCGCGCGTTGGCGATGATCGCCTGCGCGGCCTGGACCTCGCGGTAGTCGAAGTCGAGCAGGGCGCCTTCCGCGTCGATCGCCGATGCGCCGATCACGGCATAGTCGACCTTGAATTGCTGGATGAGGTTGTTCGACGCTTCGCCTACCACCGCGCCGTCGGCGCGTCGCACCGTGCCGCCGGCCACGATCACCTCCATGCGCGGATGAGGGTAGAGCTGCATCGCCACGTTGAGGTTGTTGGTGATGACCAGCAGCCCTTCATGCGAGGAGAGCGCCCGGGCGACCTCCTCGGTGGTGGTCCCGATATTGATGAACAGGGAGCAGCCGTTGGGAATGAGCGCTGCGGTGGCCGCCCCGATTGCTCGCTTCTCGGCGGCCGCCACGAAGCGACGCGCAGCATAGGCAAGGTTCTCGACGCCCGATGCCACGACCGCGCCGCCATGCACGCGGGTAAGTGCGCGCCGCTCGCAAAGATCATTGAGATCCTTGCGAATGGTCTGAGCCGAGACCTCGAACCGTCGCGCCAGATCGTCGACTGTGACGCGACCCTGCGAGCGCGCGAGCTTGACGATTTCCGACTGCCGACCGGGAATGTCCATCAAAGCGAAAATTATCCCCAGACTGTGGCGTTGGAAACTGGCAATCGGGGTGGAGGTCCTACTGTGACATGGTTGACGGTAGCCACAGGGCGATCTGCGGAAAGGCAATCAAGACGAGAATCAGGATGATCTGCGCGACGATGAACGGGGTGACGCCCCGGAAGATCGTTTCCAGCGGCACGTCCTTCACCATGCCCTTGATCACGAACACGTTCATGCCGATCGGTGGCGTGATCAGGCCAAGCTCCACCACCATCACGATGATGATCCCGAACCACACCGGGTCGTAGCCCAGCGCCTTGACGATCGGAAACACGATCGGGATCGTGAGCAGGATCATCGCCAGCGAGTCGAGCAGGCAGCCGAGGATGAAGTACATCCCGATGATGACCAGCAGGATCGCTGTCTTGCCGAGCGGCAGGCCCGAGATCCAGTCGCTGACCAGAGTGGGCACCGACGCCAGGATCAGGAAATTGTTGAACAGGATCGCGCCGATCAGCACCGTGAAGATCATTGCCGTGGTCTTCACCGTGTCGATCAGCGACGTCCTGAGCAGCTGGCGCGCCGTCTTGCGGTTGGCCAGGCCGAGGATGAATGCGCCGCAGGCTCCCACGCTCGCGGCTTCGGTGGGCGAGAACCAGCCGACATAGAGCCCACCAATCACCACCAGAAACAGTGCCGCTGCGCCCCAGATGCTGCCCAGCGCCCCGATTCGTTCTGGCCACGCCGTGCGCGCCGCCGGCGGACCAAGACTTGGATCAATGCGGGTCATGACGGAGATGGCCGCCATGAACCCCAGAACCGTCAGAATCCCCGGAACGAAGCCCGCCAGGAACAGCGCCGATATGCTGGTTTCGGTGAGCAGGCCGTAGATCACCATCACGACGCTGGGCGGGATGAGGATTCCGATGGTGCCGCCCGCCGCCACCGAGCCAGTGGCGAGCCTGTCGTCGTACTTGTACTTGCGCATCTCCGGCAGGGCGATTTGCGCCATGGTCGCCGCAGTCGCCAGGCTCGAGCCGCAGATCGCTGCGAACGCGCCGCAGGCGCCGATCGTTGCCAGCGCGAGCCCGCCACGACGATGGCCAAGCCAGGCATTGCAGGCGCGATAGAGCGATTCGTTGAGCCCTGCCTCGCCTGCGATGTAGCCCATCAGGACGAACATGGGGATCACGGACAGGTTATAGGCGAGCCCTGTCTCGTACGCGGTCTGGCCAAGCAGGGCGAGCGCGGCGGTGAGGTCGATCAGCAGCACTGTCCCGAGCAGTCCGCTCAGTCCCATCGCGAAGCCAAGCGGCATGCCACCGGCCAGCAGCACGAAAAGCAGGCCGAGGATCAGGATGGCGATGACTGACGGCGGCATCGGATGGCGGTTCTAGTCCTGATACGGCCGCTCAGCCGGCTCGGGGGCAGCCTTCGCAGGGTGGGCCGCTCGGTCGATGGCATCGATCAGGTGCAGCACCAGTCCAGTGAACAGGAAGATGCTCCCGGCAGCGATCAGATAGGCGATCGGCCACAAGGGGAAATTCCAGATCGGCGTCGTATCTCCTTTCGACGTGATGAAGGCCGCCTGCAGCCACAGCCGCCAGACCATGATCATGACGAAGCCGAGTGACAGGATATTGGCGACGAGCCCGAGCCACACGCGCGCCCGCGCGGACAGCCGCAAGGTCAGCACGTCGACCACGATGTGCCCGCCCTGATGGGTGACCAGCCCCACTCCGAGGAACACGATCAAGGCCATCAACATCTCGGTCATTTCGACCGTGAACGTGAAGCCACTGTTGAAGACCTTGCGGGCGATCACGTCACAGAACGTGACGGCTGCAATCAGTCCCAGCGCGGCTGCCGCAATGCGCGCGAGCCCCAGCGCAACTCGCTCGTTGAGCCGTCCAATGCGGCTCGTCAGCACGTCTTTCATGGCCGCGTCAGCTCGAGCCGGCTTTGATCATCTGCTTCAGATCATCGAGCAGCTTCTGGCCGTCCTCTCCTTTCGCCTTGGCTTTCTTCAGCCACTCGTCCGTGGCCGACTGGAGCAACGGCCGCCACTTGTCGAGCTCGGCTGGCGAGAGGGTCTCGATGGCGTGGTTGCGCTGCTTGGCGTCGGCCCTGGCCCGTTCGTCCGCAGCGTCCCAATACTTGCCGAACAGGGCCGATCCGGCTTCGCCGCTCGCCTTCAGGAAGGCCGCCTTGTTGGCGGGCGTGAGATTGTCGATCGCCTTGGTGTTGCCGACGATCATGAAGGTCGAGGTGAGCAGCCCGCCGGGAACCTCCAGATGGAACTTGGCGAGGTCATTGAGGCGGAAGCTGTTGACCGCCTCCCAGGGAAACACCGTGCCGTCGACCACGCCGCGCTGCAGCGATTCGTAAGCTTCGGTTGCCGGCAAGGTGGCCACGGACCAGCCGAGCGCCTTGGCCACCGGCACGCTGGCGCCGGCGACGCGAATCTTGAGCGCCCGGATCTCTTCCAGTGTGCGGGCCGGCTTCGCGAGATGGACATGGAACGGCCCGGTCGTGAACGCCGTCACCAGTGTGGCGTCGGTGAACTCCTTGGCCGCAAGGCCGTGCTTTGCATACCACTTCCAAAGCACGGAGCTGCACACGGTCGAGCTCGGGCATAGGAACGGCAATTCAGGGCCCTGAAACAGGTCGAAGCGGCCGATCGTGTAGCCCGGAACATGCCAGGCCAGATCCCGCACGCCATTCTTGACGATGTCGTACTGGCCATCGGGCTTGGCAAGCGGCGCCTTGTCGACCTCGATGGTGAGATTGCCGCCCGACGCCTCCTGGATCGTCTTCGCCCAGGCCTCCAGCGTTTGGACCATGTGATGGCTGGGCCCGGCCCAGTAGGCCATCTTCAATGTCTGTTTCTGGGCGGCCGCAGGACCGGCGCCGAAAGCGACCAACGCGGAAGCAACGAACGCCAGCAACGCTGTTATCCGGTGCATCGTGATTCCTCCCCTGTGCACCTGTGCGTGCCTTATTCGGCTCGTCAGAGGCAATCAGGGTATAGCGAATGCACCGATTGGGCAACGCTCGCTCAGCCGGCTGCGATCGGTGCTGCCGGCTCAGCGCGTCACAGCTTGTCGCGATACTGCATCGGCGTGCAACCCGCCCATCGCTTGAACGCTCGCACCAGCGGCGCCGGTTCCGAATATCCCAGCAGGTAGGCGATCTGTTGAAGCCGCAGGCTCGTGTCGGCAAGATAAAGCTTGGCCAGATCGCAGCGCACGTTGTCGACGAGTGCGCGATAGCTTGCCCCGCGCTCGCCAAGCCTTCGCTCCAGTGTCTTGCTGCTCATGTTGAAATGGCGGGCCACGTCGTCGAACGAGGCGGTGCCCTTGGCCAGGCCCTGCACGATGTATTCCCGCACCGAATGGACGAGGTCCTCCTTGCGCGGGGCGGGGCCGACGATCTTGCGGCAGGCAAGCTCGAGCACGCGCAACAACTTGCTGTCGGCGCCGATCACCGGCAGCTGCAACGCGTCCTCGGCATAGACGACACCATCCCACTCGGCGCTGAACCGGATCGGACAGCCCAGGATGCCTTCGTAGTCGATGGCTGCGTTTGGCCGCTGGTGCATGAAGTCGACGCGTATTGGGGTCACCCTCTTGCGGGTCAGCGCGCGGGCGCCGCCGACCACCGCCGCCGCATTGTGCTCCGAATTGTGCCGCAGGCCGCGCTGCGATGCATCGGCCTTGCGAAAACGCAGCGCGAAGCCCTGGACGTCCCGTTCGAAGATGGCATCGATGCCTTCGCTGGTGACGGTGACATAGCGTTCGAGGTTGGCGAGGGCGTCCTTCAGCGTCGGCGAGTTCAGGGCGAGGAATCCGATCAGGCCAATGTCCCGAACGTCGCGCGATGCTCCGAGCTTCAAGCCATAGCCGGGCTCGGCCAGCAGTGTCGCCGCCCGCTCGAGCAAGCCGACATAGGCGGCATGAGCAATGCGATTTTCCGGATCGACAAGGTCCGCCTGCCTGAGGCCGACCTCCTTCAGCAGCCCGTCGAGTGCATGGCCGGCGCGCCGCAGGTCATCGGCGATGCGGATGGCCCATCGGGCCTCGGTCATCAGAACACGCACGATGACGTTACCAACCTGAGGTTGCTGATCCGATCGATCTGACGCCAAAGGTCAAGATTCTGTCGGGCGAAGTCAAGGCGAAGGCAGGCCTCGATACCGATAAAGGAGGGCCTGATTGCGCGGCGAAGCCGGCTTCGACCGGACTGCTGCGGCAAGTGCCCTGGACGCCATGACGAACGACATCGCCCGCCAACTGCGAGCACAGATCCCCGCTTCAACCGATCCAAAGCGCCTTGAGCGAATGGCCCTCGAGGCCGAGCGCCGGCCCAAGCCATCCGAACCAGCTGCAATGCCACAGGGCTCGGACGAGGCCAGAGGCGCAGATCACGCGTCGGGCATGTAACTGCTTCTCCACCGGGTCGAAGACGCAGCGTTCGAACGGTGGTATGTAGTCCGGGCGTGCCGGATCCGCAGCCGCGTATAGGTTGCTGACCACAGCTGCCGGCCAGTTCGGAAGGAAGCTGTCATGCGGTTGCTTGCCGCGATGTTGCTGTGCGTGGTCGGCTTGTCGGGAGCGACGCCGCAAGTTCGTAGCAGCAGCGAACGCCTGCCCCATGACGCCTATATCTGGCAGAGGGCTTGGACGCCCGCGGTCGTCGCGGCCATCCATCGTTCGTCCGACGTCGTTCGCACCTGGCGGGTTCTGGTGGCCGAGGCCGATCGGTCGGGCCGGTGGACGACGATCGCCATCCCATGGAATGAGATTCTTGCGACGCGGCGAACCATCGTCGCTGTCATCCGAATCGACGGTCGGCTCGATGAAGGGCGCGTGCCGGCGCTGCTCGACCGGATCGCGTCGAGGGTCGATGCACTTGCCACCGCACAGCCGGCCGTCGCGTTGGCTGGTGTCGAGATCGACTACGACTGCCCCACATCCAAGCTGGCGGCATACGCGCGCTTTCTGGCCGAGCTGCGATCGCGCTTTGCGCCGTCCATCGCCCTCTCGATAACGGCGCTGCCGACATGGATGACATCGGCCGAGCTCGAACGGCTGACGCGGGACCTCGATGAGGTCGTTCTTCAGGTTCATGCCGTGGATGAGCCGCGCCGTGGGCTATTCAATCCGACTCAGGCGGAGCTCTGGGTGCGAGAGTTCGGGCGGCGGGTCCGGCGGCCATTCCGGGTCGCGGTTCCTGCTTATGACGTGCGTGTCACGTGGCGAGCCGATGGAAGGTTGGCGAGCGTCGAAGGGGAGGTGCCGCTCCTTGTGGGAGCGGCCGACAGCGAGCTGCTGGGCGCAACGCCCGAGGCGGTCCTGCGGCTGCTTCAGGCGCTGGACTGCGGGGCGCCAGAGCGATTGGTCGGGGTCGTGTGGTTCCGTTTGCCGACCGACGCCGACGTTCGGTCCTGGAGCACGCAAACCTGGCGCGCCGTTGTCGCCGGCGCGCTGCCGGAGGCGCGGTTGAGCGCGGAGCTCGTGCCGTCGGCGCAGCCCGGCCTCTGGACGGTCACCTTGTCCAATGACGGGGCCATCGACATGGCGGTTCCGCGGCAGGTCCGCCTCGGCCCGGACTGCCGGATGGCCGATGGCGCCAATGGATTTCGACTCACGGCGGAAAGCAGGCGTGGCGAAGGGCCGCTGGCTCTGGAAGCGACCGCTGGCGGCGGGCGGCTTCACGCGCATCGCAAACGCATCATCGGCTGGGCGCGATGCACGCAGCCGGGGAGAGAGCTGGATGTCACTCAATAAGTTGGCCGTGAGCGTTCTGTTGGCAGTGGCGTGCATCGGCGTCGCATTCGCTTGCGGTCCGTTCTTTCCCTGGCAGCTCCTGGACAACCGTGATGAGGCCGTGTCGGAACCAGTCGGGCTGGGCTTCTCCTTCGAGGCCTCGCGCCTGGTGACTGTGCCCAACGATGGCTTGCGTATCGTCGAGCGGACCGATCCAACATGGACGTCGGGAACCGACGACAAGGTGAGATGGGAAGCGTCGGATGCCGAGCGCGAAGAGGCTCTTTCCGGTGCCTGGCGAACTGTGATGGCCGAGCCGATCCGCGATCCGCAGGTGCTTGCGTCGAAGGTCGCGGCGGCACGCGCGGCGATCGACGGGGAGGCGGTCCTGTCTGCCGGCTCAGGCCTCCCGGTCGCGGTGCTCGACTATATCGCCGGCGCGGTCGAATTCCGGGCCGACCGGCTCGACACTGCAAGGCGCTACTTCGAGGCGATCGACCGTCTGCCGCCGGCGCAGCGGCGGGTCCGCGCCGTGGCGGCCGCCTATATGCAAGGCCGTATCTACCAGCGGCAAGGTGAGCTGGCCCTGGCGCGGGCCGCCTTCCAGGCCGCGCGGCGCCATGCTCAAGCGGGCGCGCCCGATCCAATGGGGCTTGCCGTCGCGAGCCTTGGCGAGGAGGCGCGCATCGATCTTGTCGAAGCAGGACTGTCGACCGTGCCCTGGCCGGTAGCGGCACCGGAGACTGACGAGGCGAAGATCGCACGGCTGATCGCCGGCGCGGTGCGGCTCTATGCCGAACAGGCAGCGCGCGGATCGAAGATGGGCCTGCTGTCCCTGCGCGAGGTTGCGGGCCTGATCGTTGCACGGGAACGCGAGCTCAAGCTCGCTGCCGGCGATCCGCTCGTCCGCCGCCTGCTTGTGGCCTATGTGGTGGCGCGCGACGGCCAATCGCCGTGGGAGGAGAGTGTCGGAGACGCCCAGGATCCTGTCGTCGTGAGCGTGGCCGCGGCGGTATTGGCACAGCCAACAGCTGCTGACGGGCCCGATCTGGACCGCCTGGCCGCCCTGGCCTATCAGGCAGGCCGCTACGACCTTGCCGAGAAGCTCACTGCCTCGGCGAGCCGGCCCTTGGGCCTGTGGGTTCGTGCAAAGCTGGCGTTGCGGCGTGGTGATCGCGCCGCTGCCGCCCGGGATTGGATGGCGGCGCTCCTCGGATCCGAGAATGCCGGGACAGCAGAGCTCGATGCCGCGTCGAAGACCCGACTGCGTGGCGAAGCCGCCGTCGTCAAGCTCAGCCAGGGCGAGTATCGGGATTCGCTGCGGCTGCTTTTCCCGGTGGCCAGCACCTATTGGGGCGACGTTGCCTACATCGCCGAACGCGTGCTGACGATCGACGAGCTCAAGGCCTTCGTTGACGGCCTGCCTCCGCCACGCGAGCCGCCGCCGGCCTCGAGCGACAGCGACGAGATCTTTCGCGTCGTGCCGGCTCAAAGGCTGCGCGAATTGCTGGCGCGCCGGCTGGTGCGGGATGGGCGGATCGGCGAGGCGCTTGCCTACTTTCCGTCGTCCGAGCAGAGGGCGAGATCTGATCCGTCTGACCGCGACGGGGCAACGTCCGACGAGGCCCGCGCCTATCTCGCCGCCGTCGAGGCGGCGCAGCCGGGCTGGCCGTTCGACTGGCCATGGCAGCAGGTCTCTCGCGCCGAAGCCTTGTTCAGGCTCGCGACCGTAACGCGCCGGCGCGGCATGGAGCTGATGGGGACGGAGGGACCGCCCGACGAAGCCGTGCTCGGCGGATCGTTTCCTGACGGCGTTGGCCAGTCGAGGCCGGAGGGCTTCTCCAGCTCACCGAGCATGCTGCTTGGACCGGATGAGGCGAAGCGCTTTGCTGCCAGCGCTCCCAGACCCGACGTCCGCTTCCACTACCGGCCGCTTGCCGCCAACTATGCGCTCGCCGCCGCCGACCTGCTGCCGCAGCGCTCCCAGGCCTACGCTGCAACTCTTTGCTGGGCGACCCGATATGCGTTCGACAGCTCGGACGAGGCGCGGGCCGCAGCCATCTATCGTCGCTATGTCTCGACCGGTGCCTACCAGCCGTGGGCCAACCGGTTCGGGCGGGTTTGCCCGGAGCCGGATTTCGAGGCGGCCCGGACGTTCTGGTGGCGGCGCGTGGCGGCCTGGCCGGCGCAGGTTGCCGGCTCAGTCGGCCGGCACCTCACGCTGGTGATCGTCGTGGCGATCTTGGCGGCGGTGTTGCTGGCTGTATCTGTCCGAGCGTTGCGTGCGCGTCGAGGGTAGATGCCTCAAGAACCCCGAGTCGGCACGACGGAAATGTCGACAGACGGGCGCAGCTCGGCGCAGACCTTCAGGACCTCGTGAATGTTGCTCGACAGGAACTTGTCGAACGGCGTGCTGTCCTTCACGGCGCTGTCGTCGATGGCGGGGAAGGACTGCTGCTTCAGGATGTAGTCGAACCGCGCCGCCCACTTGCGGGCGCCGAGCCGGGCGGTGGTCGAGCAGTTGTCGACCATGTAGGACACGCCCTTGTAGTCCATGTAGGGGTTGAGCGAATCGACCGCCTCGATGATCGACTCGTTGGCGATCTCCGAATAGGGATGGCCGCGGTCCTTCAGAAGGTCGACCTGCGCCATCATGCAGGCCATGTAGACCCCGGCCGTCTCCGGATTGATCGGCGCATAGTTGCGCTCGCTGTTGGCGCGCACTTTCTCGCCGACCACCCACATGTCGGTGCCGTCGATCTTGCCCATCGGATAGGTGCCATGCCGGCGGGTGGCCTGGATGACGCTGCGCACCTCGTTGCCCGAGGCGACATCGTCGTAGATCTCCTCGAGGATCTCGCGGCAGGGGTGGTAGGTCGCGTTGTAGGCTTGGCGGAAGGCCGCCTTCTCCTTGTCGTCGAGCTGCTCGTAGACCGCCTTCAGGCCGGAACGCGAGATCGTCTTGCTGATCGGGCCGGTGATCGACTCGGAGGTGTTGAGGTAGGCATCGTCCTTGGCCATGCCGTGGCCGACATAGCGCGCGTACAGGCTCTCGGCGATGCCGTGCACCGCGCCCAGCAGGATGCCGCGCTCGCCGAAGATGTCGGACTTGTACTCGGATTCGAGCGTCGTCTCGAAAGTGTAGGGCGAACCCAGCGCGACCGACCAGCCGAGCGCATAGTCGGTCGCCTTGCCGTTGACGTCCTGGTGCACGGCGAAGGAGGCGTTGATGCCGGCACCGTTGACCTCGCGGCCCTGCTCATAGAGCCGGCGCACGGATGGGCCCATGCCCTTGGGGCAGACGGCGATGACGTTGATGGTCTTGGGGAAATCCTCGCCCTGTGCCTGCAGGTGCGACAGCAGGAAACCGTGGCTCAGCCCCAGCGTCGTGCCTGGACGGAAGGCGGCGAAGATCTCCCTGTAGTTCTCGGCAAAGGCGGCGTCGGAGATCAGCAGCAGCGACATGTCGCTCTCGCGGATCACATCGTACATCTCGCCAAGCGTGCCGTTCTGCTTGGTGAAGCCGACCGCGGCAGCCTCCTTCATCGAGGAAGACCCCTCGCGCAGGCCGACCTTGACCCGGATGCCGGTGCCTTCGAGCGATTCGCGCAGGTTCTGCGCCTGGGCCGGACCCTGGGAGGACCAGCCGATGACTCCGATCTGCTTGACGCCATCGAAGGCCTTGGGCAGCAGCGGGAACAGATGACGTCCGCCGGCAACGATGGTCTCCTCGCGGTCGGCCATCTTGACCACGCGTGTTTCGAACACCTTGGAGGTGAAGCTCATCGGCAGATCCTCGGATTGGGCGGATTGTGCTTTGGGAGTGCCTAGTGGCGGGCCGGGCAGGCGGAGTCAAGCTTCCGCATGGCCGCAGCGCGGCATGACGAAGGATCCACAAACAGGTCCGGGGGCCGCGAGGCCCCCGGAGGTTTCATCTGTAGCCGCCCTTAGCGGATGATGGTGGCGTCGATCGCCGTCTGCTGGCTGAACACGGTGGTGATGACGTCGCCCGGCTTGATGGTCTGCAGGGCAGACTTGCCGGCCGCCGTCACGATCTGCGGCATCTGGATGACCTCACCGCTGTTGGGCGGCGGTTCGTCGGTCTGGTTGCCGATGGCGTTGATCAGGAACACGGTGTTGGTCGGCAGGTCGACCTTGGTGACCATACCCTCCATGGTCCACAGGTTGATGCGCTGGCGCGCGCCGGGAATGCCTTCCAGCCTGGCCCCCTGGGCCACCATGGCCTTGGCCTTCGCCTGGGTCTCGGGCGTCTTCTTGGCGATCAGGAAGTCCATGTAGTCGTACCAATGGACGTCGACGATCATGCCGGGCTTGAGCTGGTTGAAGTTGGTGACGAGGTCGGCCGCCTTCATCTTCACGCGCCCGAGATCCTGCCAGATGATGACGAAGCTGCGCCGCTCCGGGTGCATGCTATGGATGGTGCCGCGCTTGAAGTTCTGCAGCGAGTTGGGCACCGTCAGGTCGTCCTCGGCGGCCGCCAGGCGCGGCACAACCGGCACGATGGCAGTCGCGAGCGCCGCACCGCCCAGCAGCTTGAAAGTCGCACGACGGTTTGTCCGTGACATCATAGTCTCCCCTTGTTGGTTGCTATTGGCTCTTCAACAAACGCTTGAACGTGTTGGAACTTTAATCACGGATTGTGCGCAACGTCACCATCCATCCGCGGCGACCCGTGCGGTCGACGACGTTCGCTCGACAAAAAGCCCGCCGCCCTCACGGGCAGCGGGCGAGTTTCGGGGGACAAACAATCGACCTTCGCAGGTCGCCGCTGGCAGGGAGGGAGCCAGCGCCGCCGATGGAAACATCGGCAACCCCACTCAAGCATTCTTCCAAGACGCCGTCTTTCCAAAGGCCACGCGACCGCAAGTCGTGCGGACGCGAAAAGTGCGGCTTGGGGTAGTACGAAGCGTGCAATCATTGCGCGTAGCCGCTATAGTCTCTTCTAAATATGCGCTATCGCCGCGTCCCCTGCACTCAGACCTTGCTGGCCGCCATCCTGGCGCTGGCAAACGCCGCTTGCGTGTCGACGGAGTCGCCGACGCCGGCCGCTGCGACCGCTCCTGCCGTGGTGCCAGAGCCTCCACCCGGCGCTTACGTCAGCCTGCTGCACGATCAAGGTATCGAGGCCGCCATTCCCTCGCGTGGCAAATTCATTCTGGTCAATATCCCATCCTTCGAGCTGATCGCCTTGCAGGACGGAGTGCCCGTCCTGCGCAGTCGGGTGGTGGTCGGCCGGCCGGCGACCCCCACTCCGGAACTGTTGTCCTCGATGGTTGCCGTCCGATTCAACCCTTCCTGGATGCCGACGCCGTCGATGATCCGCAACGAAGGGCTGCACTACATGCCGCCCGGTCCCGACAATCCGCTCGGCCGCATGATGTTCGACCTCGACAATGACGAGCTCATCTACCTCCACGACACGAACGAAAAGGGCCTCTTCAGGCGCGGGCAGCGCGCCCTGAGCCATGGCTGCGTGCGTGTCGAACAGGCGCGCTCGTTGGCCGCCTGGTCGCTGGATGTTTCCGAGGAAGCGATCGACTCGATGATCTCGCGCGGTACGTACTCGGTCCCAGTACCGGAGGTCATCCCGGTCTCGCTGGTCTACTACACGCGGTTCCCGGACGAGAATGGGCAGGTCGTGGCGTATTCCGACCTCTACGCCCATCGGCAGGCAGCATCGCCACAGCACTAGGAAGCTTCCCGATGTGGCGAGAGTCACAGTCGCTGAGCACGCGTCGGTTATGCTGGGTACTGCCCTGGAGGAAGCCTATGAACAGTGGTCCTCGGCTTGCGATTGGCGCGCGTGGTGAGGACGTCCAGCGTGCTCAAACAATCTTTGTCATGATGAAGGCGCTTGGCTTCGACCAGATCGACGGCGTGTTCGGACCGGTCACCAAGAATGCGGTGGTTGCGTTCCAGGAAGGCGAGGGCCTCACTGCAGACGGCGTTATCGGTGACGAAACCTGGAGGCGAATGCCTGCTGATCCCGATACGCCGCTTGTCAGACGCGGCTCGACGGGGCGAGCAGTCAGTGCCCTCCAGAAGGGGCTGCTCAAGGCCGGCGGTGCCGGCTCTTCCACCGACCCTGGACCGGCCGATGGCGAGTTCGGGCCGCGTACCGAGGCCGCGGTCAAGGCCTACCAGATGCAGCACGCGCTGCAGAGCGACGGCGTCGTGGGGCCGCGCACATGGTGGGCGCCAGCCGGCGCGGCTGGCGCGACACTTGCGTCCCTGGCGGAGCTGACGACAGCGTAGCTGCCGATCGCGCATTATGGAGGAACGACCATGGCGGAACCGGTCTTGAAGCTGGGATCGAGCGGAAACGAGGTTCGCGACGTGCAGCAGGCGCTGAAGGCTCTGGGCCACGATCCCGGTCCCATCGACGGCCTGTTTGGCGCTCGAACGGACAACGCGGTGAAAGCCTTCCAGAAGGCGCGCGAGATTCCGGTCGATGGGATCGTTGGCAGGGTGACGTGGATCAACATCGACGAGGCCGACCAGAGCGAGCCCGTGCTGCGGGTTGGATCGATCGGGTTGCCAGTCCGCCGGTTGCAGAGTCGCATGACCGCTGTCGGTTTCGACACAGGCGGAGTGGACGGCCGATTCAGCCTGAAGACCGAGTCGGCCGTGAAGCAGCTGCAGGAGCAATCTCGACTCACCGCAGATGGCGTTGTCGGCCCGGGAACGTGGGCGGTGGTCGACGCGCTGGAAAACGAAGGCGGCGCAAGCTGACGCCTAGCAAGCTGACGCCTAGCAAGCTGACGCCTGGCAACCATCGTGCAAAATCCTCGCCGCCCGGTTGAGGTCCAGGACGACAAGTTCGCCCTGGCCCGGTAAGATTTCCGGCAACAGTGAGCGGGAGAATTGCATGGCAATGACGCCGCCTGATGCAGCACGTGAACGTGGTGGATTTTCATACCGCCGAAGAAGCCGGTTCAAGGCGAACCGCGCGGCAAAGACCCAGCGCAATACCGAGCTCCGGGAGGACAAGGCGCGGACCGCCTTGGTGCTGGGCGGCGGCGCACCCAATATGGCGTTGATGGCGGGCGCCATAGCGGCCTTCGCCGAACGCGGTGTCGTTTTCGACGTGATCTCGACGTCGGGCGCCGGCAGCCTCGCCGGCCTGCTGTGGCTCGCGCCCAAGGGGCAGAGCGCGGCCGACGCGTTGCGCAGCGTCGTGACCATGAGCATCGCCGACTCGATCTACAAGCTCTTTCCCGTCAACTACAAAGTCTTCCAGAAGCCAGGAACCTGGGCCGACATGTGGCGGCAGGCTCTGGCGACAAATCCGTGGTTCGCGGTAAAGGTGAAGGATTATGAGCAGTCGGCTCCCTATGCATTGTGGGCCGACTGGATGGCACTGTGCGCGGCGACACTGTCTCCCAGTGGCCTAACCTCGAGCAGCTGGGGACTCTGCGCGCCGATCCCGTTCATCGAGCATCTCATCGACTTCGACAGGATGCGGCACATCAAGCCGCATTTCTATCTCAACGCCTACAATGCCACCGACCAACAGATCGACGACTTCACCAAGGAGATGATCACGCCCGAGCACTTCCGGGCGGCCCTTGCCTTTCCGTTCATCTACGGACCCTATCGGCTGAACGGAAAGCTCTATTACGAAGGTGCCGTCGTCGACAGCCTGAACTTCAAGGATCTTGTCGAAAAGCACGTCGGGCTCGAGACAATCGTCGTCCTCGATGTGCTGGGCAGCGACCTGTTGATCCGCGAACCGAGGGACCTCTACGATTCCTGGGTACTGTCGATGATCATTCCGCTGGTCAAAGCGGCAGAGGACGATCTCGACCTGTTCGCCGTCAAGCACAACAGAGGCTGGCGCAGGGCTGACGGCGCCAAGACGGACCTGTTCAAGGTCGAATTCGACATACCGCAGCAGTATCATGTCGAGGTCCTTGACTGGTCCGCATCGAATGCCAGTCGCCTGTTCGAGATCGGCTACCAGGCCGGGCTGAAATTCAGCGAGACCCACGCCAGCCACTTCCTACGTTCATGATCGGCAACCCCACCGCTGCGACTGCGAAATCCGATCAGGTACAGCGCGTGGCAGGGTTGGCGATTTCGATTACGGTGCCGGAATGCAATGTCCGAGCTGCGCGGCTGAGGTTGCCGAAGAAAGCCGGTTCTGCAACCACTGCGGCGCCGCACTTCCGGTGCGTTGCCGTGAATGCGCCCACAGCAATGTCGCGGGTTCCAGGTTTTGCGCCAATTGCGGAGCACGCCTGGGTGGCGATGGTCTGACATCGGCCTCTCCGTCACGGTTGGGACCTGCTTCGCTCGTTGGCATGGCCGAGCGTCGGCAGCTGACGATCATGTTCTGCGACCTCGTCGGCTCGACAGCGCTGTCTGCCGGCCTCGACCCGGAGGATCTGCGGGCGGTGATTGCCGGCTACTACCGCGAGGTCGCGGCCGAAGTGCAGCGGTTCGGCGGCTTCGTCGCTCGCCATGTTGGCGACGGCGTGCTGGTCTATTTCGGTTATCCCGCGGCACACGAGAATGATTCGGAGCGGGCCGTTCGCGCCGGCTTGGCCGTGGTCGGCGCGATCCGCCAGCTCGAGCTGCGGCCCGGCGTCGAATTGGATGTGCGGGTCGGCATCGCCACTGGCCTTGTCGTCGTCGACCTGATCGGTGAGGGCGCGGCGCGAGAGTGGACGGTGCTCGGTGATGCGCCGAATCTGGCGGCGCGACTGCAGGCCCTTGCCGAACCCGGCGCCGTGCTTATTGCGGCGACGACGCATCGTCTGGTCAGCGACCTGTTCGAGTGCCGGGCGCTCGGACCGCAGGTCATCAAAGGTCTTGGCAGCTCGCTTCAGGTCTGGGAGGTGCTGCGGCCGCGCGACGTCGCGAACCGGTTCTCGGCGCGGCGCGCTGCATATCCTCCGATCATCGGGCGAGCCGAAGAAATCGAGCTCTTGCTGCGGCGCTGGGAGCAGGCGAAAGCGGGGGAAGGGCGCGTCGTGTTGATCAACGGCGAACCCGGCATCGGAAAGTCGCGCCTCACCCGCGAGCTGCAGGAACGCATCGTCGGAGAGCCGCACGCGCGGCTGCTCTATTTTGGTTCGGCGCTACATCAGGACAGCGCGTTCTTTGCGGTCATCGGACAGCTCGAGCAGGCCGCCGGCATCGGCCGCGAGGACAGTGCCGAGACGCGCCTGGACAAATTGGTCGCGTTGCTGCAGCCGGATTCCGCCGATGCACACGAGGGCGTCGCATTGTTCGCCGAGCTGCTGGGGATCGACGGAGGCAGGCGCTATCCGCCGCTCGACCTGTCTCCCCGGGTCCGCATGGAGCGAACGCTGGCGGCGCTCTTCGCGCGGCTTGTCCGTCTGTCGTCGAGTCAGCCGGTGCTGATCGTCTTCGAGGACGCTCATTGGATCGATCCCAGCACGCACGAGGTCATGCAATTGGCAATCCAGCGCCTGCAGGCACTGCCGGTGCTGATGGTCGTCACCGCCCGGCCCGAGTTCCAGCCGGACTGGCTGGGGCTGCCACACGTGACCTTGCAGACCCTCAATCGTCTCAGCCGGCGCGAGCGGACGGTGCTGATCGAGCATCTGACCGACGGCAAGCCGCTGCCCGAGCAAGTCCTGCAGCAGATCGTCGAGCGCACCGACGGCGTGCCGCTGTTCGTGGAAGAGCTCACTCAGACGGTGGTCGAGAGCGGGTATCTGCGCGAAGGCGCCGACCGGTACGTATTCTACGGACCGCTGCCGGAGCTCGCTCTGCCCGCGACCTTGCAGGGCTCGCTGCTGGCCCGGCTCGACCGACTGGGTGCCGTTCGCGAGATTGCCCAGGAAGCGGCCGTCATCGGCCGCGAATTCGCCTACGAGCTGCTGGCTGCCGTGAGCGGGCGCGGCGACGCCGAGCTTCCAAGGGGACTCGACCAGCTGGTCGCTTCGGGTTTGGTCCAGCAGCGTGGCGCGCCGCCCGCCGCCCTGTACAACTTCAAGCATGCGCTGATGCAGGACGCTGCCTACGGCACACTGCTGCGTACCAGGCGCCAGGCCCTGCATGCCCGCGTCGCCGAGGTGTACGACCAACACTTCCGCGACGTCATCGAGACCAAGCCCGAGCTGATGGCCTATCACCTGGCGCAGGCCGGGCACGCCGAGCGCTCGATCGCTTTTTGGCTCGCGGCCGCGCGAATTGCGCTGGCGCGTGGCGGCGCCGCCGAAGCGATTGCGCAGCTGCAGCGAGGGCTCGGCCTGATCGGAGAGATCGCCGACCACGACAAGCGCCGGCGGCAGGAGATCGAGCTGCAGATTGCGCTGGGCAACGCGCTGACTGCGGCAACCGGCTACACCGGAACGAAGACCGACGCCGCGTTCCGGCGCGCCCGCGAGCTTTGCCTCGAGGTCGAAGACACGGCGCAGCTCATCCGCGTCACCTGGGGCCAGTTCACCGGCCTCTTCGCCGGGGGCCGGCAGGCGCCGGCGCTCGCCGTGGCCAACGAGCTGCTCACCCTGGCCGAGCGGCTCGACGATGCCGGTGGCCGCCAGATGGGACACGCCGGAATCGGCGTGAGCTTGCTCCACCTTGGCTCGACTGCCGAGGCGCGCACGCAGTTCGAGCGCGCGCTGGCGATCGATGCTGCGTCCGATCGGGACGCGACCCATCTCTACGGTCAATCCGGGCGCGTGACGACACTCGCCTACATGAGCCTTGGCCTGGTGCCGCTAGGCTACCTCGCAACCGCGCGACGGCTCGCCGAGCAATCGGTCGAGGAAGCGCGTCTTCTGGCGCATCCCACGTCCTTGTGCTTCGCGCACAGCATCGTCTGCCGAGTCTATTACCTGCTGCGTGACAAGGAGGCCTTGGCGCACCATTCGGCAATGGTTGTGCGGCTCGCCGATGAGCACGGGCTTGGCCTGTGGCGAGCGCTCGGCAGCATCTATGCGGGCTGGAGCCGGGGAGACAGCGGCGCCTTGGGCGAAGGCATGGCCATGATTCGGAGCGGCATTGCGCGATATCGCGCCGCCGGCGCGGGGCTCAGCCTGCCGCTCTTTCTCGCGAGCCTGGCCCTCTTCGAACGGGAGGCCGGTCGCCACGATGAGGCGTTGGCGTTGCTCCGACAGGCGCAGGCAGCAGAGAAGGCGGGCGACGAGCATTGGATGTCCGCCGAGATCCATCGCCTGATCGGCGAGTCGATGCTCGCTGCCAACATCGACGCGCAAGCTGCGGGACGCGAGCTCGAGAGCGCGCTCTCGTTGGCGCGCGAGCAGGGCGCCCGATTGTGGGAGCTACGCGCTGCGACCAGCCTTGTGAGCTTGTCGCGCGGCGACGGGGGGCATCGCGCCGCGCGCGATGCCCTGGCAAAGGCCTACGAATCCTTCAACGAAGGGTTCGCTGAGCCTGATCTCGAGGAGGCCAAGGCGGCTCTACGAGCTTGAGTTGAAGCATCGTCGACGATGCCCTTTGCCGACAGGGCGACTCCGTAGTCCTTGAGCGCCGTCTCGACCGAGATCATGCCGTCCAGGACGTCGTCTGCCACTCTCGCCGGATCGCGTTCGAGCGGATTGCCGTAGCCGCCGCCGGCAGGGCCATAGCAGATGAACCGGCCGTCCTTGGCGATGTTCATGTGCGGCACCTTGGAAGGCAGGGCCTTGGGGGCGTTGCTGCCGGGCAGCACGAGGTCGAGCTTGGCCGGCATGCCTTCGGTGCCGCCCAGGAAGCCCCAGGGGCGATAGCGGTGGCCTTCGCCTTCGACCGAGGCGCCGCCGTCGCTCAGGAAGGTGAACTCGCGCACCGAGCCCAGGCCGCCGCGCCACTTGCCGGCGCCGGCCACGTCCTCGCGCAGCTCGTAGCGCAGCACGCGCAGGGGCAGATGGGTCTCGATATCCTCGATCGGGTTGTTGCGGGTGTTGGCGTAGAGCGTGTCGACGGCGTCCATGCCGTCCTTGCCCAGCCGGCCGCCGTAAGAACCCTCGAAGATCTCCATATGCACCCAGTGCGTCTCGTCCTTCAGGCCCGAGAAGGCGATGACCTTCAGGTTGCCGATGCCCGCGGAAACATTGCCTGGCACGGCCTGCGACAGCGCCTTCATCACCGTGTCGGCCAGCTGGTTGCCCGGGCAGAAACGGGCGATGGTAGGGGCGGGGAAGGCCGGGTTGGCGAGGCAGCCCTTGGGCGCCACGATGGTGATCGGCCGGATCAGGCCGGCATTGACCGGGATGTGGCCGTGCACCGCCGTGTCGAGCAGCACCGAGCGGATGGTGAGCCAGATGGCGATGTCGGCGGTGCCTTCGAGCGGCATGTTGATCGGCCGGTCGGGCACCTGCGGCGCGGTGCCGGTGAGATCGACGACGAGGCCGTCGTCCTTCTTGGTGATGGTGACGACGATCGGCAGCTCCTTCTTGGCCGGGTCGTCGCTGTCGAGATAGCCGTCGATCGCCGTCTCGGCGCGATAGACGCCGTCCGGCAGCCTGGCGATGGCCTGGCGCATCAGCCGCTCGGCGTGATCCATCAGCGCGGTGCAGGCGAGATCGAATGTCTCGAGGCCGTAGCGCTCGACCAGCTCGGCCATGCGTTCGGCGCCGATGCGCGCGGCGGCGACCTGGGCATCCATGTCGCCGACCACGAGGTCGGAGGCGCGGATGTTGTCGCGCACGATCTGCCACACCATGTCGTTCTTCACGCCGCGGTCGTAGACCTTGATCGCCTTGAACTGCAGGCCCTCGGCATAGGCATCGATCGCCTCGACGATGCCGCAGGAGCCGGGCGACAGCGCGCCGATGTCGAGATGATGCGCCGTGGTCGCGGCAAAGCCGATCAGCCGGCCTTGCACGAACACCGGCACGATGAAGGCGACGTCCGGACCATGGCTCGCGCCGGAATAGGCGTCGTTGTGCATGATGACGTCGCCCGGTCTGAAGGTGTCGCCACGCTCAGCCAGGATTCTTAGAACGCCGCGTACGTAACCGGGAATGGGACCCGACTGCAGCGGGGTCGATTGCGCCGATTCCGCAAGGCCGCGGCCTTCGGCATCGACAAGGGCCGCTCCGAAATCTTCCGACTCGCGGATGATCGAGGAGTAGCTCATGCGCATCAGCTTGTAGCCCATCTCGATGGCGATGTTCTCCAGCGCGCCCTGGATCACGCTGGTGGTGATCGGATCGATGCGGTCGGGCTTCGACGCGGGCTGGCGGCGGACGGCGGTGCTCATGGAGTTCTCCTCAGGCGTCGGCGCGGCGGACGATCAGGTTGCCGGCGGCGTCGGCTTCGAAACTATGCTGCGGCGGCACGACGGTGGTCGAGTCCATCTGCAGCACGATGGCGGGTCCGGCGATCTTCTGGCCAACGGGCAGGAGGTCGCGCCGGTAGAAAGTGGTCGGATAGTCACCGAGCTTGCCGTCGACACGGAACGTGCAAGTCCCGCTGCGTACCGTGGCCGCGTCGAGCGACTTGCCCGTGCCGGCGGTCGGCTTGGCGATGGTCGCGGCGCTGGCCGCCCCGATCAGCCGCAGGTTCACGATCTCGATGGCGGACTCGGCGAAGTGGTGGCCGTACTCGCGACGATGGATGTCGTGGAAAGCTTCGAAGACCTTGGCAAGGGCGGCTTCGTCGACCGTACCGTCGGGGATCGGGACCTTGAGCTCGTAACCCTGGCCGACATAGCGCAGATCGCCGCGCCGCTCGAAGCTCACGCGCTTCAGCTCGATGCCGTCGGCGATGAAGCGGTCGCTGAGCTCCTTCTCCATGGCGGCGAAATCCGAATTGATCCGTGCGAGATCCGCCGCGCCCGACACCTGGAACGAGGTGCGGATGGCGTCGTAGCGCAGGTCGCTGATCAGCAGGCCGACGGCCGAGGTGATGCCGGGATGCGGCGGCACGATCACCTCGGGGATGCCCAGCATATCGGCCACCTCCGCGCCATGCAGCGGACCGGCACCACCGAAGGCGACCAGCGCATAGTTGCGCGGATCGATGCCTTTCTGGACGGTGCGCGAGCGGATGGCGTTGGCCATGTTGGCGTTGATCAGCGTGATCACCCCTTCCGCCGCCTCGCGTTCGGGAAGGCCGAGCTCGCGCGCCAGATCGCTGATCACGCGCCGGGCCGCCACCTCGTCGAGCGACATGCCGCCGCCCAGGAAGTTGCCGCTGTCGAGGCGGCCCAAGACGACGTTGGCGTCTGTCACCGTGGCCTTTGTGCCGCCGCGGCCGTAGGCGGCAGGTCCGGGCACGGCGCCGGCCGAGCGCGGACCGACCTTGAAAGCGCCGGCCTGGTCGACGAAGGCGATCGAGCCGCCGCCGGCGCCGATCGTATGCACGTCGATCATCGGCACCAGCACGGGGAAACCGGCGATCCAGGTGTCGCGTGCCGTCGCCTCGCCGAACCCGCCTTCAGTGACGATGCCGATATCGGCCGAGGTGCCGCCGACGTCGAAGGTGATGAGGTTGCGCCGGCCCGAGAGCGCGCCGGCCCAATCGCCGCCGATCACGCCGGCCGCTGGCCCCGAGAGCAAGGTGAGCACCGGTCGCTCGGCCACCATCGCCGGCGTGGCCACACCGCCGTTGGAGGCCATGATGCGCAGGTCGGCCTTGAAGCCGGAGGCCTCGATCTCCGATTCCAGCCGCGTCACGTAGTTGCGCACCTTGGGGCCGACGAAGGCGTTCATCGCCGTGGTCGTAAAGCGCTCGAACTCGCGAAACTGCGGCGATACAGACGACGAGGTCGTGGCGAAGCACTCGGGATATTCCTCGCGCACGATCGCCATGGCGCGCGCCTCGTGGGCGGGATCGAGGTAGGAGAACAGGAAGCAGATGGCGATGGCCTGGACGCCTGCTTCCTTGAGCTCGCTCACCGCCTTGCGCACGCCGGCTTCGTCGAGCGGTTCCAGCACCTCGCCTTTCGGGGGCACCAGCCGCTCCTTCACGGTCTTGCGATGGCGCCGCTTGACCAGGGGGCGGTCCTGCCAGGGGATATCCTGCATGATCGAGTAGTGCTGCGGGCGCTGGTGGCGGCCGATATGGAGGATGTCGCGATAGCCGCCGGTCGTGATCATGCCGGTGACCGCGCCGTCGTGCTCGAGGATCGAATTGGTGGCGATGGTGGTGCCGTGGAACACCACGTCTATGGTGTCGCGCGGGATGTCATAGCGGTCGCAGAGCGCCATCAGGCCCTGCACGACGCCGCGCGACGGATCGTCGGGCGTGGTCGAGACCTTGTGGACAGCGGTTCGCCCCGCGTCGGTATCGGCGTAGACCAGGTCCGTGAAAGTGCCGCCAACATCGACGCCGATTAGCCGCATCTGCCCTCGCTCCCTCTGAAAATCGCTGGCGCCAAAGTCGGCAACTCTTGCGCCAATGACCAGCGCTTTTTTCCTCCGGCTATTTTACAGTACTGGCATGGGGCTTGCTTCCTTGACGAAGAGAGAATTGGGGGTTCATGGCAAAAAAGCCGGATATAGAGCTGGTGGCGCTGACCAAGCGCTTTGCTGATACGGTGGCGGTGGACGCGGTCAGCCTGCGGATCCCGGCGGGATCCTATTGCTGCCTGCTGGGCCCGTCGGGCTGCGGCAAGACGACGACCCTGCGCATGATCGCCGGGCACGAGGAGGCGAGCGAAGGCGACATCATCCTCGGTGCCGAGAACATCACCCACGCAGCCCCGGCGGCGCGCGGCACGGCGATGATGTTCCAGAGCTATGCGCTGTTTCCGCATCTCGACTGTACGGACAACGTAGCCTTCAGCCTGCGCATGCGCGGCGTCGACAAGGAGGCCCGTCGCACGCGGGCGCTGGAGATGCTGAAGCGGGTGCAGATGGATACATTCGCCGGTCGCCTGCCGGCCCAGCTGTCCGGCGGCCAGCAGCAGCGCGTGGCACTGGCGCGGGCGCTGATCACCGATCCGCAGGTGCTGCTGCTCGACGAGCCGTTGTCGGCGCTCGACCCGTTTCTCCGGGTGCGCATGCGCGAGGAGCTGAAGGCGCTGCAGACGCGGCTGGGCATCAGCTTCATCCATGTTACCCATAGCCAGGACGAGGCAATGGCGCTGGCCGACCTGGTCGTTGTGATGAACCATGGCAAGATCGAGCAGGCGGCGAGCGCGCGCGAGGTGTTCAACAGGCCTGCCACCGCTTTCGTTGCCCGCTTCATCGGCGGCCACAACGTGTTGCCGGCCGCCGTGGCGCGAGCCAAGGGCGAGGCCGCGTTCGTCGCCATCCGGGCCGACCGCGTCACGGTGCAGCCGAATGCCCAGCCGGACGGACCTGGTGAACTCGGCGCCTCGTCGATTTCCGGCGTGGCCCGCTCGGTGGAGTATCTGGGGGCGACCGTGCAGGTCGGCATCGAGGTGACAGGGCTGGAGCCGTTGTCGGCCGTGGTGCCGGAAGAGCGCTTCGATGCAGCACCGGTACGACCGGGCGAGCCGGTGGTACTGTCGTGGAAACCCGAGGACGTGCACGTCCTCGGACAGTGAAGGAGGAACAGGAGATGGCTGGCAACATCAAGAAGAACGGCGTCGGACGCCGCAGGGTGCTGAAGGGGACGGCCGGCCTTGCCGGGGCCGCGATCGGCAGCGGTGCGCTGGGTGGCTTCCCGACGATCTGGGCGCAGAACAACAAGAACATCGTGCTGCGCCAGTGCGGCACCGGCGTGTCGGCGTACAACGAGATCGCCGAGAAGGCCAAGGCCGATCTCGGCATCACGCTGCAGATGACGGCGCTCGATTCGGACGCCGTGGTGCAGCGCGTGGTCACCCAGCCGAACTCGTTCGATATCGGCGATATCGAGTACTGGATGTGCAAGAAGGTCTTCCCGGGCGGCAACCTCCAGGCAATGAACGTCAAGAAGATCAAGTATTTCGACCAGATCGTGCCGATCTTCACCACCGGCAAGCTGAAGCCCGACAGCGTCATCGCCCAGGGCACGGCGCCCAACACGGTGAGCTTTGTCGAGGGCGCCGGCTCCAACAAGTTCGCCAGGGGCCAAACCGACTGGTTCACGATGATCCCGACGATCTACAATGCCGACACGCTCGGCATCCGGCCCGACCTGGTGGGCCGCAAGATCGAGAACTGGAAGGACATCCTCGATCCCAAGTTCAAAGGCAAGACCTCGATCCTCAACATCCCGTCGATCGGCATCATGGATGCGGCGATGATCTGCGAGTCCGCCGGCATCCTGAAGTATGGCGACAAGGGCAACATGACCAAGGCGGAGATCGACAAGACCATCGATTTCCTGATCAAGACCAAGAAGGACGGCCAGTTCCGCGCCTTCTGGAAGACCTTCGACGAGTCGGTGAACCTGATGGCCTCGGGCGAGGTCGTGATCCAGTCGATGTGGTCTCCGGCCGTCACGGCGGTGCGCTCCAAGGGCGTCCCGTGCGTCTACCAGCCGCTCAAGGAAGGCTATCGCGCCTGGGGCGGCGGGCTGGCGCTGGCCAAGCACCTGCAGGGCGCGCAGCTCGACGCGGCCTATGACTACATCAACTGGTACCTCTCGGGCTGGGTCGGCGCCTTCCTGAACCGGCAGGGCTACTACTCGGCCGTGCTCGAAACCGCCAAGAAGTTCATGACCG